>Ga0137409_10000314_pt1 | contig 52317 bp, 40 predicted proteins | sample CZODoug1_16funga_FD_122059 | JGI IMG/M metagenome (GOLD analysis project Ga0137409, IMG submission 122059) | Vadose zone soil fungal communities from Angelo Coast Range Reserve, California, USA - CZODoug1_16fungal (Hybrid Assembly) | ecosystem: Environmental > Terrestrial > Soil > Vadose zone... | reverse complement strand
GGTCTTCCGTCCGTCTCTGAGCTTCGCCAGATCGCTGGAACAAACGATGCCCATGCGCGACAGAGCAGCCCGGTGATAGGCCATCGGATGTGGCCCCACGGTGACACCGGTACCGTGGAAATCAGCCGCTAGACGTTCATCGAGTGTCATCTGAATAAGGGGCGATTCTTCGTCCTGCTCTGGCAAATGCTCCAACAATGGCCCCGCGGGAAGGCCGGCGTATTGGACCTGCCAGAGCGCATCGCGGCGATGAATTTTGTCGCCCAGCCAATTAAGAGCGCCGATCTGCGCCATCATCGTAAGATCGCTCTTGCGCAGCTCCGGTACACGCAGCGCAAGGTCTTGGATTGAGTCAAAAGCCCGGCTCCCGCGTGCGTGCACCAAAGCCTCTGCTGCTCCTTGCCGCAATCCTCTGGCATAGCGCAACCCAAGGCGTACAGCAAACCGTCTGGCGTCCTTATTATTGTTGGGACCGGCATCAATATGGACCTCCGGCTCCAACGTGCAAAACCAGTCGGAGCGCAACACATCGATGGGTTTGACGCGCAGTCCGTGAAGCTTAGCATCGTTTATCAGAGAGGAAGGACTGTAGAACCCCATCGGTTGATTGTTCAACATGGCCGCCGTGAACGCGGCTAAATAATGGCACTTGAGATATGCGCTGGCATAAGCGATTAGGGCAAAGCTGGCGGCGTGCGATTCGGGAAATCCATACAGAGCGAAGGACTCGACCGATTTAATGATCTTCTCTTGCACATCTGGGAGAATGCTATTGTCTGTCATGCCCCGGCGCAGCTTTGCCTTAAGTTCCTGCATTCGCGCCTGCGAACGGCGCATTCCCATCGCCCGACGCAACTCCTCCGCTTCACCGCCACTGAAATTGGCGACGATCATCGACATGCGGATCAACTGCTCTTGAAACAACGGCACTCCGAGCGTGCGCTTCAGCACAGGCTCCAAGAGTGGATGGTCATAAGTGACTTTTTCCTTGCCGAGCCGCCGCTTCATGTAGGGGTTCACCATCTTGCCCACGATAGGTCCTGGGCGGATGATGGCGACCTGCACCACTAAGTCGTAGAAGCACTCAGGGCGGTTGCGAGGCAATGCGGACATCTGTGCGCGGCTTTCCACCTGAAACATTCCCACCGTATCTGGACGTTTCAGCACTTCATAGACCTTCGGGTCGTCTTGCGGAAGCTGAGCCAGGTCGAGTAGCTCCTTGTAGTGCCTGGGCACCAGTTCGAGGCAGTCTTCGAGCACGGCCATCATGCCGAGACCAAGTAGATCGACCTTGATAATCTTCAGGTCAGCACAGTCTTCCTTATCCCACTGGATAACGGTGCGCCCCGCCATCGAGGCCCGTTCCAAAGGAACAACCGCAGCGAGTTGCCCCGCGCAGATCACCATGCCACCGGAGTGCTGTCCGAGATGACGCGGAAGGTCTTGCATCCGCTCGCAGATGTCCAGATAGGTAGCGATTCGACGATGATGGAGATCAAGACCAGCAGTGCGAAAACTGTGGTGCAATGTGTCGGTCGGACCCTTCCATTCCCAGGCACCCACCAATTTTGTAAGGCGGCTCAATGTTTTGGCATCAAAGGCCAACACTTTCCCCACTTCGCGTGCGGCGGACTTTCCTCGATAGGTGATGACATTAGCGGTCATCGCTGCACCAAGTTCGCCGTAGAGCTGATACACGTATTGAATGACGCGCTCACGATGTTTGTCGCTCGGAAGATCCAGATCAATATCTGGCCACTCACCACGCTCGGCAGAAAGAAAACGCTCGAAGAGCAGTTCCATACCTACCGGATCAATGGCTGTGAGGCCGAGCGCATAGCACACCACGCTGTTTGCCGCGGAGCCGCGGCCTTGCACAAGAATGCCCTCACGTCGGCAGAATTGAACGATGTCCCAGACGATGAGGAAGTAGCCCGCTAGCTCCAGTTGTCCGATCAGCGCCAATTCACGCTGGGCTTGTTGCTTCGCTTTTTCAAACAGCTTCGCGTCCCGCTTCGGCAAATATCTATCGCGCACTCCTTCCTCAGTGCGCTTCTCCAAAAATGACTGCATGGTTTCGCCATCGGGAACGGGATAGCTCGGGAAGCTGTATCCCAGATCGCGCATCTCATAGGACAGCCGCGCGGAAAGCTCCATCGTGTTGCCAATGGCTTCCGGGAGGTCATGGAACAGTTCCTGCATCTCGCGGGGGGAACGCAGATAACGCTCGGAATTCAATGCGAGTAAATGGCCCGCTGTTTCTAGCGTGCAGTGGTGACGAATAGTAGTGAGCACGTCCATGACTTCACGATCACGAGGCCTCGCATGGCTCACGCCGTTGGTTGCGAGGACAGGAAGGCGCAATGTCCGCGCAATTCGGACCGCTGCCTGGTTGCGGTATTCCTCAGCGCGGTCGCAGTGACGCTGCAATTCAACATAAACATTGCGGGGACCGAACAGGTTCACGAGTCTTTGGACTTCGCTCAGACCTTCGTCGAATCCGCCGCGCGAAAGGGCGGACGCCAGCGGGCCTTCGTCGCCTCCTGTGAGACAGATCAACCCTTCGGCGTGCTCCTGAATATCTGTCAACATTGCAGCGCCTTCGGCCTTCGTGTCTTCCCGCAACTTGTAACGGGTAATCAGACGGCACAGGTTCTGGTAGCCGGTGACGGACCCCGCCAATAGGGGAAAGCGCACCGGCTCCGTAGGCACGCAATGGGGCAGCCACTCTGGCGGACGAACCCGCTCTCCGGCATCACGCACCGCGATCTCCGCTCCGATGTGCGCGCGCAGCCCCAGTTTTTCCGCCGTGATGTGAAAACGTGGCGCGCCATAAAGACCATTGCGGTCGAGCAGAGCCATCGCTGGCATCTGAAGCTCTGCGCAGCGGGCCATCAGCATTTCCGGCAGCGATGCCCCTTCGAGAAAGCTGAACGCCGAACGCGCATGTAATTCCACGTACATCGCAATATCTCAGTCGTAGATCCCGGTCAGATACCAGCAACGCGCGCCAGGGTCATAAGCGACGCGGCAACACAGTCTTTCCTGCTCACCCAGCGCGACATCCCATTCCTCACGGCACCATTCCGAGTGTGTCCACCACGCTCCGTTCGCCTTCCACGGCCCGGATGCCTGGAAAACGGGGAGCTTCCGGCCATCGAGAACGAGCGCCTCCATGCGCGAATCTCGCATTTCAACCCGCACCGCACGGGGAGGCCGCAACATGCGCAGCGCCGATGCGGGAGTTCCAGCTGCGGCAGGTTGCGGAGAAGCGCTTGTGTTGGGAAGAAAGGGAGCCATGCGGAAAGCCTCCGGACGACCATTGTCGAGAAGTTCCGGTGCACCGATTCGATCCTCTCCGAGCAGTTTGCGAAGCCGCGCCAGCAAGACTTCCAGCCGCCCTGCCTCGGGTGTTTGCGGAGCAAACAATCCTTGCTGTACGGTTTGCGGACGGGCCGGTTGCGCCTGCATGTGCAAGGCGATGACTGCCGCTTCCGGCGGATGCATCTCCAAATCAAGTTGAATCAGTTTGAGAAGTGTGTGATGGTTGCACTCGGGTAAGGCAGGACGAACCACTCGACGATGTTCTTTACGTGTCGCACAATCCAACACTAGCCTTGTTTCTACGCAGGCGATGGCCAGAGCGCGTTCTGCAGCGCGCGCAATGATCTGCTCCAGCATCCTGCTGAGTACAAATAGCAGCGGCTCCAGCAGATCGACCGGATGTTCCAGCTCTGTGCTTTCGCTTAAAACGGCATCTGCGGGCGACGCAACCGGCACAAGAAGGTGTTGATATTCACCGCGCGCCAGTGCCTGGAGCCGGTAGCCCGCCTGCCCAATCCGGGCAATGAGCGCCTTTTGTGGCAGCACGGCCAGCGCCCCTAGTGTCCTGATCCCCCAGGACGCGAATGTTTCTTCTTGCTCCGGTTCGAGTTCAAGAACGGAGAGAGGAAGAGGGGAGAGTACGGTTGATTCATTCTGAGGTGGAATGACTGTGGTACCGGGAAATCCACGCGCAGCCAGCACGGCGGCATAAGCGTTACAGGAAGTTGCGATGCCGGGTTCAAATCCTGCCGCATCAATGTCCCGGCGTAGCGCAGCCGCAATCTGTACCGGGGCACCAAACAGGCGCTCCGAGCCGGAAGCATCGAGAATTAGCGCGGCACCAGATGTGCTCTCTGTGGGAGATGCCAGCACCTCGATCCTCGGCGAGAATCGCCCCGCAGATTTCATGAAAATGAGGAAGGCGGAATCTTCCCGCTCCTTCACTCTTCCGGACACAACGACACCCTCAAAGGATTCTGCTTGCAGCCGGCTCATCCCTGATTCAAGTCCGAGAATTCGTGCCCGCTGGTTCAGCGCGAACACGGTTTCAAGTGGAGGGTCGCCATCCAGAATCGCCACAGGACGTTTGCGTAGACCAGGTTCAAGCCGCGCCAGCGTCTGCGCGGCAAAATCGCGCAGATGGAGACATAGATACACTGGTGCAGACATGATTCATCTCGCCCATAAGGTCGTTCGCTTCCAGGCAGTCTGCACAGCAGACACCGGCTTCTTGCCGAACGGATTTGCAAACTCGCGCGTGCTGGCTCGTTTGCGATCTGAGCTCACTCTGTATTGAAGCCCAGTCAGTAGAGGCAAGCCATTCTGGTTTCCTGTCGCATATTCCCACCGCTCGTCCGCCTCGCTGCAATGCAAAACCACTGACGCGCAACTGTTCGCGGACGTGGTTTGCGCCAGAAGCAGGAAAAGGGCCTGGGACTTTTCTGCTTGCAGCCGATAGCGATACCACGAAGCCAATGGCACGCGCCGAACTTGTTCGGCACGGACATCGCCCATGTCGAGCACGATGACCCGAAAACCTCCGGCATTCAGCAACAAATCCGTGGCACGCAACGCCCTATCGAGAGATGCCCATACTTGCTTGTCCGACTTCTCAGTTCGGCCGGCACGTACCCAGAGCAGACGCCCGAGGTTGATTCCAATCGCGGCGGCAGAGAGTGGATCGAACGCGTCCGCCACATCTACATACGCGCACGCTGCTCCCTGTCGCGTGGCTCCGGCGAGAATGGACGACACGAGCGTGCTTCTGCCGGAACACGTCGGGCCGGTGATTTCCGCGAGACTGCCACGGGGAAAACCTCCGTCCAACAATGCGTCTACTTCGGTTATGCCCGTAGGTACAAGCTCCGGGGTTTGCTGAAAGCGGACAGAGAGCGCTGCGGGGATGCGGGCTGCCAAGGACGATTCGATCTGTTGCCGGACTATCGCAGCCGAAGCCATGTGTTTTCGCCTTTTCTTCGTCTTGTTAAGCTACGTGCTCAGGGAATGTTTTGTCAATGAGATGGAAATGGGGGAGTGGGTCAGTTTCCGGGTTGCCCGTTACTCGGGAGTGGAAAGTAGGAACACAAGCGGACTTTGAGGCATCCGCGAAAAGCACGCTGTGTGATTCTAGTAAAATCGAAGGTCATTCCATGGGGGGGCCACAATGGCGAACAGATACGGAGAAGGAGCACTCATGGCGACCCGGCAAGAGTCTTCTACCGATATCAATCCAGTAGCTCGATGGGAAAGCGCGATGAAGAGGCTATATCCCACTAGCCCGACGGCGCGGAAGAAGGGCTGTCCGCGCGGAGCTTTTCTAGGTCTCTGCGAAGAGGGATTGGTTAAGGGCATTCCAGCAGGTCACTACACAGCATCGAAAGACAATAAGGCTTATGCCGTTCGAGCCGCAGCATTGCTAACTGAAGGAACGCAGAGCTGGTCCACAAGTGCATTGTGGCAGGCGGTAACGAATGATCCTGCGAAGACGCACAATAGCCAAATGGATATCGTGATGGCGCTATGGAAGAACGATCTCATCGTCCGGAAGCCATAAGCCATGAAGGTGTTTAAAGCATTTTGCCACCTCATGATTTGACGTGTCACGACTTCCTTGTGGCTCAGCACAAAAGGCGAAGAAAATCCTGGATGAGTAGCTGGTAGACCGGAGATCCGCCAACGTCAAAGTCGTCCGTTACGGGCCAATTGGAAACTCACTCGTGAGAGCGGCCTCATCAACTCGATCTCTCGGGACAGTCAAACTAGACTGGCCCAGTACCGGACAGAAGGTGAGGGTGAAGTTCGCGCAAGGAGATATCACAGAGCCACCGTTTTATGCAGATCAATTGTCCAGATCGAACTCGGCCATCGTAGGCACTCGCCATAATGAGCGATCTTTCCGCGATCTGCTCGGGTTTTTCGTGGAGGAGAATGATAGTGTTACGTCGGCAACGATCCAGCCAGGTATCCAGCTGAAAGTTGATCACCGTGTCACCCCATCCGTAGCCCGACATGACCATATGATCGCAGCTACGAAGAAGGTCATAAAAGCGAAAATGAATGTCTGCATATATGCCCCGCTGATATGCAGTGGCTTTGTTTATGCCCGACAAGAACGATGGCCTGCGAAACATCGGTTCGAGCTGTTGTCCTTTCCCATCTTTGGCGGTCTCCAAACGAGCTCCGAGAAGGATCGCGGTTCGCGAAGCAGAGTCCCCGAATGAGTACCAATTCACCGATCCGTGGAGCTTGAATAGCCTGACGCGCGCACTCGGGGCGTCGTATACGCCATCATCACTCCACCGTACGTCACCATCGCGTTCACCAAACCCATCGACGAACCTCACTCCATTCGCTGCGAGAAACTGCTCGACGAGCGTATCGTGGTTTAGCGTAACAATATTCAATTGGTCTATTTGTGGTGAGGCTGCAAGTTCGAGTATCAGGTCGAAACCGGCCAGATACTTTTGACGGAGCGTCTCGGCTACTACGGATTCGATAAAGGCGCAGCCGGGTTCCCCAAGTGTTGCGAGATCACTTATTCGCGCTTTGGTGCTGCGTCCCGAGAGCAGCCCATGGGCTCTGCGTTCGATGTATTCCATAAATGGAGTAGTCAAAGAATTGTCCGTCAACCCGATATTCCAAAGGCTGATCTGCTGACAGAGGAAAAAAAGATCCTCATATGTAGTAGTACCCCGAAAAATTGCTCCAGAACTTCGGAATCCACCACGCGTTGGGTAGTATCCGACGCGCCTGATGTCGCGTGTGTCATGCTTGATCAACAAGCGTAGAAGCCGCCGAATTCTGTGCGTCAAATCGGTTACTCGTGATGCCGGATCTGAGTGTTGCCCTGGGGTGAATAGCCCTTTGCCCTCGTGGTGGTAGGGGTCATGCAGAATCTGGTCCGTGAGTTTCGCTGCGGTCGGCAACCCCGAAGGTGCAGAGACTCCGGCACCAAGAAAGAGAAGTAGCTTCATGCCCACGCTCGGTATGTGCGGAAGATTACTTGAGCTTGACACGCGATCATCTCGGAACCGCCTTGGCTGGATTCCGTGCTGTTGTCAAAAACGACTACTGCCGCAAGAATTCCCACTTCTTCAGCGCCGCCACGATTTTCTCGTAATCACGCAAGTCCATTTTCCATAGATGGCCTTCAACTTCTTCTCTTGCGGGCTTAGTGAAGTAACTAGTTGTGGCAACTACGCCAACATGGGCCTGGAAGCGATCCAGTACGCCCGCTAGTGCACGTATCGGGTCAGCGGTGATTCGACGATCGGCGGCATATCGCTTGCACTGAATGGCGTACCGAACCTGGAATCCTCCAACGTCACGCCGTACCGCGATTATGTCGACACCTCCGTCGGCCTGGTTCCATGAATGGATCAGGTCGGTTATGTAGCCTTCGCTCATGAATATCTCAGCAATGAGTTCTTCAAACATCTTCGGATGCAACTGATACAGATCATCCGGGTTTCTGCTGAGATGTTGGATCACCGCGTCCGTTATGGCCTTGATGGACTCGACCGCCACGGAGTCAGTTGAGCTAGTTGCTGGAGGCGCATCGAAGGTGATGAGTCGTAACTCGTCCTGGCGTCGTGGTCCCCCGTTGCGCTGGACATTAACCGCAAACTGGCGACCTCTCGAATCCTCTTCGATCTCGAGATTCAGGACGTCGCCTACTTTGAGTTCCTCAAATGTTACTCCCCGCAACTCTTTTGAATGAAAGAAGATATCCTTGTCTTGGCCTTCCGCTGTGATGAAGCCGAAGCCTCTGTCGGTCAACGTTTTGATTATTCCCCACGCGTCCGCTCGTATCGTGGTCGAATTGTCGTGAGTCATGCCGCTCAGATCCTTCAGAGCCCGACCATCCTACGATCCATGATCTCGCCGAAAACCAGGTGGACGCAAAATACCACATCTCGATCGCGGCGTGAACTCAGCTGTCGCGGGACCTTCGACATCTCCGCAAAATGAAACAGTTCTCGTGAAAGGTATCCCGAGACGAACGGGATGCCTTTCGCTGCGGTTTTGGAGGTGTAAGAATTTAGTTGGCAGATCGTTGTCGTATCGTCGGCTAAACGGAAACTGCCCCACTACGGAAATAGGGACGAAACTCTCCGACCGCTTCACTTCATTCGAAGTGCTCGACGGACGCGCGGTTTAGGGAAAATAGCCTTTCATTTTCTCTTCGCTGTTGAGAAACTATTGGAAAGGTTTAGGGTTCTAGCCCGAATCGCCATCCGTCTGCGCCGCTCGTCGCCACTACTTCTTAGATTCCCTATTGCGTGGTTTTTCTGAGTGAGCATACGTGTCCCAAGACGAGTAAAGGTCGGAGTCGCCCTTCTCCTAGTGGGTCTTTTTGCTTTCTTGTACCAACGCGGTATAGGAATTCAGAGCATTCGGTCCGCCGATAAGCGGCTGGGCCGTGGTGCGGAACGAACAGAAAGCGATACGTCAAATGATCCGCGAGACCTTCTCGCTCAAGCCAACCGTTTGTTCTGGCTAAATAATGGCCCGAGAGCGGTGCCCCTCTATGGCAAAGCGGAGAATCTGTTTGCCAACAACGGTGATACACGGAATGCGCTTTATGCCAAAGTGGGGCGACTGCGATCAAACGCCGAAACGATGTCCTTTGTGGAACTGTCACAATTTCTGAATGAACAGATCCAGCGCCCGATAGTGCGAAACGACCCGAGCCTCCACTTGTGGTGCCTCATCGCAAAAGGTTACACAGACATCGAGATTGACTACCGAGCCGCAAAACGTGATTGGCTGGAAGCACAGGACATCGCCAAGGATTTAGGCGAGAACCAATGGGTGACGAGGGCCTCCGGTGAACTGGGTCTCATTGGTTTCCTAGAAGGAAACCCAGGACGGGCGGCTAGGCTTCTAGGTGGAGCCCTCTTGTCCACGATGGCCAGCGGCGATACCGGGGGACAAGTACGGTTCTTGGAGTTAATCGGAACCGGATTCGAAGAAGTCAATCGGCATGCAGAGGCGTTGAAATTCTTTGAAAGAGCTATCAAGCTCGCCGAATCTAATCCAGATTCAGGACTTCCGTTCATGGCGTATGAAGGAAAAGCACAATCACTGGTGTCTCTTGGGAAATCGAACGAGGCGAAACAAGTGCTTGAGGATGCGCTTACGAAAGCCCGATCCGAGCAGAAGCGTGGGCATGAGGCACAGTTGCTCATCCTGCTCGGAAAACTGGCGGCGCAGACGGGGAATACTCGTGAGGGCATCGCCTCTCTGGAAGAAGCCGGACAATTCGCAACCCGAGTGCAATTCTTCCGAATGGAAGCCGACGCCATGTTCGAACTAGCGAAACTGTATCGTGACAGTGGAGATCTGGACACCGCTGATGCGCGGGCCACGCAGGGTCTAGCAGCGAGTCAGCGGGTAGGCGACCGTTATTATGTCCCTCGCAACTTGACCATCCTCGCTGATTTGAAAGCGCGTCGTGGTCGTCCTGCCGAAGCTAACGCTCTCTACGAACAAGCGGAAGATGTGATTGAAGGAATGCTTATCAGCGTCGATGAGCCGTATTGGAACAGCTCCGTTGCAGCGGCGATGAGCCAGACCTACTTGCAACATTTTGAACTGGTCGCGAAGAATGGAGGTACGCCCGCCGCGTTTAGAGTCCTGGAGCGCGTTCGAGGACGAACGCTCGATTGGGCCCTAGAAGACCGGAGCATCGCAATTCAAGCAATGGAATCAGGACAGACGGCCGCGCTGGAAAGCAACATCTCGAATCTTCAAACTCGGCTAATGCAAACCAACCTTGCGGTCGAACGTGAACAGTTGCTTGAGGACTTAGTTGAATATGAGCGACGCTTGGGATTGGCCTGGACGAGAGGTGACGCTCCCAACCAGCGTCTTCCCGTACAGCCCGCAGCATTGAAGAATGTGCAGGCCGACCTGAAACCAAATGAGGTGCTTTTGGAGTATGTGTTGGATGACCCAAAGTCCTTCTGTGTTTCCGTCACTCATGGGGCTGCACACATTCTCACGCTGCCGGCAGGACGCAAACGAATTGAAGAATTGACACATCAATTTGTCGATGAAGTTCATGCTAAGCGTACAGGCGTTGAAGCCTCGAAGCGGCTCTTTGGGCTTCTTCTCGGCTCGGTCCCAGAAGCGTTGGCGGCGAACCGAATCATCATTGCACCAGATGGAGTGTTGAACCTGCTGCCATTTGAGGCTCTTCGGGATGACACCGGCGAATATTTGTTGAAGTCTCACGTCATAAGCTATGTGCCTTCCGGCACCGTTCTTGATGTTCTAAGCCGCGTTGAACGCCATGAGCGAGCACCTCGGCCTTTTCTGGGTATCGGCGATGTTGCTTACGAAAATCAAGGCGATGCGGGTCGCAGATTGCCGCCTCCAACCACGGTTCCAGGACGAATTTTGCGCGGCATGTCGGATCTTTCAGGCATGGAGCTTCACGATCTTCCTCAAACGCGCGAAGAGGTCGAGGAAATCGGTAGAATTGTCGGACGGGACGCGGTTATCTTGCTCGGCAAGGAAGCCACTGAAACTGCATTCAAGAAAGAGCCACTCGACCAGTTTCGCGTCTTGCACTTGGCTGTGCACGGGTTCGCAGATACGCAGTATCCTGAGCGCTCGGCGCTGATCTTGGGGGCAGACCCGAAATTCGGTGATGACGGGTTGCTTCAGGTACGCGAGATTGTCAGATTGCGCCTGAATGCCGAACTGACAACGCTGTCCGCGTGCGACACCGGTGTAGGCAAATTACAGGGACAAGAGGGCGTCAGCAATTTGGTAGAGGCATTCTTGGTCGCCGGTTCGAAATCGGTTGTCGCAAGTTTGTGGAGCGCCGACGACACGTTCGCGAGTGCGCTGATGGATCGTTTCTATCAACGTCTGGGGGAAGGCGAGGATACGAGTTCGGCTCTGCGAAGCGCGAAACTTGACCTGCTTGCGAAATATGGCGACCAAGTGAGCCCATTTTATTGGGCAGCATTCGTGGCCGTGGGAGAGACTTCAACCCCGATTGGAATAAAACAGCAATGAATCTGACTCTCGACGAGCGCACTAAGATTTTCGACAAGGTCTGCCGACTCGTAACAACCAAACACTTCGATCCCGGAATGAACGATGTGGACTGGAATGCTTTGACTCGGGACCGCCGGGATCAAATTTTGGCGTGTACCGACGCGGAGGTCTACGAGAAAGAGGTCCACCGGTTAGTAGCAGAGCTCAAGACCAGCCACACCGGGTTTCGTCATGCTGGGATGCGGAATATTCCAGCGCGCCACGCGATCAACGCGACTATGCAGCGCATCGGCGTAAATGGAAAAGAGCGCTGGATGTTTCAAGACGTGCATCGAGGGGGACCGGCGTTCGCAGCCGGAATACGGCCGGGCGATCTGTTGCTCGAATACGGTGGACGAGAAGTTCTACCGCCAAACGATCTGACGTTCTCTAGTGGCGAATCCGCCAATCTGCTTATTGAAAAACTGCACGGCGAAGTGCAGAAGGTAAACGTTCAATTGCCGATGCCCAAATCCCAGAAGCACCCGGTTACGGCACCACAGGCGGTCACCACCGAACGGCTCAGCGATGAAATTGGATTGCTGAGAGTCGCGATGTTTCCTGGCGCCATCGGAATCGACGTAGCGAAGGACATCGACCACGGCATCGCTGCGCTCGACGGATGCAGTCGGCTCATCGTCGATTTGCGCGGCAATACGGGCGGAGGAATTGGCGGGCTACGCCTGATGAGCTATTTGACACCCGGAAAACTTGAGGTTGGCTACAGTCTCACGCGGAAACGCCGCGAGCGCGGTTATCGCCGTGAGGAACTGACCCGATTCGGACGAATTCCGTCTCACAAAGCGACTCTCATATGGTTAGCCGCCCGATATGCATTCGTGGAAAAGTCTATCCTCGTGGTCACCGAAGGACTTGGTCAGCGACGATTCCACGGTCGGGTCGTGCTGTTGGTAAACGAGCACACCGCGAGCGCCGGCGAGATGGTATCAGCGTTTGCAGAGGAAAATAATCTCGCAACCATCGTGGGCACCAAGACGCCTGGCCGCCTACTCAGCGGCAGCGCATACAAAGTTGGCCATGGATATATTCTTGGTCTCCCGGTCGCTGCCTACTTGACGTGGCAAGGGCGGATGCTGGAGAACAATGGCATTGTACCTGCCGTTTCGGCGGACTTGCTTCGAGATGCCCTGCGCGAAGGGACGGATTCACAACTAGAAAAGGCAGTTAAGATCGTACAAACTTGTTGATCGAGCCAGTCTTACTTGAGGTACTTCTCGTAAAGAGTCGAATCCTTGTGTTCAATGTCTTCCACAATCGCCTTAATCCTAATCGCCTTATTTTCCTTGTCTAGTTGAGTACAATCAGAACTGAGTGAAAAGCCGGCGTGGTGAATTCCGATCAACTCGCCATGATCATCAAACAACGCGCCCCCTGAGCTTCCTTTCTCTGAGTCGCAATTGTGACCGAACTCAACATTCTTGGCATATCTAGTGTCCTTGATCACTTTGGCTGTCACGTGGCACTCACTGAGCTGCTTTGGCATGCCCTCTACATGATGAATCAAATATATACGCTGATTTGATTCTATGTCAGACTTGCTGAGGGTTACTGGACTAACCTCACCACTGCCATTCAACTGACGCATCTGCAAGAGTGCGTAATCAAGACTAGGGTCCCCGGCTAGTAAGCGCACACCTTCGTATTCGCGGCTAACGAGGTCACCGTCCCACGAAATGTCAGCAATAGTATCGTGAACAATGTCGTTGCGCCAGTACTGATCCGACCCCAGAGGTTCAATCCCGCCACAGTGCCAGTTGGTCAGCAATACTCCCGCACGGAGCATCACACCAGAGCACACCCACGAGCGTCTATCGTGGGTCATCATCAGGAATGCAACGTTGTCCCCGAGTTGCTTGACGGCGCTCGGTACCGGCTCAGCATTGCGATCCTTAATATCGCTTTGATACAGATCGTGCCAAGTCGGGATGTCATCTTGCTTTGAGTAGTATGGATTTTTTGCAGCCAAAGGCATTTCTACGTAGCTATCAATCTTGAATCTCGGTGACGTACCAACGCATCCGTGAAGATCAAGTACCAAGTGGTCGCCCGCAATGCGTTCAGTCCATCGCAGTCCATCTGCAAAGTCCGCCTTTCGAAGGACTTGAACAGGTCGGAAGGCGCTGTCCCGAACGTACAAGGCCCAATTACAAGGTTCGTCCGTCACCAGCCTCACCAAGGCTCTGAGATATTTGGCGTCGGGATGGAAAATCGGAAAAGGATTGTTGTCGGTTGTGAGGCTTCTACCCAGCGACACTCGTTCGCCCACCTCGGTTTGTGAGGATTTTTGCGCTTCGCAGGCTGAATGCTCTGCGGACAAACTGACCGAATTGAGAACGCAGAACAAAACGAATAGACGATACGGCATGAGCATCCTATTTCGAGCATGCAGACAAGCCAACCTGTCTCGCCAAGAGCACGTCTTTAATCTGGGCGAGTGTATAATCGCCAATAGACGTGTGAAGTAGTGACAGGTTGCTCTTTTCGCCCTTGAGTACGCCTGGGCCAATCCTTCGTATTTCGCCTGCGTGCTGTACACCTTTTTTTGCCGCTGGGCGCGAATAAATAATCCATTTGTTGTCCACTTGGACGATACGCCTAATCGTCTTCACACTCACCGGATCACTCTCTTCATCGTTATCATCTACGAGGGTCAGCGTGTCCGTACACCAGTTGAGCGAGGGTAGAGAGGAATATTTCCCCGTAAGTTCCCCTGACGTTGAGTCCGTGTAAAACCAATCTTTTGTGGGGTCGAGGATGGCAGCCCGCCCATCGACAATTCCGGCAGCAACCTTATCGAAATCGGTTCCTTGTAGTGCAGGTTTTGAGGTGAGCTGAAGGCGAAACTTGACTCTCTCAGGCGTGTAATACGTTGGCCAACAACTAATCATTGCCGATGTCAAACCTGCGACCATGGCGGTAGCTTGTGAGGTGCCTGTTGCGGCATCATAGCTTCCTCCGCTGATCGTACTTGGAATCAAATCGCCCGGAGCAGCAACATGAACAAGACCGTGTGTGGAGTAGTTCACGCCTGGCACAAGTTGAGGCGAGAGCGACATGCACTTGGCACAAGCAGTGACGACCACAACGTAGTCCTTCAGGCCGTATCGCATTGGCGCATCGGATTTCTCATCGATATCTTCGCCGAGCAATGATTGATCATCTTGACCTGCGGCTGTTACCCACAATCGCCTTGCATCGTCTACTCGCGCGCCAAGAACCTTCGCTTGGTCCTTGGGCCACTTGCTGGCGAACACGAAGAATGGCACCTTCTTGGTTTCAGAGGCCTTATAAAGATCGTCAGCAAGTTCATCAATCTTTGATACAAGGTCAATCCAGTTCCAAGACTCAACATGTCCGGCCGGGTCCAAGCCTGCGACTCCGAATCCATTCTTGCGAGCGATGAGGATCCCAGCAAGATGAGTGCCGTGGTCTCTTTCTCTGGCAAAATCAGCGTGTGCGGTTCGTACCAATTCGTGTGCTCGATCTACAGGATCTGGAATATCGGGTCCGAAGAGGTTCGCCACGCCGCCGTCTAAATCGGGGTGATGATACACAGGTTCGTCGATGAGAATAATATCGGGATGAAGTGCTGTCGCTCCTTGCTCGCATTGGTATTGTGAGGGCAGACCCACCAGGTCACCTAAGTAAGCTTCGGTGTCGAACGACACCGATTCTTGTCTTCGGTAATTTCGCAAGTATTCTCGCGCGTCAACCCTCGAATACATCTCTTGCTTTTGCTGCTGGTCAGGGGAACGGTATGTGACGAGGACATTTGCGTGCTGCAACGCATTGATGTGCTCAACAATACCGGGCAACTGTGAAGCAGGAACATCTAGCCTCAGCTCGTACCCCTTGAGTCGAACTTTAGTGGATGTGGCAGTTGTACACTTCTGGCTATCACCCAGCGGGCACACTGGCTCTGGTCCGGACTTAATCAAATAGTCCCAATTCTTGGTGATGTTGCGTATTTGAGCCTGTTCTCTAGAGTTGCGCCGATCGAATGTTTTCGCGAATTCATATGTTGTCAATGTGACATCCGGATATTCCAGGTCGTCACCGACCTGGAATTTCTGGGGGTCCCTTCTCCGGCCGTGACTGTCACGGTTTACCTTCCCAATTAGCTCGTACAGTTCCTCATTTGACCCAGGCAAATTAATCTGTCGGACGTAGATTGAGGCTGGGTTCTCTCCAGACTTCAAAGAGTATGTTTTCAAAGGCAGCACATTTCGCTGTGCCAAATACATCAATACCTTCGCGGCTTCGTACGTCACATCGCCACCCTCGAATCGAACAACTAGCGTCGACAAACCGTCAGTCGGTGGCGGTGGCGGAGGTTGTAGTTCAGCTGCACCAGGAGTGCCACCGTAGAGCTTCTTGTGCCCTGTGACATCAACTGCTGTTATGCGAAGCGCAGGTGAACCGCCGCCCCCACAAAAATAGTGCATGACGGAGTGGGGGTCGTATGTAGTAAGCGGAAGCCAATCGGTGCCTTCCTGTCCACAGCCCGCAATCCCACGGATGTGCTCATGTCTATAGCCCAGTACGTGCCCCAATTCATGCCGGAATACGCCTACACGGTCAAAGCCCGAACTGGAGAAATACGTGGGATCGACGTTCAGGTAACGCCGCAAGGGACCGTCGTGAGGGAAAAAAGAAGCGGCAATGAACCGTCCTCCAGAGTTAAAGTATCGCACGACAAAATTTGTTTTTTCAGGAGAGGCATTCGCGTCAAACTCCTTCTTGTATACGAAGTGAATCTGACAGTCTGGACAGACACTCTCCCACTCGGCAGTCGCATCGCCAATATTCTTCACTGTTTCGTCATAGGTCTGTTGTGTGGGAAAGGACGGTTTTAACACCGAGTATGTTAGTGTTCGGGCAGTCGCATCCTTGTAGTAGTCGGTTTGACCGTTTACTAGGTTTACTAGAAGCTCGGCTGATTTGTCTTCGTGAGACTTGGCACCATGCTTCCAATCTACATATTCTTGCAATTCCTGATCCGTGACCAAGATGTCGCCTTCGATAACGTAGTAGTCTTGCACCTTAGGAAGAACCTGTTTCAATGCTTCCAAGGCCTTCTGATTTCCTGGATCACGAAACGCCGCGCTGTACGCATCCGTAACGGGCTTCTGCTTGTCGGATGCGTCTAGCGTTGACGAAATAAGCAAGAACATCAAGGTCGTCACCGTCGCAACGGTTAATCGTTTCATGCTAGCTCCTAATCTGAGAGCCCCCGCTCTCTGTCCGAAATCTCGCCTTAAACACAAACGAGACGGAGACACTTAGCTCTTGCCGAAGGTGAGGCGTATTGTCTGGACGTCTTTCCGATCTATTTTTCCGGAGATGTCTGGAGAGATTGGAACAAGGGAGAGCCCCGATGTGTTCGCGTCCGCTCCGTACACAACAGTAAAGCCCAATTCCAAATAGAAGCCCTTGGCTTCCAGAGGATATTGGCCACTCTTAGCTGCGATCGACGCATCCGAAAAATTCTTCAGTGCATCAACTAGTTTTTGGGACACTTGATCGGCAGTGATCGCGGAAAAGGAAGCTTCATTGCCAGAGGGAGGGGCCAGCTTCACAGAGAACTCGTTGTACGAGTCTTTCTCCCGGTGTCCGCCAAAACTGATGCCGAAAATGGAGACTCCAACCCTTCCATCGGCGTCAACTTCGGTGTGCAGTGTGAGTTCAATCTCGGACAGGGTCGTGCACTTGTCGGTCGCGCACGCTTTAGCGAGCGAGTTACTGACGAGAGCAATGACCTTTCCGATCTCCGCCGGCTTCGTCGCGGTTGGTTTCTTCTTGGCGTAAAGTTGAGTTGGTGGAGCAACGAAAGCGCCCAATAATAGAGCGCCAACAATCATTCTTCGTATAGTCATGATTTTCCCCTAGCGTCTGAAACTTGAAGAGATGTCAGTAAGGGGCCCTAGAACGGACTTCCGCAGCAGCCGGGGAAGTGGTGTATTGGAAGTCAGCAAGAAGCTAAGCTATTGATAAATATTTGTCAACAACAACTATTATCCCGAAACGGACTAGTCTCAGTGACTCGGGGTAGGAGGCGATCTGTGGGAGTGTCTAGCTTGTTGTCCCTTTTGCGCAGCACCGGCTTTTGCATCTGTGGACTGCGTCATGGTTGCTGTTGGCGCGAAGGGGTTCTTTCCTTGACGGAGCGACGATGCAACGAAACTAACCAGGATCATTCCACTGAGCAATCCCCACACGAGAACGACTGGCTTCCAGGGAACGAGAATCCGCATGGCAAAACCTCCGGGGACGAAGAACGGCTGATTACTGATATTGTACTGCGAAAAAAACGGACACCTTTCTCATCACTTAGCTTTTTGTTTCTTGCCCTGCTTGCCAGCTCGGGCGTGCGCGAGAGCACGCTTTAGACCGGCAGATAGATCCATGTTTTCTGTCGCGATGTGAACGGGTACGTCCAGCCCAGCTTCGCGCCCGAGATATCCGCTCAATTCCTCGCGAGAGGCATACATGAACCTGCCTCCTCGCGTCACGGGCATGCCTGATCTCGCCCATCGTTGCGCCACAGCAACCGGTTGACCGAGAAAACTGGCGATTTCATTCCAACCCTTGAGCCGTTCATTCTGAACTCTCGGCTTTGTTACGAGACGATTCCTTTTGGTTGGTTTTGCTTCTTCTTCATGGAGATCACGTTCAGAGCAACCGGATAGGGAACCGCGTCCACTCAAGGCCAGGCTGTCGGACGCCGAGGAAGTATGAACCCGGAGATAAGCCGGCAAAATCGACGTTAGGCCGCAAGACCACAATGTGGTCTTCGAGTCTGGCTGTGGCGCTCGTGCGGAAAAGTTCAGCGCCACTCGGATTGAGCAGCGCTACATCGTACGCACCCTCGTTGCTCCCGATTGGCAACTCCAAATTGAGACTCCTAGCCTTACGAGGAACCTCTAACGGCGGCTGACTAGTCTCGGACGGATTTTCTCCGCGCGCGGTTGAGCGGCCACGCAGATCGAGAACTACAACGGCCGCGGTTTGCGCCGTTGGGCGACTCCTTACCCACATCCAACCTGCAACTGCAAGAAGCACCATCGCAGCCGCAGCCAGCCACATCTGTGTCTGCCTCCGATTACCTGCCGCTTGCTTCCGAATTTCGCTGAATTCCTGGAAGCATGGGCTGCAAGAGCTGAAATGCTCCAGCCAAGGATCGGCTTCCGCCAAGGGCAGCTTGTGAAGCGCGATGCTTTTGAGAATGGCCGAACCAGGGCACCCGACGCGCTGCGGGTTTGGAAAATCTCGGGATAAGCCCCTATTCAGCAGATCCAGTATCCGCTTTTCTTCTCCGTTGAATTCTTCCTGTTCCTTCAGAATTCGCCTGCTCCCAGTTGAAATCATCACAACGAAAGGCCAAGTTTACAGTGATTGATCAATGCAGGCCATACCTGCCCGCTTTCGAGCAATCACGTCATGCGACCGAAGCGGGTACGCAGCCTGCCTATAGCGTAGCGAAAGCGGAGTTTGGCCTGCGGCTCCGTTAGCCTCAGATGTGACGCGATTTCCCTCCACGAGTATCCGTACTGCCGAGCAACCCAGACCTTGCGGGTCCACTCATCCATGCTTCGAACGGCCTCGTTGACCTGGATCGTTTCCTCCAGATCGTGCACAGCCTTCGAGTCGTGAGCCTGTCGCAACCGCTCCAGATCAAAAGAAGGAAGACACTGGATTGTCTCCCGTCTTGTGCGCTCCTTTCTTAGAGCACGATTGAACCGATGGTGGAAGGCACCGAAGAGATAGGCCTCCGTATTCTTTATTCGCCAGTTTCTCCGGTTGGATCGTTGGATTGTCTTCGCGACAGATTGCAATACTCCCTCCCAGACCTCTGTGGCCAAAGTCAGCGCCTCGTCCGAGCTTTTCTCCGGCTGCTCTCTACGTGCATGCGCCTGAATGCGCGGCCAAAGGCGTCGTGCGATAACAACCAGTTCGCTGATCTCGTCCTGGTTACCCGCGACGGGAGAGACAAGACTTGCAAGAACCCATTCTGGGCCCAACTCGCGACTGGACATCTGGGAAGGGCCTCAACCTAACAGATAGTTCGATGGCCGGAGTGCAAAAACCATGCCATCCGAAATAGACGGCTATCAAGCCTTCGTTGCTCGTAATTTAGTACCATTTTGGGGCCAGCTACGAAGGACTGAAGTCTCGACTTAGGGACTCTCTGATCTTCTGAGCCAATTCCTCCGGATCAAACGGCTTTTGGATCAGTGTCATACTTCTCTCCGACAACAAGCGGTTTTCCATCAACGCATCTTCAGAGTATCCCGACATGAAGATCACGCGGATATCGGGATGAAGTTCGGTTGCACGTTTTGCCAATTCGACCCCACGAATTTCAGGCATGATAACGTCGCTGACCAAGACGTCAATCGACCCAAGATAATGCTCCGCTATGTCAACCGCCTGCCCGCCATTCTGCGCCGACAATACTTTGTAGCCCTTGGATTCAAGGAATTCACACAACACATCCCTAATGGAATCCTGATCCTCTGCCAAAAGCACGGTCCCGGAACTCGCCGCTTCCGGACTCGCCTTGTTGGCAAGTCTTCGTGGGCTTATGGTCTCCTCGGCGATGGGAATATAAACTTTGAACGTAGTGCCCTGACCAGGCTCACTCTCCACTTCGATGAAGCCGCCACTCTGTTTCACAATTCCATACACGGTTGATAGCCCGAGCCCCGTGCCTTTTCCCAACGGCTTGGTAGTGAAAAACGGCTCGAAGAGGTGGGCTTTGACTTCCCCATCCAGACCGGTTCCGGTGTCGGTTACCTCCACCAGTGCGTAGACGGTTGAATGGTTCCTCACGACCCGTCCAGAAACTGCCTTCGCTACTTGAGAGGTCTTGATCTGCAATACTCCGCCTGATGGCATGGCATCGCAAGCGTTTACGGCCAGATTCATTATCACTTGCTCTATCTTGCCTGGGTCGACCTTGACAGGAAGTGGTCGCGAACTGGGAGTGACCATCAACTCGATCTGCTCTGACGGCAGGGTCGAGAGCATCTCCTGGACATCGATAAGTAGTTCATTAAGGTCCAGCACTTGAAGAACTAAGACCTGCTTCCTGCCAAAAGCCAGCAGCTGCTTTGTTAGTGACGCTGCCTTTTCAGCAGCCGTTCGAACCGTCTCAACGCCTTTCAAAAGTTGCGATCGGTTGGATGAATCCTTGATTTTCGCCGCTTGCGTGAGAATCACCATCAGAAGATTGTTGAAGTCATGGGCGATTCCGCCGGCCAACCGACCAACCACCTCCATTTTCTGAGCCTGACGCACTTCTTCCTCAAGACGCTTGCGCTCTGTAATGTCTCGGAAGATACCGTGAACTATCTTCTTCCCTTCGAATTCTGTCAGGCTGGTGTTGACTTCGACTGCAATCGCGTGCCCGTCCGAATGAGTCAGGTGTAGCTCTTTGCCAGCGACACTTGCGCCCTTGAACGTGTTATCCAGAATACCGTTATATTCTGCCCGGTCGCGCTCAAGAACAATCAGTTCACCGCGAGCGCCCACGATCTCTTGCAACGGTCGTCCCAGGAGCTTACTGCTTTGCTGGTTAGCTTGCAGGATGATCTTTGTTTCGGTGTCCACAACGAAAATCGCGTCATTGGCAGTATCGATGAGGTGCTTATATCGTTCTTCAGTTTGCCGAATGTGCCGCAACATAAAGAAAGTGAACAACAGTCCCGCAAATACAGACATGGCGGCCGCAGTGAATGTAACCAAAAGAAAGGAGCCTTTTGCCTCGCGGGCTCCTGCTCCCAACGCATAGGAGAACCTGTCCTCGAGTGGCGTAAGCTGATTCCCAACGATGTCCACTTGGCTGGCAATCTCTGCAACCCTTTGAGGATCGGGCCTACCGGAAGAGATCTCGGCGTGCAGGTTATCACCCAGCGTTTCTAACCGCTCGATGAGAACATCGCCCTGCGCCCAGATGTCAACTGCCTCAGACATGTACCTGGAATGACGAAAACGTCGAAACAACGTCGCCATACCTTCCACCTCTTGCGGACTATTGCGGCCCTGGATGAACCCCCTGCGAACAAGTCCCATGTCTGGAACGGGCTTTTGCAGTTCAAGTCGGGCCTGCCTGTCTCCGAGAGGTACTAAGAGAGCCTGGCGGTAATTTTGATAGTCCGTGTCGGAATGCGAAATCGAGTACCGCAGCAGGTCGTAAACGGCTTGCTTCTGAGCCTTCGACCAAAGTCCTTCCCCTCCGACATAAGCCCTCGCAGCGGAGAGATTCTCAATTGTTACGTAGCTCAGGCCCAACAGGCCGATGACAATGAACAGAAAGAGCCAGAGGATGACGACAAGTTTCTTCGCGACCGGCAAATCTAGGAACAATGTGCGAACAATAGACACTTCTTCTGCTCCGATCACTGAATTCTAGCGGGAAGCCTCGCCTCTAAGATCGCAACCGCCACCTCAACTTTCATGAAGAAAACCTCGGTCGAGATGGGGTCGGCGTCCATCGGGATTGTCGCGCGATAAGCTCGAAGTTTTGTCCAACTTTCGATGAGCCGCTCTTTCGCCGACGGCACTGTCGCCATGTATACGTCGAGCTGATCTGTTAGGTCTTCGAGGGGCAGCGCCACCACTTGTTCGTAAATCTGGTGATGACAGGCAAGCATTGCGCGATCAGCGACTTCTACCGAGAACCGTTGAGCCACTTCGGGATGGTAGTAGTGACCCGAGTTGTTGTCGCGCAGGATCGCCAAGAATATCAGCCGGGCCAAGTCATTAGGCAGAGACGCACGGAGAGCGCGCAGAACGTCATCTTTCACAGCGTCCTGACCCGACCCTCCAACAGAGATTTCGGTCGAAGCCTCAAAAAGGGTCCCATCATCGATCCGACCCTCTGATGTTGACTGGTGAATGTGTCCCGAATTGATCAGAGAGCCTACGTTGGCCAGAATGTTCGCTGAAATCAGAATCTGGACTTGCCGCGGGATCCCGACACTTAGCACCCGTAATAGCGCAAGAGTCGCACGGCCGACATTGCAAACCACCAACAAGAATGCGTCCCTCAGCTTCGAGATAGAGGGCCGCATGGACCACGAAATGCCATTCAAAGTAATGTGGTCGTGGGCCAATCGTTCAACGAGCATCGCACTCACAGCTCTTAATGACAGACGAGCAAGCCGCTGTTGTTGGTTTCCGAATGTGTTCACAACATCTGAAGGCGCATTCGCCGCGACGAACCTGAAGCTATGGGTATTGAGGACACTACGGCAAACTTCCCGGAATCCAAACACGGCATTCGGCTCATCGCATCGCGGGCGGAATTCAAAGCCGGTTGGCGATTTGGCAGCGGATTGTGAAAATGAAATCGCTAGCAGTATTAAAAGTGCAATCGCGCTTACGGCCAGAGTCAAGCTGAGCATTGCTGTCTCCTTCGGATACGGCCAGCACAATGCTAGCAAACGATCCGATTTCCAGTCTGGTCAATAACAGCGGTTCTTACGCCTTTTCTGAGAACTCAGGAGCCACTCCGCTATCGCCAGTCCACTCCATCCCTGGCGAGAGCATCGACGGCATCTTGTCTTGAAATTGCCATATCTTTCGGTATGTCTCGCATCTGAGGATCAGTTCTTCATGCTTTCCGGAATCGACGATCGCCCCTTCGTCCACTACTAAAATTCTGTCCGCCCATCGGATTGTCGCCGGCCGGTGCGAGATGACTAATAGGGTGCGAGCTTGGCGAAATAGCTCAAGTCCCTGAAGCAATCCAGCCGCCGCAGGTCCATCGAGGGCGCTGGTTATCTCATCAACAATCAGGATTTTCGGCTGTTGCAAAAGAGTTCGTGCCAATGCCAGTCTCTTTTTCTCTCCGCCGGAAAGCCGACCGCCGAGTGGTCCTAATGGTTCGTCGAGGCCCCTCGGTAATGTTTGAAGCACTCGGTCTAACTGCGTGAGAGCGGCGACGGCCTCCAGGTCTTTACCGGTCGCTCCCGGATTTCCGTACAGAAGATTTTCCCGGATCGTTTCGTCAAAGAGCACCGGATCCTGTGGAACCAGGGTCAGAGTGGCGCGAAGGCTCCGGCGCCCAACCTGACGAATGTCCTGCCCTCCCACCAGAATCGAACCCGCATCTGGTTCGTGCAAGCGAGTCGCCAGAAGGCCGATCGTGCTTTTCCCGGAGCCATTTAAGCCTACGACTGCCACCGTTTCGCCGGCTTCAATACGAAAGCTCATGCCACGCAACACCGGGCGGTCCTCGTTGTAGCGAAACCACACAGAACGGAACTCCAATTCTGGCTTGATGTCGTTGCGAAGTGGTCTCTGGAACTCTCGTTCCGCAATTTGTGGATCGCCGTCCGTAATTTCGAGAATGCGACGGATGCTGGCGCCGACGCGCTGCAGCCGCGACTGAAGGTCAATAGCAATGCTGACGGGCGCGAACAGGCGGAAGACGTAACCGTAGAAAGCGACGAGTCCACCAACGGTCAAAGTGCTCCGAGCGACCTCGTAGCCTCCGTAGCCAAGAATCAGCCCCATGCCGAGAACAATGACCGAGACGGAAGCTGCGCCAAAAGACATTTCGTTTGCTCGCTGCCTGATCTGCAATTTTGCTCCTTCGGCGGAGAGGCGCGCAAACTTTCTGCTTTGCGTGCCGGTACGATTCAGCAGTTGCAACTGCAACATGCCTGCCAGGTGTTCTTGTAAAAACGCGCCGATCTTCCCCGACTGACTCTGGACGCGGTCTGCCGCCTCTTTAAGGCTCGTCGCATAGGTGCGTTGCAACAGATAGAAGACGGGCAGCAACGGGACGACCACTAAGGTCAAATGCCAATTCAGAATTCCCATGGTCACAACGACCATCACGCCCATGATCACCATCTGAATGGTTAGGGGAAGAATGTCTCCGCTCAACTCTGCCACACGGTCAACGTCTTGCTCGATTCGATAGAGCGTTTCCCCCACTTGAGAGTTTCCGTGGTATCGAGCCGGCAGAGTTTGGACTCGCCGCAATAGCGATACCCGGATCCGAAAGACCATCTTTTGAGTGACAACGCAGCTGATGAACGACGCTACGTAGCTCACGATTACGCTTGCCAAATACAGAACGCAAAAAACGAGCGTGCCGAGCAGGACGAGGCGGAGATCACGTTTCGGGAGAGCAACGTCGATCAACCATCTTACGACCAAGGGATCGAGGAGAGAGAGTCCACTGCCTAGAACCATGCAGATGAGATTTACGGTAAGCAGCGACAGCACAGGGCGCGCCTGACGGCTAAGCCAACGCAACTCAGAAGACACAGATTTCCCTCTCTGTCATGCGCGCTCATTACGTAGCGCCATTTGGACGAACTGGCACAAATATTTTTTCCGTGCTGGAATCTTTGCGCTAAGGTCTGAGGACATGCCGTCTGTTCCAGCATCTTCGAGGGGCCGTAACCTGTTCCATTTCCAGCCGCTAATGATAGATGGGCCGTCGTAGACACACGCTAGGAAGAATATGGCGCCTGGCCGCTGTTGGCACCGTCCTGCACGAATTCCTGCACGCGTTCGGAGAACCATGCCTAACGGGTGTGCGCCACAGTACGCGGGGGAACCAATCTCTCTAGTCTGATGGCTGGAACTCCCGCAAGTCGAATCTCAAGCGACTAAAGAACTTAGAGTTGCGGATCAAAGCTCGGCTCTCGTTGAGACGCCAACTTCGTTACGAGATCCCGTCTGCACGAATTCCTGCAGCAAAAATGTTTCTTCGCCGGCATTCGCGCAAAGCGGCATATTCTCCTCGATGCTTGGCCTGTCCAAAGTCAAAGGAAGCTATGGCAGATCCACCGGTCATTGCTAGCGAAGATATCGTTATCGCATCTGGAGTCCGCGAGACTGCTTCCGAGGACGGAGCCGTCCTATTGGATATTGAGCAGGGGATTTGCTTCAGTCTCAATCCCGTCGGACTAAAGATTTGGGAACTCCTGAAGAAGCGCTATTCCGTCGATCAGATCGCAGACGCGCTTGCTCAGGATTTCGCGGTTCCCCGATCGCAGCTTCTTTCCGATGTTGTGGAATTCCTTCAATCGCTCGAAACGAAACACTTGATTCGTCGGTCGGGCCACACAGTGGCTACACGACCGTGGTTGACCAGGCTTTTCCCGTGGGCAAAACAACACGCGTGACCCCGTCTGATATGCTCAGTGGCTCTCTTAAGCTGGTGTCCTTTGGATGATCAAAGGAGGCCACACATGAATAATTCGACCAATAATGGTCGCGGCGCGCGGCATCTTGAAAATCATCACCGGCTGGCGCGAAGTAGGATAAGGCACGATGAACAAGGTGTCACGTACGACATTACACCAGGAGCAACTGTAGCCGTTTTCGTGCCACGAAAAGTAGATCGGCCGTTCGTGAATGGTTTTCCAGTCACGCATCTCTACTGTGGTATGCGATCGGTCGATTACAACTATGGAACCGCCTGGAACCAGATCATGCATGGTGTCATCATTTAACCCGATGATGCCCAGTCGAAACTGACCGGCATCCAAGCGCTGGCGGACGATTGCTGGCACTCCCAGTTCTTCTGCGCTCTCGGTTACCAGTCGCGTCTTATCGAAGCTGATGTTGGTCTGAAATGTAAGGGAAAACGGCCGATCGGTGTCAGCGAAGGACCACTGCTTTGTGGTCTCATTGGATTGCGTCGCGCACGTCGGCACATCCTCGGAAGCTTCCAGTCGCACGCCGAAGGCTTGCAAGATCGCGCGATAGGCTACTTTGTAACATTTGCTAAGGCTCTCGGCCTCAAAAATGTCCGGCGCAGCCTTGTCATCTTCCATGTCGGAGATTCGCCCACGTCGAATCCGATAGCGCTCATCGTTAGCACTGCGCGCGATCTCGCTGCTGAGGCGCTCGACCGCCATCCGCGTAAGGTGGAGTTCGTCTCGAAGTCCTCGAAGCCATTCCCCAGGGCTCGTCATGACTGCTACTCCCCCCACAGAGCAGACTTGGTGTTCGAAGTCTGCACTTGCTAATCGATAAAACTGCGTTCCTCGGGAAGTGTCGCAGAAGGCCCCCTCGTGATGCCGTTTGGCATCAGCCTATCTGTACGTCCTAATAGACTATGTTGAACTCCGCTGCGGACCTATTTTGACCGCAACGTCCTTTCACCTACTTTACTCGTACAACAGGACAGCTAGTAGAAAGGTTCTCTTTTGTTCTATTCGTTGTGCGCCAAATACGGCGAACGATCCCGTCGCCGGGTTTAAGAAGCCCATTTTGGCCTGAGTATAAAGGCAAGACCGCCTAAGTCAACAAGAATCTTGGTCTTTTCCGGAAAATGGAACAAGACTAATAGAAAAATAGTGCTCATCGCGCGCGCCCTTGATGCTCCGCTCGCCTGCGAGTGACTGTTTTAGGTTATCCCAGATCGCAAACCTTAATCTTCGAGCACGGAGGTGTTTTCCTGCGCGATTTCGTGCACGAGACAGAAGACTCAATAGCATCGCTGTATGCCCGCAATGGGAGATCCCTGCTTGCTGACAACTATTAAGTTGAATCTAATTCCCCTTTCAACTTGTTAGTTCTGAGCACGTTTGAAGCCTGACCTCAGGAATTACATACATCGAATCCTGATCGTTTGTCCTAGATGACAGGATGCGTCATTTCTTGCATGAAAAAAGTTTCTGCAGAATGAGTTGGCTCCGGATGTACGTTCCATCCATCGTTTAGCTCATATGTGGGCTAGATCTCATTTCAAACTGCCACCTCAGTCGACCACGACGTTCTGGAAGGTTGCACATGCCGCCTACATTTGTCGCGCCCCCGCCAACCGACGCTGATCCCATTACCGAGACTGTGCACGGTGTGGAGATCACCGATTCGTATCGATGGCTGGAAGATCAGAATTCGATGCAAACGAGGGCGTGGCTGGAAGACCAAGCCGCCTATACGCAGGCGTATTTGGCCAAGATTCCGGGTCGTGAACATGTACGGGCTCGGGTCGAGGAACTGCTGGCTCTCAAGGAGGCTACTTCCGAGCCGCGGAACGTCGGCGAACGCTATTTTTTCCTGAAGCACCTTGGAGACAGGGAACAACCTGTCATCGCCATGAAAGAGGGGCTATCTGCGCCCGAGACCATTCTCGTCGACCCTAGGGCCCGTGCAACCGGAACGTCGACTGCTGTCGCAATCGCCGCGATCTCTGAGGATGGTCGTTTCCTAGCGTATTTCGTCCGCCAAGGAGGCACAGACCACTCAGTTGTGGAGATTTTGGATGTCGAGCGGAATGTAGTCCTTCCTGATAGGCTCCCAGAAGGATTTTGCACTGGAATTGCCTTTGCTCAAGACGGGTCGGGGTTCTACTATTCGCATCGCAAATTAGACGACGAACGCCCGAACCATCGGGCTGTGTTCTGGCATTGCTTTGGCGCCGATCTATCAGAGGATCGGGAGATGTTCCGTGCCAGCGAAGAGCCGAACCTATTCCTCGGAATTATTCACTCGGTTGAAGCCAAGTTATTGGCCTACGTGGTGTTCTCCACCGGTAAGGTGCGCTACACGTCGATCTATCTGCAGGAAATGACACCGGGAGCGGACAAGGCTAAGCTCCTTCTCGAAGGCATCGAAGGCTCCTTTGTACCATTTTTTGCCGGGGGGCAATTATTGGCCTACACGGATTTTGCCGCCCCAAACTTTCGTATCGTCCTTATTGACGTAGCTGACCCCGATCCGCTCCACTGGGGCGAGATTGTGCCCGAATCCAATCAGCGTATTCAGCGGTTCGGCATCGCAGGACATCAGATTTTTATTACTCGAACTAATCGCTTTTCCACAACTATTGAAACGTTTGGGCTCGACGGAACGCGAAAGGATGACATTCCCGTCCCTCCTTATGCAACCGTTGACTTGCTGAATCCAATTGCTGCAACAAAGCTATTCTACAGTTACACTTCCATTTCCAAGCCCCCGACCGTCTATTCGTATGATCCGCGCAAGCAAGAATTGTCCGTTTGGGAAGAAGCAAAGGGTTACTTCGATCCGTCCGTAGTCGCAAGTGAAGATCTAGTCTATCCTTCCAGGGACGGTACCTCGGTTCCTCTCTTTCTTGCTGCGCGCAGAGATATCCTCCATTCCGGTCCCCTACCGACATTCTTGACCGGCTACGGCGGCTTCGGCAATTGTGTTACTCCCCGATTCACTGCTTTCGCGACGTTTCTCATGGAGCAGGGATTCTTATTCGCTGTCCCGGCTTTGCGCGGAGGGTCCGAACTCGGTGAGCAGTGGCATCGGGCTGGCAAACGCGAAAATCGCCAGAACTCTTTCGATGACTTTATTGCCGCTGCCGAGTGGCTTATAGCGCAAGGACGTTCGGCGCCCGGTCGGGTCGCGATTGGCGGTGGCTCGAACGCTGGCCTGCTCGTCGGCGCCGCGATTACCCAACGCCCCGACCTGTTTCGCGCTGCCATATGTCTAGGTCCGCTGCTCGATATGACGCGATACCACCTCTTCGATTTTGCGGCCGGTTGGGCAGACGAATATGGTTCGCCCGAGGATGAGCACGACTTTCACTCCCTATTGTCATATTCACCCTACCACCATGTGCTGGACGGGGCGTTCTATCCCGCAATCCTGCTTATCTCCGGGGATTCGGACACTCGCTGTAATCCGATGCACGCACGTAAGATGGCGGCGCGACTTCAAGCCGCGAACGCCTCTGGCCATCCGGTGCTGCTCGATTACAGGACTGCCTGGGGCCACACACCTGTTCAGCCGTTATCAACGAGGATAGAAGCATTAACCGACAGGCTCGCGTTCGTATGCCATGAACTCGGAGCTCATAGTCAGCCCGCGAGGTTCTGATGATTCTCTTCTTCGAAGCCTTATTGGTGCTTTTGGCGTACGACGTACTGAATGCTGTCTGCCGCTTTCAAACTCTTTATTCTTTGGTAAAGGGCTGGAAGGTTGCCTCTAGAAGGAGTGGGTCCGGTACCATCGACCGGGTTTGCACGGCGGTCAACCATGCCTGCGCCTGGTACCCGAAGCAGGCGCTTTGTCTGCAGCGTTCTTTCATTACCACCTTCTTGCTCAGAAAGAGAGGCATCCCAGCTCAGATGGTGTTGGGCGCACAGAAACTGCCCTTCAAGGCCCACGCATGGGTCGAGGTCGAGGGGCGTCCAATCAACGAGAGATCAAGCGTCCAGACGACCTTCGCCGTTTGGGATCGTTGCTAGGGAGATTGGCGTGAGTGTACAAGCAGGTATCTGGAATTTCGACGGCAAACCCGTCGACCTCAAAGTGATCGCGGACTTCAGCCAAGCCCTCAAGCGCGAAGGTCCCGATGGCCAGTCTTCTTACGTAGATGGTCCCGTTGCTATGCTGTATCACCCCTTCCACACTACGATTGAATCGCGCCGCGAGACGCAGCCTTTCTTCTCCCGTCGGGGCTTCGTGATCACCTGGGACGGCCGCCTCGACAATCGCAATGAACTGATCGCCGATCTGCGCAGTGATCTCGAAGGTGATCCCACCGACGTTGCCATCGTCGGCGCCGCCTTCGACCGCTCGGAAACCGATTGCTTCCGCCGCCTCGTGGGCGACTGGGCCGTATCCATCTGGAACGTCCAGCAGCAGGAACTTATCTTCGCTATCGACTACATAGCCATACGGCATATTTTCTACTACCTGAAGCAAGACCGGATTTGGTGGGCGACCGATCTCGCGCCGCTCGTATTGCTCTCAGATGAGAAGTTCCACATCGATGATGACTATATCGCCGGATACTTCGCCTATGATCCCGATGCTCACTTGACACCCTACCGCGAGATCCGTGAGGCACCGCCTGGGCACTTCGTTCGCATTCGCAATGGCAACGCCTTCGTCGAGCGGTACTGGCGGTTCAGTCCCACATCTCGCATCCGCTATAAGACGGACGCAGAATACGAAGAACACTTCCGGCACGTCTTTCGTCAGTCCGTGCGCCGCAGATTGCGCTCTGACTCTCCGATTCTTGCCGAACTCAGCGGAGGACTAGACTCATCTTCGATTGTTTGCATGGCGGACGACATCCTAGCGAACGAGGGAGCGCCCACCCCTCGCCTCGACACTCTCTCGTTTTATGACAAGACGGAACCCAACGGAGACGACTGGATCTACTTTCCCAAGATAGAGGAAAAGCGCGGCAAAACCGGACATCATATAGATGTTAGCAAACTTGGGAAATCTCCGGCCTCTTTGAAATACACCGAATTCAGTGCGCTGCCTGGGCACCTTGGGGTAGGGCGACAACTTGAGCTCGAAAGAGCTGCGGTAGTTCGGCAGGGAAACTATAGAGTCACCCTCTCTGGCATGGGCGGAGATGAATTCATGGGAGGATTGTCTAACCCGACCTCTCATCTGGCCGACTCCATCGTGCAGTTGAGGTTAGTCACGTTGGCCAAAGAATTAATGGCCTGGAGTTTGGTAAAACGACGACCATGGATTCATCTTCTAGGGCAAGCCCTCGTGGACCTGTTGCCACCTTTTCTAGGCCAATACATTTGCAATCAGGCCAACGTTGAACCGTGGATCGAAAAGAAATTCGCCAAGCGAACTAAGCTTGCCCTGCGCCTGCTCGACGTGGAGGAGCATTTCGGACTCTGGTTACCCACCCGCCGCTCTTACGTCGCCGGTATGTTATTGATGGCCAATAAATTGGCCAAGTGGAAGGCACCGGTATTGGCATACGAGGAGTGTCGGCATCCGTATCTTGACAAGAATCTTATTGAATTCATCCTCTCAATACCTGCCAGCCAGTTGCTACGCCCAGGTGAGCGACGATCTTTGATGCGTCGCTCGCTTGTTCGTGTAGTGCCCCCAGAAATACTATCTCGCCGGACAAAACAAATAGGGGCGCGAGCACCTCTAATGGTGTTGGAAAAGAACTGGGAAGAAATACAGTCATGTTTAGATTCATCCCTGAGTTCAAGCCTGGGATTTACCAATCACGCGCAGTTCTCCTATGCGTTGCAAGCCGCTAGGAATGGGAAGCAGCTTAACATTGTGCGCCTATTTAGGGGGATCGCGCTCGAGTTGTGGCTACAACGTCTGGCTTCACTGCGCTTAATCGACGTAGGGACAATGCCGCGCACATGTGTTGCAGCAGTACCCCTCGGAATAACCGCATGAGGCAGGCCACACGACTTCCGTCGCACCTGCTAGCGGAGCGGTGGATTATCCTAAGAAAGGAGGACAAAACAGATGACTTACCGTAAACCGGAAGTTCGCAATCTAGGCGACGCGAAAGCGTTGATCGAGAGCGTACACGCTAAGCCCTATCAGAACTTTGATAATGGGGTTATCCTGAACGCCACTGCCTATGACCTGGACGAATAGCATCACATCCAAGAGGTGGGTAGCCACCTTGACAATTTGGCTACTTAAGTACCTTCCCAGTCCTCCGTGTGACCGGGGAGGTACTTTTCTTCACATTCGAGAGGTGGGAAATGCACTATGAGGCTCCGCTACTCTTAGTCCTTGGTGATCTGCGAATCGTGATTGCATATCTAGGGTTGAAAGATAGCCCTGGGTATTTTGAGTCTCCCATGTGGCAATTCAATCCCGTCTATGAGCTAGACGAATAACTTGATCGACTCTCCTCCCAGAGTGGGCTCTAATGCTGCATATGCATTCGGTCGCGCATGGAACGCCAGCGTCGATACTGATTCGCTTTGAATGGATTGGCGTCTTGCTCTCCTAGGAGCCAAAAGCCAAACCAATCTAAGTTGCCTTGCTGTGAAACCATACGCTCCCAAGGCTTCTCTAGGATGTGGTCACCATCATGCAACGCGATCATTTCCACGGGTTTGGCTAGCCGAGTAAGGGCTGCGAACCATTCCCATTCCGCCAGTATAGTCGACGTGTTAGGCGCCAAGATTCGAACCGGCGTTTCCACCTTCTCGATGCTGAAAGTGGGAGAACGAGCGACCCACGATTTGAGCCCTTCCCCAAAAGGGTTGCCCCCATTGATTCCCTCTTCGAATTGCGCAAAAGCGGGCAGATTCAGGTTCTCAACGTACTGAAAGTATCCGCCATCAACGCCATCGTTCAATGACGCCGCCGCAAAGGGGATGTGTGAGTGTGTTAACGCGTACTTTACGTAAAGGCAAGTACGACTAAATCCGATGATGCCTATCCGATGGAGGTCGATCATTCCTCTGGAATCGAGGAGGTCGATTGCGTTTTCCAGGTCTAGAATTGCTGCATCTACTTCGCTCGGGGTATCCATCTGTCCTTCGTCCTCATCTGGCTGCGGTAATTGAAGGACCATAATTCCTTTACCCGCCAACGGTTGGGCTGCAAAGCCTGTGGTGTACGGGCCATCAATCCAAAATCTGTCTCGCCTCCACCCATGTGTTTGGATGACCAATGGATATCGTCTCGTCGATATATACTTTACTGGATAGTAGAGACCACCAACCACTTCCCGGCCATTCGTGCCCTTCCAATGCAACTCCTCAACCCTACCAAAATCCAAGTGCTCGAACTGTAGGTTGAAATCGAGCAGCAAGGCCCGCCCATGCGTGATGAGATCAATCGCGAATAATCGCGGTGGGGTGTTCATATCTTCCTGGAGAATGATCTGCGGCTCGGCTTCCGCTTTCGCTGGCTCCGATGTTTCCTCCCACTGATTTCCCCTTTTGTGAAAGCGGACCGTTGCGGCGCCCTCGGTTCGCCCTTTGGCACGCCCTGCCTCGAAGACAAGAGCATTCGTGTTCGGATCCCACCTGTCTAGCGTCAAGGCTCGGTCGGTTATTTTTGTGATAGCGCCTGTCTCGACGTTAACTTCAACGGTATATAAGTTTTTTCGTCGGTCGGTTCGTTCGTCGCCGCTGGTGCGATCGAGAGGCAGATAAACACCGGCGACCGCAACCGCATTGCTGCCCGGTAACCATACGACCTCGGATCCATATGGGCCTACTGGTGACTCCAGCAATATTCGGCTTCGCCCAGTCGAAGTATCGACTAATACATACATACCCAACCACGAATATTGTTCGGGGCCAACCTCTTGTGACGCTAGGTGCTGAATCAGCGGGTCCGCATACTCGCTCCATGTCTGCGGAACGTGGGCAACCCGAGTAAGAATCGCTATGTGTCGGCCATCTGGTGATAAGAATGGAGTCCTCCCCCAGGGAGAGGAGATCATGGCCGTCAGTTCAATGCGATGACTTGCATGTCCTTGCGATTGGAAGAAGAGCGACTCACCAAGTGATGACCCTCCAGCCTGATCAGTTATCAAAGAGGATAATCGCTGCGACGTAACTACAACTCCGTTCCTAAGACTGGCTTCGTCGAAAAAGCTTTTAGGAGGTGCCTCTGCCACAAAAGCAATCTGCAGCCCGTCTAAAGACATGCGCGCAGAAAGCACATTGCCATCATGCTTCGTGACTTGTCGCAGTTCGTGAGTCCTAACGTCAATGGTATACAGTTGGTGCGTTGTCCCAGTTTGTTCTCCGACGAACGCGAGCGTGTCGTTGTCGCTGAGCCATGTGACGTCTTCTATTGCCGGTCGGTTTGAGGATGAAGACATACGCACCAATATTTCAGGAGTTTGCGACCGAAAGATGTCCTTAGTCTTCCATAGTAAGAGTAGGTATTCGTTGGTATTCTCTTCGAGGTTACCCTTGCGCACGATGACTACAAATTTCGTTCCGTTAGGACAGAACGTCGCTACTTCTCTAGGAGGTCCGCCGGCGATGTATTGTGGATCTGCCAGTCTAGTCATGACAATGGCGTCAGCGACGGTTACCGGGCGGTTCGCTTCCCCTGTTGACACCAGTTTGTGGGCGCGGCCGTTTCCCTGGATGGGAACGAACGTGACGAAAATTGAGACTGTGGCATATACTGTGACACATCTAATGCAGGCGGCGTATGCATTCGCGAGCGTCATTCTTTCTCCGAGTTCCCGAGTTAGGATTTGCCGACTGCGCTAGAATGGAACTTCATCTCGATGCATGTCTTTAAAACTGCAGTTTCACTGCGATTTGCATAGACCGGGGGCCGCCAAATTGGTAGAGCGGGCTGAACGCGCCGCCACCGACATTGCCTCCGCTTAGACTCTGTCCCAACATCTGGGTGGAGATGCCAAATGATGTCGAGCTAAGATTTCCGTACGGGCTTCCAAAATTAGGGTGATTCAGGACATTAAACATTTCTGCTCGGAACTGGAGTTTCAACGCCTCACGAAGGCGAAAGTCTCGATGCACACCAAAATCCCATTGCCAGGCACCGAAACCCCGCAGTGCATTGCGTCCTAAATCTCCCTGGCGCAGTGCGGTATTAGTGTTTGGAATCGTCGGCGGAGGGCAGAATGCTCCTATACTCTGGGATCCATCTGGACAGCCTCCCACGACAGCGGCTGGAGTGTTGTTGATTGCTTTCCCGTCCGGATATCGTGAGCCGTACAAATAGAGCGGCACTCCTGAGATAATATCCGGCCGAACATATTGCGGGTTCCCATCTAGGATGTAGGCGTAATAACCGTAATAAAGATCTACCGGAGGGGCGGACCGGGCCTGAAAAATATTCTGCAGTGACCAACCCTTCAGCAGCGCCCGGGACAATGGATTCCGCCAAGAAAAAGGAACATCGTAAGTCATACCTAACGAAGCCGCATTCCTGACATCGAAGTCGGATGGTCCTCGGTTTGCATCCGCTCCAAGCTGGCTGAAGTACAGACTGCCGCCAACACCGATCGAAGACGTAGAGCCGGTGTCGATCGAGTGACTCCAGGTGTACGAGGCGAGTGCCTGTAGTCCGCGGGACAGGCGTCGCTGATATTGGAGCTGTAACGCACCGTAATTCGAAGTTCCATGGTTACCAACTAAGTAGACAGTTGCAAACTGTGGGTTGGGGGCAAATACTCCCTCCGTTTGTATGAGACGCCGGCCGGAAGAACCAATGTACGAAGCAGAGATCGTCTGCTGGCTGCCGAGTTCTTGTTCGAAAGCGACATTCCATTCGAGTGTAGAAGGCAGTTTGAGATTTGGATCAAATGCGAAACCGAGATTACTAGGCGTAATAGTGGGAAGGGGCGCCGCAACGACGTCCGATGGATAATTTCCACCGAATAGAACGCTAAACCCGCCAAAGGGGTAGGTCGACGAAAAAGTAGTATTGCCAAGTTCGGTTGATGCTAAATCAAAAAAGACGCCAAATCCCCCACGAACTACCGTTTGCCACGCTTGACTCTGAGAGACTTGATAGGCAAGACCGACTCGAGGGGCTAGGTTTCCGTATCTTGTACTGTAAGGCGGGGTCCCCGCGGGTGCTAGATCCAAATTGGCAGGATCGTTAAAATTTACAACTGCGGGCAAGCTCGGCCCTCTGGTGCTTTCAGGTGATACATCTAGATCCCACCTTAGACCATAGGTTAGGGTCAGACGGGGCTGAACGCGCCAGGTGTCTTGCGCAAAAACACCGACGTTGTGGAGAAGAAGGTCAACAGTTTGGCTCGTCATTGGCTCAGCAAACGCGAACTGTCCGGCACCGGCAGAGGCTTCATCACTGAACCCCGTTGCTTGAGCATACGTGGCAGGTGCGAGGGAGGGCGACAGTCGACGATAGTCTATCCCGAACTTGAGGCTGTGCGGTCCTTTCTGCGCCGATAAATCGTAAACGAAATTGAATTGCCGCTGTACATTGTGCGGACCCTGACCTGAGAACAGTGTGCCAGCTGTCAAATCAAAAACAGTGAGTTGAATAGCCGAATTGTCGAGAGTGAAGGGTGACGGTAGAGGTAGATTAGAAGTGCTGATAGGAGTTGCGCCACCAAAGGCGTCTAAAGTGTATGAATTACTCGCGGCATTCCGGCTATAGTTGAAACGTACATCGCTTGTGATAGCGGGAGAAATTAGCCATGTTGCGCCAACTGTGAACGTCTTTGTTGTGACTTTAGTTGTTTGTAAGGTGCTCAGCGCGTCTGCTCCTCCCGCCCCGCGCTGAATAAGATTAGATGGAGAAAAGTTATATCTTCCGAACAAAGACAGCTTGGCATTCAGTCTATGGTCTATCCTAAGGCTATATGCATTCAGGGCCGACCGGTTAGAAAAGCTGGCGCTGAATTGGGCGATGCCATTTCCAAGGTCTGTTTGTTTGGGATCAAAGGGAAACGCGTTGAGAAAAGGCTGCATTGCCGGAATTGCAGTTTGCCTCGTGGCAAGATCCGGCACAGTCGTGAAGGACGTTTGTGGCAGCCGAAGCCGAAGTCCTTCATACGAAAAGAAAAAAAAGGTCCGGTCCTTGACAATTGGACCGCCAAATACGCCACCAAAATCATTCTGCCGCTCTTGAGCCTTTGGTATAGGAGTTGAGTTCAGAATGTTGATGCCGTTGAACCAATCGTTCGCGTCGAATACGTCATTTCGCAAATAGTCGAATGCCGTTCCGTGAAACCCATTTGTTCCTGAACGCGTGAGAATAGAAATCTGCGCTCCTGGTGAACGGCCGAATTCAGGAGCAAAAGTCGAAGTCTGGATTCGAAATTCCTGCAACGCATCTACGGAGACTAGGCTATTAGTTCCTCCTTGAGCACTAAAGGAAGCAAGTGCACCTGCCACCCCGCTCCCGTTTGTGAGATTAGCTCCGATGCCGATGTTTGCGCTTACGCCGTCAACAGTCCAGTAATTGGAGGCAGCACGCTGCCCATTGACACTGAATTGCCCGGAATCATAACCAGTACTGCTGTTAAGCACCACCCCCGGAGTGAGTTGAATTAACGTCTGAAAGCTCCTCCCGTTCAGCGGTAGGTTCTCGGCGAAATTGCGGTCAACAACTGTACTCACAGCCGCGGATTCGGTATCCACGATGGATGCTCCACCTTCTACTGTCACCGACTCAGAGACCGATCCGACCACTAGCTTGAAATTTTGTTCGAGATGATCTTGGACATTTACAGTGAGTCCGGTGACATTGACGATTCTGAATCCGGCAGCAGATACTTCCATCCGGTAGCGTCCTGGGCGAATACTCGAAAACGTATACAGGCCAGAATTGTTGGTGGTTGCGCTCGACGCGGTCTCACGTTCGATGTCGACCAATCGTATTTGAGCGCCCGGTAAACGCAGCCCGGATGAGTCGACCACTTGCCCGGAGATCGTCGCATTTTCGAATTGCGCGAAGGCAGTTTTAGAAAACAGTGAAAAGAGCAGCAAGAATAAGCAAGACGTTTCAAGGATCGTGAAGCGGAGACGCCGCATCGGTTGGTGTTCCTCTACAAACGTATGCGGGCCAACCGTTGCTTTTTCCCCAATAAGAAATCGCCATGGCGACAATAGAAGGAAACACTGGAAGGATTCAGGCGTGTCTCCGCTCGTCTACGAAAAGGCTGCTTAGGGATGGTTGGGTTTGTCCCCCAAGAAAGCGAAAAGTATTCTCCGTCCTCCAGGTTCGTTGACTGCTTTTCTTGAAGACTCAACGGTCACGAAGACTGAATTGATTTGCGCGAGGACATGAGGATCGTCAAACGTGAGTACCCAGCGTCCGTCGGTCACGTCATCGTTGTGAAAGATTCCCAGGTTTCTAACCGGCTTGTCTGCACCGAGGCGTTCGCCCCATACATGGAACGAGACTTTCGCATCCAGTTTCCGCGGGTCCGCGAGGTCGTACGCATAAAAGATGAGGGACTGCCCTTCAGTATAGAAAATGCGACCAAACGCGCGCTGGCTCTTGCCGTCCCCGTCTCGATCGTGCACATCTATAATATGCAGATTGCGCGCGACGACGAGCTCGCGGACATCGCTGGCTTTGCCCGCAAATTCCTGTCGCTGACCCAACGCTTCTGTCTGGTCGGCGACTTTTTTTCGAAGTTCTCGAATCTCGCTGCCCTGCAAAGCCATAGCGACATCGCTCGCATTCTTCTCCGATCTCGATTTCTCTAGACCTTCCTGGAGCTGGGCAATTCGAGCCTCAAGCTGAGCTTTGCCGGCGAGAAGACCTGCATTCTCCCGCTCGATATCGGCAACACGGGAATTCAGAGTGTCCTTGGCTTTGGTCACAGACGAGAGTTCGCTGGTCTGTACCTTGATCTTGGCATCCACGGCATTCAATTCGGCTCGTGCCGACGCAAGCTGCCCCTGTAAGCGAGTGTCCGGAACGTCGCTAGGCTGAGAATTTGGACCCGTAGCAGCCGCAGAGGCTTGATTGGCGGAAAAGTGGTCTCGCGCGGATAAAGAGGGTTCGTGCCCGCGAAACGTAAGGAAACTTGCAATCAGAGCTAATGCGGCCACAGCACCGATGCTGGCAAAAACTGCAAATCGATTCCGCTTCCGCGTCCTTGAGTCGGGTTCCCGACTCATTTCTATCCCCTCGGATCGTGCCCGTGCAAGAAATCTCGGCGTCATCCCCGAAGGGATACGTCGACCCTGCCGCTCGGCTGCAAGCACAGAGAGTCCCTGCGCGCTGATCTCAGTAAAGTCATACGCCAAGCTTCGGCAACGCGGGCACGCTTCGAGGTGAGACCGAAGATCTGCCAATTCAACCTCTGACGCTTGCCCACTAGCAGCTACAGCGCACAACTCCTCATAGTGTTCGTGGGTATTCAACCAGCATCCCTTTCGCGCTTGTTTTGCGCTCGCAAGCAGAAGTCGCCCGAGCTCTTTTGGTCTCCAACAGGGCATCGCGCACCTTCTTCATTCCGCGATACAAATGGTGTCGAACCGATGACGCAGAGTCGCCTGTTTTCTCGGCAATCTCTAGAGCCGTCAGACCTTCAAAATATGTGAGCTCGATCACGTTACGCTGGCGAGGCTCAAGTATTGCGAGCGCCTGTTCGATCAAGCACACGACTTCCTGCCGCTGCAAGGATAGCAAATGCCCCGCTCCGTGGAACAATTCGGCCGGCGGTAGGTCGTTAAATTCACTTCGATCGTAAAAGTGGTTGGACTGAAGATGAGCCCGTCGATCAAAACTTCTGTGGTATGCATATTGAAGGAGCCAGGTGGTGAATGTCCCGCGCTTGGAATTGAACTGACTCTTCGCCCGAAAAATGTCTAGGAACACCCTTTGAACCGTTTCCTCTGCTTCGCCATCGTCCCTTAGTATCGCTCTGGCCGTGTGGAACACTAACGCGCTGTGCCGTTCGAAGAGGACTGCGAGCGCATCGTTACATCCCGCACACAGTGCCTCCATGAGATCCGGATCGACCAGTATTCGAAGCCGCGAGGGGGAACACGCTAGGGCTATCAGTTCGTCATTCGTCACAGACATCCGCTCTCCCTAACCACACATCGACGATGACGAGTCCTTGGACAGACGAGGCTGCCCAAGGGTGATTCGACCCGTCGTAATCCTTTTTGGGTGAGCTTTGGGGGAAGCTCGCCAACAGCAGACAGCAACCTGGGTGACCGACCCCGATCTTCCGGAGCGCCGCTCAGTCCAAGCAACTAATTACTGCTAACGACTTACAGAACTGATCCGTGGCAACAGACGAATTAGGTGCCAACCCCGATTTTGTTCTGAAAACCGAACACAAACTGCAACCATCCGGCATCATCGCGTCTCGTCACGGCAAACCGTCTTGAACAAGCTTACGGCTGGGCAACCTCAAGCAGCACAAGGTTGTAGTTGGCGGAACTTTACCCGTCACCCGCCCGAGAACGCAAGAGAATTTTCGGTTTCCGGAAGATTGGTAAAATTACTCCTGCGATTCACCGATCTGGCTTATACTAAAAGGTTTGTTCGTTCCTGTACGTGTCCTCCTGACTCACTCCGTTGGCTCCAAGAAATGCAGCCGATCCCCACTTCGTATTCGGACGTGGCTCATCTTGACGCCGCAAGACAGTTCCCAATTCCTTGGTGTTTTCCAAATCCAGCGGGCAAGCATCTTTCGCTGTCGGGATTTTGGTTGAGCCTCCAGCGCAGAAGGGTTCCCCTGCCGATGGATACTATACTTTGTGGAACTATTGTGTGATAGAGCACACACTCCAGGCTGCACATGGCGGCCGGAGACAAATCTGACTCGTGGGAAAAGCGGGCGTTCGCTCGCACGCTGTTTCAATTGCGCCACGAACGCAAACTGACGCAAGAATCCCTCGCATTCGAGAGCGGCTACCATCCCAAGTACATTAGCCTTCTGGAGCGCGGCAAATACAGCCCCTCTCTTACAACGATTCTTGAACTTGCAAACGCCCTGCATATCTCCGGGGCAGAGTTCGTCGAACGAGTCGAGAAGGTGCTTCCCCGTAACCGGTATCGCAGACGGGACACTCGCACTCTTCGCTAGACGCACCAAGAGTCAACCTCGACTGCAGGAATCAACAGAAGGATAGTATACTTGGTGGAACTATAGTTCGTAAAGCGTAATTATTTAGCCGCCTATGAAAAAAGTGGGCGGCAAAGAGCCTCGACACCCAAAAGAACCCGTCGTCAGGGCGGCCTTTGCGCGCGTGCTAGTCGAGCTTCGGAAGGAGGCAAAATTGAAGCAGGGCAAAGTAGGAGAGGAGAGCGGCTACGAGGAAAAATACATTGGAGCTTTGGAGCGCCGAAAACACACTCCAACGCTTACGGCCATGATCGAGATCTCGAGAGCTCTTAAAGTGTCGCCGGTAGAAACCCTAACCAGAGTCTTGGATCTGATGCCCAAATTTGCTCATCTCGAAAACGCTGCGTCGACATCACATGGTGATGCTCCGTAGCAAAGGAAAATCCACTCTGCTCCGAGCGGGGCGCAACGATAACTGAGGAAGAACTCTTCGTTTTAGGCTCTACGCGCCATACCCCCACTGTGGTTAGGCGGATAGCGACAGATCCAGTTGCCTTGGTGGCATGCGCTGTGGTTCATATCTGCGGAGAAAACACCTAGCGAACTCATTTGCCAATCGGGAATCGTCGTCGGCTCTCATAACCAGACAAGCATCGAAGCACAACGACGTATCAGAGAGTGGTTTTATCACGACACCGTCAGTCGTAGGGTGAACGGAGGTAGGCGTCGTGAGGATGGCCACACCAACCCGCTCAGATACCAAGTGAATCGCTTGCTGAGCTGTGATTATGTCGTGCGCGATTTTCGGAGAGATTCCTTCACTTCGTGCTGCGTCCACGATTGCGTCGTGAACGACGGGGTGGACTCGCCGCCCGAATAGAATCCAGTCATCTTTTGTCAGATCTTGGAGCGATACACGTTCCTTCTGTGCGGCCAGGTGGCTCTCCGGGAGCGCCACATAGAGCGACGTCGAAGCGAACGGCACAGCCGTGATTTGAGAGTTTTCAAGTGGTGCCGTCACCAAAGCCATATTCAGTTCGCCTGCCAAAACACTCCGGACCAACTCGCTTGAGAATTCGCTGATGAGTTGAATGCGGAGCTTAGGGTACAGGGGTAAGCGGATTGCAAGAATGGCCGAAACCCATGCTGGGTCAGCGTCAGACGAGTGCCCGATGGTCAACATGCCGTCGCTTCTCTCGCGGGCAGCACGCCCAAGCTGAATAGCACGATCTATATGCAAGAGCGCAGAGCGAGCCTCTTCGACGAAGATACGTCCCACATCAGTGAGTTCTACAGTCCTTTTGTTCTTGCGATTGAATAGATGAAATTTGTGATTTTCTTCGATTTCGGTGATTTGTTTGCTAAGTGTGGACTGAGTTATGTGCAATCTGTGGGCGGCACGCGTGAAGTTCAGGTCTTCGGCCAACATGATGACAGCGTGCAGGTGACGCACTTCGACGTTTTGGGACACTGCTCCAAACCTCTTTGGGCCCAGCGGCGGAGATGGTTATTGTCCTACATCTAGTCAAGGAGCCGATAGCAACGGAAAAGTATCAGGAGGGGATCGTTTGCCATCATAGGAAATCGCTGTTTGGAGCCGCGGGTCGTTCTACTATTTTGATGCGCGGCAGTACCGGTTAGAGCTCCAGCAGGCCCTGTCACGCTGCAGGTATCGTTTTCTTAGTCGAGGATGCCTCGCCCCGAGGTAGCCGACCCGCCCCAACCAAATGACTCTTTACAGTCTCGGGGTCAACTCCCAAGTTCTTGGCAGCGCGTCCTATGTTTTGCCCAAGGTATTCCCAGACGAGAGTGCACAAAAGGTCCTTCAAATCATCAAAGGATTTCTTCTCTGGTTTTTGAATCCACTGTACTAGCTCTGCGCTAATGCTTCCTTGATCTGCGACTTTTGACCTCAATCGCTGCAGGTGCTCCCACAAAAAATCAAAGCCACCCCCGTTGTAGATGTTTTCTGTCCGTTTCAGGTATACGGTGGCCTGTTGCTTATCATTCTTAGAATCAACGAGGGCGAAACCCATGGCCAAGTATGCTCTAGCTGAAAGCCCACGATTTTCAGTTCGTTCAGCTAATTCGACCGCCTCAGAAGCGCAGCTATAGACTTTCTCGGACTGGTCTTGCGTGTCGCCAACTCCATCAAGGTAGTCTTGATCTTCGATCATGCACTCGAGTACCTTGGCTCGACCCATCGTGATGTAGTCGTCTTCCTCTTTTGCCAATGTGTATGCCTCTACAACCTTAAGCCGCGCATCCTGACCATTACATTGATCAAAATACATGAACGCTCGACGCAGACAGCAACTTGCGAGCGCACGATTCATCTGCAACGGTCTGCATATTGCCTCCGCATCGGTTAGATCGTTCTCGGCTCTTTTGTGTAGTGCCTCAAATTTGCGGATCAAGTCATTCTCCTCGACAGATCTGATTTGCGCGGTTGCGGCTCCGCGCTGTTCTTGATGCTCCTTCAGTCGCAGTGCAATGCGATGGGCGTCGAGGATATGGGTAAGAGCGCGGTTCGCCAGGACACGGGCCAAATTTGGATGCTTTTTCCCAGGCTCTCCGCCGTTGTGGTACTCACGAACTGCGTGATTGAAAAGGTGAAGATGAGATCTTGAGAGACGTCGCTCCATTCGCGCATGGAGCGACCAGGCATTTCCTTTGCTCACGTAGTCGGAGGAATGCGCCAACTGTGTTTTTGCCATTTCGAGGATCTGCTTGGCCTGCGCATGGTCTCCCTTTTGGAAGAGAAGCCATGCACGAAGAATCTGGATGACAGCTACTTGCCTTTCTAGGGAGCCATTTTGCTGCTCTGAGAGATGTTGCGCCTCAATTGCATGTTCTTCAGCAACATCATAGAGGCCCTTAATTCTGTAACAACGGGCGACGAAATAGTTACCAGAAATCATCAATCGTGAGTCGTTTAGGTCTCGGGCATCATTCAGCACGGCCGTCAGGTGACGGAGGGCATCAGCGATTTTTCCCCTGTGCATGCCAACAATGCCTTCGGCGAATCGTAAGTATGCAAAATCCCTGAAGCGTAACGCCGGTCGGCGAGACACTGCCAATTTGTCTTCACTCACGAGATGCTGGATCACGGACAACAGCGAAAAGTCCATGTCGACCCATTTTGAAACGCAACCTAGCAGCACACCGACATTGTGGCTACCAGGATCAAGCAGAGGAAGGTCATCTCTATTTGCATCCAGTAGGGCAATACCAGACTGGATGTCACGAGAAGCCAGGGAAACTTCGAGATCTTTGGTGAATTCTTCTGGGATCATTCTCAAGTGCTCATTCCTTATTAAAATCAATAGGTTTCGACGAAATCCTCCCGTCCTACGACATCTTGACCGAGATTTTGGGAGCCGGAATTCTCCAGAATGCCAGTCTGGATTTTTAAGTCAAAAAGGTTATACCAGAAGGTCACCGACCTGAATATCGCGTCTTGGCTGGTAATTGTATTGACGCCTGTCGGGTCCGATGAAGTTACTCTGCCAGAAGGAAGGAACGGAATATGAGTACCACAAAACTGACGCTTAATGCAATTGGGATTCTCGTTGTAATGGCCGTTTCTGCTTTTTCACAAACTTCGGAGGCATTGCACGGCTCCGTAGGTAAGGACCCGATGTGGAACTCCGGGTGGATCGACTTTGTACAACCGGCTAGCTTCTTCAAGGGCGATCAGCTGCGGCTTTCGGTCGGCGGAACAGCGACCAAGGTGGTTGTGCGCTTGCTCGACGACTCGCGAAGGGCGGACTCCCCGGAGGGTGTTGTCGGTGTTTTCACTGTGGGGCCTGACCGGATTGTTCGGATCACGCTCGATGTCGACTACAAGGGAATTCAACAGATCTCTGTGCACGGTGGTCCGAATCCGTGGAAGCTGTACGATCTCGGCGGCGGAAACGGTGCCGCAACCTTGAGTTCGGCACAGGTGATTCGGAACAGCAGGGAGAATGCGAATCGTGCCGGGAATACCCATGGACATTGACGCATTGCTCTCTGCTTTGGCTCTTGCGGTTTCGGTCGGCGGACTGGTTCCTATCTTCATCATCAAAGAGAACCGCCGCAAAGAACTAACGATCGCAGTTATGGTGAGTTTACTGATTGCCTTGACAGCAGCCATGGCCGCCCGGAGCCACGAACACGGTCGCGAGGTTCGCTCGATCCAGAAAGAAATCGTTGGAACACTCTCTGGTAATCGATGGACCCTCGACCAGCTTTACAAGCAACTGCACTATCCACGTCGTGAAGTTTTCTTCGAAGGGCTGTCCGGCGTAGTGGAACAACGCCGCGTCCAGCAAGCAGTCGTGCAAGTCAGGATCGACGACAGTACACCGGTTGACGTCCGGCTGTACTGGGTTGAGACTGCCGGGTCGTCACAGACAGGAGAACTCAGATCGGTCGAACCGTAGCTATCGTTTGAACCAGAAACGTCCACTGCCTGGTGTCCAGTCGATCGCCCATGAGTGGAGCGGGGCGTGGCGTGGACGCGTGGGATTTACTTCGCAGTCTACTTTTTTCTGTCGGCGCAGCTTAAGAGGGGAATTCAGCGGCGAGACCCACCCAGGCTGAACAGCCCCAAAATCGCCGGCTTGGAGCGTCTGATCATGCAATGCCTGAATTTGTCTTGTCCCGCTCCCTTTCGAGTCCTGCTGCCTGAGCCGCAACGCGATGAGACCAGCACTCCCCTTTTTCTCCTCACACCTCCTTTTCGTCTCCCAGCGAGGCGCGGCTTCCAAAGCTTTGCTGCTCATGTTGTCGTTCTCGCTGTCACATGGGTAGCAACCTTGCATTTTGTTCCGGCTTCTGTTGAAGAGCTACGCCCCAACCCTCCCCCGCATCCTGTTACCACGTTCCTAGTCCCCTATGCCCCACACGTTTTCGCGGAAAGCAGCGCGCTTCATCCTTTATCCGTTTCCGGAAGAAGGGAGGTAGCCCGGCGATCCTCGCCGCCGGAAGCAAAACGCATCGCTGTATCCGCTTCGGACCAATCTCCAGCGATTGCCGTAGAGAAAAAATCGCTTCCACAGACTTCTCCGCCGGGGTTAGTCCTGCCACCAACAGCCGCTTCAACTATCTCGGTGAAGCCTGAATTGCCGATTGCTCCCGCGGTCCCTGTGGCGAACTTGGATCCAGTTTCGCGTCGCGCTATTTCCTTTTCCTTTCCACCATTTGAGGCCAAGGTCGGCCGTGATCCACTCGGTTCACTCGAACAAGTTGGGAGCCTCCCCAAAGAGGGCACTGGCCGTGCCCCAACGCCCAATGGCGCTTATGATCTATCGACGAAAACACCTCGATCGACCGGGTCGCAGCGACAGCAGCTGGAGCAAACTACATTCACGCGTCCCCACATCTCTTTCATGCCGCAGTCTGAGTATCCTGTGGCCGCTCTCAAGGACAAAACTGAGGGCGACGTCATTGTTAAGGTCACTTTCGCCAAAAGCGGGCACGTCGTCTTCAGGAGTTTCGTTCGGCAGGTTAAGAATGAGGAGCTGAACACTTTCGCCCGAGAGACTGTGGAGCGCATCGCGTTTGCCCCTGCCACGCGCGACGGACTTGCAGTCGATCAGGACGCTGTCGTTACTGTCACATTCCGGCTTTCGCAGCTCGCTTTGACCGCGTCGTTTTAGGAGGATCACGAGTATGTTCGTCCCCACACTGTTCGGCCACTCCGCATGCTTGGTGCGCCTCGCATGCCTCCTCCTGGTTCTTGTTTCAGGCTCTGTCAAGGGCCAGGACTCAGCTGCCCCGTCCGCGAGGGATATCTGGCAGATCGGCAAGCAGGAACTTCAGTTTCTGAACATGATGCCGGCAGACCCACACAGTTTTTGGATTGATGCATATACGCAATACCTCGGGGACAAGAACGAAGTTATCACCGACTCTTGGAACCTAGGGCGTGTATTTCTGGGTCCGAGCGGCCTTAAGGTTGTGGAGCTGGCGTTACCTTCCGTGCATTTGCTACTCGGGCCTAAGGCCGAAGTACATGGGAGGATGAAGAAGTCTTCGTTAGTGCCACAATCCCCCCTTCGGCTGGAGGGTATTGTTCCGATGATCTTCCCCGACAGCGCGGGCGTCGGAACAGATCGTTATGTTTTTCAGTACCTCGGCATAGAGACACTCGGGGATCTCCGCACGTGGACGTTTATGCTAAAACCGAGAGCGTCTGCCGGTGCTGGGTCGTTCTCAGGCAAGATTTGGGTCGCAGATCACGATATCGTGAGGTTCAGCGGCACATTTGCTAACCCGATTCCTCGACAGAAAGGAAGCTACGTCTCCTTCGATAGCGTTCGTTTCAAAACGTCGACCGGACAGTGGGTACCTTGGTGCATCTACCTCGACCAGACTGGCCTGCCGCCCTCCATCCTAGGCGGTCGCGCGTTGCGCGCGCGCATTAGCGTATGGGGCTTCAATTCTCAGGCGGCCAGTCTCTCGGGGTCAGTCGGCGTAAGGCTCGACGAGAACGTCGATGCGACCCTCTCAGGCGGGACGCAATTCTCTTCCGAAGATGTCTACCTCGAGGCTGAAGGCAATCTCATTCGGTGGCTAGAGGGCATTGGGCTCATGGCACCCGCGGGTAAGTTCGAGCGGGAGGTTTGCGATCCAATCATCCAGGATATTGTCACCGCAAATCATATAGCGCTTGATCGAACGTTGACATGCCGGATTCTCTTAACTGTGCCGGCAGAGACAGTACTGTTCGAGAGCGTGATCGGAGTGTCCAAAACCGTTTTCGATTTGGCTCCGAACAGCGCCGCAATTGCAGTTCTAATTGCGCGCGAAGTGGCGCTAGAGCAGGTTCGAGGTCGTCACCTGGACTTAGCATGGGGCCGGCCCGATATCCTCTTCGTACGCGATGAAATGGACCTGATCAAATTTCTAGACACTGCCCCCACGCAAGCCGAGCGCGACGAAGCCGATGATCTTGCCATGAAATATCTTGCACGCCTTAACGGATACAAGCAGCAGGACCTCGAAAGCGCGGCTATCTTTCTGTACACAGCGTCCGAAGCGTGCAAGACAAGACCTTCTTTACTCTCCCCGCGATTCGGTGACGGGCTTCCGGGTTGCGGACGAGACGCGCATATCAGTTGGATGGCGCTGGCGGCTCCGCCCGGCTCCGACGAGAATCCTGCCATGCACGTGGGCTCCAGGACCAGGCTCGACCCCTGGACTGACACGGTGAAGCTCATCGCGGCGCAGCAGGAACACGCTGGATTTCGGATCATTCCGGAGCCGATGATCCCCGAAGTGGCGCCCGACGATCCCGACATGAACAAGGATGCGATTGTGCAGCCGATCCCGCTTCCTCACTGGACGCCGCCACCGGCCGTGGCGCCGCCTAAGAAAAAGAGAATATGGTAGGTAAGCAGCTTTGCCACTCCCTACGATGCGATGGTGCATCGATGTGGTGGTGACACAACTGACTCTCGTGAAACTTCCGTCTGGGGTGTTGTCCTTCAGCGCCGCAGGTTGCGGTTCAGAGGGGGATTTCAGGTATGCCACAACGAAGGATCGAGATCATGGGAGTGCAGTCGAGTGAATTGCTTTGCGGCGGCAAGAGCCGACGACAGGCGATCACCTGATCACCCTGTCCCGGAAGGAGGTGGCGGGTTCTGCTCTCGCCATTGTTGCGCTTTCCAACCCGTTTCTGATCGGTACGTTTTGCGGTACGTCGAACCTGTGCCTTCTACGGATTATCAATGACTTAGGTGGCCGCCCGCCTCTTGCAAGTCGTTGAATTTCCGTATCGTGGCGCTTCCTTCACGGCGGTAACACGGGTTCAAATCAGTCGGGGACTGCAATCATGTGGGAATAGACGAGCGACAGCCTGCCCATCGATCTCAGATTGTTGCAACGAGGCCCCTTTCAAATTCAGTGGCAAGGAGAGATGTACGCAAGCCGGGGAACACAACTCAGCCTGATCTAGCATCGCCAAATTCGACTGGGTTTGTCGGTCAGACCGAGCGTCGTCTTCTTCGGTACAACTTCGGTACAACTGAGCGAGAGAAATACGGTACGCTGCTCCCTAAGCGACACCAGATGAAGCACTTGGAGTTTGTAGTTTCATAGTTCGGGACCAGGGGGTCGGAGGTTCAAATCCTCTCTCCCCGACCAAATCATTTAAAATCATCTAATTACAGACGAGAAGGTACGTTTCAGACGCCTGTTTCGGTGGCTTCAAGTGCTCGTTTTTCCAGCCAAACGCTGTTTGTAATCAATAACTTAGGAACTGGAATGAGCCCCTATGCGAAAACCAAGGGATCAAGAGTTCGAATGCTTGGGTATCTCGCTGAAGGCGAACATCTTCGCCACTTTTACAACCACGCGCTCTAAGTGGTCTGTGTACCGACAACATCGCTTACCTCGTTCCTGGTTCTGCGTATCTTTAATGTATTGGCTTGCACTTTCTTGAGGGCGGACCTGACGAATGAACAAGTCCGCGCCAGGCTCTTAGCGTTCAGGCCTTCAAGAACGCGAGCAAGTCGGCGTTCACGTTTTCTTTCTCGGTCGTGCATAGGCCATGCGGGGCGCCCTTGTAGACCTTCAGGGTCGCGCCCTTGATGAGTTGGGACTGGAGCAGGCCGGAGTCGGAGAACGGCACGATCTTTCATCCACTCCAACCGCCCGCTTCGCGCTCAACGCGGCAGCGCTACAACTCCGCCAAACTGCGGCAACGAACTGAGCAACTTGCTCGCGCCGTTCCACAAGATCTGCACTCCAATGCACACCAGCAGGAACGCGGAGAGCTTTAAAATTACCTTCGTCCCCGTGGGGCCCATCTTGGTCGCGAGCCGATCTGCGTAGCCGTAGCAGAGATAAATGGTTACTGCCACGAAAGCGGAACCGATCGCCGCCGCGATAATTACCAGCAGGTTTGCGCCCAGGTGCTGCGGCGCATTCGCGCCCAAAGTGATCGCAACCGAGATGGAGCCGGGACCAACTGTCAAAGGAAGCGTCAGCGGGTAAAATGCACGGCTTAGAGCATCATCGCAAGTGACCGTTCGCCTAGGTGAACCTTCATCGTTCGCGTCTTTCTGATTCAGCATCGTCCAGCCCGTTGAAATCACGATCAGCCCACCGCCGACCTGCACAACCGGGAGCGAAATCCCAAAGAAGGAGAGCACGTGCGCCCCGAGGGTAAAGGACGCGACAAGCAGTATGAAACTATCTACCGCAATGTGGCGAGCCAGCGCTCGTCGTGTCTCGGCGGCGTAGTCTCGCGTGAGCAGCAGAAAGACCGGACTCCCTCCGATCGGATCCACGATCGGAAAGAGCGCGCTCACGACCAGGAGAATACTCTTGGCAACTTGAATCACCAGACTAACCTTCCGTCTGTTTCTAGATTTGAGCGCTCACCCGTCCGCGATAGAGACATGTGAGTGTGGGCCCTATAATGAGCGAGTAGCGGAGGGCATTCTGTGCTCGTGCGTGAGATGTCCCAGCTGTGGGGCCAGATGATCCTCCGACTCGGGGGGTGGCCCGCATTCCAGAGATTCTGCTAGAGGGAAAGCGATCGCGCCGGTCTTTCCCTTGTGCAGATCGCTTTTGCCCGCGTCAGGCCATCCTGCATTTCGTACTGCTTCGCCCTCCATGACTCCCTCCTTTTCTCACGATCTTCGCGTGGTCCTGCGCGATGGCAATTCCGATCCAAAGAGTGTCCTGCATAAAATCAATCTCCCAAAACTTCCACGACTTGTGGGAGCCAGTACTTTGCCAAACCAGCACGTCCACTCTCAAAATTTGTAGATCACATCCAAGCCAAAAAAGAGCTGGTTTCTGGCATTTCCGTTGTTGTATCCCTCGCGATCCCACGAGTGATCGAAGCGAAGTTCAGGACGGAACATAACCGTGCTCCCGATGTATCTGGTGAGATAAAACGTATTTTCCGTATATTTGCCGGCAATCCCGGTACGCTGCCCTTTCTTATCGTTGAGCAGATCGGATCGGAATCCGAACATGAACTTGGAGGTGACCTCGCGATTTATGTAGTTAACGATCGCGTACTCGGGAGCAGTGCAACGTAGTCGTCCGGCGGCGCAAAACGCGCCGTTTGCGCCAAGCTCAGGTTTGATCGGATTGGCAACATTGCCGGCGACGTTCGGCACATCGCGTTCATACATGTACCGGGCCTCAGTCGCCATGTGCCACTTGCTGTTGAATTTGTGGTACCAGGTGAAATCATAGTGCTGCAGGTTGTTGTAGGCATACTTGCCGTCATTGATGCCGTTCGCACAACCGTAAAAATTGTCGTTGTTGCTGGCTGTTGAGTAGTTCAAGCAAAAGATGCCTGAGGCTTTGGCATCATCGGTCCATAATGCAACATCGTGACCGCCCGATACGCCAAACTGGACCATCCACTGCTTATTCAGCTTGAGGCTGGCATAGATTCCGGTGTCGGTGAAGGGATCGATGGTGTAGAGCAGCGAGTGCGTCATATTGTAATTGTTCGGCGCCAATTGCGCTTCGATTCCAGGAACCGAGAGGAACCGGCCAATTCGAATGTTGAGGCCATCTTTGACAGGGAAGTAGAGGTCGAAATACTCCAGAACAGGATCGAAGCCGTACTGTTTGTTGGACTGCAAGAGTTGCTCGCTGAAGTAGCCCTTCGCGGTCGTGAAGCGATAGTCGGTACCAAAGAATCCAGTCACATGGTATCCCCAGTCGAAGTGAGTGTTTTGCACGGTGTCGGGAAGGCGTTCGATGTAGACGACCGCTTGATTGAGTCCAATTTTATTGGGGAAGATATCGTATGAGAGCGGAAAGTTGTTCTTTGCCGAGGTACTGAAATTGAAGCTGCCTGCAACCCATCCGTAGACCTTCGTGCGGCTGTTCTCGAGTCCTAGCGCGGACATTAAGGGATAGGTATTGGCGTCCGGGGCGCCGATGTCGGGCGCACCTCCGTATGTCCAGTCGGAGAATGGGAACGGAGGCGCATCTAGCGGTGCTGGGAGACCACGTTTGGTCACGGAGGGCCCGGCCGGGTTTGTGCCGTCCCAATCCTGGCTATAGAACTGTGCCAGGCGGTGAAAAAAGTTGCCGGTTAAGGTGTGGTCGCTGGTGGTGGTTGGAGTCTGCCCGTTCGGAGCCGACCCAGTCTGTTGAGGATCTGGGTTCCCTGCGCTCGACGACGGAGCTGCTGGCGGGCCACCGTCGAGCGCCACCGCCGTGGGATCGATCGGCGATTCTTCTGCGAACCGCGGAATCCGTTTGCTCACGGCGGTTGGGTCCTGGTCGACCTGTTGTGCTTGCTTGCTTGCTGCGCTCGCCGGTTGACTCACCGATCCAGAAGCTCCGGTGGAATCGTCGATAGCCGATTGTTGACTCTGAAGTGGTAGCGTGAGCGCCAGGGCGCCGACCACGATGTAACCCTGCTTCAGGAATGCCCCGACCAAACCCGCACCAATACCACGCGATGCTCCCGCGACGATCGCTGTCTTCGCCTCTGACATAATTCCTTCTGTTTGAAAGCTCGGATCCAATACACCGCTGTGATTAGGCCAGAAACGCGTGGACGAATCTATTGGACGTTGGTATCGATCGACACCTTCGGATCATACGTTTCCGCGAAAAGATACCTCTCCTCAGCACGCTGCGATGGGAGAAGCAATCTCTTACGTTGAAGGGGGTTAGATTCCGTCGTAGCGGGAATATGTTCGGCCCACTAGTCTCTTCGCTCTTCCGCGACATACGTAATCCTG
>Ga0137409_10000312_pt1 | contig 52397 bp, 46 predicted proteins | sample CZODoug1_16funga_FD_122059 | JGI IMG/M metagenome (GOLD analysis project Ga0137409, IMG submission 122059) | Vadose zone soil fungal communities from Angelo Coast Range Reserve, California, USA - CZODoug1_16fungal (Hybrid Assembly) | ecosystem: Environmental > Terrestrial > Soil > Vadose zone... | reverse complement strand
CTTCCCAACGCTTCGCGTTGTGCTGAACGGAAACCCGCCTCCAGGCCGGCGACGATTTCCTCTGTACGAGCCTCTATGTTTCCGAAGACCTGCTGCAACACGACTTCATTCATCGTGACCAGTAGCATCGCGGGATCATCCTGGCTGACTAGCATTCCATGACGAGCGGCAACTTCCGCAATTATCCGTTTGAAGTCCAATACGACTTCACTCTTCATCGGACTTTTCCCCTAGAACTTTTTCCCACCACGCACGGGTGCCTTCATTGCACGAATGGAATTGCATCCAACTGCGCAAAGAGCTCGCGCTGGACTACCCGCAAACGTTGTTTTGCCATGATCGTAAAACCATTGTCATTCAGCGCTTCCTGAAAGGTCATTTTCTGCCGAATCATCTCTTCCACATCCCGGCCAAATGTGTCCCCCGTGCGCCGCACGATCGCCACCGAGCCATGGACTTTATCCGCGTGCTTCTTATACACCACCATCTCCTTGAATGGCGCTCCGTGGTGCAACACAGGGCCGAAATACTCGTTCAGCCACACAACCAAATTCTTTTCGCGCGTCGTTTCCGCAAGCTGCTCAAACCCGCTGAGTGTATCGTTCAGCGATTGGCCGCCTGTTATCACCGAATGGATGAACACGCTCTTACCTTTCTCTCGCAAGTACTTGAGCGCATCATTCTCCAATATGTAGTGCCACAACGGAATGAAAGTGGACGCGCCCGTATCCACAATAAACGTGCCGCTCTCTGTCAGGAATCGTTCCATGAGCAAATCGCATTCACGCTGGTCGACGCTGCCCTCTTTCAGAAGGTTCAGCTTGCTCACCGCCAATCCACGGTATTCGGCCAGCGTGTGATTCACCGGGTCCGCGTCAATGGCAAGTACATCCTGCCCCTTTGACGACAAATACTGCGACAGGATGGCGGGTACAAGGCTCTTTCCAACACCGCCCTTGCCTTGCAGCGCAATATGGACCGCCGTCGCGCCGCTTCCATTACCGCTTGTTCTTGTCATTTGAGTCCTCCGTTCCATGCACCAAAGCATTCAAACTTTTTGCACTCCGCCAATGAAAACCAGGCCTGTTTTCTTCCAATAGCTTTAGATTTGCCAGCGGGTCGCGCTCTTCGACTCTTTCAACTTCTGTTTCCCGCAAACCTCGTGCCTCAGAAGGTTGGGCTGTTTTCCCAAGATGCTTGTCGCGGTTGGTTTTTTCACTTTTCTGCTGCGCGATGCTGTCTTGTGAAAACTGTGATAGCTCATCTGTTGCCCTTCCTCTCGCAGGGCTTCCCAGATGGCTTTCAGTCGCTTGCCTGAGTTCAGTGCCGCTTCTATTCCAGGAAGAAGAGATCGAATGAGCGCAGATTTTGTTTCGGGCGCTGTGCTGGCTAGTTTGTCCAGGCAGCGCTGATAGTCTTTTTTCATTGACAGGTCCGCTATACTGCTGTACATATAGCACCATGTCGTTCGGAAGTAAAGCATGAAAAGTTTCGCAGTCGACAGTAGTCACCAAGAATCGACCGAAGTAGACGAGAGTCGACCGGAATCAACAAACGTGACCACGAGTCGGCACAAATCGACACCAATAGACATTTTTCGACACAGATAGGAGCAGGGTGCATGCAATGCAGGCGGATCATCGGCGAAAGAGATGGGTATTGGAAGATATAGGGTTGTGGCGACGCTGCCTGGTTTTTTGCAAGTAACTGCTTATTTTGCATAGAGACAGCGTGTGGCGACCTTTGCCGGAAATGTGGCACGAATGTGCCACATTCGGAAATGGGGGCAAGGCATGGCAAAACCTAGAACCGAACGAAGCCTCCTCTTTCCGAGCGAGGAGTTCCGAGAGCGCGTCTGTAACACAGCGAAGGATAGGGGCTTCCGTTCGGAGCAAGCATTCATTCTCGCTGCTTGCGAGAATGAAATTCGAAGGAGCGAGAATACCGACGCGACAACCCAGTTTGAGGCTCGGGTGGCTGCGACGCTTACGAATCTGGCGAAGCAGGTGCAGGGACTTCAGACGCTCGCGCACGCCCAGGTTGCCCTAACCGACGTATTTCTGAAATACGTCATCACTTATGTGGTTGAACCCCCGGAAGATGCGCTCCCTCCCGCGCGGGTTCGCGCCAGGTTGCGCTACGAAAAGCTGGTGCGTGCAGCTGCGGAAGGGATCTCCAACAAGAACAGAGACACTCTCAAGGGGATGGTGATAGATGAATGACGAACCCATAATTCGCTTACGACCGAGAAAATCGAAGCACGGCCCAAACGAAAATCCCCGAAAGCACGCGGGGGTTCTACGATCCATGCTTCGCCTCGTCCAGATGTCGAAGCGCGGAAAAAAGGCACGCGGCACACAAGGTGCAGGCGGGAATGCTCGTGCGAACCGAACCTTCAATCAGCGCGTAGCCGTCCGGGTCAGTTACTCGGCAAACAAGAATCCGGGGCAGTGGAAGGCCCACGGAAGATACGTGGCCCGCGAGAGCGCGACGCAACGAGGAAGGTCTGCGGAGGCTGGATTCAATACTACCGAGCAAAACCTAGATATCGCTGCAAAGCTCGACAAATGGCAGGGCGCCGGGGACGAGCGACTCTTCAAGGTCATCGTGTCTCCTGAGTTTGGTGACCGCTTGAACCTCCATCAATATGCTCGCGAGCTGGTGCACCGGATGGAGTATGACATGGGCGTCCAACTCGAATGGCTCGCCGCCGTCCATCACAACACCGAGCATCCTCACGTCCACATCGCTCTTCGGGGAGTTGATAAGAAGGGAATCCCGCTTCGCTTGCCAAGGGAATACATTCGTGGGGGGCTACGCGAGCGGGCAGAAGAAATTGCTACCGAAGCTCTGGGCTATCGTTCTCCGGCGGATGCCAAAGAGGCGCACCGCCGCGAAGTGGTTCAAACCCGTTACACGCCACTCGACCGCATCCTCCAATGGAGCAATGACGGCTCGGCTTCCCACTTTGTGGTGACTATCAACCCCGAGGACGGGTCACTGTCTGAATCCGCCCGGGAACTCCAGAAACACCTTGCCGCGCGGCTCATGCATCTTCAAAAGATGGGCATCGCGCAATTCGTCGGGCCGCACCAGTGGACCGTGCAGGCGGACTTTGAGAAGGTACTGCGGACACTGCAACAGAGTGGGGACCGGCAAAAAACGCTCGCGGCGCATGGTGCCTTGCTCTCTGACAAGCGCCTTCCGCTCCAGGTCACGAATCTCCGCCAGTTACAAAGAGTGGAAGGCCGCGTCCTTCTCCACACCGAAGATGAACAAACGGGCAAGCGCTACATGCTGATCGAAGGCACGGACGCAAAAGTCCATTTGATATATCACACTAGGGCGATCGAGGAGGCCCGCCGCGAAGGGAGACTCGCGGTGGGTAGTTTCATTCGCATCGAGAAACGATTCGCGAATAAGAGGCTCGCATTATATTTGGATGATCTTGGAGACGCGAACACACTACTTCAGGACTCTTCACACTTCCACAAAGAAGCGGACCTGTTACTTCGTGGAGGCGTGCATGAGGTTCAGCACACTTAGGGCGGATGGCTGGGACATTACCAAGCGCGATTCCAAGCTGAGCTTCGAATCCTCGACAGACGCAAGCGGGAGAACTTTGGACGTGGCTGACGCTCCACTTGATATATGCCAGTAGGTCAGTGCGCCGATCCCCAAGTGAATGTGCCAAAATCTCAGTTTGCGAGGGTCAATTGTTAAGGTTGGGCTTTGTGCCGTTTTTTGGTTAGCGCTTTGGGAAGCTCAACTCCATCGATACGTTCCACGATCCGCGGATATTGGGTGTTGGAGTTGAACCTCACTCTATGTCCATTGCCTCGATGAAGGTCTGCACTCAACAACGGTTCGGCAAAGGCGTAGAACTTACTCACGTAGGATTGTGTTGTTTCATCGAAGATGTTGAAGCTGATTCTGTTCTCTCCCTTGTGCATGATTTTCTTCACATATGGCCGAATTGCGAGCACCTGACCGGCTGCTGGGAACCTCTCAGTAACCCCGCCCCTGACCATTGAACGGGACACACTCCCCGGTCTGTACCCTGTGTCTTCGTCAATTCCACCGCGCTTTGCAGCATTTTGAGCCGCCTTATGAATCCGCTTCGTCATGGGAGTTTTCTTGCCAACTTCCCAGATGAAATCAACTCTAATTCCTACCTTGGCAGCTTTTGCAATGCCTTTCAGTATTCGATCCCACAAGTCTTCGTTAAACTTCGTTTCTCCAGATCGGTTTCTCCAACCTTGCTTTTTCCAATACGGTGCACGTTTTAGGTTGTCCGTGACATACTGTGAATCTGTAACGATGATGGCCCGCGTGACATCATCCCAAGGCGCGTGATTGAAGATCCAACGAAGTGCTTCGATACAAGGCAACAGCTCCATGCGGTTGATGCTGCTTTCGCCGCATCCAAAGTCAACAATTTGTTCATCAGGCCGGTCAAGATGTTCAGGAAAGTGGACGATAGCCGCACAGCCAGAAGCGCCGCCCGGATTCTTATAGCAAGAACCGTCCGTGTAAATGTGGATTGCGCGTGGGTCAAGCAACGGAGCTTTCCCCTACCCCCCGCCCATTGTTACTGACGTAGCCTCAAGCCGCCGTCTTAGGTTGGAGCTTTTTAATAAAAGCCTCGCGACCTGTTACCGCGACGGCAAGCGATGCGGGGCCAGGTAGCTTCGGGTCGCCCATGAAGGACACGCCGCCGTACATTGAAAACCTCCAGACCGTCATTTCTGCACAATCAGTGGCTTGAGCACCTTGATAGCTGAAGGTGTTTTTGGCTAGATTCCCGGCCACGCGGATAGGTGCTTTGGTGAGCATCTGTTCAAAGAAATTCATCCCCGAATCTGAGAACGTGGAGGCAATCGCGGCGTAACCTGCTCCCAAAAGGACTTGCCAGTGGTGCCACGCCAGCGCCCGCGCAATCATCGCAAAGAGTTGGTCCAAACGGCCGTGGTCGAATGGAATGGTGGCCCCTCCGCTTTCCGCGAAGCCTTTTGCAAGTTCCTCGTGGAGTTTCTAATTTTTAAGCAGTCGTTTCGGAACCATCGTCTGAAGGCAGACAGCCGTGTCCGTATGCCGGCCACCAAAGGGAAGGACCACCATCAAGTAATTTTCTAGCTCGGCCTTCTCTCCGTTACACCGCTTACAGGCAGGAACCTGTGGAAGATTGTCTCGACGATTTACGAGAAAGAACTTTCTGGCAATCGCGTGATCAGCGGTGTCCGCCCGTGCTTCAACACAATAAACGCATTGCCTCCCTTTGTACGTTTTTCTGCTCATGAGGGTATTTTATTCCTGAGCCAGGCCGCGGGCAACCCGGACCGCCGCCATGAAACGTTGGCGGCGTTTCACAAAGCATTTTGGGCACCATCGCTGAAAGGCAACGTGCAACGTCAGGTATAGGGGATTTCGACGCCAAACCCTACCCTCGACGGCGCCGATTGGCAATAAGACACGTCGGAATGGCGGGGTCATGGTTGGAAAGTCGCACACTCCAAAGTTATCCTCGGACCTGACTCGATGGGTCACGTGGAAGTTGTTTTAACAGAAGCTGACCCAGCACATATTTATATTGACACCCGCTATCCCAATGGTGCTATATGTATGCTATATGTATCACTACATAGCCATATAGTCTGCTCGAAATCGGTCCTTGGACCGATTGGGAGGTTTCCTTCAATGAAGAGTAACAACGTGGCGACTCGGCAGGATGTCGTCATAAATTCCGTGGATCACCAAATCTCTAGTCTTGCAATTTCCGCTGCTTCAACCGAGCAGCTGGAAAGCTTGCTCACCTCCGAACTTGACCACGACCTCATCGCGTGGCCCCGGCAGTATCTGGAATCATACCTCGATTCGGATGTGACAGGCCGGGTCCCGCTAGATGCCGAGCAACTTCAGGATATTCTCGAGGCGACATTCGACCGGGACGCAGCACTGGCCCGCGAATACCTCGAACAATTGAACGGCGAAGGCGGACCCAAGAGCCTCGGGGACTCTACGCTAGAAATCATAATCGCGCGCAGAGAGGACAAAGAACCTGCATACGAATTGCTATTCGACCCCGCGGACACCCAAAACTTAAGATACCTCATCGAGAAATTGGACAGGCACGCTCGGGACAAACAGATGGCTCAGTCCACTCCCGTACTGGAAACAGAGCCTGATACAGAACGACGCGAGACCACTACCTCTGTAGCCGTGTATCAGCCCAGAGGCGGGGTCGTAGAGCTTCACGACAAAACCACGGGCACCGACGTGCGCAAACTGCTTGGCGGAGCCGAATTACCTCCTGGCCTCCAGTCGGCGCTAAACCAGATGGCTCCCGGTGCACGGGTTGAACACGCGGAGACCGACAGCGGCACCTATCGGGGCAGGATCATTGCCGACACCGAGAAAAACCTCATTCAGCAAATCACTCCGCATATCGCAGTTGTCCACCGAAAAGAACTTCTCGATAGCATCCCGGCTATCGGCGAAAACGTGCGCGTCGCCTACAGCAACGACAATGCTCGTGTGCTCCCCGTCAAGGAAAGGAGCAAAACACAGGAGCTAGGACGGTGAAACAGCTAACTGCTTACCGGAAGCCGAGGGACCCCGGCTACGTGGGAGGCTTCTACTGGACGCCGACAATCGTTGGTTTCATCGGTCTTTTCTTAACGAATATCGTTGCCACGCAGTTTGTTGCCTGGCGCTTCGACTATCAGCCCGCGCTTGGCCCTGCCTTGGTCCGTATTGGCTCCGTCTACTTTTACGCACCTTATAAATGGCTTGTCTGGGTGTGGACACAGGGAAATACGGGCGACATCCGAATCAAACTTCCCTTGCTCATCGGCGCAGGTATTATCGTTGGCGGCGCGTTCGCATCTGGCGCCATCTTTTTTCTTCTGAATCTCACTCGCACCAAGGCTCTCTCGAAAAACACCGAGGACCTTCACGGTTCGGCGCGCTGGGCCACGAAAGCCGATATCTTGGAAACCAACTTGATGCAAACACCGCAGGGCGTGTATGTCGGAGGCTGGCACGAACAGTCCGTCAAGCACCTCCACTACTTACGGCACAACGGCCCGGAGCACATCCTCGCATTCGCTCCCACGCGCAGCGGCAAAGGCGTAGGCATCGTCATTCCAACGCTCCTGGTGTGGCCCGAAAGCACCGTTGTCTACGACATTAAGGGTGAGAATTGGGCGAAGGCGGCTGGTTTTCGCAGCCAGTCTGGGCAAATTTGTTTCAAGTTCTCGCCCGTAGAGCCTGAACACTCCTCCCGATTTAATCCGCTAGCGGAAATTCGCCTGTTCACCGACCGCGATGTTTCCGACGCGCAAAACATTGCGAACATGCTCGTTCGCACAGGCGAAGACAGCCCGCAAGAGCGCTACTGGCAGGATGCTGCCGCGTCCATCACGGCAGGGATGATCCTGCATGTGTGCTATGCCGCCGCTCTCGAAAGGCGGCAAGCTTCCCTCAGCCTCCTGGCCGGCGTCTTTACGCGACCCGGCTTCAATTTCCGCGAAACCCTCACCGAGCTTCTCACCTACACGCACGACAAAGACAACGCTCATAACTGGCGGCTTCCCACAGGCGAACCGACGCGCACCCATCCTGTCGTGAAAGAGAAAGTCCAGGAAATGCTCGATAAGGAGGATAAGGACTTCTCCGGCGTCCTATCCACAGCGAAAACGGCATTGACGCTCTACAGCGATCCACTGGTCAGTCGTACCACTTCCGCGAGCGACTTTACGATCCAAGACCTTGTGAATCACGAACGGCCCGTATCGCTCTATCTCGTCGTCCCTCGGTTAGCCGGTAGGGCGATTTCTGGCGCACAGCTTGTATTAATTCTGCACATAACAGTGGTAAGAGGGTCAGGCGCGTAGCCGGCTCACATTCCTGCTGCCACGAGCAGCCAAAGACAATGAGAAATACAATGGTAACCGACGGTTGTCACTCCGAATCGAAAGGAACAGCACGTTAAGTGACTCAAAATGGAAAGCTATGCGAATCCTGCTGATCCAAAACTGTTCAAGAATCCTATGTAATTGTGGTCTCGGGTTTACTTCGAGCGAGAAGCAGATTCCCCCAAATTGTTGGAAACACTAGAAAGCGAGAGTAAAGGAAGGGTCGTTGGAACGCGGGCTCGTGCTTGTCAGGCAGGTGGTCGCGGGTTCGATTCCCGTCGCTCAAAACCAAGTCCTGGAAGGACCGCGAACTGGTTGAGCGCTTGGTGAGCGCGTCCCGCTGAAACCGGGAAGCCCTTCCTAGTTCTCACGTCTTCTGCGTTGAAGTGCACGCCTGTTGGCGACCGAGAGAACGAATTCTTGTTCCTGGCACAAATCACCGTCAGTCACTATGTCCCAACAATTCCGACCGTCCTCGGAGACTCGCTGGTTTCGAGCGGCAGTGTAACCTTGATTGAAGTTCCGTGATCAGTTGATTCGATATCCAGACAGCCATTCAACTGCCACACCCTTTCCCGCATCCCAGCAATGCCGATCCCAATGAATGCTGACGGATTCATCCCTGAATCGAGAATCCCAATAGGAATTCCACGACCATGGTCGACGATCTGCAATACGACTTGATTTTCATCTCGCCACACAACGATTTCGGCTGTAGAGCTTTCTGAGTGACGGTGGATATTGGTGAGCGCCTCTTGCAAAATGCGAAAGACCGTTCGCTTTACTTCCTGAGGGAGCCGGCCTAGTTCCGGCTGGACGTTGAAGTTCACATTGATGCCGCTCCGGCGGCTGAAACCGGCTACATAGGACGGGATAACGGCCTCCAGACCGAGGGCGTCCAAGATTGGCGGGTGCAAGAGATAAGAAACTGTTCGAAGGTCGGCGATGGCTTCCTCGGTTAGGTCGCTACTCTGGGAAAGCAATCTCTGCGCTCTCGGACTGTCGCCGAGGGCAATTACTTCCCGGAGCCTTTGGAGGTCGATTGCCAACGCCGCAAGCGTTTGCGTGGTACCGTCGTGCAGCTCGCGTGCAATCCGGCGTTGTTCTTCATCTCTCACCCTCAGGAGTCGCGCGAAGAACTCTTCTTCGGACAGTTTGCGATCAAATACCTCGGCTTCAAGCTTCACATGGAGCGCCTTCAGTTCCGCCGTTCGGTCCCGAACACGGATCTCCAACTGGTCGCGCGTCCTACGCAGCTCCCGGCGTTTGACATATCCAGTCCTACTGCAATCAAGCGCTACCATCAGAAGGAGGCCAATCAATGCACCCGTGACAAGGGCCAGTTGAGGCAACTTAGACCGAACCATCCCCAGTAGATTCGATTTGGGCCAGACGCGAATGTTCCACGTTGTCCCCGGCAAGCTGAGCTCCGCTTCTTCTTGCCATCTCTCCTTATTCTGAGGGTTGCTGTCGGGCATCATGTAAACTTGCTCGTTTCCTTCCACGACGGAAATTGCATACCCTCGTTCGGCTTGGTCCGCCAGCATATCCTCGAGAGCTTTTTGGTCATCAAAAACGGCTATCATAAATCCCGTTAGTTGGTCGCGGGTGTAGATTGGCGCGACCACCCCATGGCCAGTACCTCCATTGCGGAGGATGAACGCAGGTGTCAATATCACGTCTCGTTGGCGGCGACTCTCCTGCAGAGCAGGCCTTAGCGCTCCATGCGCCGCCAGAAGGGCGTCCGAACCCGAACCATCCTCCCCTTGTCCGAATGACAAACGCACGCGATCGTTGCTATCCACTAATTGCAAGGCAAGATAACCGGGGTGATGAGCGACAAAAAGCTTCGCGTATGACTTCCATTCTCTCTTCGTGAGGTTCTCTTCAAAACCGCATATTTGAGCAAGGCGGACCTGAGCGAGCAGGTGGGACCGCATTTCACCTGCTATGACGGTTCGTGTATTCTCAGCGGCCAACTTGGAGAGATGCTGAATATGGATTGACTCTTCGCTTTGCAAGGGATGCCAGAATGCAAAGCTTACCGCGGCAATGAATGCAAGCATCAGCCCCGTTCTGAGTGAAAGCGCCAAAGGTGACTCTTTCGTCTTCACAATTTTCCTACTTTCCCTTCGCGTTAGGCCTTACCGGCACTGTGGCGCACCGAGTTATCTACCAGGCCTTCACGGTGGTCCTTGCGCAAAGTCAAGTTCAGAGGGCGAATTTACCCCGCTCTTACAACCCTTACAGCCTTTTTACAGCCTCATGTTTTCTTGCATGTTAGAGTTGGTTCGTTCGTTACTGCTAGACGCTGGTGAGGTTCGGCGCGGCCATCGCAGCGGGCGCGAACAACGATACGCAGTCTCCAAAGAAGGCGTCGTTGTGAACGCATTGACAATATTACGGAATGGGATAAGCATTCGAAATGCGGCAGCAATCCCACGAAGGGCTCCGCGTAGTGCTTGCCGACGACCATCTAGTTCTCCGAGATGGACTGAAAGCCATCCTGACAGACGAACGAATGGAGGTTGTCGGCGAAGCTTCGGATGGTTTGGAAGCAATCAAACTTTGCGAGAAGCTAACGCCTGACGTGGCGGTGCTCGACATTTCCATGCCTGTCCTGAACGGCATCGATGCTGCCCGTGAAATTTCCAAGGTCTCTCCGAAGACGAAAATCATAATACTTACGATGATCACTGAAGACCGGTACGTTTTCTCGGCTCTCCGCGCAGGCGCTAGCGGATATGTCCTGAAGAGTAAAGCCAGTTCTAACCTTGTGGATGCTATCGATACAGTTTGCAAGGGGGAGTTCTATCTAAGTACCAGTGTGTCCAAAGCGGTTGTGAACGCGTATTTGTCAAAAGTCGATGCTCCCACCGACCCTTTGAGCATACGTGAGCGCCAAGTTCTCCAACTGATTGCAGAGGGAAAGAATGTCAAGGAGATCGGTGGGATCTTGGGTATCAGCGCCAAGACCGCCGAGTCACACCGCACGAACATCATGAACAAGCTAGACATTCATGACGTGGCTGGCTTGGTTCGGTACGCCATTCGGGAGGGGCTAGTGCAGATCGAGTAGCTGGGTGACGGCCCGCGCATTCCTTCGCATCGTTTTTTCATTCTAAGCAGCGGTCCCGCTTCTTTTCAGACTCCCACGCCGAAAAATGGGGAACCACCTGATTGTCCGGAGGGCGTGCGGTGTCGTATCTTGCGTCAGGCGGGTTTTTCTGCGCAGGAGCAGGCAAGGTCCAGCAGCATCAGTCACGCAAAGTGCTAGCGCCTTGTTGACTGAATTGACTGCCCTATTTCAAGAGGCCGCAGGGAGTTTGGTTGAGGGCGCAGCAGCCGGCACTGGGGGATTCAGGTTACGAACCTGGATCCAAAGGAAGCGTGGAAGGTGAGCTCGCGAAACATCGAAGACACGGGTCCTGGAAAGCGCGGCGTGGGCAACTCTGAATTGCCGGGGCCAGTCAATCCGGCAGACGTATTCGCCGAATTATGTGAGTTGCTCGAGGAGTTTGCTCCTAGCTGGTACACAGAAGAACGCCATGATCGAGCGCTGGCCGCGTTGAGGGACCTGCGAGGAATCTTTGATCAGGCCTGGACTAATTGAACATCTCCGGAGCCATAAATATACAATGCCATTGCGTATCCAAATCTCTCCGCAGATCGCTCGGGCCTTTACGGCAAGCCGAGAAGGATTATCATCTCCGAGGTTTGTAAACCTCTGGTCTGAAATAATCCTCCGCCCGACATGTTCGCACTCTTCAATGCGGATCCATAGAGTAGCTCGCCCTGCATTTCTGGCCTCCAGTCTGGCTTCTCCAGATTGCATCTCCTACGTATTTGACGTTGGTTTGAATGCAATTGAGCATTATGGCGTAACACGTTGGAATTCTGGGAACGAGCCTTGTGCGAGTTGGGATGGGCTCTCAATCGGGAAAGAAGCACAGAAAAATGATGTCAGCGGCGCTCTATTTGACCGACAGCAACGACGCTGACAGGCCTCGCCCCTAGACTGCCGTGCGAAGCTAAGCGTATTCCGCACTGGAGGAGAAAGTCATGCAAATACCCAGTTTGGTATCTTCCGATAGGTTTCGATTACTTAATTGGATTACCAGCAGAAGATCAGCACGCATAATTTTACCCTTTGCCCTTATCCTGCTTTGCGGTTCCACGCTGCCGGCGCAGCAGGCCAGCGATGAAACGGCGATTGACAAGCATACGGTACAGCTGCTGATGGAAAGGATCGACCAGCTGGAAGCGAGGGTCAGGCAACTGGAGGCTGACAAACTGCAAGCAGGAGCTGAAAGCACCACAACCGCTCCCGGTTTTCTTGCTGCTCGGAGGGTTGATCCCCTGGAATCGACGCTACCCGTTCAACCTTCACCGGACGGAATAAAACAGCCTCAGGTCTCCGCAGGGACCCCTGCATCTCCCGCTCAGTCGGAGCAGTCGCATCAAGAGGATGCTATGTCCGAAAGAATGGACCTGAGCAGGACGCTGTTACGCATTCGCGGATTCGGAGACGTCAACCTGCACGGCGACACGCACAAGGGCGACACCACCTCGTTTAGTCTCGGGCAGCTCGACCTGTTCATCACTTCGGACATTTCTGAAAAATTCAAGTTTCTCAGCGAAATTGTGTTCGAGGCAGGGCCCGATACGATCTATGGTGTCACCCGGGGACAGGCGAATATCTTCACCACCGATATCGAGCGTTACTTCATGCAGTACTCCCCCAACGACTACGTGACCATTTCCGCTGGCAGGGTGCACACTGCGATCGGCTTTTACAATACCGCCTATCACCACAGTACCTGGTTCCAGACAACCACGGATCGCCCCTTCTTGTTCAATTTCGAGGACCGGGGCGGCATTCTCCCCGTCCACACGGTCGGCGTGTCCGTCTCAGGTTTGATTCCCTCCGGGCGGCTCGGATTGCATTATATTGCGGAAGTGGCGAACGGTCGGGAGTCCCGCGCGCCACTGCAGGAAGAGCCGGTGGCCAACGTCGTCGATGAAGAAAATCACAAGGGGATCAACCTCGCACTGTTCGCTCGGCCGGAAGCATTTCGCGGCCTGCAGGTTGGATTTTCAGTTTATCGAGACGGGCTGGAACCACCTAGCTCCCGTGGGGTCGAGGAAACGATCATGGCCGTGCATGCTGTGATAACACGTCCTACCTTCGAATGGTTAAATGAAGGCGTTGTCATTCGTCATTCCTTGATCGGACAGTCCAAGGCCTACAATACACCGGGCTTCTATACTCAGGTCTCCAGGCAGTACGGTTTGTTCCGGCCCTATTTCCGTTACCAATACGTAAACGTAGCCAAGACGGAGCCCATTTTCCCGGATGTGGGCCTTCGCCACGGCCCTTCGGCGGGGATACGATACGATGTCGACGAATTTGTCGCTTTGAAGTTTCAATATGATTACACTTTTCTGCGACAACAGCCGGGGATCAACTCGCTGAGTTTACAGCTCGGATTCACGTTTTAAAAAGGCGGCGTGATGGCGCGGTCGGCTGGTCTACTAATCACTCTGAGCGTGGTCGTGTTGCTTTTGCTGGCGCTCCCTCGAGAGGCTGCCATATCAATGCAGCCGCCCAAGCTAGAGCAGAACACGCATACTGAGCCGTTGGCCATCATTGTCAACCGTTCGAACGCAGTGAACGACCTTACGATGGTGGAGCTGCGCAAACTTTTTCTCGGCGGGCGCAGCCACTGGCCCAACGGCCGCCGCGTCACCCTGGTGATGCGCGCACCAGGCGAGCCTGAATACAAAACGATCCTCCGAGACGTTTGCCAGATGGACGAGACCGGGTTGAGGAATCATATTCTTCATAGTCTATTCACGGGCGAGATGTTGGTATCGCCCAAAACTCTTGACACCCCAGCGGGGGTCCGTAAATTTGTCTTTAACGTGCCCGGGGCCGTTGGTTACTTGCGGTTGAGCGAGGTGGATGACACGGTGAAAATCGTGGCGCTTGATGAGCTTCTGCCGGAGGATGGGAAATACAAACTTCGTGTGGAGGTCGTCCCCGTTAACTAAAATGTCCGCATTGAGCAAAAACGAAGAGGGGCAAAAATCGTCCCGCTTGGTGGCCGCGCTGGATCGGGCCCTAGGTGCCACGCCGCACTATAATGTCTTCCGTTTAGCGCTCCTGATCTTCTGCACAGTCGCCACTGTCGGTTTTTGGGGCATCCGTGATTTGCAGAATGCCAATTCGGAAGCCCAAAATATCTATGTGGTTTCTGTGCAGGGACTCCAGCAGCTCGGCGGATTGCAGTACGACGCCCAGGAGACCCGACGCGCCACTCTTTACTCTTTGACCACCAACGATAGTAACCTCCAAGTGGGATATGCCGACCAATCCCGCGATGCCGACCGGCGCGTGACGCGAAGCATCGCTGAGTACACACTGCACGCAAGCCTGCCCGCAGAATTGGTTTTGAGTGAAAAGCTCAACCGCGATTGGGCCAGCTATCTCAAAGTTCGCGACGAAGTCCTGGCCTCGATTCTTGAAGGGGGCACCAAAGAAGCCGTAAGTCTCGATCTTTCCGCAGGTGCGCCGTCTTTTGAGCGCGTCCGAATAGATCTGGATGAAGTTAAGCGGCTGTATGATGAGGGGGCTTCACAACGCCTAGCCAATGTCGTGGCCACATCGCGCCGCTCGGAGGCAAAGCTTATCGGAATCCTCTCCTTCGCCTTTATCATCTCCAGCCTCGCGATCTGGGTCATCCAGAGAAGCAGGCTTTTGAGCGCAATTCAACTTGCCAGCCTGCAAATGGAATTCGTTGCTTCGGTGTCTCACGAATTGCGCACGCCCTTGGCTGCACTGAGCTTGGCGGCGGACAACATTGCCGATGGTCTCATCGAGGGAAAAACGGCGGTTCAAAAATATGGGACCGCCATCCAGAAGGAAACCAGACAGATGTCCGAGCTGGTCGATCAGATCTTACTCTTTGCTTCCACGGAAGATCGAACAAAACGCTATGACCTGCAGCCTTTGCAAGTTTCGGAAATCATAGACGCGGTACTGTCTGACTCCAAAAACCTATTACAAGGTGCTGGGTTCATGATTGCACTTCACATGGATGCGCACCTGCCGCTTGTCATAGCCGACCGTTCGGCGGTCGCGCAATGCCTGCAAAATTTGATCGGAAATGCCCTCAAATATAGTGGTGATAGCCGGTGGATCGGTATCGAAGCATTTGTGGCCCAGTCAGAGATGGAGGTCAATCGCGAAGTGCGAATTGCGGTTTCTGATCGTGGTATCGGAATTGACGGCTCCGAACTCGCCGACATATTCGAGCCATTCTACCGCAGCTCCCGCGTTAACGCGCTGCAAATTCATGGAACGGGCCTGGGTTTGTCTTTAGCCAGGCGAACCATGGAAGCCATGGGTGGAAAAATTTCCGTTGTCAGTGAACTTTCGATTGGGAGCACATTCACCATACATCTCCCAACCACTGAGCCAAATGGGTTGGAGAGGGCCCGTGCAACGCCCCAGCCGCACTCCTCAACACGAGCATGAAAGAAAACATCTTGATCGTTGAAGATGAAGAATCACTGCGCACCTTTCTGGGGGACCGCCTGAGAAGCGAAGGCTACCTGGTCGATTTTGCTATCGATGGCGAACGGGGAATCGAGAAGGCCACCCAACTCCCTTTCGACCTTATCATTCTGGACGTCATGCTTCCGGGACGCAGTGGGCTCGAGCTCTGCGCCGACCTTCGCCGAGCCGGGCTGGCCACCCCTATTCTCCTTCTGACAGCCCGGGGCCAAACTAGCGACAAGGTGGCGGGCTTCAAGCTGGGAGCGGATGATTATGTCACAAAGCCGTTCGATACCCTCGAACTCATGGCCCGCATCGAAGCGCTTTTACGGCGCGCTCCTACTCAACTAGGAATCTCTTCAAGAGGCGGTTTGGGCCTATACCAGTTCGGTTCGATCAGTATAGATGTTCGCGGAACCCGCGTTACGCGCGACGGCCAGAACGTTAATCTCACGGCGCGGGAGTATCAATTGCTCCGCTACTTCGTGGAACACCCAAGGGTTACGCTCTCACGGCAGGAGCTATTGCGGGAGGTTTGGGGCCATGAAGCAGACACACTCACGCGCACCGTAGACGTGCACGTTGCAAGCTTGAGGCAGAAGCTAGAGCGCGTTCCACAAAGGCCAGAAATGATCGTCACGATCTCAGGACTTGGGTATCAATTTCGGGGCTAACTGATCGCCTCACTGCGTTCCCGGATTACTCGATATCTATCAACGTACAAGCCCGGCACTGCGAGGCGGGAGCGGTTTCTTTGCCCGAGGCAGGGATAAAAGGCGCCTAGGCACTTCGAAGGTTTGCGAACCAATCGGCAGTGTCAGTGGTATTGGAGACGCGCAGCACGGTCGGCATAGGCGATCCCCCAAAGCTGTAAGCGCTCGACGAGATCGGGCGCGACGCCGGCCTCGCGAAACTCTTGAGTGGCCTCCCAAACCCTCCCGCCGGTGATGTCCTTGTAGCCAGAACCGGGAGTGTATGACTGCTGGAGCCCTCCCTGCACCGGCAAGAACTTAGCAAGCGGGTATTCCTGGTTTTTATCCATCCATGCGGCGAGAAACGAATTGGTAAACGCTCGGCGCAATTCGGGCGGCAGCGGTTGGAAGATAGGTGCCCAGTAAGCATTAACCAAGATGCGAGGATCAATGTTTTGTTCCGGGCGCCAGCCGTGGCTGTAGTCGTCAGGACCCAAGCGGGGATCTGTGGATTGTAGCGCTTTGATAACGGCAACGAGGAGTCGCGTGGGCTCAGGTTTGTGCGTCTCGTCGTAAAGATTGCGGAATCCGCCGACGAGATATACCCAATCGACGGGACCGCGATCGCGGTGTTGGTGATTGCCGCTATTGAGGAGGATCTGCAGTTCATACCAGGAAGCGTTGAAATATTCGTTGGTCAATGCACTGCCGCCAACTCCCTCTGGTCCATCGGGGATATGGACCTCCGAGGGGGCGGTTTCTTTGGGAGTCGTGTTGAACCAAGTGCGAGAATCCGCGGTCAAACCAATGAGTTCTCGGCCGCGCCCCTCAAGCGCAAACTCCTGCATCATTTCCCAAGTCTTGACCAGTTGCCAGAGTTGGGTCGAATAAACCTTGTTCGTCAACTCCGGTGACCACTCCGTTTTTGATTTGACAGCATTACGAAGGAAGGTGCTGCGGGCTTGCGACCATTCTGAGAAAGCAGAGACGACGGGGCGAAGGCTGGCATCGGGAGTGTGCAGTGCCGCGAGAAGCGCGCGCAGCGAGCGCCTCGTCCCCGATTTGACCTTGGCCTCTGGAGCGGTCTCGCCATCGTATAAGGCGGCGAATTCGCTTTGGGCAAAGACGGGTCCCCATGCGTCCTTAGGGTGGATCCGAGGTAGCCATTCACTCCAATCCGGCAGTTGCAGGGCGATTGGAATACTACGGGGGCTGAGGTTGCCGTCGGGCCGAAATACATCCGGGGTAATCTGATTGAGGAGTTGGCGCAAGTCGGGAGCATTTGCCGAGGGATCCGAAGCTGAGCCGACCGGCGACGCGCCGTGCTGGCCAAGCAGATACGGCAAGGCATCCGTATCCTGGTCGAGGACCCAGGCGAGTCCGGCACCTGCGGCCCAGCTCGAGATCGGTTTTTCGTCCAGCCCGGGTCCAGGTTGGTAAGGGGGGTTCCATGGGCGCCCCGGATTGGGAAATGGCAGGCTGCGAATGTAGCTTGCGATCTGCTCGCCTTGCAAAGTGGACAAGCCATGGAAGCACGAGCGTGCGACAATGCTGCCATTCGAGAAGTTGAAGTATTTCAGGTCGCGCCCATCCTGAGCATGACAGTCCGCGCAGTGCGCCTGAATCCGCGGACTATTCGCGAGGCTGCTTGCCGCCAGTGAGGCGGTGTGCCAGAGTTCCCGCCCAGCCTGGACAGAAGCCGCGTCGGGCCAGGGCGGCTTCCAGTATTCGGGTGGATCTTCCGCAAAAACTTCTGGGGGAAGGAGCTTGCGTCCCTCTGGGTTTAGGAAGTTCCACGCAAGGACGCGATAACCACTGGAGAGCCCGTCAGTGTGGTTAAAGCGAAAGCGAATCGTGTTTGCGCCGACGGCGACGGTTCCGACCGGGACGGGGAGAGTCATCACGAGCGTCGAGTAGGCGCCGCCGATTCCGCCGAAACCTTGACTCGGATCAGCGATTGTGACCGTGTGGTTGTTGAGGGGCGTCCATGGGCTCGCGTTGACTTGGACACTTGCCTGATCCGGGTACCTTAGTCCATGGATCTGCAGCCATAGCGATAGTGGCGAGGCACTTTGCTCCGCTAGCAGGGCGAAGGTTCTGCTGACGACTGTTCCGTCTGCCCCGAATACCTCGATGGGTAACAGAATCTGATCCCCAGCGGTTGCCACAGATCTAGCAGGGGTGCTTGCGGCCACAAGGAAGAAGCTTACGAGCACCCGAGCAACTGCCTCCGCCAACAGGGAGTAGGACCACCTGTTCGAAACGGATCGCACAACGTTAACGCGCTTTTGCCGAGATACCACTTTCGGTCGCATCGTATTGAACCAGCCTATCGTGGTGTGTGTCCAGTGTAATTGGCCTAGCACAATCTCGTGCTTCTCGTCCGGAAGGCGATAGAGCAGTGCTACCAGAAATTCATTCCAACTGCTGGTTGTTTTCAGTATAGCCAATCTGCACGGCTCATTTCCAGAGTAATCTTCGTACGACGCGAAGCAGCTCCATTTTGGATTGAGTCAGAACTGTGTCAAAACGCCAGATGTTTGAGTTGCGGGGCGTAGCTTTGAGCGTAGACTCCACATTTTCGAAGTGGCGGGCTTGGCCCGCTGCGCCATCCGAGCGGGCCAAATCGGACCTGAATAATTAGCGACCCCAGCCAATTCGTTTTGCCTTCGTCAGATGTTGCCTCAGAGCGTTTGAGCCCGGTTTTGAGATTTCTTCGCCCCGTTTCTGCGGATTTGCCCAATTGAGTTTACCCGTTCAATTAGTCTAACTTTAGGAGCGTTCGCTCAGAATTCACGGGAGAAGGGTTCAACAGGCCTGTGTGGAACCACATTCAAAGACTTGCGGCCGAGCCGAAGCTTTCCTTAGGTGATTCCCGCGCGGCACCTCCTTGGAAACTGAGGTTCGTGATCGCTGATGGCGACCCGACAATCCGGAAACTTGTGAAAACCATTGTCGAAGGACAAGGATTTCATGTCGCCGGAGTTGCCTCCGATGGTGATAAGGCAGTCCGGCTATGCCGAGACCTGAAACCCGATATGGCCGTGCTTGACCTTTCCATGCCTCGGCTCAACGGCATCGATGCCGCACTCCAGATCAAGAAATTTTGCCCCGATACGAGAATCATACTTCTTTCTGCGCACCCTGACGGTCCCTGCATCTTTCAGAGTCTTTGTGCGGGGGCAGCAGGATACGTGACGAAGGACCAGGCTGCCTCCAGCTTGCCGGAAGCCATCGCCGCGGTTTTCAGGGGGGAAATCTACGTCCGAGCCAGTGCCAGCCTTCGCTGCCTTAAATCATTTCTTGCGGCTGCTGAGGGGCGCATCACTTGCGAAGCGGCTACTGCGGCCTCAATGTGTCTTGAAGCATTTCTTGCCGGGGCAAAAGGGCTAGGCGCCATGCGGGAACGCGATTGGGAAAGGAAAGCTATCCGCCCTGGCTTTAGGCGCCGGCGCAGTAATCGACCGTGGCTCCAAGAGATCCCGAAGCATGACCCGAATCTTTTGGCTAACCTTGTTTAGGCCCATTCTTTTCTACCGGCAATCCCGTCGGCCTCCTTTCAACTCAGATATCACAGAAATTGCGACTCCAAAGCCTTTCGAATGCGGGATTCCCCGATTGTGCCCATCTGGTTAACGGCATATCGTGTCGCATACGGAGAGTGTTCTTGAGGGCTTCGGTTGGGCAATGTCCCCCGACCAGTCGCTGCCACAAATGAGCCTCGAGAAATAGGCAGGGCGACTAACGCCCTGTCGATTCTGGGTTGCCGTGAATTTCTATGAATGGAGAGCAAAAACATATGATGCGTGCTAACTTTTCCCAACTCTTCAAGGGAGCACTGCTGTTGGTGGCGATTGCGCTGGCTGTTACACTTGCGCCCTCGCCCGCGATGGCTCAGCAAGCAACTAATTTCGGCAGCAACTCGGGCGTCACGTGTCCGGGCGGCAACATAATTTGCAATGGATCGATCAACTTCCTGACGACCGAGCTCTTTTTCGAGCCGGAGACCCCTGCCCAGGGTCTAAAAGACACTTTGGTGACCTGGAACGAAGTCGAATATTTGCTCGACAACCCCTATGTTACAGGCGGTAATGGGAACGCGCCGGTGATCGGCCTCGTCTGCAACGATGGATCGGGCGCCCAGCCGCTGAACGAGTCGGGCTTTCCGTCGTATTGCACACCCACAGCCGTTACTAGCATTTATGGCGGTAACATTCGGCGTCCCGCCTTTGGGGTGACGCATCCAGTTAGAACTGGCGCAGGCGCCGGCGGTCAGGGTGGAACATTGACAAACGCAGCCGGTCTGCCACCGTTGAGGGTGCATCCGTTGAATTACAATGCGCCGAACGGAAATGAGCAGCGCGTGCTCAACCCGAACTATGGAGGCACCGCCAATTTCAATAACACGGGCGTTTGCTATACGCTCACCGCTGCGTGCACTCCTCCGACGACACACATCAATGTCACGGCGGGCGCAACCCGATTGGATCCGGCGGACACCCCTGAAATTAACTACAACGAGGCGATCGGACGGAAACTCTCGTATTGCCAAATTAACCCGGAACCCATCCCCCTCGGCGGCGTCGATGCCGCGACCGGTCTTCCGTACGGCGGTCCTTTTACCACGGCTTTCGACTCGGAGAACCTCAACGCCTGCGGATCAGACCCCGGCGAACCGGGCGCCGCTAGCCTGGCCCACAACAACACGAACCCGCTTCTCTGCATCACGGAGATCCTGGGCGCGAGTTCCATTGCCGGTTTCACTTGTGAGGATAACCTGGGGTTGCCATTTAGCGGACAGTCGGCCACGAGCTGGTACTCGGTGCCCGCCGTTCCGGCAGGCAGCTTGGCTACCGCTATCCTTCGCACGATACCGGCTCGAAGCATTACTGGGGCGACGACGGGTGCCGCAATTCCAATCCAGCCTGGCGAGCGGTTGGTAGACCCGGGCGCCCGCGGCGTGATTCAGCCATACAATCCCACCACTGGCGTCGGCGGTCTCAAGAAGCCGACGCTGCGATCATCTGCTGTTAGCGGAAATGGAGTTACCCCCAATTACCTCTGGAACTCGGCGGGAGCCGTATCAGTCGCTCGCCCCGATCCAACCGGTGGGGACATACAGTTTTCAAACGAGAACGACTATTACGGCCTCTACGCTGGTCCTACGGCCAGCTTCCCAACTAGCGTCACCGCTACAACGTTCTACGCCCTAAAGCAGGCGGCCCGGCTGGAAGCCGCTCGCCTGGGCAAGTCCCTGTTCTGGGACATGCAGGTGGGCAGCGATGGCGTGCAGTCCTGCGGCACGTGCCACGCTCATGCCGCAGCCGACAACCGCACGAAGAACCAGATCAACCCCTTTGGTCAAGACGGGATCTCCGGCAACCCCACAAATTTCGACACTACCGGAGCTCTCGCTTCTTTCACCTTCGCGCCCAATCATGATTTGGTGAAAACTGACTTTCCGTTCCACAAGCTGACAAACCCGGATATTGCGGGCGATCCCCTATGCACGCCAAAGATTACCGGGGACGTCACTGGGGTTGTCTTCCCAGATCAGGACCCTCCGGATAACCCGCTGACGCCGGCGCAATTCACGGCCTGCGACGCGGCGAACATCCTCAGTGACACCGACGACGTGGCGTCCTCGATGGGCGTCCATTTCGGCAAGTTCGGTGACATCCCGCTTGGAACCGGCGCGGGCCTGGCAGGCGGATCATTTGGTCTGGCCTCGAACGGCGTGAGAGCATTGATCCACGATCAACGCAGTTCCGTTCCGGCTGACAACATTGACCCGATTGCGGGCTTCGGCGGGACAGCTAATCCGGACGGCAGTGCGAATCAATTCCGCCGGGTAGAGCCGCGCAACACGCCCACGATCGACCTGGCGCAGTTTAACTTCGACAACTTCTGGGACGGACGCGCCCGCCACGACGACAATGGCGGCAGCGTGTTCGGCCCAGCCGACCCGCAAAGCCATGTGTTTGTCAATGACGCCGCAGGAGTGGGAGGGTTGACCCCGACCCGGCAGCTCATCAAGTTCACGAGCATTGCTTCGCTGGCTAAAGGGCCGGCACTGAGCAAGTTCGAAATGTCGTTCGATGGCCGCAACTGGGCCAAGCTCGGCAAGAAGCTGCTGCAAGCCGGCGTTACGCCGGAGGCCAACCAGTTGGTCGATCCGACCGACAGCATCATGGGTCCGTATTCCAACCAGAATGGGTCGGCTTGCGGGAGCCTTCCGGCAGCGGATCGTTCGCCACAGGGCGGTCCTCCGACCACGCTCGGAGTTGGTGTGCCAGGGCTGTGCATCACGTATCAGGCTCTGATCCGGCATGCCTTCTATCCGGCACTCCACAGCAACACCGCGGGGCATCTCAACGGCTGCTACACGGACGGGCGTCCCGACATTCACCCGAATCAGTGCGGCACCGGAACCTACCCGGCAGCCGCGATCACCGTGCTTGATCCGGATGGCACAGTGAACGATCACAATAACGACCCGTTCGATGGCTACGTTCTCAGCATCGCGGCGGGCCCTGCTCTTGCTACCGATACCAACCAGTTCACCCAGATGGAAGCGAACTTCAGCCTCTTCTGGGGCCAGTCGATTAACTCCTGGGCGAGCCTGTTGGTTCCGGACGACACGCCACTGGACAAGTTCGCCGATCTGAATCCCGATATGGGGATGGATACGGGAGAGACTGGAGAGCCGCTGTTGGTTCTCGACATACCCACGTGCGGCCAGAATGGCACCAGCCCCTTCCCGGCCGGCTACGTGCGTGATTTCGAGCACCCAGGCTGCCTGCGCGAAGTGGGCAATTTCAAACGCGATCAATACAATGCCGCCGACATCGTTGGAACTCCGGCTCGGCCAGTGCAAAACGACACCGTGGGCCATCCACGGATGAGCGCTTGCATCCAGCAGCTGACGTTCAACGGTGAAACCGGTATTCGCAACTGCACGCGTTTTGTCCCAGCGGGCGGCACTCGTGTGGCGGGTTCGAACACCCCGGATCCTTTGCTTGGGATGGATATCTTCTTCGGGTCCAACCTCTCGCTGAAGAATCCCCAATTCCGCTCGGCGCGGTGCGGCGCTTGCCACAACGCTCCCGTCCTCAGCGATCACACTACCTCGTTTACGCATAAGTGGACGCTGGTGGACGCGGCCGCAGAGTTTGCGCACGACAACCCGTTGATCGAACCCCTGATGGAGCCGCTGAGCAAACAGCGCATCATCTCCGGCTTCCATCTGGAATCGGAAACCAACGGGCCTGGACAGGATGCCATCGAGCGCAAATCGGGCAATCTGAGCCTGGTTCCCGCTCCGGTAGCCGGGGTAAGTACGAGCGGGGGCAGCTTCGCGGTGAACGGTAACTGCATCACAGACAACTGCTCGGGTTACAACTTCCCCGATGGGATCACACTCGCCGACAATAATCCGTCCCAAACTGTCGGTGCGCCATTAAGCTATGTGGTCCACTCCGATCTGGGGAGCGGTCCGGTAGCCGGACCGGGAGACCCAGTCCCGTTCACGTCGTATGGCGGATCGTTCTTCGACAACGGCGTGTACAACATCGGCGTCAGGCCCTGCGTTGCCGATCAATCCAAGGTAACCGGCGCCTGTGAAGACACCGGCCGTGGCAACACGGACGCCTTCGGGTGGCCCCTCTCCCTATCCGCGCTGATGTTGAAGGACTTGGGCGGGCCGGGGCAGCAGCCCGGTACGGCCATAACCCAGTTCGATAACACCAACAATAATGCGGATGGCCGGACTGACGCCCAGCCGTGCACTCCCTACTGCGCCACGGGTGGCCTGTTCCCACTGACCGGACACGATCAACAGATCAACTCCGGGTACACTGAAGACCCGGACAGTCCGCAAATACCGGGGTACTTGACGGCAGCGGCCAGCCACATCTCTGTGGGCGACGCCCATCCGCAGTTGGATGAGGCGTGCGGTCCCACCGGTGGATGCATCAATACGCTGAGCGACACGGCCAACGCGGAAGGCTTCCCCGAGCTAGGGTTCGATGCTCGGTCGTTCCTGAGCGAGGTTATCAACAACGCGGTGGCGAACGGCGATGCAACTGTCGGCGGACCGGGTGCCGCCGAGCAGGGCACGTGGCCCTTCGTGAACCGCGTAAACCGGTTCGGCGCTTTCAAGGCGCCGCAACTGCGGGAAGTGGAACTCACCGGCCCCTACTTCCACAACGGCGGCAAGTCAACGCTGAGACAGGTTGTTGATTTCTACGTGCGCGGCGGCGACTTCCCAGTTACCAACGCCCACCACCGGGATTTCAACATCCTCAACCTCAACGCCGAACTGCAGTCCGACCTCAATGAGAACGAGAAGGTAGCCCTCGTGGACTTCCTGCTCGAACTCACCGACGACCGCGTAGCTTTCGAGAGAGGGCCGTTCGACCATCCTCAGTTGATTCTGCCTCTGGATGGCACGGCTCAGGAAAGCGATGGCGTCGTAAATCGGGACGCGATGCTGACGGGCTGTGTTGCAGCTCCTAGCCAATTCGGTCCCGGACAGCAGTTCTGCAGCGGTCCCGCACCGGCTCCGGCTGGCGCAACGGGCCCGTTGTTCCTGAACGTTCCGGCGACGGGCAACGCAGGTAATCCGGGAGGCCGCATACCCAACTTCCTGGGAATCGCGGGCGCGGCTCCGGACTCCGCCAATCCGGCCGGCCGTCAGAGGCTCGTGGGTACCGCCGCTAACTGCGGTGCCAACATAACCTCGCAGTACTGCCACTAAACCGAACGCGCAGTGATACTCATCCCCTCCCCAACAGGGGAGGGGATGAGTGTATTAAGAAGCAGCTCCAAGGCAGGATTCAGAGTAGTCAAGAAAGGTAGTTTACGAAATGGTTTATAATCGCCGAGCCCGTTTGTTAGCCGTCGTGGTGGCCCTCCTCTTGGTTTTAGTTGTTATACCTGGCGTCGCCCGACCCCAGGGAGCAACGCCTCCAGCCTCAACCGCTTCCGTCACCGGCATCCAGCTTACCTTCAAGCGCGATCCCCGGATGGTTGACCCGACGCGCGGGTTAGGACCGTGGGTCACAGGTTCTAGCTACACAGGCGCCACGGCCCAGGACACAGTTGAAGTTCGAGCTGAAGGTGTGGATGCGGCAGGGAAGCCGACAAAAATCAGCCCGGAGTGGAGCGCGTCGGACGCGGAGATGGTCATCGTGTCCCCCAGCCGTGGCGACAACGTGAAGATCACCGTGCATAAGGCCGGCGAGAGCAAGCTGAAGATCACTTATCAAGGGGTCACGAAGGAATTGGTGGTCAAGGGGCAGTATGTAGGGAAGTTCATGCTCTTCGAAATCAGCCCGCCTACCCCGGCGAAGCCATCTGGACCCTCGGACACGGAGATGAACCCCGCCATGAAGGATCAGAAGGCCCAGATCAGTTACGCGGCGGGTATGCGGCTGGCCAAGACGATGCGGAAGCAGTCGGTGGAGGTGGACCCGGACCTTGTGAAGCAGGCGATGAAAGATGTGATCGCCGGCAGCCCCACTCTCATGAGCGACGACCAGGTGCAAGCGGCCCTAATGGGAGTGGAAACTGAGCTAAACGTAACGGAAGGCGTTTTGGAGAGGAAAAAATTCGCTGAGAAAAACAAAAAGGAAGCCGAGGAATTTCTTGCCGAGAACAAGAGGAAGGACGGCGTAGTGACTCTCCCCAGCGGACTGCAATACAAGATCGTCAAGGCGGGGGATGGGAAAAAGCCCACGGGTCTGGATGTGGCGGTCTGCCAATACTGGGGCGCCTTGACGGATGGAACGGAGTTCGACAACTCCTACAAGAAAAAAGACGGCGGACCGGTAAGCTTCCCGCTGAGGTCCGTGATCAAGGGCTGGCAAGAGGCTCTAACGCTCATGCCCGCCGGCTCCAAATGGCAACTTTTTGTGCCCCCGGACCTTGGATACGGAGAAAGAGGGGTGCCGAAGGCGAAGATTCCGCCGAATGCCGCGCTGATCTTTGAAGTGGAGTTGCTCTCGGTAAGAGAATCCGGGCCCGGTTCCGCGCCCGAACCCCCGACTACAAGCGCGGCAAAAGAGAACGAGGCAAAAGAACCGAGGCTCACGCCTGAGATGATCGATGCATTGAAGAAAGCCATCCAACAAGAGGAGATAAAACAGTGACCTTACAGACGGCAATGCGATGGATCGTGACGCTAGGAATGGCGCTGTTTGTAGGGACCGCCTTCGCGCAACAGGCTCCGGCGGTGAACCAGACCCCACAGGAGGCCCAAACAGCCAAAGCCGAAGCGGTGGCTGCACCGACCAGCAAGGCCGAGCAAGAGCAGGCGACGATCGAGAACCGTAAAGATAAGGTCAGCTACGCTTTTGGCGTTGACTTGGCGAGGGACCTGAATCGGCAAACGGAGAGCCTGAACGTGGATTTGTTGATAAAAGCTCTGACAGATGCGCTGGCGGGCAAGGACCTCCTCATGACCGACGAGGAAGTGACGTCAACCTTGAAAACGGTCGAGATGGAGCAGAAACAGGACTTCGACCACGCCAAGACGATGATAGCCCTGAAAAATAAGAAAGCTGTCGAGGCATTCGTCGCTGACAACGTGAAGAAGGAAGGGGTCGTTACCTTGCCCAACGGGCTGCAGTACAAGATCCTTAAGCAGGGCGACGGAAAGATGCCCGCAGTCGACGACACTGTCGTTTGTCAATACATAGGCACACTCGTTGATGGCACGGAATTCGACAGCTCTTACAAGCGCAACCAGGCGGCTACCGTGCCGGTCAGGGGACCTATTCCCGGCTTGACTCAGGCTCTTCAACTCATGCCAGTCGGCTCGAAGTGGCAGATTTTCATCCCGCCGCACCTCGCCTTCGGAGAGAAGGAAGTGCCAGGGATTGGGCCCAACGCGATGCTCATTTTTGAGGTCGAGCTGATCTCCATCCAGGATAAAGCCCAGAGCGCGAGCGCGGCGAAGTGAGGAGATAACCAAATGTTTCTAACGCGCGCCCAGTTCGAGCTGGTCCTAGCATTTACGTTATACGTTCTGAGGAACTCGAAGCTGGCGGGTGCGGCGGGTTTTCGGCCGATTGCGCGGCGCAGGCCGTGGAAACGGGCAAGGAAGCAAACTCGTCTTCGGAGAAATAGCCGCCATTCACGGCGTGCCATCGAATCACAAAGTTCCCATATAAGAGAGGATTTGAAATGAAGACAAGCTTGCAGGTCGTCCTCGGATTATTCCTGTTCGCGACAGTTTCGTTCACTCAGGAAGCTCCCAAGGATAAGAACCAGATACACTCGAATGTTGCCGGCTCGGTAGCGGAGACTGCGCAGCACTCAGCCGTCAATCAAAAGAAACCCGCGCAGGGTGTTGGAGCAGCGAAGTCTGAAGCCAAGGCGGGCGCCGGCGCGCTCACCGAGAAAGAGAAGCGCAGCTATGCGCTCGGCGTACAGGTCAGCCAGGACATCGCGAAGGAAGGGTTCGAAGTGGACCCGCGTCTCTTGCTACAGGGGATGGCTGACGGCATGACCGGCGGCAAGCTGCTCATGACGCTAGGGGACATCAACGCTGTGCTTACCGAGATGCAAAAGGTGGAGCGGGAGAAGTTCGTGCTTGCTCTGAAAGAAGTCGCGAAGAAGAACAAGCAGGACGGAGACGCGTTCCTTGCGGTGAACAAGGCCAAAGAAGGCGTTGTTTCTCTGCCCAGCGGCATGCAATACAAGATCCTGAAGGTAGCCGATGGAAAGAAGCCCGGGCCCGACGACCAAGTTGTTTGCAATTACCGGGGAACCCTGATTGATGGGACCGAGATCGACAACTCCTCGAAACGCAAAGAGCCTTCGATTTTTCCCCTAAAGGGAGTTATCAAAGGTTGGGCCGAAGCTCTGCAGTTGATGCCTGTCGGCTCCAAGTGGCAAGTCTTTGTCCCGTCTGACCTCGCCTACGGTGAGCGCGGCTTCCCAAGCAAATCAATCGGGCCGAACGCCACGCTTGTTTTCGAGGTGGAGTTGATCTCTATCGAACAGAAAACGCAGACCGTTGGTGCACGGTAAGGAGTTCCTATGTTATCCACGCGCTTCCGATTCGCGTTTGCACTGACAGTGGCGGGTCTGCTTTGGCTTCCGGTGGGGACCTTGGCACGGGACCCGCAAGCCCAAGAGCAGACAACGGCGAAGGCGCCCCCCGAGCCGGGCGGCGCGCTTGCAGATATACTATTAGGTAAATTTATTGTTACGTACCTGAACGGCGAGCTGACGATCAAGGCCCGGAATGCGCCGCTGATAGACGTTCTTAGGGCGGTCTGCAGCCAGGTCGGCGCTGTGCTCGACTCTGAGGGAGCGTCCGATGAACCGATAGTAGCTATTCTGGGTCCAGGGCCGGCGAAAGAGGTGCTTGCTGCCTTGCTGAGTTACTCGCACTTCAACTATGTGCTGTCCGGATCGGATGTCGATACGAGCACCGTCGCGCGCGTCATTGTTTTTCCGAAAACCGAGGATTCCAAGGCGTCGGGTCTTGTTGCGCAGGGTAGGGTAAGCCAACAACAGGTTGGCTCGGCAAACAGTGGCACTAACTCTATTGGGAAGAACTCGGGCTTGAGCCAACTGACGGAGCTTCTTTCTGCGGCGAAGGCCGAAGTCGCCAATTCTGGGGGACTTGTGTTAGACAATGGAGCGGAAGACGGAAACGGTGGAGATGCCGAAGCTGCGGGTGGAGCGCCAGGAGTTGACGCGAGCGCCATTCTCGGACTGGTCGAGGCGCAAATGAATGCAATTGGGGACGCGGCTACGGCTTCAGATGCCAGCAACGCAAAGTCCGCCCAGCCCGGGCAGCAAGCGGGCGCTTCGGCGGCGCCCCAGAACCCTTTTAGCATTCCAAGGCGCGGGAGGCGTTAGGAACTGCCCGCAGTAGCGATATGAATCACGCGCGGGGTTCCTGACCTATGCTACGAGGTTATGGAACGCCGAAGTGTGTCGGCCTAACCATCGTGTCGTGAGGAACCGTCCTCTGCGCCAAAATCAACGGCAAGTGGGGATATGACCAAAGGGAGCAAGCACTTGAGAAAGGCATCTCGCTATCTCGTTACAGGTCTCGCATTTTTCGCTGCGCTCGTGGCCAGCGTCCAGGCGTCGACAGGTGACCTTAGTGGGAAGGTCATGAACGGCACAACAAAGAAACCCGCAGTTGGCGATGAAGTTGTGGTCTTGACCGTGTCGAACGGAAAGATGAGTGAAGGCCCACGCGCAAAGACCGACAGCGCCGGGCACTTCAGCCTCATCGTTGCGGACTCGCGAGTTCCGCATTTGGTGCGCGTGGTCCACCAAACCGTCCCCTACGAAACAATAACTGAGCCAGATGCTAACGCGGTAGCAATTCAAGTTTACGACGTCGCCGATAGACTTGATGGCGTGACCGCAGTCATGGATGTGCAGCGCTTTGAGGCGAGGAGCGACACGCTAGAAGTAAAACAATTGGTTACCATGCACAACGCCTCTAAGCCGCCGCGGACACTGGTGACCGATCGCCCGTTCGAAATCCAGTTGCAGCCCGACGCGCAAGTTGAATCCGGAATGGTGCAGATCGAGAACCAGGAACCCATCAAGCAAAAGCCTACCCCGGGCGAGCGGCAGGACGAATATTATTTCCACTCTCCACTGCGGCCAGGAGATACGCGTTTTGCGGTGGTCTATCGGTTGCCCTACAACGGCGAAGCAGTGGTTGAACCCAGGATCCGTAACGCACAGGAACGTTTCGTGGTCATGCTGCCAATGTCCATGGCTTTCGAGCCCCAGGTCCGAAGTACATTCCAGCCGATGCGAGGCGTTTCCCCAGATAATGTTCAGGGGACCGTGCCAATGGCGCCAGGGCAGCCGCTGGCGTTCCGCATTTCGGGGACTGGCATGCTGGCAGAAATCCAACAAGGCCGACAGCAGCCGAGCCCGAGCGGCCAGAGCCAGGTACAACGAGCCGCCCAAGTTAATCGTGGCTTTCAGGCTTCCCCCGGGACGAGCCGTCTCGACGAGCTAGTCGTAAGCGGATTGAGTGGGGTGCTCCTGGTGTCCTGGGCTGCGTACGTCTTGAAGAGGAGAGCGGGAATTCCGTCGGGCGTGAAGTATGAGGTTCCGCCTGCGCTGGAGCAAAACGGAGAAAGCGAAGGCCGCCGTAAGCGCCGCGTTCGTGTTTCGCAATAAAAGTCGCGAGGGAATTTGTGAATAACAGAGCGAAGTTTGCGATTGGGGCAGGCGTAATCATTATTGCCCTTTCCTGCATGGCGTGGGTCGGAGCTCAACAGAGCAAGACGTACTACCACACGATTTCAGAGATTCCGACCCTGACCGGCGACGCCTTGCATCAGCGCCTACGGGTGGGAGGCGATGTCAAGGCGGGCTCCATACACCACTTCTCCGGCCGGATCGATTTTGTTCTGGTCGAGCAGGGGAAGGGACTTCCAGTAAGCTATGTGGGAACGGACGCCTTGCCAGATACATTTAAGGACGGTGCGCAGTGCCTGGTCGAAGGAAAAGTGGGGCCGGACGGGCGATTTGTAGCGGAAGTCCTTCAGGCGAAGTGCGCGTCTAAGTACGAAGCAGCACCCAGCCAGAAACCACCAGCCGGCTCTGGAACCGGTGATTCGTATTCAAAGAGCAAGAGCTAGCCAGCTTCGCCGGGGGACTTAAGGGGTCGGTCGAGAGATCATGCCCGGGTGCCGGGGGACACTCAATAGCTCTTTGGGCAGCTGGAAGGAATCGATGAGCTAATTTGGACCTGTTCGGACCATACGCGCTGCTATTGGCATTTGCCTCGGCGTGATGTGCGATTGCTGGCAGAATGGCCGTGCGGAACGTTGGGTACAAAGCTGCCGCCGGGACATGCCGGATTACGTGATCGCTTTGAACGAGATCCATCGAAATCGATTGCTCGCCGATTATTTCCATTACTACCATGAAGACCGAACCCATCTTGGACTTAGAAAGGAAACCCCGACGGCCAGAGCTCGATCGCTGGCTTCCGGTCGCATGACTGCTCGTGCGCGACTTGGCGGTCTGCATCACCGCTACGACCGCGCGGAATAAACAGTCCCCCAGCTTGACTATTGGCATGATCTGGTGACGGATCTTCTGTCTAGGTTCCTGGTTACGTCGTGGCTGGGGTCCAACTGCCCTGAAAAGAAGTTTCACAACCCGATAGAAACTGTATCGACAGCCTTCACTAAATTCGCAATCAGCCCTTTTATGGGCCTCTTGATTTTTGGCGAATGACAACATAGGCTCTCCTCGCTTCAGCTCGGAGGCAGCATTTACGACATTGTGATGCTTGAAAGAGTGTCGACCAACCCGCCCCGGATGGTAAGCTCGCGCCAATTTGTGGGGCGCAAGGCCTTGAAGAAGGCAAAGGCCCCGCGCAGTGGAACGGCAGGAAGAGTGTCAGACACGATCTAGATGGACGGAGGAAAACAATGAAGCTGCGAATAGGACAAACAATCTGGGCACGAGGGTTCGTCACTGGCACGTTAGCCTTGATCTCGCTTGTCGGCACGGCAGCAACGGGTAGCGCACAGGTCACGGTCGGCGGTCACGTTGGTTTTGTCATCCCCTGGGTCACCCACGCAGGAGGCCAGACCACAAGCATCGCAGATAATTTTCAGATTGGCTTCCCGATCGGCGTCACCTTCAAGGGACAGGGTCGCATGGCGTTGGATCTCGAAATGGTTCCGTCGATAAGCGACAAACCACGGGCCGTTGCTCTCACCGTCGATCCGGGAGTCGTGTGGGGATTGTCACACGGCATCGGGATAGGACTACGGGCAGCGTTCGACGTCAATTCTTCTCAATTTGGATTCATCCCCCTGGTGAATAAGAGCTGGGAGTTCAAAGAACCTAAGGGCCTATTCAAGCGGTTCTTCATTGAAGCAGACCTGCCAGTTAAGTTCAATCGTCCAACCGGCGGCACCAGTACGAACGCGGTTACCTTCGCCACGCACTTTGGCTTGGGATTTTGAGTCCAGGTCGGTCTGTCACGCTCCTATTTAGGAAGAAAGCGAATGAGTGAAACGAATCGAAAAACAGGATACAACCGCTTTGCCATCGGTGCAGTGAAATGCCTTGCTTTCGCGCGTAGTCCGCTTGAACGTGAACGCGATGAGTCTGCCGGGTAGCTCTCACCCAATCTTTCGCTAAGGGAAGCGCGGGGAATGATGGCCTTCGGCCACTTTCCGAGAATCCGTTTATCGCGACGTGGGCGTCAGGCTCCCCCTGATTTCGTGGGCAAATCGTTGTGTCGAGGGTAGGAGAAGCGTACGATGCGCTTGCTAGGCGAAGCACATTTGGAGGTTTTATGCGCAGAATGATCATCAGTCTCGCTTTTACCCTCGTGGCTGCGGTAGCATTGGCGAAGCCGCCCGCCCCGCAATCACCTGAGAAGCCAACGAAGACTTTCACCTCTTCTGCCGAAGTCGCCGCACTTATTGCTAAAGCGAAAAGCGAACATAAGGAAGGCCAATCAATCGTCGCGGAACCCATGCTTGAGCTGGGATCGTACAACGGGCACCTCGAATACCGGCCCTCGGTTGGCAACGCCGCCGTCCATGAAAAGGAGGCAGAGATTTTCTACGTGATCGATGGATCAGCGACTTTGATGACAGGCGGCAAGCTCGTCAAGGAGACTCGAACCAATTCCACGAACCTCAGTGGCTCGGCGATAGAAGGCGGAACGTCGCGCACGATCACAAAAGGAGATTTCATTCTCGTTCGGGAAAACACGCCGCATTGGTTCAGCTCCATCGATGCTGTGTTCGTCCTGTTCTCGATGCATGTGCCGCGCCCGTGACGTTGTGCCCGAGAAGTTCTATAAAAGTCACTGGTGCCAGAAACTTGTCTCGAGTTCCCAAATTCTGGAAAATCAAATCGAGGATTTGGTTCGGCAAGCTACGGCCGACCCCCCACTGGTGCTTTGTGCCCGTATAAAAGCATGGCTCCGGTACTGGCGATCGCTGGCATGGTGGCAAGGACCGCTGAGGCTGATGGCCCTTTGACCAAGTTGGAGAGGTTTCTCAACCTATCGTCACCGGGCCGAACCGGATCCCATCTTTCACTGAGGAGGGATGGTGATGGCAGACGAGAAGCTGTGGAGGAACCGGAAGGAGAGAAAGGAATGGGCGCGGCGCTTGCAATCCGAGGATCCGGGTTTGGAGGTAGTCCATCCGCATGCGGCGGGGATCGATGTGGGCAATGGCGCGCATTACGTCGCGCTGCGGCCGGATCGTGATGCCGAACCCGTGCGGCGTTTCGAGTGTTTCACAGTAGACTTGTATTGATTAGCGGACTGGTTACGACAATGCGGAGTAAAGAGAGTGGCCATGCAGTCGACCAGAGTGTATTGGATCCCCATCTACGGGACTCTCGAAGAGCGTGGTTTCCATGTGTATCTGGTCAATGCTCGGCACACGAAGATCCTACCGGGACGCAAGAGCGATGTGCAGGAAAGCCGGTGGTTGCTGAAATTGCATACCTATGGTTTGTTGAACAACTCGTTCCAACCGCATTCGCAGATTCGCGTCCTTCGTACCTACTGGCGGCAACGGGGAGAGCACGTGCAGGGGGCGGCGACGTGCATTCAACGTATGCAGAAGGCCTTGACGCAGATGAATGTGCAAATGGCAAATGTAATCAGCGATGTGAGTGGTCTGACCCGACAAGCCATCATACGGGCCATGGTGGCCGGAGAACGCGATCCGCAGAAGTTAGCGGAACTTAGTGATCCGCGAATTCATGCCAGTCGTGAGGAAGTTGCCAAGCCTGGAGGGCAACTGGCGCCCAGATCTGTTGTTTGTATTGCAGCGGGAAGTAGAAATGTACGATACTTATCAGCAGCGGATCACCGAGTGCGATCAGCAATTGCAGAAGCACCTGGCGAGTTTCGTGGGTACGGTTCCGTCCCAGCCGACCGAAGCGGAACCCAAGAGAAAGAAAACAAAACCGGCCAAGAACGCCCCGCGATTTGAGCTTCACAGCGAGTTGCAACGCATCACGGGAGTAGATCTAACGCGGATCGACGGCATCGACGTGATGGTAGCCCGGACTTTAATCAGTGAAGTGGGGCTGGACATGAACCGGTGGAAAACTGAAGCACACTTCTCCTCGTGGCTGGGATTATGCCCGGACAACAGCATCAGCGGAGACAAAGTGTTGGCCCGAGGCACCCGGCGTGTGGTCAATCGCGCGGCCACAGCGTTGGGGATGGCTGCCGTCACCTTGATGCGCAGCCGCACCTACATCAGAGCGCAATACCGACGGCTGCGAACCAAGCTCGGTGCCCCGAAAGCCATCACGGCGATGGCCCACCGGCTTGCCCGGCTGGTCTATCAAATGTTGAACTATAGTCAGCAATACGTAGACAAAGGTACTGAGTACTATGAGCGCAGATACCGCCGACAACAAATCGAGTTCCTCAGAAAGAAAGCAAGCAAACTAGGCCTACGCATCACACTGGCACAAACGTGAAGAAGTTTCTGGAGAGGGGAGTACAAGGAGCAGCGGCTGTACAGCGGTCTGGGGTACAAGGCGCCAGAGTAATTTGAGCGCGAAATTGGCGGGTAAATGGCTGTCGGGAAGCCGCTACGTAGGAAAGTAAAAGTCACTTCTCGACTCAGCTTGAGAATCCGCGAACCCGGCGGGATTCACACTTTCCCACAGCCCCGGGGGAGCAACGTTGCATCCACCGTTGCGTATATTAATAAGGATGTCGTATCATGACGCGTGCGGAGTTGGGGATGAAACTACCGCAACCGCGAACTTTTCGGGATCCAGCGCCCGAAGCAGCTGTGCCAATACTGCGCCAAAACCCTAACCAATTGTGATGTCGGGGTTTACTTCGAGCGAGAAGCAGATTCCCCGAAATGGTTGGAAACACTAGAAAGCGCCGGTAAAGGAAGGAATCGTTGGAACGCGGGCTCGTGCTTGCAAAGCAGGTCTACTGGTAGACCTCCGGATAAGTATCTCAGCCTTCATTGAGTCCTACTATAATCGGGTCAGATTGCATTCCGCGCTCGGCTTTCGGCCTCCGGAGGAATTCGAACAAGTGACCGTTTCTTCTAGCGCGGCAAGCATTTCAAGCGCCCCAAAATTCGATCTGGTGAGGCGAGAAGCAGAATTTCCCATGAAATAGAAGTCCGTGTCCTACTGTCACGAAATGGATTGTCTCAGCGAGGGGTTCACTTGCACTAATCCGGCACCGGACTCGATGCCCGAATCAGAGTGTCACGAAGTTGGTCAATGCGGTGACGAAGGAGGAAGGCCGCAGGGTGCCGGACTTGCACTAGGATGGGGGACGCACCTGCCTCGTGAGCAGCGGCGCTACTTGGCTGCCGATGGTCGATGGTTCAAATCGAGCCGCGCAACAAAGACGCTCACGGCACAAAGACCTCGAATACGAAGATGAGCCTGTCGCTGCTCTGGTTCGAGTCGATTACTTTACAAGCGCAATCTCGAACTCGATCTTCAGCTCGTCCATCACCTTCACCGTCCCTCCCGCGACTCTCACCGGTGTGATCCCCAATCCGGTCTGCTTAAAAGTCGCTGATCCCCGATAGAATCTATCTTTTAGAGTCACGTCAACCGTGATTGGATGAGTCTGCCCGTGCAAATCCAGCTTCCCGTGCACAGCCCAGTGGTCTGCTCCCTTAGCCTCTACTGTTGTGGACTGAAAACGGACATCCGGAAACTGGTCGGCGTCGAGAACTTCGGGACCCTGCATTGTCTTTTGAATTTGTGCGCGTGTGTCCTGGGAAGCTTCAGGATCGAGAACGCGCATCTTCCGCGCGTTGACGCGCAACCCGACGGAGGGGCTCTCAGACTCTTTGACTTCCCCAGATTCAATCGGCGCTTCTATCTCATGATTGTGGGCTAAGGCGGAAAAAACGCCGGTCTTAGAAACATGCACTGTCATTGTGGAATGAGGGCCGTCTATCTTCCGGGCATCCGTAGCGGCTGCTGCGGGGCGCGTTGGGCCGACCCACAACGTCAGAATGGCAAATGTCGTACATGCGATTCCTTTCATAGTATTTCTCCCGTTCGAGTTGCGTGCGTACGCTGAAATCTGCCGTGGCGCAGCGCGAGCGTGGGCAACACAAGCAGATTTAATAGGGTCGAGGTCACGAGGCCTCCAAGAATCACAGTGGCCATCGGGCCTTCGATTTCGCGGCCTGGGTCGCCGCTACCGACGGCTAAGGGTAATAGGCCTAGGCCAGTCACCAAGGCAGTCATCAAAATGGGTGCGAGGCGTTCGGAAGCACCACGGAGAGCAGTATCCAATCCCCAGCTCATGCCCTCCATTTCAACTAAGTGTTCGTAATGGGAAATCAGCATGATGGAATTGCGCAACGTGATTCCGAACAATGTCACAAAGCCGACGAGAGATCCAAGCGAAAGATTGCCTCCCGTGACCAATGCAGCGAGCACTCCTCCGACCAGCGCAAAGGGCAAATTTAAGAGAACGAGCAACAGATTGCGATGGTTACCCATGACCACGGATAAGAGCAAGATGATCCCAAGCCCCGCCAGCAATGAATTCAGCAGCAGGTCACGGCGGGACTGGGCCTGCGCGGCGGCCGTTCCGGAAAATTCGACATACGTACTAGCAGGTAGCGTAATCCCCGAAATGCGTTTCTGTGCTTCTTGCACAAAAGAATCCACCGCGCGTCCCCGGACGTTACAGGTGATCGTTTGCACGCGGCGCGCGCCTTGGTGCAAAACGACGTAACGACCGGAGGACTCTTGAATATCGGCAAGCTGACTGAGGGTAACGAAGTTTCCATCCGGACTCCGAAGGGGAAGCGCGCCTATTTCTGTCACTTGTGGCCGACTGCTTGATGCGAGCACCACGGAAACATCAAACACTCGATTGCCGTCGTAAGTCTGGCCAACAACCTCCGTACCATAAGCAGTTCGGACGACATCCAGAACTGTGAGTGGATCAAGTCCCCAACGGGCGAGATCATCTTTGCGGAGTCGGACCAGAATCTCTGGCATGCCAGGCGGAGACTGAACCTGCACTTCGCTTCCGCCGGGAACACTGGCGAGAACTCTAGCAATCTGGGCCGCTTCCCGGTCCAGTTCATCGAGATTGTTTCCGAAAATGTTGACAACGACTGCGGCTCCGTAGCCGGACAATGTCTCGTTGATTCGTTCGGTCAAGAAGCTATTGGATGTGAGAACTGCTCCTGGGATTTGAGCGAGCACGCGCCGAATGCCGTCCTGTGTCACCTTTACTTGCGCTCCGTTGGCCGCCTGCATATTTACATCGATCTCGCTCTGGTGAGTCCCGTTGGTATCGGTGCCCAGTTCGGCCCTTCCTGCCCGCTGCGCCACCGATCGCACTGACGGAATTTGCACCAAGGCCTGCATGAGGCGGTCGCCCAGTCGTAAGGACTCTTCGAGGGAGGTGCCGGGCACCGCTGTCATATGTACCGTGATGTTCCCCTCCCTCAATTCTGGCAGAAACGAACTGGTCAAGAAAAATAAAGCTCCCACACCCAAGACGATCAAGAGGGCCACGACTGAGGTTAACAGGAGCGGTACCTTCTCCACTTGAAGCAGAAGCACCCGATAACCCTGCTTCAACCAACGGACAATAGGCGGTTCCTGTGGAGGAAGATCGCGTCCTCCCAGCATAAGAAGGCTAAGGGCAGGCGTGACGGTGAGGGCAACCACAAGAGAGGCCAGGATTGCCCAGATGTACGCGATGCCAAGCGGCCCAAAAAGACTTCCAGCAAGCCCGGACATGTTCAGAACCGGGAAGAATACCAAAATCACTGCGAAGGTAGCGTAGACGACCGCACTCCGCACTTCGATGGATGCATCGAACACGACCTGGAACAAAGAGCGAGGATTTGACGATGCACGATTCTCACGCAGACGGCGGTAGATGTTCTCAACGTCGATTACCGCGTCGTCCACTACTTCGCCGAGCGCAATGGAAAGGCCTCCGAGCGTCAGCGTATTCAAACTCAGGCCCATCTTTTCGAGCGCAATCACCGCTGCTAGCAGAGAAAGGGGAATTGCTGTGCAGGAAATTGCTGCGGTGCGGACATTGAAGAGGAATAAGAACAAAACGACAACCACCATTATTGCTCCGATATACAGGGAGTCGCGAACATTGTGCAGAGCAACTTCGATGAAATCTGCCGCTCGCAGTACGTCCGGATAGATGGTGATGCCCTGCGCTTCGAGGCTGGGACGCAGATCGGCTAGCGCTCGGTCAATGCCCTGCGTCACTTCAAGCGTGTTGGCACCGTAGGCGGCATCGACGATCAGGCTCACACCTCGTTTTCCTCTCACCGAGGCTGCACCGATCTGGGGTGCCGGGGCATCTTGAACGCGAGCGACATCACCGAGAGTGACATTTGTGCCGTTGTGATGGACGAGGACCGTCCGGGCAAGTTGCGACGGTGTAACGGACTGACCTTCCGTTTGCAGCACGATTCGTTGGTTAGGAGTATCGACGAAACCGCCGCCGCGAACTCCGGTGGCCTGTCGCGCCGCGGCGATCACATCCTCCACGCTGACGCCATACTGTATAAGGCGTTGAGGATCGAATTGGAATTGGAGTTGCCGAACCTCTCCTCCGATAATCTCAACTCCGGCAACGCCGGAAACAGCCAGGAGTCGCGGCTTGATCGTCCAGTCGGCTATGGCTCGTACCGTCATCAGGGATTGCGAATCCGAGGTGAAATCCACTTCCATCACCCAGGCGGTGGACGAAGTGAGAGGAGTCATGAGTGGCGGCTGTACTCCAGTCGGGAGCGCACTTGCCACGGTGGAAAGACGCTCGGCAACGAATTGGCGGTCGCGGTAAATATCGGTACCAGAACGGAAAACGACTGTAGTGTCGGAAAGGCCCTGAATTGATCTTGAACGCAGCGAGTCGATCCCAGGAACGCCATTGATGGCGTTCTCAACGGGCTGCGTGACGAGAACCTCTACTTGCTCGGGGGATAGACCAGGAGCCTCAGTCTGAACTGAGACCTGAGGTGGAGCGAAATCAGGAAACACGTCAAAGGGAGATCGAATAAGCGAAAAGATTCCATATCCCAGCAACGCGCACGCTAGCGCGATAACGATTCCACGGAAACGGATTGAAAACCTGACAACGGCATTCAGCATTCGAGGTCCCTCATATCAATTCTCATCGCTCGTGCCCCCGCCGTAACCCTGCAACAATGACTCTTCCGAGAACAGCGACTGTGCCCCGCGTTTGACTACTTTGCTTCCTGCAGAGAATCCCGCACTGACAAAGTAACCATCATTGACTGGAACATCCGTTGCTAGCTCTCGTCGAGAAAACTGATTGGGAGTGGATTGCAGGTAGGTCCAGGCCTTCCCCTCGGACCAGACAACCGCCGACGCGGGTATGATTACGCCTCGCATCGGGTTCCCAACCGCGAGATGCGCGAGCAGGTTTACCCCCGGCGTTAAGTCCGGTTGTCCAGGCGATGCGTAGAGGAAGCTCCGGCCCTGAATTCGTGGGTCAACTCGTGGAAACGGTGAGATCAGAGTCGCCTCGCTGCGAGTACGGCCCGGTATCTCCACGGAAATGGTTCTGGGCGCGTTATAGCTCTGCTCGAATGGGAGAGTTACTTGCAGAAGAATCTCGCGCATTCCGAGAACGCGCTCCAATTCAGGCGATCCATCCGTTGCCCACTTCGCGACCACGCTTCCCCATTGCTGCTCTGATACAGAGGCCTGCAGATTCAACTGTTGCTGTGCCGCGCGCTCGTCCGTTTCCAGCGAGCGCAGGCTGCCTTCGGAGGACTGTAAGGCTTTCTCGGAGATGTTCTGGTTGTTGTCGAACAGTATTTTCAAACGGGAATATTCCTTTCTGGTGACATCGGTATCGATGCGGTCTTTTTCGATCTGAGACTGTGTCGCGATGTAGCCGTTCCTGAAGGTCGCAAGGTCCTGGACAGGCAACACCATGGCGGGTACGGCAACTTGCGGGCGGGTGACGGATGCAATCAGAGTGGCAAATTCAATTCCCATCCTGTTTTGTGTTTGCTGATCGAGCGTAAGAATCGCTTGTTCGTTCTCAAACGAGATCTTCGCTGGAGGCGGTGTTGCGGGAGACGTCCCACTCGCGCGCTTTTCCTCTTTCTCGTCCGTAGCGAATGGATTTTGGCAGGCTCCCAAGAATGTCAGCGTCAGGAGAGCGACGATGAAAACACCAATCGACCCGATGATTTTATGGCTAGGCTTGGGTTTCATCATTTTGACTCCTTGGACAATTTGTTCAGTGCTGGAGATTCCGGATTAATGGAAAACGTGTCGCCGGGATCAAGCGGACGCTGAACAGCATCTTCCAGTTCGCCTAGAGCGCTCAGCGCGCGTGCAAGCGCATCGAGTTTCGCCCGCTCCACAACCGAACTTTCGATTTGCACCCCAGTGAGAACCAAGCGATCTTCCTCGCCGAGCCGGACTGACTGCGTCATCATTTGTAGATGAGTGTCTTGAAGTTTGCGAAGAGATTGGTCGGCTTCGGCCAGTTCCTTTAGTGCTGCGATATAGAGGGCCAGCGCTCGTTCGCTTCCCGCGATGACTTGTGCCTGCTTCTCCGAGAAAGTGGCTGCGGCTTCTTTGCGTCGAGCCTCGGCCTCAGCGATGGGTCCTTGGTTTCGGTTGAAGATGGGCAGAGTGGTCGAAAGTCCGAGTATGAAAAAGTTATTCTTCTCCTCGTAGGTATAACCCGGCCCGATTTGGACGTCTGGATATTGCTTAGAAATCTCAAGCTGCAAGTCGGCTTCTGCTGCGGCGTATTGTGCGAGAGAGCGGCGGACATCTAGTCGATTTAGAACGGCTTCTCGTTGAATCTGTCCTGGCGATAGAGATTCCGTGCTTGGCGGGGAATCTAGGTCAGACCATGAGAAATCAATCCCCTGAAGCGCCGCCACTGGAATCCCTATGGAGGCTGCCAATGCTGCCCTGGCCCCAGCAATCTGACCCTCAGCGGCGCTGACGGCCAAGTGTGTTCTTGAAAGCTCGATGCGAGTGAGGTCTACTTCCGGTCTTGGGATCTCCCCCACAGAAAATCTCTGCTCCAAGATATTTACTTGCTCCCCGCGAACTTGCTCTTCGGAGCACAGCAATTCTATGCTTCGAGTGGAGAGAAGGTAATTCAGTAGTGCCATGCGAACTCCGCTGCGGACCTTCCACGCCGAATCCGCAAGATCGAACTGAGCAGCATGTTCTAAACTTCGAGCGGACTCGATCCGATGTCCGCGCTTGCCCGCCGTTTCGATTGGTACGGCAAGATCCAAATTGAACAGATAGGGACTAGGAATGCCGGGAGTAATGCTCAGCGTGGGATTGGGGCGCGCGCCAGCCGTCATGTCGGCTGCCTCCGCTTCCGCGACACGAGCCCGCGCAGCGTCAAGGGTGGTATTGAAATACAAAGCCGCAAGCGAGAGCATTCCGAGGTCCCAGGTCTTAAGCGGCGAAGGCGTAGCTGGATGACCGAGGTTTTTTTCAACATACGTTTGTAGTCCAGGGTTGGAAAGACTCCGCAGTGCGAATTTCGAAGCGTAGTCGGACGGGACGATTGTTGCAGGTTGGTATCGACGGACCGCGCAGCCGACCAACATCGCCGTTCCAACAAGAGCCAGGACTCGTATCTTTTTCGTGCACATACGGATTTGCCCCGTGCAGACGGATTTCGACGCATAAGCGAGTGGCATCGCCTGATACTTTTTCGGAGCTAAAGCCTAGATTCGGAGAGGAAGTGGCGGGGAGAGGTCAGGCAGGACAGTTGCGAAGTTCAGACTGCGAACTTCAAATTGCTCAAGATAAACGACGCTCAGTCTTCTGAGAACTGGCGGGAGAAGAACGACAAGCACCCGTGCAAACCCATAGGCCAATTCGAAGAGCAAAAGGAGGACGGCTACCGTTGATTCCGTATCGAAGCCGCTTTGGAAAATAGTTCCATTCCAATGTATAGCCGTTTCAACAAAGGGACAAAGCGCGCACCCGACGAGCGCGAGCGCGACTAGAGTATGAAAAGCCCTGTGCGTCTTGAAGGCCATGCCCGTCGAAGGTAGCCGCATTTAGTGGAGGAGTCAAGTTCCGATGTCCCTAGGTGAGTAAGTGTGGAAGAGTTGTCCTTGACGAAACCGTGTTCCGGGCGAGCTGTCTCAACAGCATGGACAAAAAGCCGAAACACCTCGATCCTGTTTACAAAACCGCGCTGATCGTATGCGCCATGCTCAACCTCGCCATGCTGTTCCTGGAAGGAAGCGCGGGCCTGTGGATCGGTTCAGCCGCCCTTTTGGCGGATGCTGGCGACTTCCTCGAAGACGCTACTGTCCTCGGGCTCGCCATTGTCGCTATTGAATGGTCGGAACGCGCACGCGCGGTAGCAGGTCTCTTCCAAGGTCTCGCGATGGCCGGAGTCGGCATCGGGGCAATGGTCCAGATTGTCCATCGTATTCTCGAAGGCGGCGCGCCGTCGTCAGCGCTGATGGGAGGGGTGGCGGTGCTTGCTTTGAGCGTGATTGGGTTCTGCGCGTATCGATTGTTTCGGTTTCGTGGCGGCGATTCGTCGATGCGTGCAATCTGGCTTTCGACCCGAAATGACGCGATGCTGAACGTTCTGACCGCCGTAGCTGCGGTGTTTATTGCGATTACAGGATCGGGCTGGCCGGACATCATCGCAGGTGCGATCATCGCAACCGTTAACCTGGCGGGCTCGACTGAAGTAATATCGGCAGCGACCGGAGAAATGCGCAAGAGAGATTCAAACTGATGACCCGCTGCCAAGGCTCGCGCCGTCATAAAATCGTAATAGTAATAGCGGTGGATGGTGGCAAAATGCGAACGAAAGGTGAATAAAGAAAGAAGGAGAAAGTGATTCGTCCCGTTTCATCGCAACTTGCTGATTTCCTTCGATTAGCGCCAACTCCGGCAAGTTCTGATGAAGTTGGTGGTTCGGCTGTTAATCGAAGGGTTGCTAGTTCGAGTCTAGCCCGCCAGGGCAACCGAAGATTTACTCCACCTTGTCATCTCAGCGATTCTGCCTCGATTACGGCGAACCCGGAAGTTATGCGGCTGAATCCGAACGGACGTTCCTACGGCAGCAGATATCGGGACCGGGTCCGTGCGACACCCTCCCCATCAAATTGCCTCAACATGGCTCACCTCAGCTGATCCAAAACTGCGCAAAAACCGCACGTAATTGATCTCTCGGGGCTTACTTCGAGCGAGAAGCAGATTCCCCGAAATTGTTGGAAACACTAGAAGGCGAGAGTAAAGGACGGAATCGTTGGAACAAGGGCCCGTGCTTGCATAGCAGCTGTACTGTACGGAAGCGATATAACCGCAATGTAACGGAAGAGAGATCCCAGTTGTGCATCTGCTATACGAGCAGGTGCGCATCGAATTGCGTCATTTACTCGTCGTCGTGTGGACGCCGCTTGCCCAGACGCGCAAGGCCGCATCTGCGGGGCGAAACATTTCGGCAGGGCCCTAGCCATGAAAGCCAATTCGCTTCGATGGCTTTTCGGGCGGTTCCATCAACTGGCGAATCGCCTCGAATAGGGCCACGATTTCCTCGTCATGTCCTTCGATCCGCTTCTCCAATTCGGCCAATTTTCGTGCAAGTTCCTTGTGCGTTCGCAGCATTTCGCGAAGCTTAACGAAGGCACGTACAACGTAAACGCTGACCTCGATGGCTCTGTGACTGTTCAGGACGCTCGCGGCCATGATGGCCCCGTGTTCGGTAAAGGCGTAAGGCCGATAGCGCCGTCCGCCGCGTTCCCGCTTTGAGGTCGCAATTTGCGACCTCAAAGCGTTTGTCTCCTCAGAGGTCAGCTGAAACATGAAATCGCCGGGGAATCGTTCCTGGTTACGTTTCACCTGTTCATTCAATCGCTTCGTTGTCACCCCATACAGTTCCGCAAGATCGGAATCGAGCATCACTTTGTGACCCCGAATGAAAAGGATGAGGGATTCGATTCGCTCGACAGGGACAATCGTACTCGTCTTTGGCATGTCTCTCCAATTTGAGGTCGCAAATTGCGACCGCCTCACAGACAAAGGCTCTGCCCATTGGGATTGGGCTCGATGAGCGGTCCGAGCTTAGCGACTTCTGAAACTCTTTTCGGAACTTGCTCTAAGCCGTTTCATTTTGTCCTCCGAAATCTATTTTAGGAAGAGAAAACGGCGTTGAACTGAGCGTGCAAAAATCAATCCTATTCATTACATTGGGATTAGCTTTGACCGAAAATCAGATTCCACAAAATGTTGAAACATTGGAAACCAAGAGAGACGATGGAGCTATTAGAAAGCACTGCGGTGCTCTTTAAGCAGGTGCTCTCCCCCTCAATCACTGTGCCAAAAGTGTGCCAAATACCGCTGGATTCTAGCGCTTGGGGTTAGCTTTAAGCGAAAAGCAGATTCCCCAAATTGTTGAAACTGATGCTAATTCAAAGCACAGGATGGAAAGGATGGAGTGGCTCGGCATGCTTGCAAAGCAGGTGCTCTCGGGGCGCGCTTGTGCAAATCATCAAGAATTCATAGAAGCTGGCGTGAACATCCACCGTAGTAAGAACGTAGTATCAATTGTGGTGAATCAAGGCGAAACTCGACTAAAACGTGAACAAGAATCGAGGAAGTGGCTCTTTGGATTTCACTGTAATTCGTTAGCTTTCCTCGGTTTAGCTTAGCTCCGGCGAATTCTGATTAAAATACTCTGTTGGCTGTTAACCGAATGCTCTGGGAAGGGCGCGTACACGGAACGGCTGTTCCGCAGATTTGTTTCCGAGACAATCAGTTCGATAAAAAACGCCCATGTCTAGGAAGCATCGGCGCGGAGCAGGCCCATCCCCTCGCATGGTCCCACCTCCGGCGACTGTTGCACCGGAGACGAGTTATGTCCGCGCGCTCGGGCAAATGGAACGTACGGCTGGGTCGTCGCTTATGCCTGAAAACTTGGCTATGGTTTGTGCAAATCGAGACCGCGAACAAATTTTTATTGACACGGTAGAGGTCTGCGGTTCGAGTCCGCACGGGCCTACCATATCTTTCAGTGAGTTAGCATCCACAACTTCTCTCGGCAAGGCTCCAACTGGCTCTATTAAGGAGGCAGTCCGCAACTACCGGGCTCACTTCCTAAGTATCCTCCGGCAGGACACATGTACTCCTGCTGGACTGCTTACCGGGAACGTCCTCGGAACACATCAAAGTCGGCGGTTCAGGATCAGCAATATTCGGTCCCGTTCGCGGGACCTGGCGGCATCGTCGGGCAGCAAACCGACGTTTCGCGGGGAACGTTCTCCGAAGTCAGTTCGGTTGAGTCTCCATGCCTGTGGCCGCAGACAGATGAAAAGGATGCGCCTGCCTCGTGAGCTGGACGCCTGCCCTAATCGAGATCGTCAGTTCAAATCAAGCCCCCGCAACCATCCGAATTTGCGATACTAAGCGGTGAGTCAGAGCCAGGAGCGTCTGCCTGGTGAGCAGACGCTCTCTTAGAAGTCGGATTCTTTTACTAATACCGATCGATGTGCTTTGATTTGGGCTTGGTAATCCGCATCCCTTGTCGGGTAATATGCCTTCAATCCCTTCTCCCGGTCGGTGGGAAGTGAAGAACGGTCGACTTTCTGTAACCACAACTGAAGTTCCTCCTTCGTCGGATTGGTGCAGTAAACAGGAGATCCCGGCTGTTGCCGCCACGATTCAGCGATTGCCCCGGCGTCAACAGAATCGAACCCAATTCGATCAATGAGCTGAGCAACGATTTCTTTTGCCTTGGGATTGTCTCCAGAAATCGGAAGAGCGACACGATCTCTATTTCCAGCGGGACGTCCCGCCGCCATCAAAGCCTTTGAGGCAATCGTGTTGAGGACTTTGACCACGGGCCGCCCAATCTGCCTCTCAACCCACACACTTTCCGTGAGGCCATTTTCTATTTCATCGATACGGCCGTCGCGAAAGGGGTAATAATTGCCTACATCAATAACAATGGTTTCTTTTCTTGCTTTGCTTAGAAGTCCTTTGGGTAGTCCAGGAATCGACTTTTGAGGAACAGCAAGGAAGAGAATATCGACATCTTGAACGACTTGTTCAACTGAAACTGGTATTGCTCCCGTCTTCTCTGCGAGGTCTTTTAGCGACTCTGGGCCCCGTGCATTTGCCATTTTCACTGGATAACCTGAATCTCTTAATTTTCTGATAATCACCTCACCAATAGTTCCAGGTCCGATCACGCCAATGTTCATAGATTCTCCCTCCCCATAGATTCTCCTTTTCCCTATGAGACCGACTTTCTTTGACTAATGAATAGAGTTCGCTATTTGGTGACCCGACTAGGCTGAATGATCATGACGTCGATTTTGTCGCCCAAAGTTCTACAGTGATAGTCCAGCGAAACGCGCGCGCCCGGGAAATTGCCAGTAATTGTTGCCGTGAGAATGGCGCCATTCTCCAACTCCCTCACATTTGTCGGAGCGACCACGTACTGAAATTTTCGGAATAGCTCGGCGACCCACTGTCGAATTTCGTCCGTGCCGCGAATAATTTGACCATCGTCGTGAACAACGGCGCCCCTGGAAAAACATGCGGCAACAGAGTCTGTATCGCGATCGTTGTTCGCCTTCACAAAGCTTGCCAAGGTTGATGCGATTCCGGCTTTCGGTGCGGCCCCGCTCTCCCTACACGCAGCCTCCAATAACTCATCGGCGTGTAATTTTGCCCAATCCCTTAGCAACAATGGCTCGCGACCTAGAAGCTTCTTTGTATCGTCTGCTACGCTTCCAATGTACGCCATCCTTCCGTCCTCGACCTGTCCGAACAACTCGAATCCTCCCTTTGCATACGCTGGTTCGAATGCTGAACCAGACTGCACGGCATCGTTTTGGAAACCTTCGGCCTTCCGAACTGCGGCTGTGAACTTACGACCAGTAGCCGTAGATAGAGTTTCAGCCACCTGGTGTGGAGTAAGCACGTCCGCTGAAAACCAATAGTCCTTTCCCGTGTGCTTTTGCGGCCCTTCCATGAGAATGACGGCTGCAGCTTCTGTTACGTCTTCTAAAGCAGTGAACCCAATGGCTTTGGAAGTGTATGCACTGTATAGACCACCCTTGATCGACCATACTGACAGAAAACTTTGCATAAACATGTTCGCGTGTAAATTCGTCCATGCAACGCCGCTGTCGCGAAGATATGCTTCAATCATCTGATGCCAGGCGAAAACGGTGGCATAGACGTCATGATCTCGCGTGAATGCGCCGAGGTGCACAATATGTTTTACACCGTTACGTTTCGCCGCATCGATAAGTGATTTGCTTTGCACAAGCATGTCAACCGTATACCCAGTTATTAGAAAAATGCTGGTGACGTTGTTCAATGCCTCATCGAAAGTTCGCGGATCATCGAGATCGATAAAGCGGGACGCTCCAAATTGATCTGCAAGCTCTCTCAGATTCGCTTTCCTTCGAGACCCTACCGAAAAGTTTGCTCCCCTCCCTTTTAAATTTGTTGCGACAAGTTTCCCTACTTGTCCTGTTACACCCAACACCAGTACGTTGCTTGAGCCCTTCATTTGAATCTCCTTACAACATTTGGTACCAATTTGATTTCCGCGGCACTTCGAGCCACGCGTTCATATGAGTCCATCCGGTCGCTGTGCTCATACGTATCCGTCACAACGATTACTTCATCGGCATGAGTATCACTCAGTAGCTTCTCCAGCCCAACCCGCACGGTTGCATCCGATCCGACAATTGCAGCGCGCAATCTGTTCTCGACTGCTGCTTTTTCGGTGTCACTCCAAAGCGGCTCCATAGAATCGACGGGAGGCAACAATTCCACCGGCTCGCCCCGAATCAGTCGTAGAAAACGTTGTTGTGGAGTAGTGAATAATCGCTGGGCTGCCGCATCCGTGCCCGCTGCAACTACCGGGACCGCAACAAGCAGATATGGTTTTTGCAATACCTCGCTCGGCTGGAAGTGTTGCCGATAAAATTGCGCTGCCGCATACAAAGCGTCAGGCGCAAAATGTGCTGCGAATGCGAACGGCAAGCCTAATGCCGCTGCCAATTGAGCACTGAAGTCGCTCGATCCGAGCAACGTGATCGGCACATTGCTGTTTTGTCCGGGTATTGCTTTGACGACCTGGCCCGGTCTTTCCGGCCCTAAGTATGCGCGCAACTCGTCAAGGAGCGCCGGGAAATCATCGCCGTCTTGAGCCAAACCGCGTCGCAACGCGCGCATGGTTTGAAAATCGCCACCCGGAGCTCGTCCCAGCCCCAAGTCGATTCGCCCCGGATACATTGCTTGGAGCGTCCCAAACTGTTCCGCCACCACCAGCGGCGCATGATTTGGGAGCATGACTCCACCACTGCCCACCCGAATTGTTTCCGTAGCAGCCGCGAGATGTCCGATCAGTACCGGTGTTGCTGAGCAAGCAAGGCCCTGAATGGCGTGATGTTCTGCAACCCAGTAACGTTTGTATCCCAACGTCTCAGCCTGTCGCGCCAATTCCACGGACCGCGCAATTGCACTGCCCGCTAGCTCACTTCCTCGCGTGGCTACTAGATCCAACACCGAAAGTGCTAACGATTGTGTCGTCGTTTGCACTCTAGTCGTTTTGTACGTGATGCCAAGGTTGTGGGGCACAACCGCTTCCCCGCCCGCATCGGCTGAAGCGCACGTGGTTTCTGATCTGTGTGTCACAGTGATCGCTCCTTTAGTTGCCATCCGACGTGAGTGCGCACCGAAACTTCCTTTTCACTATTGCTGCCATCCTCCGTCGAGCGCTTGATAGAGCTGGACAAGGGAAAGGCGCTCATTGAGCTGCGCCTGGACCAGATTCAGTTCCGCTGAGAAATAGTTCGTGTCGTTCGTGAGTACCTGGAGGTAGCTGGAGCCGCCGTGCTGATAAAGAAGCATTGAGAGCTGATCGGACCGCTGAGCTGCCTCAGTAAGCAGTTCCTGCTGAGCGCGAAAATCGCGATACTTCTGATAGGCGATAAGCCCATTGGAAACTTGCTCAAGCGCAGCCTGTACAGTTTGCTATCACCCATAAACACTCTTTCCTCCAAGATCAGTTTTGATCGAGCCTTTTGTTGCTATCGGGACACGCTCTGACCTGCGCAAAAAGTAGGCCCGTGTCTCCATGAATCGGCGCACGTGCTTTTGGCGTGGCATGGCCGCGAACGTTGGAACGATTCATGTGGATGACGGTCCCCATATCTGCCTTCCATTTCTGACCGTGTTTACTCGCCACATATACGTTTGAGGCTAAAATAGCTGATATGATTCATCGTATGTTCCAATCACATTGATAGGACATGGAGATCAACATGGAACTGCGTCACCTTCGTTATTTCACCGCGGTCGTGCAATGGAAGAGCTATCGCGAAGCTTCCCGCCGTATCCACGTTGCCCAGCCGGCGATTAGCCAGACAGTCATCGACCTCGATGTTCTCTCCCCGAACCTCAATTTGTTGGTCAACCGAGCTGATCTCGAGCGTAGCGTCTTGGGCTGCGGCTTGGCCCTCCCCCAGTACGATTGTTTTGACAAACGGCTTGAAGCCCTCTGAGTTGACTTCAATTGTGTACGTTCCAGTTGCCAACTGTGCGAATTGAAAACGTCCACCCTCATCGGTGAGCATTGATCGCATCAGAGATCCCGTACTCGTATCACTCGACTTCACTGGAACACTCGCAAGATTGTTTGCGTGTCCCTGACCCGTGATTACGTTCACGGTTCCAACGAGTGATGATGTGGCAGGTTGCGCGTCATTGGTTGCCGCCCTTTGTGGACATCCAAACGTCGCGGGTACTGGCGAGAGGCACAACAGTAGGACTGCTAGAAATTGCAAAGTGAACTTCCGTCGATGGTCATGACCGAATTCCGGTTCCATCAAGAATGAGAGGCGGTGCTTTGAAGGGGCCCATCTATTTGTTGTCTTCATTTGAAAGCACATGAATGCCTCTTAACGAGTGCGACTTGACGCCGGCAAGAATCTCGACGGCATGTCCTCCACCTGCTTTCCTCACTCCTATGCCGATACGCGGGACTAATCCGGAGATCGCGGGCGCCATCGTGCCTTTCCGATCCTTTATGAACGAAAGGTGATTTGTGTTCCCATCCCAGTCGATCACGAGCATGTCCCCAAACCTTAGTTGCCCCGTTACACGAAGGTTTGCCAGCGGACTCACAACAAACCTCTCAATCGCCCGCTTTAGATGCCGCGCCCCGTACTTGATATCTGTCCCTTCTTGGAGGAGAAATTTCTTCGCCGGAGGCGTAAGGCGAAACAAAAACTGTTGCCTCCCCGTGACCATTACTCTCTTCTGCACCATACCCAACTCAATCTCCAGAATCTGCTCGAGCTGCTCCTCCCTAAGTGGATGAAATACGACCACCTTATCCAGACGGTTCATGAATTCCGGCGAGAACTTCCTCTTCGCTGCTTCCCGGGCAGTCCGTTCTACTTTCGTCTCCAGCCGGTCCTCAGTCTTGTCCTTCGGCTGTACGAACCCCATCCCTCCGGTCATCAGCTCCGTGATTTCTCCCCCGCCCAGGTTTGAGGTCAGGAAGATCATCGTCTGCGACAGGTCTACCCTCCGGTTGTCCCCGAGCGTCAGCGTCGCCTTGTCGAGGATTCCCAAGAGCAGCTTCCACAGCGAGTCCGACGCCTTCTCGATTTCGTCAAACAACAGAAAACTCAACTTCAGCTTGTCGGTGTGATATTTCGCCAGTTCTTCCTGCGTGATCAGCGGGAGCGTCTCCCGGTGTCCCAGATAGCCCGGGGGCGATCCGATCAGCTTGGCGATCTCGTGGGAGTGCTGGAATTCCGCACAATCCACCTTGATCACCGCGCGAGGGTCACCAAAGAGGATTTCTGCAGCCGCTTCCACGATCCGCGTTTTGCCCGAACCAGTCGGCCCGAGGAACAAATAGTTGCCCACCGGCCTCCCAACGGCTTTCATCTCTGCGAAATACACTTGGAGCGCATCAACGAGCGCGCGGACTGCTTCCGCCTGGCCAACGACCTTGTTCCTCAGTTCAAATTCAAATTCGAGCGACTCCAGACTTCTAAGGGTGGGATCAAGTTGTATCGAGTTGCTGCTCATGTCCTATCTCCTTGCGGTTTGTTGCACCGCATCCGACGTGCCAGACTCGCTGACGATCCGGGATTTTCGGCAAACAGTTGAAGTCGTAGTAAGATAAGGGCGCTCAGCGGCTGGCAGCCGGGAGAAGTGTCGGCGCTTCCGACGCGGAATCCGACATTTGCCCAGACCTCCGACAGACATGTCAGCCTAGGTTCGGGTGCCCTAGCCATACGCCAGATGTAGGGGCCACCCGGATTTCGGAAGGTGGTTGAGAAAATGAGTTCCTCAAAATCGCCCGTCAGAGCACTCACCACGCAAGAATCAAATAGCATGCAGGCGGAGCTGGAACATGAAAAGGACCGGCTGAAGCTGCTCCTGGACATGACGAATACCCTGGTTTCGAATTTGGAGCTTCGCGACCTCCTTCGAGCGATCTCGGCGAGCATCCGGCAAGACATGCACTGCGACTCCGTTGGAGTATAGCTTCCGTGTCCAGAGCGCCGCCAATTGCGCCAACTCGCTCTGGACTTCCCGGAAAGCAGGGGATTTTCCACAGAGGATTCGCTGCACCCTGTCGAGGGGTCCGAGTTAGGCAGTGTGTTCAAGACTGGCAAGCCTTTTGTCCTAAGAACACAAGCCGATGTCATGAGTGAGTGGTCAGCTTACGCGGTTCGTGCAGAATCCATCGAGTCCGGCTGCGCTCTGCCCCTGATCAGCCGCAACCGAACGCTCGGCGTTCTGACACTCTGCAGCCGGGTCGAGCACGCATTCAGCCCGGAAGACGTTGATTTCCTGATGCGGGCGGCGGGGCAAGTAGCTATCGCGGTCGAGAATGCCTTGGCCTATCGCGAGATACCCTTCTTTTCCGTCTCGACGAGGTTGCCGAGGACCTCGGGCCAAGTTGGGTCCGGCAATCCTTCCAAGGATGTTACCAACTACAAAGTGCCCGAGGGTCGCAACGGACGCTGAGTGCCGCCACATTCAGCTTGCCGGCTTGATGGCTCGTGCCGAAAGCCACAGGACCGCCGGGTTCACGCGCTCGGGATAGATCGTAAGCATCTGGTTATATAGCTCCGACGCGGTCTGGGTATTGGCCGCGATCCTGTCGAAATCGCGAATGTATTTTCGCGTTTCTTCTATGATATTCGG
>Ga0137409_10000311_pt1 | contig 52397 bp, 48 predicted proteins | sample CZODoug1_16funga_FD_122059 | JGI IMG/M metagenome (GOLD analysis project Ga0137409, IMG submission 122059) | Vadose zone soil fungal communities from Angelo Coast Range Reserve, California, USA - CZODoug1_16fungal (Hybrid Assembly) | ecosystem: Environmental > Terrestrial > Soil > Vadose zone... | reverse complement strand
AGTTCACATCGACGGCGTGGTTTGGCACCTCGATGTCGGCTCATCGCATCCTGGGGCTGGAGCAGGTCCCAAGGGTTCGGCTGTTCGCCGATTAAAGCGGTACGCGAGCTGGGTTCAAAACGTCGTGAGACAGTTTGGTCCCTATCTGCTGTGGGCGCAGGAAGCTTGAGAGGATCTGACCTTAGTACGAGAGGACCGGGTTGGACGCACCGCCTGTGTACCAGTTGTCACGCCAGTGGCATCGCTGGGTAGCAGTGTGCGGATTCGATAACCGCTGAAAGCATCTAAGCGGGAAGCGAACCTCGAGACTAGGCTTCCCGGGGAGCAATCCCCCTCAAGGGCCGTCGAAGACGACGACGTCGATAGGTCGGAGGTGCAAGCGCCGCAAGGCGTTCAGCTGACCGATACTAATCGCCCGTGTGGCTTGGTCATTCTTCTCTTCTTGACCCCGATTCTGCATTTGGGGGACACCATGAAAACATCGGGTCCCCTCCCTCGGAGGCCAAGGTCGAGCTCGGTCGCCAATGCGACCGTCACACTCACTCCTCTTTGCGCGTATGCAAGCTCCGCTGCCGCCGACACCAGGCGCGCGGAGCCGAACAGTTTCCGGTGGCTACATCGGAGGGGTCCTACCCGTTCCCATCCCGAACACGGAAGTCAAGCCCTCCAGAGCCGATGGTACTGCACGCTCTGCGTGTGGGAGAGTAGGTCGCTGCCGGAATTTTTCTCCAAGACGCCCCGCCGCTCACCACGAGCCGCGGGGCGTCGCCTTTTCTCGACTAAAAACGTTGTCACGCAGAGCTCGCAGAGAGCGCAGAGAAAAGCTTCGTTTCGAAAAACAAAACTCTGCGGGCTCTGCGAGCTCTGCGTGAAACGTTTCTAGTCTCTAGCGCGGCCAGTCCGGCAGAGGCGAGTCGTTCAGGGGGTGCTGGGTTGGGATTCGAGGCGGGCGGCGCCGAGGCCGTCATCCGCACGGCGGCGAAGCGCAGCGGCGGAAGATCGCGCAGCCCGAGCTTGATGAACAACCACGTCGAGCCCCAGAGCACGCAGCAGGCGATCCAAGCGAAGCGGACGCGGGCGTTCACCACCGGGCGGTGTACAGGCGCGCCTTGCGCCGGGCAAGGGAGACCCGCCCTTGCCCCCGCTCTTCCCGCGACGAATCGCGGCCCGGGAACCGTCCATCGTTGACCGCGCCCGCCCGATCCGGGTACTGCCGCTTTCGTGGCGCCGCGCATACACGTCCTGCCCGAGACGCTTGCCAACCAGATCGCCGCCGGGGAGGTGGTGGAGCGGCCCGCCGCCGCGGTCAAGGAGCTGGTCGAGAACGCGCTGGACGCGGGCGCCCGCCGGGTCGAGGTCGACCTGCAGGACGGCGGCTGCCGCCTGGTGCGCGTGCGCGACGACGGCTCGGGGATGGGGCGCGAGGACGCGCGGTTGAGCCTGCAGCGCCACGCGACCAGCAAGCTGCGCAGCAAGGACGAGCTCTTCGCCATCGCCACCTACGGGTTCCGCGGCGAGGCGTTGCCTTCGATCGCGGCGGTCTCGCGCTTCACGCTGCTCACCTGCGAGGCGGGCGCGGCCGCGGGCACGCGCATCGAGGTCGAAGGCGGGCGGGTGCTCTCCCTCGAGGACGCCGGAGCCCCGCCGGGCACCACGGTCGAAGCCCGCGACCTGTTCTGGAACGTGCCCGCCCGCCGCAAGTTCTTGAAGCGCGCCGCCACCGAGCAGGCGCACGCGGTGGAGGCGGTGCTGCGGCTGGCGCTGCCCCGCCCCGAGGTCGAGTTCACGGTCCGCGAAGGCGGGCGCATCCTCCTGCGCCTGCCCCCCGGCGAGGCCGCCGCGGTGCAGGAGCAGCGGGCGGAGGAAGCCTTGGGGCGCGAGGTCCGCGGCCGCCTGCTGCCCATTTCCGCCCAGGTGCGCGGTATCCGCGCGCGCGGGCTGGCTGCCTCTCCCGCCATCGAGCGCTCCAACGCCTCCGCGGTGTGGCTCTTCGTCAACGGGCGGGCGGTGCGCGACCGCCAGCTCACGCACGCCGTGCTGCGCGCGTACGGCGAAGTGATGCCCCACGGCCGGTACCCGGCCGCGCTCGTCTTCCTCGAGGTCCCCGCGCGAGAGGTGGACGTGAACGTCCACCCGGCCAAGGCGGAGGTCCGGCTCGCCGACGGGCGCGCCGCCCACGAGGCCATCAGCGCGGCGCTCCGGTCGGTGCTCGCCTCCGGGGCCTGGCTTCCGCTCGACGGGACCGGCCAGGTCGCCCCGGCGCGCTCGTACGCGCTTTCCTCGGACGACCGCTCGACGCGGATCGCGGAGGCGCTGCAGCGTTACGGGGAGCGCGCGCCCTACGAGAAGCCCGGCTGGCACGCCAACCCCCGTTTCGCCGCCGCCGCCGTCCGGCCGATGTCAGACCCTCCCGCTACCGTGCGAAGCGGTGGAGAAGGCGCCGGCGCCTCGGTCCTGGCCGGCGGGCAGGCCGCGCTGATCGCGCCGCAGCCGTACTTCGCCGGGCTTCGCTACCTGGGCCAGCTGCACCGCACCTACCTCGTCTGCGAAGGGCCGCGCGGGCTGGTGCTGGTCGACCAGCACGCCGCCCACGAGCGGATGAACTACCAGCGCCTGCGGCGCGCGGCGGCCGAGCGGCGCGCCCACGTCCAGCCGCTGCTCGTCCCCGTCCTGCTCCGGCTCGCGCCGGCCGCCGCCGCCCGCATCGCTGAAGCAGCTGCTGACCTGGCCGCCATCGGCGTAGAGATCGAGCCGTTCGGCGGCGGGTCCGCGGCGGTGAAGGCGTTGCCGGCGCCGCTCGCCACCCTCCAGGAGCCCGCGCTCGCCGCGCTCCTCACCGACCTGGCGGAGGAGCTGTCCACCTCCGGCCGCGGCGAATCGCTCGAGCGCCGCCGCGACGCGCTGCTCGCGCGGGCCGCCTGCCACGCCAGCGTCCGCGCTCACGATGCGCTGAGCGAGGGCGAGGCGCGCGCGCTGCTCGGCGCGCTCGACGCCACCGACTACGGCGCCCGCTGCGCGCACGGCCGGCCGGTGGTGGCGGAGTGGACGGTGGCCGAGATCGAGAAGCGCTTCGGCCGCGACTACGAGTCGCACGGCCGCGCAGCGCCCCCGGACACGCTCTGAACCTCGCGCCGAACGCATTCCGTGGCCGCCGCGGCGTGAAAAGAGCAGCGCCGCCGGAACGGCGACGGCTGGCGGCTTGGCGGCCGGCCGCGCGCTGCGCACTTTCTCCCACCGTCTGGAGGACGCCGGGGCGCCCGGAAGCACCCGCGGGGGACCGAAGCGCGTTATAGAAGCCGGGACGCCCAAGGAGCGATGATGCACGTCGCCGTCGAGGGGATCGTGGAGACGTTGCGCGGGGTGTCGCCGCCCCGCTTCCAGCCGGGGCACATCTGCGCGCTGCTCCACGACCTGACCATCCGCCCAGAGACGTTGCAGCCGTTCCTCCACTTCGCTCCGCGCCGGTACACCCGGAACTTGATCTACCGCGACGACCTCTTCGAGCTGCTCGCGCTGTGCTGGGACGGGCGCACCGAGAGCCCCATCCACAATCACTCCAACCAGCTCTGCTGGCTCGCCATCCAGCAGGGCGGGCTGCGCCTGGAGAACTTCCACTCGCTCGACGGTCCCGGGCCCGGCGATCGCATCCGGCTGGTGCCCAGCGGCGGCATCGACCGTGCGTCGGTGGGCTGCGTCGACCTGCAGCAGGGCGAGGACGCCATCCACCGCGTCTCCAACCCGTTCGACGAGCGCGCCGTCAGCCTGCACGTCTACTCGCGCCCCTACGACCTCTGCCTCGCCTACGACCTGGAGGCGCAGACCTCGCGCGAGATGCGCCTCCTCTACCATTCCGCCGGCGGGCGGATCCTCCAACCGGAGCGCCAGTGAACCGGCTCGCTCTGTGCGCCGCGCTGCTCGCCTCGTGCGCGACGGGCGGCGCGCGCAAGCAGGTCGCGGGCAGCAGCCCCGAGGGCACGGTCGAGGTCGACGACGTGCTCCACGGAGTGAAGTACACCCTGCCGCCCGCCCCGGAGGGCTGGCAGGTCGCGCACGAGGGAGCGGCGCACGTCTCGGGATCCGGCGTGCAGGTCGAGGTCGGCTCGTTCCCCCTCCCGGGCGCGGCGCAAGCGGGGAGCTGCCGCGATGCGGCCCAGAAGCGGCTCGCGACCCTCCAGCAGCGGACCGACGACGCCGACCGGAAGCGCGCGCCCGACGTTCCGCCTCAGGCCGATGCGCCGCGCGACCAATCCAATGACGATTCGCCCACCGCCACCTGGAGCTTCACTCGCGGACCGTCCGGCGCCGCCGTCCGCAGCCGGTGGGGCTTCTTCGCGCGCGGAGCCGACTGCCTGATGCTGCAGGTCACCGGTCCCCGCGGCGATCGGTTCGCCGACCGGGTGTTCGACTCGGCCGCGCGCACGTTCAAGGTCCTCTCCCTTGCGCCCGAGCAGCAACGCGAGGTGGATCTGCTCGCTGGGATGGGCTTCCTGGAACGGCGCGAGCCCGCCGCCGCGCTGGATCGGTTCGAGGCGCTCGCGCGCCGGGAGCCCGGCTTCGCGAAGGCGCATTTCGGGGCGCTGATGGCCGCCTTCGAGCTCGGCCAGCAGGCCTACGCGCGCGGGCTGCCGCACGGGAAGACCTCGCTGAAGAGCGAACGCGACCTCACTCCCGAGCAGCGCCAGCTCGCCTTGCGCGCGGTCGGGGTGATGCAGCTGGCCGAGAACGAGGTGAAGGACGCCTCGGAGACGCTGGCCGAATTGGTGGTCCGCGCGCCGGACCTGGCCGAGGCGCAATACAACTACGCGTGCGCCCTGGCCCGCCTGGGCGACCGCAAGCAGGCCTTGGACCACCTCCGCCTCGCCCTCCAGCTCGACGGCGACCTCGCCACCCACGCCCGCGTCGACACGGACCTCGAGTCCCTCCGCGCCACTCCCGAATTCCAGGACCTGACCCGCCAGCCCCAAAGCGCCCGCTAGGGTCTAACAGCGGTTCACGCAGAGCGCGCAGAGACCGCAGAGATTTCTAGGCTGGGTCGATCGGGCGCCGGTGCACCAGTAGCGCGATGAAACCAATGGCTCTGCGTGCTCTGCGCGCTCTGCGTGAAACGGTTTTAGTCCTCTTCTTTGGCGGCGCGGGCGATGGCGGCGCCGATGGTGTCGGCGGCGTCGAGCTTCTCGGCGGCTTCCTCGAGGGCGGCGCGAGTGGCCTCGGGAGGAGGTTCCGTGGGTGCGTGGCGCAGGGCCTCGGCGTGGGCGAAGAGTAGATCCAGATCGAGATCCAGCTCCGTCGCCCGTCGGACCAGCCCGGCCGCGTCCTCCGCCTGTCGCCGCTCGGCTTCCTCCACGGCGCGCTCGAAATCGAGGTCGAACTCCACCTCCAGCGTCTCCGGGTCCACTCCAGGCCAGCGGTTGGCGCACTCGAGACGCGCCACCTCGGGCGTCATCTCGATCGGATCGCCCACGTAGGCCCAGTGGTCGTCGGTGGGGAACGGTGCCCCCTCCACGACCAGCACGAGCCGCTCGGTCATCGGCTCGAAGTAGAACCCCGTCTCCGGTGCGCGCGCCATTCCGCCCCGGACCGGCGGGCGGGAAATTTCGCGCGCGCGGCCCAGCCGGTATGTTACCCGCGCCCCGCCCTCCGGAGGAAGCGATGCGCCTGCGCACTGCCGCCTGCGTCCTGCTCGCCGCCGCGCCCGCCCTCGCCGGCGTGCCCGGCAAGGGCGACGGAACCATCACGGTGCTGGGAGGAGTGCGCGCCATCCCCGGCGGGGAGTACCAGTCCCAAACCGGAGCCAAGCACGGCCTCTGGCGTCCCGGGTTCCTTCTCGGCCTGGGCTACCAACTCGACGACGAGCTGCACGGAGGCATCCAGCTGGGCTATGGCCTCGATCAGTACGGCGAGGGCGCCGGCGCGCTCAAGATCCGCAGCTTCCAGATCCTGCTGGCGCTCGACACGGTCCTCAACCAGGGCAGCTGGTACTCCGTGTACGCCGGAGGCGGGCTCGGGTACTCGCTGAACACCATCTCGCGCCCCGCCGGCGACCTGGAAGCCAATTCTGCGGTGGGTTTCGTGGCGCTCGGCTTCCGGTTCCGGATCTCCGACCACGTCGGTGGCGTGATCGAGGATCGCTACAGCATCTCGTCAGCGGCCGCGGACCCCAGCGCGACGGCCACGGTCAACATGGGCGGCAACCTCCTCACCGCCGGGATCATCATCCACTTCTTCTCTCCCGAGGACAAAGGACACCCGACCGGCCCCGGGTGGTGATGGGTCCGGCGCCGATGTCCCACCTCCAGCCCTGCAGGCGCCCGATCGAAAACGATGCGGGAAACCGGGCGCCCTGCGGTATGCTTCCCGACCGCCGGCCGTCGTCCCTTTCAGCAGAGCGAGCCAAGGAATGCCGATGAGCGAAGAGATCACCGCGCCCCGTTCCGTGCCCCCCGTGGTCGAGCACCAGTCCGCCGGGGACCGCGATCTCTCGGACCTCCGCCGCGAGGTGATCGAGTCCCGCAACCTGGTGATCAAGACCGACAACCTGCTCAAGAACCTGCACGCCGAGCTCAAGCAGATGGGCCGCAAGCAGGAGCAGTTCGAGAAGCGGCACATGATGACCAGCGTGGCGGCATACATCCTGTTCGCCGCCATCGCGACCCTGGGCGCCTTCACCTTTGCCCGCAGCGAGATCCGCGGCGCGCGTGAGGAAGCCGCGGCGAACGAAGGCAAGGTGAAGCAGCTCACGCAGGAGGTGGACACGTTGCGCCGGGGCGAGAGCTCGCGCCGCGAGGCGAGCGAGAAGGCCGCCCGCGCGTACGACCTGCTCGGGTCGGAGAAGGAAGGACCGGGGCAGACGCTGGCCATGGACCAGGCGCTCCACCTCGACCGGCAGCTCATCTCGCGCCTGGAGGCCAAGGCGCTCGACGACCGCGCCGTGGGCATGAAGGCCAAGATGGCGCAGGGCGCCCTCGAGCGGGGCAACGCCGCTTTCCGGCGCAACGACTGGGCCGGCGCGGCGCAGGAGCTGACCCGGTACATCGAGCTCGAGCCGCGCGTCGAGGAGAGCATGGTCTGGTTCCGCCTCGGCAACGCGCTCACCCAGGCGAAGGAGCACCAGCGCGCCATCCCTGCCCTGGAGAGCTTCATCAAGAGCACCGGCGGCACCAAGACGGCGCAGTACGCGGGTTACCTGCTCGGGACCGATTACGAGGAGACCGGCAACGCCGAGAAGGCCCGCCAGTCGTACGAGCGCGCCCTCGGGCTGTACCCCAGCAGCGAGTTCTCCGCGCTCATCCGCGGCCGTCTGAAGCGGCTCGCCTCGCACCAGGCCGCGGCGCAGCCCACCGCAAGTCCGGCCGCCGCGGCGCAGGCCGTGAACCCGAAACCCTGACCGCCGGCGTCAGCGGGCCTTGAGGCCGAGCAGGTTGCGCGCCTGCGCCAGCGCGTCCTTCACCTGGCGTGCCTCGGCGGAGGCGCTCTCGCCGCTGCGCGACAGGTCGCGCCTCAGCTCCTCCAGGCCCTCCAGCGCGGCGGCCAGCTGGCGCAGGGCGGGGTCGGGGTCGTCGTCGAGCTTGCAGCGCGCGCTGACCCGCGCCACCTCGTCCTCCCAGCGGCGCGTCCACAGATCCCACTCGCGTGCCAGCGAGCCTCCCTCGAGGCCGCCCGGGGCAGGTTGCACCGCGCGCGCGGAGAGCTGCGCGTAGAGCCTGTCCACGTCCTCCAGGCAGGCGGTGGCGGACGCTTGGGGCACGGCGGGCGGCGCGTGGCCGTACAGGTCCGAGGCCACCGAGCGCACCAGGAGGAAGAAGAGGGCGGCGCAGAAGACGCCGAACAGGGCGTAGAGCGCGATCCGGTAGGTCCGCAGGGTCGGGTCGCGCGCCGGCACGCACCGTCTCTAAACGTTGCGCGCCCGCCGTTCAAGCACGTTCAGGGCGGCTGGTCGGTGGGAGTCGGCGCGTCGGGCAGCACGGCCTGGTAGCGGCCCAGGGCGTCGGAGAGAGCGCTGCCGATGAGGACCGACCGGGTGCCGCTCGCGTCCAGCGCGAAGAAGTCCACCGTCGCGCCCACCACCGGCGTCTGCCCCGCCGTCCTGCCCACGGTGCCCACCACGGCGAGCGCCGGAGAGAGCTGCAGGAGCGGGAGCTGCGTGACCAGCCCGGCGGCGCCCAATTCCACGGAAACGATCTTCCGGGGCAGGCCGGTGGCCGGAGGCGGCAGGACCTCCAGCCGGTAGTGTCCGCGGTCGCCCACGATCGTGAACGAGCCCGCGGCGTCCGTCGAAGTCGCGCGCAACATGCGGGCCGCGACGAGGCGGTTCGGAAGGCGCATGGCGGTGATCTGGTGGCCCGCCCCGACCCGCTGGCCGTCTGGGCGGATCACCGCGCCCGTTCCCTGCGACTTGTCGGGACAGAGGATCGCGAGCCCCGGCGCCGGCAGCGTCACCACGATCGGCTCCGACACGCCGGGAAGAGCGGGGTCGATGTCGGGCACCGCCTGCACTGCGTACTGCCCGGCGCGGACGATCATGGAGAACGCGCCGCTCCCATCGGTCACCGCCTGGCGCGAGATCGTCCAGCCGGTCGGGTCCAGGCTGAGCGCCAGCACCTGCGCCGCGGCGACCGGATGCTGCCGGACGTCGAGCACCGTGCCGGCCAGCGTCGCCGGGGCCGGCAGTGCGCCGAGATCACCGATCGCGGGGGCGGTGTCGGTGAACGGCCCCTGGAGGGGGAACGAGGGGATGGCGGGATCGGTGGCGGGGGCCGCCTCGTCAGGCCCGATCTGCAGGAAGTAGGACGGCGGTCCGGGGGGGAGCTGCAGGCTGAAGGCGCCGCTCGAGTCGGTCGTGGTGGCCACCGAAAGAGGCTGCCCGCTCGCGTCGATCGCAGTGACTCGCACCCCGGCCAGACGCGACGGACCGCTCACGAGCGTGCCGCTGACGTGCGCGAGCTGGCCCGGCGCGGGGAGGACGATGTTCAGGGGGGAGATCAGCGGAGGGGCCGTCGGAGGCGGGCGGGTGGGCGGTGCGGGCGCGGGCGGCACCACCAGCAGGGTCGAGGTCGAGGATGCGAAGGTGAGCGAGAACGCGCCCGAGGCATCGGTCTGCGCCACCACGCTCGCCGCGCGATCGGCTATGGCCGGCGTCGAGTCGGTCAGCACCACGCCGGCATCGGGCACCGGCGTCGTTGCGCCCGGCTGGCCGTCCACGGACTGCACCACGGTGCCCGACGCGTGGAGCAGCGGCTGGAGCTGGAAGTCGACCAGGGTGGATTGCCGCAGGTCGATGCCGACCCTCTGCACCACACCCAGCTGCTGGTCCCCCGGCGCGCGCACCTCGGCCATCACCAGCGACAGCTGCGACGAGGTGCCGCGGCACTCGCCCAGGAAGCACACCGAGTCGGTCGAGCATTGCGCGCTCGAGCTGCAGGGCAAGGCGGCTCCGCTCAGCCGCGGGTCGCGGATGTTGCAGGCTACGCCCGCCGCCGCGGCGAGCAGAAGGCAGCCGGCGGCGCGCGCCTTCACGGGCAGCTCTTCACCTGGGGCGGCCGCTGGGGCGGGTCGCCGCAGCTCTGGCGCGACGGGTCCTGCGGCAGCACCTGCACGACGAACTTGAACGTCGAGGACTCGAAGTTCGGCTGCATCGCCCGCTGCGGTGGGAAGACGGTCGTGGCGGCGAACCCCTCGCGTTCGGCGACGACCAGCTCCACCACGTGCAGACCCTGTCCGCCCAGCTTGGCCGAATCGAACTGCAGCGTGGGCAGAAGACGCGTCGTCTCCGAACTGGTGAAGGAACCGGACAGGGGAATCCGGTCGACCGGCGGCTGCGATCGGGCGACGTTCACGTCGTAGTCGACGAAGACGCGGACCTCGACGTCCACCGTCGGGTCGTCCGCGATGATGGCCCGGATGCCCACGTCCAGCTGGCAGTGGCACGGCGGATTCGCGGCGAGATCGGCAGGGCCTTGAGCATTGAGCGTCAGGAACGGCTGCAGCAGGTAGTCGGGCAAGTTGGTCAAGTCCACGCGCGGGATCGTGTGCGGGCGCGTGTTCACTGGATCCACGGACTGCGGCATCAGGCATCCCTGGGCGAGGACGAGCAGAACGGCCGCGGACACACACATGCCCGCAAACCCTCTTGGAGCAAGCGGCGAGCCAGGACGGATCATCGCGGAATCCGATGATTTGCGTGACGGTCGCGCGCTCGTGCGCCGCTCAGGCGCGACACGGATGTCATCCTTCCGGATCCAGCGGGTCGGGTGGGAGCGCCTCTCCGCGCCTTTCCGCCTCCATGCGCTCCAGGTGGCGGAAGATGGTGCGCGGATCCACCCCGAGGTCCTTGGCGGTCTTGGTCCGGTTGCCGCCGTTCCGTTCGAGGACTTCGTTGATGTAGCGCTTCTGCCATTCGTCCCGCGCCTGCGCGAGCGGCAGGATGGGATCCAGCTGCTCGGCCCGCAGCTCCAGGTCGTCGGGCGTGATGAGCGGCTTGTCGGCCAGAACCACCGCCTTCTTGATCCGGTTCTCCAGCTGGCGGATGTTGCCCGGCCACCGGTAGCGCTTGATCGCGACCAGCGCCTGGTTCCCGAACCCCTTCACCTTGCTGCCCAGCTCGCGGGTGGCGCGCGAGAGGAAGTACTTGGCGAGCATCAACGCGTCCTCGCCGCGCTCGCGCAGTGGCGGCAGGTGGAGGTGGACCACGTTCACCCGGTAGAAGAGGTCCTCGCGGAAGCGGCCCCCCTTCATCTCCTCGTCGAGGTCCTTGTTGGTCGCGGAGACGATGCGGATGTCGACCGGCTCGGGACGGTTCTCACCGACCCGTGTCACCTGCCGATCCTGCAGCGCGCGCAAGAGCTTGACTTGAAGGGAATGCGGCATGTCGCCGATCTCGTCGAGGAAGAGCGTGCCGCCGCTGGCGGCCTGGAACTTGCCGGGCCTGGCGGCGACCGCGCCGGTGAAGGCGCCCTTGGCGTGGCCGAACAGCTCGCTCTCCAGGAGGTTCTCGGGGATCGCGCCGCAGTTGATGGCGACGAACGGCCCCGCCTTGCGCGGCGAGCGCCGGTGCAGCTCGCGCGCGATCAGCTCCTTGCCGGTGCCCGACTCTCCGGTGACCAGCACGTCGATGTTGGCGGCCGCCACCTTGTCGATCTTGCGGAAGATGTCCCGCATCACGTCGCAGGCGCCGATGATGTCGCCGTAGGCCTGCTCCTCGAGGCGGCTCTCCAGCTCCCGCTGCCGCGTGCGCAGCTCGTCCAGCTCGAGCGCCCGCTCCAGCAGCAGCGCGGCGGTGGCGCAGAAGGAGGTCATCAAGAGCAGCTCGCGCTCGGTGAACAGGTTGGCGATGCGGTCGTTGCCCACGTACACCGCGCCGTACAACTCGCCGCGGCGGATGAGCGGTACGCACATGACGCTGGAGAGCTTGAGGTTCACCACGCTGGCGCTGGCGTTGAACTGCGCGTCCGTCAAGGCGTCGCTGACGATCACCGGCTGGCGGGTCTGCAGCACCCGCTCGACGATCGAGTCCGAGAGGCGCTCCACCGCGTTCTGGATGTCCTGCCGCTGGAAGTTGCGCGCCACCTCGACGCGCGGGGCGCCGTCCTCCACCACGATCAGGAAACCCTTGTCTGCGCGGACGACCTCGATGATGGCATCGAGCAGCCGCGCCAGCGCCTTTTCGGTGCCCGGCTCGTGCGCGAGCGCGAGCGTGAACTCGGAGAGGCGCAGCACGGCCAGGGTCGCCGCGTCGGGACTGCCGCCAAGCGCCGATACGTCCGCCGGCGCGGCCACGGCCTCCGCGGCCTGGAACACCAGGCGCGTGCGTCCCAGCTGGAGCGTGTCGCCGTCGCTCAGGTGCGCGCGCTCGCGCTTCTTCCCGTTCACGATCAGCGGCGCTCCCTCCAGCGCGGTGGCCATGTAGCTCGACCCGTCGAACTGGATGGCGACCACGCCCCGGACCTCGTCCACCCGCACGTCGCTGTCCGCGCCCGCGCCGACCGTGGTGAGCGCTTTGACCAGGGGGACCTGCGCGGGCGCCGCGCCGCCGAGATGGACGACGAGGGAGGCCATCAGGGCTCCTCGAAGGCGGCGATTCGCGGCAGGTGGAGCCAGACCGGGCTCGCCCCGGGCGGTGGGCGGCCGCTGCCATCGCTCCGCGGGGGATTGGGAGCCGGCGGCGCGGTGGCCGGCGGGGCGGTCTTGCGAGGCCGCTCGGTGGGCTCGGGGACCGGCATCACGGGAGAGGCGGTCGATCCCGGGGCGGGGCCGACCAGCAGCTGGTCCTTCACGATGGTGTGCGCCTTGTAGTTCATCGCCGCGTGCACCGCGCCGAACGCCCAGAGCGAGTAGAAGGCGGCCGCGCCGACCCACTTCACGATCTGCAAGCGGTGCGCGATCTGGTAGTCGCCGGGCCCGAACTTCTGCGTGTTCTGATCGCGCAACGTCTCGATCAGCAGCGCGCTGCCCACGCTGGCGGCGCCGAAGATGACCTCCAGCGTCGCCAGCGTGTAGCCCAGGGTCCGGTCGCCGTTCTGCAGCTGTCCCAGCCCGAAGGGGAGCAGCGAGACCCAGTACTCGTGCTGCACGACGGTGCGCTCCACGTTCGGCTGGATCGTCTTGAGCCGCCGCTCGGTTTCCTCCTGGCGCCGCCGCTGCGCTTCCTCCTCGAAAGCGCGCCGGCGGGCCTCCTTCTCCGCCCGCCTCTGCGCGCGCAGCGGCGCGATCTGCGGCTCCAGCTCTTTCTTCTCCCGATCGAAGAACTCGATCACCCGCGGCGGCACGTAGAACGAATCCAGCTCGGTGTCGGGGTCGAGCAACAGCAACTCCAGGAATGCCCGGTGCGCCTCGGCCTGGCGGGGAGGGTTCTGCAAGAGAAGCGCCTGACCGAGCAGCGAGTACGCCCGTGCGCGCAGCTCGGGCGTGTCGAAGCGTCCCACCTCGACCAGGCCGGCCAGCCGCTGCGTCACCTTGGCGTAGTCGCCGTACTCGAAGTCGCGCTGGGCGATCCGGACCTGCTCGGCGGCGGCGTCCTCGCTTTCGAGCTGCTGGCGCTCCGTCTGCTGTGCCGAGGCGGGCCCAGCCGCCGCGAGCGCGGCCACGAGGACGAGTGCGCTGCTCACGGCTCACCGGCCATGTCGATCTGGTTCTCGCTCCCGGCCCGGAGCGTCCGCTGGATGGCCTTCTCACCGACGGTGATGATGAACCGGTGGGTGGGTTCGGTCATGGCGATGCGCGCCGGCGTGGTGCGCAGGTCCCGCACCAACCCGAGCGGCGTCGGCGGGGTCTTCTCGTCCGAGTACCACACCTGCGCATCCGGATCGCCGCCCACGATGCGCAGCTGAGCGGGGCGCGCAGCGCCCGTCTCGAGCGGATAGCGCTGCCGCTCCGGCCGGACTTCGATCTGGGTGTTCAGGTCCGCGCAGCACCTGTGCTGGACGGTGACCCGGTGCGTCCCCGGGGCGAGCTGCGCGCGGATCATGAGGTCCTGCCCCAGATCGGTGTCGTCCACGATCACGCGCGCGGGCACCTTCTGGGCCAGCACCACGGGGAGCAGCTTGACGCCCTCGGCCGTGGCGACGCGCTGCTCGCGCCGCGGATTGACCTCCCGCGACGCGGGAGCGCCGGCGGGTTTGGCGCTGGAGGTCGAGGTCGAGCCCGCCTGCGCCGTGGAAGGCGCGTCCGGGGGCGGTGCGGCGGCGGGCGGTGCGGCGGCGGGAGTAGCGCCGCCCGCCGCCGCGGCGGTCAGCTCCCTCGCCCGCGCCTCCTGACGCTCGCGCTCCGCCCGCGCCGCCTGCACCCGATCGGCAAATCGGATCGCCGGAACCGAGACCAGCGCCACCATCGCGCAGGCGGCTGCGCCGATGAGCGCGCGCCGGCTGAGCTTCAGGAGCTTCGCTCGCCGCCGGATGCGATCGACGCGGCCCTTCGCCTGCGCGTTCTGCGGGTCGAGCGCCAGCACCCGGCCGAACGCCGCCAGCGCCGCGCTGGTCCGCTTGCGCGACAGCTCCTCCTCGCCGCGCGAGAGGCAGCGGGCGACCAGCCTGGCCCGGACGCGCGGTCCCTCCTCGCCGGGGGCCCGGACGAATCGGGCGAGCACCTCCAGCGGCTGCTCCACGCCCGCATCGGCGAGCAGCGCTTCGAGCTCGGCGCGCAGCCCGGCGGCGGTCTGGTACCGGCGCGCCGGATCGCGCTCGAGGCAGCGCGAGATGATCTTCGCCTGCCCGTCGCTCACCGCCGGCCGCACCGTGCGCGGGTCCTTCAGCTTGCCGTCGAGGATGGCGCGGAGGAGCGCCGCCGGGCTGGGGGCCTGGAAGGGCAGCTCGCCGCACGAAAGCCAATAGAGGATGGTGCCGAAGGAGAACAGGTCGCTGCGCGGGTCGGCCGGCTTGCCCTCGATGGTCTCGGGCGCGAGGTGCGCGGGCGATCCGAGGATGCTGCCCGTCATGGTGAACTTCTCGCCCGGGTCGAGCAGAGCGGCGATTCCGAAGTCGGTCAGCTTCACCACTCCATCCTCGCGCACCATCACGTTCTCGGGCTTCAAATCGCGGTGCACCACGCCGGCCGCGTGCGCGTGCTCCAGAGCCTCGGCGATGGGCAGCAGGCACGCCGCCGCCAGCTCGGGCGGGTCGAACGCGGTGTGCTCGCCGAACTCGCGCAGCGTGCGGCCGCTGATGAACTCCGTCACCAGGTACGACGGCTCGGCGGAGAGCCCGCTGAAGTCGTAGACGTCGAGGATGTGCGGGTGGTGCAGGCGGGCCACCGCCTGCGCCTCGCGGTCGAAGCGGCGCCGGATGTCCTCGCGGGCGTGCAGGTGCGGGTGCAGGACCTTCACCGCGACGATGCGCCGCAGCTGGGTGTCGAAGCCGCGCCACACGACGGCCATCCCGCCCTGGCCGACCTGCTCATCCAGCCGGTACCGGCCAAGCTGCAACGACCACCCTCCCTCGGACGCCCGTGTCGCGGTCGTGCTCCCCCGGGGTCCGCGCGGAACGCGCCGGAGCCACTGGGCAAGCGGCCGTGTCGGCGCGGAATTTCGCGGGCGCCCACGAGAGGGGCACGACAGCGTTGGCACTGTAGCGGTGCGGCGCCGACCAATCAAGCGCGCGTCGGCGCGCCCCGCCGGCCCGCGCGGATGCGCTCGAGGAGCGCTTCCAGCATCTTCACCGGATCCCGGGGCAGCGGCTGCGGCGGGCGCTGGCCGTCGAGCGGGGCGAAGCTCGCATGCGCCACCTTGTGGGATCGCGCTGCCCGCTGCGGGGCGTGCGCGGAGGGGTGCGCCGGGAGCTGCTCGGCGGAAGCGAGGTCGGCCCGCGCGCCGGGCGGGGCCAGCTCGCGCAGCTCGTCCAGGCGCTCGCGGACAAGCTCGTTGTCCGGCGCCGCGGACGCCGCGCGCTGGTACCAGCGCAGCGCCTCCACGAACCGGCCGGCGCTGGCGTGCAGCTCGCCCTGCTCGGCGTCGGTGAGCGTTCCGGCGGCGGGCCTGGGCTCCGCGTCCTCCGGCTCCGGCTCCGGCGGGCGCCGATCCGAAAGCTCCGCCGGCTGCAGCAGCGCGCGCACCGATTCCATCCGCTGGCGTACCCGCCCGTCGCGGGGCTCGCGCACGATCAGCTCCTCGAAGAGCTGCAGCGCCGCGAGCAGCTCGCCGCGGCGCACGGCGCGCTCGGCCCTCTGCTCCAGCTCGGCGGCGGACTCGGCCATCGGGTCGATCTCAGGGTTGCAGCCGGGTGGTGTCAACTTCCGGTGCGCGCCGGCTGCGGGAGCGCCGGCGCCCCGTGCGGCGCCGGCAGCAGCCCGTGTGCGCGGCTCTGCGAGGCGAGCTCGAGGAGCCCGTCGATCGCGCTCGGCCAGCGGGGCACGAATCCCAAGGCGCGCAGGCGGCTAGTGTCGTAGTAGCGGTCCGCGGCGAGCTGCTCGAGCAGGTCCGGCGTCAGCCGCGGGGGCGCGACGGGCGGGCGCCCTTCCCACGCGCGCAGCCAGGCCCGCGCCAGGCGCTTGTTGAGGCGGTTCCAGAAGACCCAGGAGGGCGTGTGGCGCAGCACCCAGAGGCCGGCTCGCGCCGATGCCGGCGAGTAGGGCAGCCGCCCCGCCTCTCGCGCGCCGGCTGCCTGCAGCACCGCGCGCGCCAGCTCCTCCAGCGGGAGCGGGACGTCGTCGGCGACGTTGTACGCGCGCCCGAACAGCGCGGGCAGGTGCTCGTGCTCGGCGAGGAGGAGGGCGGCGCGCGCGACGTCCTCGGCATGCACGGCATGCACCACCGGGCCGCGGCGCGGGAGCCAGAGCGCGCGATCCCCGTGGGCGGCGAGCGAGGCGACCACCAGGGCGGCGGCGAGGCCGCGTCGCTGCCGGGGGCCGTAGGTGAGAGCGGGGCGCAGCACCACCAGCTTGAGCCCGCGCGTGCGGCGCCAGAGGAACGCCTCGCGTTCCACCGCCCACCGCGCGATCCCGTGCGCGTCGACGGGGCGCTTGGGATCACCCTCCTCGCAGGGGAGGTTGCCGGGACGACCGTAGACGGTGCAGCTCGACAGGAGCAGGAGCGGCGCGCCCGCGGCCAGGGCGGCGGCCATGGAGGCGCGCGCCGACCCGAGCGCCTCCTCTTTGAGCCCCGCGCCGGGAAACGCCGCGTGCGCGACCAGCCCCGCGCCCTTCGCCAGCTCGGCGGCGAACAGCGCGCCCTCCGGGCTGCCGAGCTGTGCCTCGGAAGGAGCGGCCCCCACCGCCCGGGCCTCGGACAGGTCGGCGCCCGGCCGATCGACCGCGCGCACTTCCCACCCGGCGCGCGCGAACGCCGCGCACACATGGGACCCGATGAGCCCCGCCGCCCCGGTGACCAGCACGGCCTTCCGTTCCACGCCGGAGAGATTCCACGCACTGCCAGCGGGTGCAACCGGCGCGGCCCAGCGGGACGGGTGGTCTCACGCCCTACATCCACTCACCTTTTGTCCGCGGAATCTCCACGATTATCCTGATCGCAGAGGTTCCCCTTCCTTGGTCGACGGTCTGGATTCCATCCTGGTCGAGCGTTGCCCCGACCTGCTCGTGGTGCTCGACGCCGAGCTCAGGGTCGTGCGCGCGAGCGCGGGGCTTCGCGCGGCCGTCGCGCAGGTCGAGCCGGGGATGGAGTTCGCGCGGTCGCTCGACGAACCGTCCCGCGCGCGGTTCGACCAGGCGATGGCCCTGGAGCGCGACGCGACCCAGGCCTTCTCGCTGGAGCTGACCCACCGGGGCCGGGACCGGCTGGTTCCCGCCACCTACCGGTTCTTCGAGCTGGAGGGCCCGCTGGTGGCGGGCTTGGGGCGCGAGATCCCCGTCACCGAGGGGCTGGTCGACCAGGTCGAGGCGCTCAAGCGGCGCCATTCGGAGATGCTGGCGCAGCTCGCCGCGATGACGGGCAGGCTGCGCGAGCTGGCGCGGAACGACTCGCTCACCGGGCTCTTCAACCGGCGTGCCTTCCTCGACCAGGGCGACAACGAGTGGGTGCGTCACCGCCGGCACCGGCATCCGCTGGCCTGCGCCGCGCTCGACGTGGACGGCTTCAAGCCCATCAACGACAACTTCGGCCACGCGGCGGGGGACGCGCTGCTGCAGCACATCGGCACGCTGCTGCGCGCCACCCTGCGCGCGAGCGACCTTCCGGCCCGCATCGGCGGGGACGAGTTCGTCGCGCTGATGCCGGACACCTCGGTGGACGGGGCAGTGATCACCTGCGAGCGCCTGCTGGCGCGCCTTGCCCAGCACCCGCTGCAGGTCCTCGACCAGAGCCTGAGCGCGACGGTCTCGATCGGCGTGGCCAGCGCGGAAGGCTGCTCCTCGCTGGAGGAGCTGCTCGCCCGCGCCGACGCCGCCCTCTACCGCGCCAAGAAGGAAGGCAAATCCCGCGTCTGCCGATCCGACTGACCCCACCAGCCAAAACGATTGCACCACGGAGAGCACGGAGCACACGGAGAAACTCCGGTTCACGCGGTTCGTGCGATCGCGCCCGATCCGACGAACCCTGATCCTCCGTGTTCTCCGTGGTGCAATTCGTTTGAAACAGAAAGGCCCTGGTCATTGCTGACCAGGGCCTTCGGTAGTTCGTTCGGCGTGACCTAAGCCCGTACGTTGGGGTGGGGCTGTTCGGCCGGAGGAGGCGGGGTCTCCGGAGGAAGGGGGTTCTTCGCCGCCTTCTCGAAGGGATCCTCTTCCAGCGCGGACTTGAGGACGTCGTCCATCGAGTGGGCGAAGACGAACTCCATCTCCTTCTTCGCCTGCTCCGGCACGTCCTGCAGGTCCTTCTTGTTGCGCTCGGGCAGGATGATCCGCTTGATGCCCGCCCGGTGCGCCGCCAGCACCTTCTCCTTGATGCCGCCCACCGGCAACACCAGGCCGCGCAGCGTGGCCTCGCCGGTCATCGCCACGTCGCCGCGGACCCGGATCCCGGTCAGGAGCGAGGTCAGCGCCGTGAAGATGGTCACGCCCGCCGAGGGCCCGTCCTTGGGGATCGCGCCCGCCGGGAAGTGGATGTGGAGGTCCTGCTTCTCCAGGAAGCGCGGATCGATCCCCAGCTTCAGCGCCTTGTTGCGCGTGTAGCTGAGCGCCGCCTGGCAGGACTCCTTCATCACGTCGCCGAGCTGGCCGGTCAGGGTGATGCCGCCCTTGCCCTGCATCTTGGTCGCCTCGATGAAGAGCAGGTCGCCGCCCGCGGCCGTCCAGGCGAGGCCCGTCGCCACGCCGGGAAGCTCGGTGCGCTCCGCCGTCTCGGACCAGAACTTCTCCGGCCCCAGGATGATCTCCAGCTCCTCCGGCGTGATCACCCGCTTGGCGCTGGAGCCCTTGGCCACGTCGACCGCGACCGCGCGGCAGACGTCGGCGATGGTGCGCTCCAGGTTGCGGACGCCCGCCTCGCGCGTGTAGCTGGCGGTGATCTTGGTCAGCGCCGCGTCGGACAGCTCGAGGTTCTCCTCCGACAAGCCGTGCTCCCTCACCTGCTTGGGGATGAGGTGGTTCTTGGCGATGTGGATCTTCTCCTCGAACGTGTAGCCGGGCAGCTCGATGACCTCCATACGGTCGCGCAGGGGCGGCGGGATGGGGTCGAGCTGGTTGGCCGTGGCGATGAACATGACCTTCGAGAGGTCGTACGGCACGTCGAGGTAGTGATCGGAGAAGCTGTTGTTCTGCTCCGGATCGAGCACCTCGAGGAGCGCCGCGCTCGGGTCGCCGCGGAAGTCGGCGCCGAGCTTGTCGATCTCGTCGAGCATCATGACCGGGTTGACGCTGCCGGCCTTCTTCATCGACTGGATCACGCGACCCGGGAGCGCGCCCACGTAGGTGCGCCGGTGGCCGCGGATCTCCGCCTCGTCGCGCACGCCTCCCAGCGAGAGCCGGACGAACTTCCTCCCGGTGGACTTGGCGATGCTCTGGCCGAGCGACGTCTTGCCCACTCCGGGCGGGCCCACCAGGCAGAGGATGGGGCCCTTCATGTCGTTTTTCAGCTTCCGCACCGCCAGGTACTCGAGGATGCGCTTCTTCACCTTGTCCAGCGAGTAGTGGTCGCGGTTGAGCTGGTCGCGGGCGTTCTCGACGTCGAGGTTGTCGTCCGTCTTCTTCGACCAGGGCAGGTCGGCGATCCACTCCAGGTAGGTGCGCGCGACCGTGTACTCGGACGAGGCGGTGGGAATGCTCTTGAGCCGGTTCAGCTCCTTGTTGGCGATCTTCTCCACGTCGGGCGGCAGGCCGAGCTTCTTGATCCGCTCGCCCAGCTCGTCCAGCTCCTCCTCCTCCTCGCCCAGCTCGCCCAGCTCCTCCTTGATGGCCTTGAGCTGCTGGCGCAGGTAGTACTCGCGCTGGGTCTTGGACATCTCGCCCTTGACCTGCGAGTCGATCTTCGAGCTGAGCTTGAGGATCTCGCGCTTGCGGTTCAAGAGCTCGAGGACGAGCTTCATCCTCTCCTTGAGGTCGACCGTCTCGAGGACCTGCTGCTTCTCCTCGATCGGGACGTCCACGTTGGCAGCGATGAGGTCGGCGAGGTGGCCCGGCTGGGTGATGCTCTCCACCAGCTCGGTGGCGGCGGCCGGCAGCTCGGGCATCATTTCGATGACCTCGCGGGCCAGCTTCTTGAGGTTGATCCCGAGGGCCTCGACCTCCACTTCCTCCTGCGGCGTCTTGTCCTCGACCGGCTCGATGCGCGCCTTGAGGTAGGGGTGCTCCTGCACCAGCTCGACCACGCGGAAGCGCGCGAGCCCCTGCACCACGAGCGAGTAGTTGTCCTCGCCCATCTTGAGCAGCTTCACGATTCGCGCGACGGTCCCCATCGAGTGCAGGTCCGCGGCGCCCGGGTCCTCTTCCTCCGCCTTGCGCTGGGTGACGACGCCGATCACCTGATCGTCGCGGACCGCGTCCTTGATCAGGGCGATGGTCTTCTGGCGTCCGACCGCCAGCGGCAAAACGCCGCCGGGGAAGAAGACGCTGTTGCGCAAGGGCAGGATGGGCAGGACCTGCGGGATGTCTTCCTTGTTGATGAGACCCGGCGCTGCCGGGGTAACGACCTTTCCCTTCTCCGACATCGCTAGGTCCCTCCGTGGGTGGGCAAAATCATTCTCCGTGTTTAACGGCGGACGCCCAATGTAGCCACCCGGTACACCCTGGCAAATGCTTTGCATCTTCTGGCGGCCGGGCGTGCCATCGCAACCTTGACGGGCCTCCTCACCATCTCCAGCTTGCCCCCGCAAGTAGCTGCCCTCGGGAGGGACGACGCCAGATGCGCGTCAGGATGGTTGTACCCTGTCTCACGCTGCTCGTCGCGGGAATGTCCTGCCAGAGCTACGTCGCGGTCCCTGTGCAGCCGGCGACATTGGTCGCCGTGGCCCAGCACAGCAAGGTCAAGGTGGCCACCAAGGCCGACATCCTCTTCGTCGTCGACGACTCCCTTTCGATGTCCGGCAAGCAGGATCGGCTCGCGCGGGCGCTGGCCGGCTTCACCGCGCAGCTCGATGCCCTGCAGCCGCCGGTGGACTATCAGGTCGCCGTCGTGACCACCTCCATCTTCGAGCGGTTCGGCGGCTGCGGGCCCGACGGCGACGCGAACGCGGCCGCGCAGTGCGACAGCGACTGGGGTGCGCCCGGCTACGTGTGCAAGGCCGCCGCGTGCCTGCGCAGCTTCCCGGCCGAGGCGGGCAAGCTCCGGGTCGCGCCCGGCAATCCGGGCACGGTTTTGAGGCGCAGCGCGACCGACCCGGCCACGTTCAGCGGTTGGGTGGCGAGCGACGTCCAGGCGGGCTCGGACGGCGCGCGGCAGCCCCAGGGACTGGAAGCGATGCGCCTGGCGCTCGGCGACGCATCGTCCGGGTTCCTGCGCGACGGCGCCAAGATCGTGGTGGCTTTCTTCAGCGACGCCGAGGACTGCTCCGACCCGCAGCAGCGCTTCTCCATGCTGGTGAAGGACGCGCAGGGCAACGTGATCGACCAGTGCGCCCAGCAAGCCTCGGGAGACGGGACCGGCATCTCCTCGCTCGAGCCGGTGGCCCGGTACGTGAACTTCCTCCGCGCGCTCGCCAACGCCGACGGCAGTCCGAAGGAAGTGCAGGTCGCGGCCATCGTCAGCCTGAAGGACGGCACCCGCGACCCGGGGCTGTGCACCGACGGCGCTTGCCAGGCGCGCTGCGACCAGCCGGCCGCGCAGCAGGCCTGCCAGAACCGGTGTGCGGGCGCGACGCCGTTCGCCCTCTGCATGGCCGACTGCACCGCCGAGTGCAGGACGTTCTGCGACGGACAGGTGCCCGGGCGGCGCTACGTCGAGATGGCCACCGCCTTCCAGGGCCTGGCGGCGAGCGTGTGCAGCGACGACGCCGGCGGCCCGCTGGGCCGGCTCGCCGCGGTGATCGGCATTCCCAAGCAGATCGAGCTGCTCGCGCGTCCGAGTGCCCTGGAGTACCTGCGGGTGCGCGTCGACCGCGCGGGGACCGCCCTCGACTGCGCGCCCGGTCAGGGATTCGACCTGGTCCAGAATCCGGACGGTCAGGCGGTGCGCTTCACCGGAGCGTGCACGCTGCAGCCCGACGACGTCTGGGACATCCGCTACCTCGCGGACGGCTGACCGCCCCCGCACGGTCCGGGCGTCACAAGAAGCGCTGGTCCCCGTGCCCGCCGCCCGGCAGGGTCCAGCCGTTGCCCGCGCCCTTCGGCCAGTGATAGGAGCGGAGGGTTTCCCGGAGGAGCTCCAATGGGTCTTGCGTGCCGCAGCGCCGTGGCCGTCCTCGCCGCTGCCTCCGCGGCAGTCGCGCAAGGCCAGCCGCCCGGTCCGCCCCGGCCCGCGGAGATCCCGTCCGGCCTGCGGAGCCCGCCGGACATCGTCCCCTTGGGCCCCCGGGCGCAGGAGCAGCCCGGCGTCCCCGCCGACTGGATCGCCACCTGGGACGATCTCTGGAAGCGGCGCGACGATCCCGCCGTGCTCAAGCAGCTCCAAGACCTGCTCCAGGAGCATCTCGCCGGTGAGCCGAACGGGTTCGACACCACGCGCCGCCACGCGTCGCTGGTGGCCTGGGAGGCCGACGGCGAGCCCGACGGTTCGGACGAGAAGGCCGCGAAGGGCAAGACCGCCTGGGAGGCCGGTGACAAGGCCATCCAGGCGAACCCCGCCGACGTGCGCGGGCACTACTTCTCGGGCGTCGGCGTGGGACTCTACTCGGAGGGCGTGGGGATCCTGACCGCGCTCTCGCAGGGGCTGGAAGGCAAGTTCCGCGAGCGACTGCTCGCGGCGCTGCGCATCGACAAGGACTTCCTGGACGGCGCGCCGCAGGTGGTCTGGGGCCGGTATTTCTTCAAGCTGCCCTGGCCCAAGCGGGACCTGGACGAATCCATCCGGGTGCTCAGGACGGCGGTGCGAACGCATCCGGGCAACTGGCGGGCCAAGCTGTACCTGGCGGACTCGCTGATCGTGAACGGGCTCGAGGGACAGGACGACGAGGCCCACCAGCTGGTGCAGCAGATCCTGGACGCCCCGGGAGGCCACGACCCTCCCGAGGAGCAGCGCGTCAAGGAGCTGGCCCGCAGGTGGAAGTCCAAGCACTGATTCCGGAGCATCCGATGGCGACCGCACAGAAGACGATGGGCTCGATGCAGAGGCTGAAGGAGGATTTCGCGACCGTCCGGTCCGTGGCCGGGCTGTTCCGGCTGCGGGCGGCCGGCGATCCGCAGCGGGTGGCCGCGCTGCGCAAGGTCGGGGGTGCCTGGAAGCCGGTCACCTGGGCCGAGCTGGCCGGCCTGGCCGAGGAAGCGGCCTGGGGCCTCATCGCCGCCGGCGTGAAGCCGGGGGACAAGGTCTCGCTGGTCGGCTCCACGCGCGTGGAATGGACGGTGGCCGATCTCGGCATCGCCCACGCCGGCGCGGTGAGCGTGCCGATCTATCACTCCAACACCGCCGAGGAGATCCGCTACATCGTGCAGAACTCCGGCGCCACGCTGGTGTTCGTCGAGGACGACAAGCAGCTGCGCAAGTTGCGAGAGGTGCGCGCGCAGCTGCCCGCGGTGCGCTGCTGCGTCCTGCTCGAGGGCGAGGGGGACGGCGACTGGGGCCTGTCCTTCGCGCAGCTCGTGGCGCGCGGCAAGGAGCACAAGGGGCGCGTCCCGGGCGAGCTGCAGCAGCGGCTCGAGCAGCAGCGGCGCGACGAGCTGTCCACCATCCTCTACACGAGCGGCACCACCGGCACGCCCAAGGGCGTGATGACCACCAACGACCAGCTCATCTTCGCCGCCGAGGCGTCGGTGGGCACGGGCCTGCTGCAGCGCGACGACGCGCACCTGCTCTTCCTGCCCTTCGCCCACTCCTTCGCGCAGATCATCAAGGCGGCGTGGTTCGGGAGCGGGCTGCAGATGATCTACGCCGAGTCGGTGGACCGCCTGGTCGACAACGCCGGCGAGACGGGCCCCACCGTGCTCTCGGCGGTGCCCCGCGTCTACGAGAAGGCGTTCAACAACGTGGTGGCGAACGGCATGGCCCAGAAAGGCCTTTCCGGGACCCTCTTCCGCATGGCCATGCGCGAGTTCGAGATGTACGCCAAGGCGAAAGAGAAGGGGCAGGGCTACTCCTCCTTCGCGTTCGGGTTGGCGCGCAAGCTGGTCTTCCCCAAGATCAAGGAGAAGCTGTCGAAGCGCTTCGGCGGGCGCATCCACACCTTCGTGTCCGGCGGCGCTCCGCTGGCGAAGAAGATCGCCTACTTCTTCGACCTGCTCGGGTTCGATCTGCTGGAGGGGTACGGGCTCACCGAGACCATCGCGCTGACGAGCGTCAACCTGCCCGGGCAGAACAAGCTCGGCACGGTGGGGAGGCCGTTCCCCGGCGTCGAGGTGAAGATCGCCGCGGACGGCGAGATCCTGCAGCGCGGCCGCCACGTCATGCGCGGCTATTTCGGTCTGCCCGAGGCGACCGCCGAGGCGATCGACAAGGACGGCTGGTTCCACACCGGGGACATCGGCGACGTCGATGCCGACGGCTACCTGCGCATCACCGACCGCAAGAAGGACCTGATCAAGACCAGCGGCGGCAAGTACATCGCGCCGCAGGCGATCGAGGGCGCGCTCAAGACGATGAGCGAGATCATCAGCCAGGTGGTGGTGATCGGGGACCGGCGCAAGTACGTCGCGGTGCTGGTGACGGTGGCGGAGGACCAGGCGAAGAAGGTGGCGGGCGAGGCGGGCGAGCCGGCCGGCAGCTATCGTGACGCGGCGTTCTCGAAGTCGGTCCGGGCCAAGGTGCAGGATGCCATCGACCGGCTGAACGCGACGCTTCCCTCGTACGAGACGGTGAAGCGGTTCACCATCCTCGAGCGCGACTTCTCCCTGGAGACCGGGGAGCTGACGCCCACCCTCAAGGTGAAGCGCAAGGCCGCCACCCAGAAGTTCAAGCCCCAGATCGACTCCATGTACGACGGCGAATCCCTCGACTGAAGGTCAGGGCTAGAAACGTTTCACGCAGAGCCCGCTGAGCTCGCAGAGGATTTGTTTTCTTCCCTTGCGATCGGGCTTGGCGTCCGCTCGTGAGATGAACCAGATCCCCCTCTGCGCTCTCTGCGGGCTCCGCGTGAAACTGCTCTTGTCGGGCTCGCGGAAGGTCAGCCGCAGTTGAGGGGGGGATCGCGGCGGAGGTCGAGGATGACCTGGCCGCGGCGGAGGACGAGGCGGGCGTGGTCGACGCCCGCGTGGTAGGGCAGGTGGGCCGCGTCGCGAGTGGCGTGCAGGACCAGGTCGGCGCGCAGCCCCGGGGCGAGGCGACCCCGATCGTCCATGTGCAGCGCCCGGGCGGCGCCCACGGTGCAGGCCCACAGCGCCTGCGCCGGAGAGAGCCCGCTGAACAGGCACCCCGCCGCGAGCAGCAGCGAGAACCCTTCCATGCGCTGGCTGCCCGGGTTGAGGTTCGACCCCAGCGCCACCGGGACGCCGGCGGCGAGGAAGGGCCCGGCTTGCGCGGGCTTCGAGTCGCGCAGGAACCACGCCGCCAGCGGCAGCAGCACGGCCGCGGTGCCGGCGCGGGCCATCGCCTCGACGCCCGCCGCTCCGGTCCGCTCGAGGTGGTCCGCGCTGCAGCAGCCGATCACCGCGGCGAGCGCCGCGCCGGCGGTGTTCGTGAGCTGGTCGGCGTGCAGGTGGGCGACCAGCCCCGCGCGCACGCCCGCTTCCAGCACCGTGCGGCACTCGTCGGTGGTGAACGCGCCCTTGTCGCAGAACGCGTCGCAGCCGTGCGCGAGCCCCTCCTTCGCGGCCTCGGAGGTGAGCTCGGTCGCCACCACCTTCACCCACGCGTGCCGGTCCATCTCCGGCGGGACCGCGTGCAGGCCGAGCAGCGTGGGCACCACGTCGCAGCTCGCGCCCTGGCCGGCCCTCCGGATGAGGCGCAGCAGCCGCAGCTCCTGCTCGATGGAAGCTCCGTAGCCGCTCTTCACCTCGACGGTGGTGACCCCGCCGCGCACCAGGCGCGCGAGGCGCTGCCTCGCTCCTTCCACCAGCTGCTCGTCCGAAGCCGCCCGGGTCGACTGCACGGTGGAGATGATTCCCCCGCCGGTCTGCGCGATCTCCGAGTTGGTGGCGCCCGAGAGCCGCTGCGCGAACTCGGCGGAGCGATCGCCCGCGAAGAGCAGGTGCGTGTGCGGATCGACGAATCCGGGGGTGACCAGCGCCCCGGCCGCGTCGATCTCCATTGCGCCCGGTGCGCGCGAGAGCTCGCCGGCCGCGATCTTCTCCGCCAGCTCGTGGTCGGGTCCGACGTAGGCGATGCGCTCGCCGTCGATCGCGACGGCGCCGTCCTCGACCAACGCGAGCGGGCCGTCCAGGGGCGCCGCCTGCGCGCCCTCCATCGTCGCCAGCCGGGCATGGCGGATCACCAGTGAGATCATTGCGTCAGCCCCGGAATCCGCACGCCGCGTTCGCGAGCCACCTGGATGGCCTCCTCGTATCCGGCGTCCGCGTGGCGCAGGATGCCCATCGCCGGATCGCCCGTCAGCACCCGCTCGAGCCGCCGCGCCGCCGCGTCGGTGCCGTCCGCGACGATCACCTGCCCCGCGTGCAGCGAGTAGCCGATGCCGACGCCTCCGCCGTGGTGGAACGACACCCAGGAGGCGCCGTTCACCGCATTGACCAGCGCGTTCAGGATGGGCCAGTCGGCGATCGCGTCGGAGCCGTCCTTCATCGCTTCGGTCTCCCGGTTCGGAGAGGCGACCGAGCCGCAGTCGAGGTGGTCGCGCCCGATCACCAGCGGGGCCTTGACGCGCCCGCTGCGCACCAGCTCGTTGAACACGAGGCCGGCGCGGGCGCGCTCGCCGTAGCCCAGCCAGCAGATGCGCGCCGGCAGGCCCTGGAACTGGACGCGCTCGCGCGCCAGCCGCAGCCAGCGGTGCAGGGCGGGCTTGTCGGGGAACTCGGCCATCAGCGCATCGTCGGTGGCGCGAATGTCGGCCGGATCGCCGGAAAGCGCGATCCAGCGGAAAGGGCCTGCGCCCTGGCAGAACAGCGGCCGGATGTAGGCAGGCACGAATCCAGGGTACGCGAATGCGTCGGCAGCGCCACCTTCTTGCGCCTCGGCCCGCAGGTTGTTGCCGTAGTCGAAGACGTGGGCGCCGCGGCGGCGCAGCTCCAGCATGGCGCGGACGTGCTCGGCCATGCTGGCCCGGGCGCGGCGGACGTACTCGTGCTCGTCGCGGGCGCGCAGCTCGGCGGCTTCTTCCACCGACAGTCCCGCCGGGACGTACCCGTTCAGCGGATCGTGGGCAGACGTCTGATCCGTGACCAGGTCGGGGACCACTCCGCGCCGCACCAGCTCGGGCAAGGCATCGGCGGCGTTCATGACCACCCCGATGGAGACCGCCTCGCCCCGATCCCGCGCCTGCGTGGCCCGCCGCAGCGCCGCCTCCAGCGTGGGCGCCTCCTCGTCCAGGTATCGCTGCGAGAGCCTGCGGCGCAGGCGCCGCGGATCGACCTCGAACCCGAGGAACACGGCGCCGGCCATGGTCGCGGCGAGGGGCTGCGCGCCGCCCATGCCGCCCAGGCCGGCGCTGACCACCAGCCGGCCGGAGAGATCCTCGCTGCCGAAGTGCCGCCTCCCGGCGGCGACGAACGTCTCGTAAGTGCCTTGGAGGATCCCCTGGGTGCCGATGTAGATCCACGAGCCCGCGGTCATCTGGCCGTACATCGTCAGGCCCGCTCGCTCCAGCTCGCGGAACTTCTCCCAGGTGGCCCACTTGGGGACCAGATTCGAGTTGGCGATGAGCACCCGCGGCGCGTCCGGATGCGTGCGCAGGACGCCCACCGGCTTGCCGCTCTGCACGAGCAACGTCTCGTCGCCTTCCAGCGACCGCAGCGACGCGCAGATGCGCTCGTACGAGGGCCAGTCGCGGGCCGCCTTGCCGCTTCCGCCGTAGACGATCAGCTCGTCCGGCTTCTCCGCGACCTCCGGGTCCAGGTTGTTCTGCAGCATGCGCAGCGCGGCTTCCTGCACCCAGCCCTTGCAGGACAGGGTGGGACCCCGCGGAGCTCGGACGGCGTGCGGCATTCGCACCTCCTGGCGAGCCGGATTACCATGCCCGCATGGACGAGTGGCGCCGCAACCTGATCGAGGACGACGAGGATCGCATCACCGGGCTGCTCAAGAGCGCGCGACGCGTGGCGGTGCTCGGGATCAAGACCGGGGCACAGAGCGGGCAGCCGGCCTTCTACGTGCCGGCGGCGCTGCAGAAGATGGGCCTCTCGATCGTGCCCGTGCCGGTCTATTTCCCGGCCGTGCAGGAGATCCTGGGCGAGAAGGTGTACCGCAAGGTCAGCGAGGTGCCGGGCGAGGTGGACATCGTGGACGTCTTCCGCCGCTCCGCGGACGTGGCCCAGCACCTCCCCGACCTGCTCGCCAAGCGCCCCCGCGCCGTCTGGCTGCAGAGCGGCATCCGCGACGACCGCACTGCCGAAGCCCTGGCCCGCTCCGGCATCCTCGTCATCCAGGACCGCTGCCTCATGGTCGACTACCGCTCCCTCCAGCGCTAAGGCACGGCCATTCAGGGCGAACAGCGGTTCACGCAGAGATCGCAGAGCCCGCAGAGCTCTTGTTCTCAAAAAAAAGAATCCTCTGCGCCCTCTGCGTGCTCTGCGTGAACAAACAGTCAGAGTTCGGCGGAGGTTCCGGGGGAGGGGACTTCGACGGGCCAGCCTTTGGTGGAGAGGCGGAGGCGTTGGGCTTCGAGGGAGGCGGGTTCGCCGTGGACGAGGAAGGTGCGGGAAGGAGGATGGGGCAGGGCAGACAGCCACCGCTCCTCCTCGGACCAGTCGGCGTGAGCGGAGAAGCCGGTCATCTGCACGACCTTGGCGCGCACCGGCACCATGCGGCCGCGCATCTTCAGCTCCCGGGCGCCGTCGAGGAGCCTGCGGCCGCGCGTCTCCTCGGCCTGGTAGCCCACCAGGAGGACGGTGGTGGTCGCCCGTGGGAGCTGGCGCTCGAGGTGGGCCAGGATGCGCCCTCCGGTCGCCATGCCGCTCGCCGCGATGACGGTGAAGAAGCCACGCCGGTCGAGCAGGCGCGCCGAATCTCCCGCGCCGCGCACGAACTGGAGCAGCCGCGGGTGCAGCGGGCGCACCTGCCGGGCGAGAAGATCGCGCACCGCCTCCGACTGGTCCTCGGGATACCGGAGGTAGACGGGCGTCGCGTCGGTGGCCATCGGGCTGTCCACGAACAGCGGCACCTCGGGGATCCGCCGCTCGTGCTCCAGCTTGCGCCAGAGGAAGAGCAGCTCCTGCGTGCGCCCGATCGCAAACGCCGGGACCAGGAGTGGCCCGCCTCGCGCGATCGCCTGGTGGATCTCCCGCGCCAGCTCCTCGGCGGCCGGCTCGTCCGGGTGGCGCCGGTCCCCGTAGGTGCACTCCAGCAGCAAGGCGTCCGCCGGGGACGGCGCGTCGGGGTCGGCGAGCAGCGGCGTCCCGTAGCGGCCCAGGTCGCCCGAGAACAGGATCCGCTTGCCGTCCGCGCGAACGTCGAGGAAGGCGCTCCCCACGATGTGGCCGGCGCGGCGGAAGGTGACGGTCACCCCGGGCGCCGCTTCCACCGGCAGATCGAAGGGGAACGCCTCGAGCCGTGCCACCGTCTCTTGCGCCTGCGCCGACGTGTAGAGCGGCAGGGCCGGGCGGTGCTTGCTGTAGCCCCGCTCGTTGGCGAGGCGCGCGTCCTCCTCTTGCAAGTGCGCGCTGTCCGGGAGGAGCAGGGCGGCCAGGTCGCGCGTGCCCTCCGTGCAAAGGATGCGTCCCACCAGGTCCTGACCGACCAGCCTGGGCAGGTACCCGGTGTGATCGATGTGCGCGTGGGTGAGGATCACCGCGTCGAGCTTCCCGGCGGTCCACGCGGCCCAGTTGCGATCGCGCAGCTCGCGGCGGCCTTGGAACAGGCCGGCGTCGATGAGCACGCGAGCTCCACCGGCCGTGGTGAGCAGGTGTCGCGACCCGGTCACCGTGCCGGCTGCGCCGAGGAAGGTCAGGGTCGCCATCAGTCCGGCGCGACGGCTTCCCGATGCCGATCGAACCAGGCGATCCAGGGGATCATCGCCCATCCGATGAGCGCGGTCGCCGCGACCACTCGCGGGCTGGGAGGCGCCCCGCCGGCGAGGCTCGATGCATACGCGACCACGAGGAAGCCGACGAATCCCCACAAGCCCCAGGTGCCGGCCCGGTCGCGCGGGCGGGTGGCGCGCGCGTAGACGGCGACGCCCGCCACGAAGAGCGCGGCTTCGACGAGCACGGTCGCAACCGGCGAGGTCCACAGTCCGAGTCCGACGCGGGTGTCCACGCCCGGAGCCAGCTGCAGGTCGGGCCGGTGCGTGATCCAATCGAGTACCCAGTGCGAGACGACCAGGGCGGAGACGGCGAGCGCGCCGCGCGCGTAGCCGGTCTTTGCGCGGTAGGCGAGCCCGAACGCGACGCCCCACACCACCGCCATGAGGAGACTGTGCGTCCACGGGTAGTGCACGAAGCGCAGCTTGAGGAAAGGGCTCGGCGCCGCGGGGTCGATGCGGACGGTCTCGATGCCCAGCAGCACCAGGATCGGCCAGATCAGGTCGAGCAGCTGCGCCGCCACCATCAGCGTCGCCACCGAGGTTCGCGGGACCACCCTCTTCGCGCCGAACGCCAACGCGAAATGCCCGATGAACATCCCGCCACAGTACTTCCTAACCAGGAACGTTTCACGCAGAGCGCGCAGAGGACGCAGAGGCACTGGTTTCATCGCCCGACTGGTGCACCGACGCCCGAATCGACGCAGCCCAGAAATCTCTCTGCGGTCTCGGCGCGCTCTGCGTGAAACGCTTTCGCCTGAAGCTATTGGTCGGGCGAGGAGAGGGCGGCGGCCGTGGTCGGCCCCGAGGAGGGCGAGGCCGCGACCGCCTTGGCCACGGTGCCGACGCGGTCGACCTCGAACATCGCCAGGCCGAGTTGCTCCTTCTGGTCGGGGACCTTCTTGCGCAACCGCGCCCGGGCCTGCTGCGCCTGGGCGAAGGCATCGGCGCTCTTCCGGCCCCCCGAGAGCCGCGCCCGGTAGTCGACGACGCCCAGCAGCTGGTGCCAGAGGGCGTCGTAGAGCTTCTCGAAATGGTCCCGCATCTCGGGCTCCAGCGCCGAGCCCGGCACCTCGGCGAGCGCTCCGTCGACCAGCACCACGACGGTGTCCAGGGTGCCGAATCCGCTCTGCGACCGATCGACCAGCGCGAGCGACTCGCGCGTGACCATGGGGAAGTCCTCGTCCAGCACGGTGAAGCGCAGCGTGCCGGGGTCGGCCAGCTGGGCCAGCACCGCGCGCCCGCCGAAGGGGAAGGTGAGCGAGTGCGACTGCTCCGCGAACAGCTCCTTCACCACCCGGTCGCGGTCCTGCGCGGTGATCTCGGAGCGCAGCCCACCGTCGCGGCGCGGGACCTTCAACGTGTCGAGCTCCTCGCGCAGCTGGTCGATGCCGACCACCACGTTGAGCGCGGCGGCGTCGGCGTAGCCGGCGTGGAACACGCCCACCAGCTCCGGCTCCGACGTGCGGCAGGAGACCGCGAACACCGGGCTGCCGCTGTTCCCGGCGCTGAGGAGCGCGTCGATGACGAAGTCGCTGTGGCTCCAGCCCTTCTCCGTGTCTTCGGTATAGGGGTTCACCACCTTGCCCGCGCTGACCGCGGAGAAGGCCCCGAGCGGGAAGCCGCGCACCTGGACCAGGTTCCCCGGCCGCAGGGCGCTCGATCGGCCGAAGCGGAACGGCATCACGGGCAGGAGCTTGTGCGCCTTGACGATGGCGATGTCCGCCGGCGCGTCGGAGAGCACCCTGGCCAGAGCGACGTGCCCCGGCTCGTAGTCGTCGTCCTCGCTGCGCACGATCTTGAGCTGCTCGCGGACCTTCTTGCTGCCGGTCGGCACGCCGTCGACGGCGTGCTCGTCGTCGGTGACCTCGGGCCGCTCGGCCACGTGCTGGTTGGTGACGATCAGCGTCTCGCCCTCGCGGACCCTGTAGGCGAAGCCGGTGCCGTGCACGACCGAGCGCACGTACCCCCGGCGCAGCTTCCCGTCCCGCCCGTAGTAGACGTGCTCGTAGGTCGCGGTGTTGCGGATGGCGAAGACGAACTGCTCGCGCACGCCGTCGAGCACCTGCGAGGCGGCCGCGGCAGGAACCGCGTCGGCGTAGTCGGCCTCGCACAGCGGCGCCTTCTGCGGCGCGACGGCGGCAGGGGGTGCGGCGGGAGGCTTTTTCGCGCGCGATTTCGCGGGGGCCGCCGGCGCGGCGACGACGAGCGCTGCCAGCAATACGATCATGCCCTCGCCTCCTCCCAAGGAAGCTATCCTGCCGCCCCCGTGCTGCAAAGGAGCGGGCGAACGCTCGTCCGGCCACCTTGCCCCACCTCGGACCGGGGTCTATCGTGCCGCGCCATGCCTTCCAAGATCCGCGTCGTGGCCGCCATGCTGGAGAACGACGGCAAGTACCTGATCACCCAGCGACGCCCCACCGCAACCCTCCCCCTCCTGTGGGAATTCCCCGGTGGCCGCGTCGAGGAAGGCGAGACCGACGAGGCGGCCCTGGCGCGCGAGTTGAAGGAGGAGATGGGGATCGAGGTCGAGGTGCGGGATCGCGTGATCCACGTGCAGCACTCGTACCCCAACTACGACATCGACTTCTGCGTCTACAGCTGCAAGCTCCTGGCGGGCCGGATCGCCCACCACCGCGTCCACGATCACCGCTGGGTGGCCCCGCAAGACCTCAACAAATACGAGTTCCCCGCAGCGGACGAGAAGACGGTCGCTCAGCTGCTCGATCTCACCCATTAGGGCGAAAAATCCGTTTTGCTTGCGACTCTCCCGGCGGGTCTTACCTTCACCCACGGGGGAGGCACGTCTCCGGGAGGGGAGCCACAGGATGATCGGGAAGCCCAATCCGCGCGGCAAGAAGATCGACAAGCAGGGCGGCACGGGGCCGCGGTTCGGTTCGCCGCTGGCCTACGTGCTCCTGGTGCTGGTCGCGTTCCTGCTGCTGCGTACCCTGTTCCAGGACGCCGGGTTCCAGCGCGTCCCGTATAGCCGGCTGCTGGACCGGATCCAGAGCGACGGCTGCGCCAAGGTCGTGCTCAGCCAGGACTGGGTGAAATGCTACCCCAAGGGCGCGGAGGGTTCCGGCTCGCGCGGCGAGCTGCCCTGGTTCGCGGTGCGCGTGCAGGGCGACACCTCGCTCATCCCGATGCTCGAGTCCAAGCACATCGAATACGAGGCGGTGGCCGAATCCTCCACCACCGACATGATCTGGATGCTGGCCGTGCCCATCGGCCTGGGGCTGCTCTTCGTGAGCTGGCTCACGCGGCGCATGAGCGGCGGCATGCCGGGCGGTCCTCCTGGCGTGATGAGCTTCGGCAAGACCAAGGCGCGCATCTATATGGAGGCGACCACCGGCGTCACCTTCAAGGACGTCGCGGGCATCGACGAGGCGGTCGACGAGCTGAAGGAGATCGTCGAGTTCCTCAAGACCCCCGCCAAGTTCCGCCGCTTGGGCGGGCGCATCCCCAAGGGCGTGCTGCTGGTCGGTCCCCCGGGGACCGGAAAGACCTTGCTCGCGCGGGCCGTGGCGGGCGAGGCGGGTGTGCCGTTCTTCAGCCTCTCGGGCTCCGAGTTCGTCGAGATGTTCGTCGGCGTCGGCGCCGCGCGGGTGCGCGACCTCTTCCAGCAGGCGGCCTCGAAAGCGCCGTCCATCATCTTCATCGACGAGCTGGACGCGATCGGCAAGAGCCGCAACGCTGGCGTCTTCGGCGGCCACGACGAGCGCGAGCAGACGCTCAACCAGATGCTCGCCGAGATGGACGGCTTCGACGCGCGCACGGCGCTGATCGTCGTCGCCGCCACCAACCGGCCCGAGATCCTCGATCCGGCGCTGATGCGGCCCGGCCGCTTCGACCGCCAGGTGCTGGTCGATCGGCCCGACCGCCGCGGGCGCGAGCAGATCCTCCGCATCCACGCCCGCGAGGTGAAGCTCGGCGCGGACGTCGACCTGCGCGAGGTGGCGACGCGCACGCCCGGGTTCGCCGGCGCCGACCTCGCCAACGTGGTGAACGAGGCGGCGCTCCTGGCCGCGCGCAAGGACCGCGACAAGGTCGTGATGGCGGACTTCATGGAGGCCATCGAGCGCGTGGTCGCTGGCCTGGAGAAGAAGAACCGCCGCATGAACGAGAAGGAGAAGGAGATCGTCGCCTACCACGAGTCGGGCCACGCGCTGGTCTCCACCCTGTGCCGGTACTCGGAGCCGGTGCACAAGATCTCCATCATCCCGCGCGGGCTGGCCGCCCTGGGCTACACGCTCCAGCTCCCGCTCGAGGATCGCTACTTGATGTCCCGCGAGGAGCTGTACGACAAGCTGGCCGGCCTGATGGGCGGGCGGGCCGCCGAGGAGATCATGGTGGGGAGCATCTCCACCGGCGCCTCGAACGACCTGAAGCAGGCGACCGAGATCGCCCGCATGATGGTCACCGAGTATGGCATGTCCGACGCGATCGGTCCGGTGTCGCTCGCCGAGCGCAGCCGCTCGCCTTTCCTGGCCGGACCGAACGGGCTGGGCGGCATCCCGGAGCGCATCTATAGCGAGCGCATGCAGCGCAAGATCGACGCCGAGGTCAGCCGCCTGCTGGACGAGGCGATGAACCGCGCGCGCGACCTGGTCCGCACCCACCGCGACGCGCTCGGCAAGGTCGCCGCGCGCCTGCTCGCCGTCGAGGTAATCGAGGGCGACGAGCTGCGCCGGATCCTCAGCGAGGCGGGCGCCACGGTGCCGGAGAAGCGCGGACCGGTCCTCGAGCCCGAGGTCGAGGCGGGCGAGCAAGCGGAGCGGCATGCAGGGACGTAGCGCCGTGTTTTCGCGGTGTTAGAACTCGCGGGGTCCCGGGGGCGGGGAGGCGCATGTCGACTCTGAAGATCGGGCGCTCGCACAAGGCGCGCAAAGCGCTCTTCGCCCGGGGTATCCGCCGCGGATATCTCTTGATCCAGGAAATCGACGAGGCGCTGCCCCCCGGCAGCCTGACCGATGCCGAGCGCTGGCTACTCTTCTACTCGCTCAAAGCAGCGCGGGTGGAGGTGCGGGACGGCGAAGGCAACTCGCTCGACCTGGCCGAGCGGCCGCAGGTCCCGCAGGGCGACGCCGAGATGGACCAGCAGCACTAGAGCGACTTCGCGAACTCGATGACCCGGGCGGCGAAAGCGTGCGGGGCTTCCGCGGGGAGGAAGTGTCCGCCCGGAAGCAGGCGCAGCTCGGCGCGTAGGAGCTGCGCGAGGGGCCGGGCGACGGTCTCGATGGGCAGGTAGCGGTCCGATTCGCCCCACAGCACCAGCGCGGGTACGCCCGCCGCACGAATGGCGTCGAGGCGCGAGGCGGTCTCGCGCGGATCGAGCGCGCGCGCAGCCCGGATGAGTCGCAACCCGCCTTCCTCTCCCTGGTAGGGCTCGAGCATCGCGCGGATCGATTCGTCCGACAGCCCCGGACTCCTCATCTTCCGCGCGAGCACCGGGGCCAGCCGGGCCGAGTTGCGCGGTTCCCAGCGTTGGATGCTCTCCACCCCCTCCATCGCCCACTCGCCCGCGTACACGCCGTCAGCGACGATCAGCCCCCGCGCCCGGCGCGGGTCGGTGGCCACCAGGATCTGCGCCGCCGCCGACCCCACGTCGTGGGCGACGATGAGCGCGGCTTCCACGCCGAGCGCGTCGAGGAGCTCGGCGAGCCATCCCGCCTGGCGCTCCATGCCCGGCTCGCCGCCGGGAGACTCCGACAGACCGTAGCCGGCCAGGTCGGGAGCGATGCACCGCAGCCCGGCCTCGCGGAGCACCGGGATGACGCCGTCCCAGATCCGGTTGTTGGTGGGGAACCCGTGCAGGAGGAGCGCCGGCGGCCCCTGGCCCTCGTCGCGTACTTGCAGCGTCAGATCGGCCAGCCGCACGCGGCCCATGGGGCCCTCCCGCGGATGCGTCATTCTGCCAGGTTACCGTTGCGATCTGGTTACTGGGCCAGAGATCCTGCTGCGCAGCAGGGTTCGCGGCTGTAGCCTGCGCCCAGGATCGAAATACCGGACGAGGCCGGCTGTTCTAGGGGACTGGCCGGCCGCTCGACCGCTCGGAGGCACTTCCATGCAACGTTCTCGCATCACCTTGCTCTGCGCATTTGCCCTGGGGTCGCTCGCCACCGTGGTGGCGCTGCCGATCGCCCTCTCCGGGCGCGACCACCAGCAGGACCTCGCGCCCGACGCTCAGGCATCCCCGTTGCCCGCTCCCGCCGCATCCGCCAACGCGACGCAGCCGGCGGCGCCCGCCAACGCGACGCCGCCCGCCGTGCAGAGCGGGCAGGGACAGCTGACGCCGCTCCCCTCGCTCGCGCCGCTGGTGAAGCAGCTGCGGCCGGTGGTGGTGAACATCAATTCGCGCTTCAAGCCGCGCCGGCCGACTGCGCGCCGGGGGATGCCGCAGGCGCGTCCCCGCACCCCGTTCGACCAGGGCCCCGGCGAGGACGGCGAGGACGGCGAGCAGCAGGACCCGATGGAGCGCTTCTTCCGCTTCTTCGGTGGACAGCCCACGCCCGACGATCAGGAGAGGCACGGGCTCGGCTCCGGCTTGCTGATCGGCAACGGCATGGTCCTGACCAACAACCACGTGGTCGAGATCCAGGATCCGGGCTCCAACAAGTTCCGCCCCATGGATGACATCAAGGTCGTCACCGACGAGACCTCGCCGGCCGGCGCGCGCGAGTACGTGGGCAAGGTGATCGGCAACGATCCGAAATCGGACATCGCGCTCCTCAAGCTCGAGGGCGAGCACGTGGGCGAGCTCAAAGGCGCCGTGCTGGGCGACAGCGACGCGCTGCAGGTGGGCGACTACGTGATCGCCATCGGCGAGCCGTTCGGCCTGCAGGCGACGGTGACCGCGGGCATCATCAGCGCGAAGGAGCGCGCGCTCGGCCCCGGCTCGGTCTACAGCGACTTCCTGCAGACGGACGCCTCGATCAATCCGGGCAACTCCGGCGGACCTCTGTTCAACCTGCGCGGCGAGGTGATCGGCATCAACACGGCCATCATCGGGGGCGCGAACACCATCGGGTTCGCCATCCCCATCGCCGTGGTGAAGCAGATCCTTCCCCAGCTCGAGAAGACCGGGCGCGTGGTGCGCGGCTTCCTCGGTGTGCAGCCGCAGCCCATCACCCAGGACATGGTCGACTCGCTGGGCCTCAAGTCGACGCAAGGGGCGCTCATCGCCGACGTGGTGAAGGGCGGCCCGGCGGACAAGGCCGGCGTCAAGCCGGGCGACGCGGTCGTCTCGCTGAACGGGAGACCGGTGACCGACGCGAACCAGCTCACCCGCGACGTCGGGGCCATCCCCCCCGGCCAGACGGTGAAGCTCGAGATCATCCGCGATGGCAAGCCGCGACAGGTGGAGATCAAGCTGGGTGAGCGTCCCGACGAGAAGGAGACCACCGCCCGCGCGGGCGGGCAGGGCGGCGACGCGGACAAGTCGACCGGCGACCTCCTCGGCGTGCGGGTCCAGGACCTGACGCCGGAACTGGCCCAGCGAGCCCGCGTCGAACCAGGCACCAAGGGCGTGGTGGTCACCGACGTGATCCCGGACTCGCCCGCCTCGCAGGCCGGCCTGGATCCGGGCGACGTGATCCTCGAGATCAACCGGCAGCCGGTGACCTCGGTCGCCGACTACAGGAAGGTCGTCTCCAAGCTCAAGAAGGGCGACACGGTGCTGCTGCGCGTGCGCAGCGGGCAGGCCGTCCAGTACGTGCCGGCCAAAATCCGGTGAGAGCCATTCAGTGGATGAGGCTTCAGTGGATGGTGCCCCTGGAGGCGCCCGGGTCCCCTTTCGGGCTGACGAACTTGAGCCCGATGCCGCGCATCCCGGCCCGGACCGCGTCGGCCCGGGTGAAGTTGATGAAGCACTGGTAGCGGACCTCGCCCTCCAGGACCATCTCCGCGCCGCCCGAGGGCGAGGTGAAGGTCACCCGGACCCGGCTGCCCAGCGGGAACGGCTCCCGGGTCTCGACGAACATCCCGGAATCGCTGATGTTCCGGCCAATTCCGGCGGCCACCCCGCGATCTCCTTCCAGGAAGACCGGGAACGCCTTGTCGAGCCTGCCCGCGGGTGGACGGCGCTCGGGCGCATGCTGCGGGACCTTGGGGGGATCGACGCGGCTGGACATGCTTGGACGGCCTTTCGGGAGTCGTGCGCCCCACCGTAGGAGTCGGCTGCTCGGCCGTCAAGGAAAGGACTCCGGGTGGGAGGGGGTATCGCGCTCGGGCGCCGAACGTCCTAAATTGTATGTGGGCAAGCGTCGCAGAAGCCCCGGGATGGTGGTTATGAAGGGTCGGACGGTGGGTGGACTGCTCACATCGGGGCTCGTCGCGCTCGCGTTCGCCCTCGCGCTCTTGCAGGCCGCCGTGCTGGCGCAAACGCCTCAGCCCTCGTCGGTGACCGCCAACGCAAACACGCCCGCCTCGCCGAGCAACCGGTATTCGGCGCCGGGCGGCCGGGCGGGCATCCCGTGGACGCCGACGCCGCCGGCGCGGAAGGTCTCGCCCGCCGAGCGCGAGGGGCGCACTCCCGATCAGAAGCCTCCTCGCGAGGAGCACCGGACTCCCCTGCGCAACCCGAACTTCATCCCCCACCTCGGCCCCCGTCCCGCCCGCCGCGCCCTCGCCTAGTTCCGCCGCGCTCGCCCGGAAACGGTTTACGGTCCGCCGATCAAGACCAAGAACTTCAGCTTGTGGGCATCACTTTGCGTAGAGGGTCCAGCGCCCCGAGAGGGAGAGGATGTGCCAGGTGGGGCCGGGGCCGGCGCGCGCGAGCGGATCGAGGGAGCCGCGCACGAGGATGTAGTCGTAGTAGAGTCCGTCGACGTCGTTGCGGAACCTCCAGGGCTCCCATTCCCAGTGCGGCGGCTTCCGCGGAGGGACGGTCTCCGGCCGGTAGAGCAGCGGAGATTGCGGCAGCTCGGCGAAGGAGAACGAGGCGACCCCTCCCTTGCGCGCGCGGTAATAGCTGCCGAAATGGAGGTACGGGCTGAATTTCGCCCAGGCCGAGTCGTGATCGTAGACGAGCGAGACCAGCCGCCGGCCGGGAGCGGCGGCCTCGAGCACCGCGTCGAAGCCGTCCACCTCGCGCGTGAAGCCGCGGATCTGCCCGGCAGCGAGGCCGGCGGAGAAGAGCGATGCAGCAGCGACGAGCAGGAGCGGGAGCGCTCCGCGCAGCCCGCGCGCCGGCCGCAGTAGCAGCGCGGCGAGGAGCGCAAAGGCGATCGCGTACCGCTCGTTGAGCTGCCACAGCCACCCGATGGAGACCGGGAAGGCGAGGTAGAGCAGCGCTGCCAGCGCGCACCACGCTGCGGCGACGCCGCGCAGGAGGGGGCGCGCGTCGGGGTCGCGGGTCTGCGGCCAGGCCAGGAGCGCGGCCGCCGCCAGGAGCGCGAGCAGCACGATCTCGTCGTAGGACCCGGGCCAGATGTCGAGCAGCGCGCCTGGCAGGTTGCGGAGGGCGTTGCCAGGGGGCTCGAAGAGGACGCTCATCGGCTGCGTCCAGCCGACCGTCGCCGGGTGCACCACGGGGCTCGTCGCGAGGAAGGCGAGCGCCAGCGCCGCGGCGGGGACGATCCAGAGGAGCGCGCGCGGCCGGCGCCCGAGCGCGAGCCAGGCGACCAGCGCCGCCGGAGCGAAGAGGAGGAACGCGGACAGGTGGAGGTAGAACAGAGCGACGGCCACGGCGGCCAGCAGCGCGGTGCGCCGCGGTCGCGGATCCTGGGCATCCCGCACCGCGAGCGAGAGTCCCCACAAGAGGAGAGGCAGCGCGGCCAGGTAGTTGAAGAACCCGATCAGGAGCGACTGCGACCAGAAGAGCGGCGCCGCGAAGAGCGCCAGCCGCTCGTCGGCCCGCACGGCGCGCAGGAGCGAGCGCAGTGCAAGCGGGAAGGCCAGGGCGGTCGCGGAGAGGAGCACCAGGTTCGCGCGCTCCGCGGTGCCCAGCGGGAAGGCGAGCAGCGCGCCGGCCAGGTAGTAGAGCAGGTACTGCGAGCGTCCCAGCGCGAGCGCGAAGTACTCCTGGCCTTTCCACTGCGGATCGCCCCAGTGCCGCAGGGTGGCGATCGCGGCCGCGTGCTGGGGCAGGTCCGTGAAGGGCAGGTAGGGCGCGGACCAGAGCGCCGCGACGTTGGCCACCGCGCAGCCCAAGAGGAGGACCGGCCAGAGAGGATGGGCGGCATCCGTCCACGAAACGGCGGTCGGAATCACCGTCGGCGTCGCTGTCGGCATCGCAGTCGCTGTCGTAGTCGCAGTCGGTTCTCGCACGCACCCCGAACTGTACCGGTTCGGGGGTGGGGCTGTCCCTTCGTCTCGCGCTGCGCTAGGCTTCTCCGACGTGCGCATCCTCGTCGGAGTGGACGGCTCGGAACCGGCGCAGCGGGCCGCGCGCCGCGCCTTCGATTTCGCCAAGCGCCTTGGCGAATCCGTCATCCTGATGCACGTCCTGCCGCCGCCGCCCGTGTTCTCCGAGCCGGCCGTCGTGCTGGACATCGCCGAGTTGGAGCGCCGCGTCTACGAGGCGGGGAGGACACTGCTGGAGAAGCTCGCCGCCGACGGGCGCGCGGCCGGCGTGCAGGTCGACACGCAGCTGCTCTCCGGGCCCGCCGCCGAGGTCCTCGCCGAAGCGGCCCAGCCACAGGACGTCGACTTCGTGGCGGTGGGCAGCCGGGGCCGCACGCTGGTCGGCAGCATGCTGCTGGGCGGCACCTCGCACCGGCTCGTGCATATCTGCAAGAAGCCGGTGCTGATCGTCCACTGAAGCGGCTACTGGCTGAAGCCTTCCAGCTGGTAGTGCGCCTCGATGCGCTTGAGCGCCAGCACCATGGCCGCCGTGCGCATGTCCATCTCGCGCCCGATGCAGTAGCGCTGGGAGTTGTGGGTGGCGGTCCGGCGCGGAGCGCTGCGGGAGATGTCCCGGATGATGCGGTAGTTGGACTTGATCGCCTGCTCCAGGCGGCCGTTCACCTCGGTCTCGCTCCAGTGCTCCATGCGCTTGTTCTGGATCCACTCGTAGTACGACACGGTCACGCCGCCCGCGTTGCCGATGATGTCCGGGATCAGCTCGATGCCGCGCTTGGCGAGCACCCGGTCGCCCTCCGGCGTGGTGGGGCCGTTGGCGCCTTCGGCGAGGAGCTTGACCTTGATGCGCTCGGCGATCGGACCGTTGATCTCGCCGCCGAGCGCCGCGGGGATCAGGATGTCCGCCTCGACGTCCCACAGATCGTTCTTCGAGATCTGCTGCGCTTTGGGGTAGCCGGCGACGGTCCGGCGCAGGTTGGAAGGGTTGTCGTAGACGTACGAGATGAGGTCGGGGACGTCGATGCCGGCCGGGTTGAAGATGGTGCCGCCGGCGTCGTTCACCGCCAGCAGCTTGGAGCCCATGCCGGCGAGGATCTCCGCAGCGTTGGAGCCCACGTTCCCGAAACCCTGCAGGAGGAAGCTGGAGCCCGCCGGAACCGAGCCCCGGTCCGCGTACCACTCCTGGATGCAGTACGCGAGGCCCTGGCCGGTGGCCTTCACGCGACCCTCGGAGCCGCCGATGCGCGTGTCCTTGCCGGTCACCACTCCCCGCAGGGAATGGCGCTCGCGCTCGCCGTCGGTGAACTGGCGCAGGAGCAGCCCCATGATGGTGCCGTCGGTGCCGACGTCGGGCGCGGGGATGTCCAGGTTGGGGCCGATGAGCGGCTTCAACCGGTACATGTAGCGGAGCGTGAGCGCCTCCAGCTCCTCGGAGCTGAGCGTCTTGGGGTCGACCTTGATCCCGCCCTTGCCGCCGCCGAAGGGCACGTCGGCGATCGCGGTCTTCCAGGTCATCTCCGCGGCCAGCACCTTGAACAGGTCGAGCGAGACGTCCTGGTGGAAGCGGGTGCCGCCTTTGTACGGTCCGCGCGCCTGGTTGTGCTGCACGCGGTAGGCCTTGAAGCGCTCCGGGCGGCCGGGGACCACCTTGTAGAGCCCCTTGCCCTTGAGCCGCACCACGCCGTCGCGCATGAAGACGTTCGCGTTGATCAGCGCGCGGCGCTTGAAGACGAAGCTGCCGTCGAGCAGCGGCTCCAGGCCGTCCGGCAGGAGCTCGCTGTCGGGGAGGTCCTTGTAGCGGGGCTGGTCGGCAGCGGCGAGCGGAGTCAGCCGCGTGTGCATCTTCACCGTCACGTAGAAGATGTGCTCGTAGTCCGGTTCTTCCAGCTCCATTCGCACCCGGCGGTCGAGCCCGATGAGGTCGGCCGCCCGATGGAAGACCTCCATCGCTTCGGTGTAGACGGTCTGCCTGGTCGGCTCGGTGGTGGCGACGCGCGCTGTCAATCGTCCTCCGTCTGCGAAAGGGGCCGGTTTCTAGAGTGGATGGCGGGGCGTGTCAATCCGCGGCGCGTCACTTCCTCGCGAAGCCGCGGACGTACGCGGCGAGCGCCTTGATCTGCCCGGGCGTGAGCTTCGTCCGGTACCCGGGCATGCGCACATTTCCCTTCTTGTCCTTGGTGCCGTTGCGGATCGTTTGCAGGATCTCCTTGTCGCTGGTCTCCTCGGACCACTTCGCGCTGGTGAAGTCGGGCACCTCCAGCTTGCGCCCCTTCTCGGTGTCGCCGCGGCCGTCCTCGCCGTGGCAGGTCACGCACTTCGCCTTCTCGTAGAGCTCCTTCGGGTCCTGGATCCCGGGAGCGATCCGGCCCGGAGGAGCGGTAGGGGCTTGCTGCAAGGCGAGCGAGAGCGCGAACGCGGCGAGGGGCAAGGGATCCTCCTTCAGGGTTTTCACGGCCGGCAATCAGTAGCGCTCCAGGGCGCGTTCAGCCTCGGCCCGCACGGCGTCGCGAGCTTCCGGAGGTTCCACCATCTCGGCGGCCCCGGCGAAGGACAGCACCAGCGACACGGCGTACTGCGTTCCCGCCGTGTCGATGGCGACCTCCACGCCACCGCCCGCCAGGCGGCGCGCGCGGTCGCCGTAACGCGAGAGCGCCCAACCGGCGGCCGGCGGGGAGAACCGCACCGTCACGGGCTTCTCCGCGCCGGTGGGGAAGAAGAGCGCGGAGCGCTGGAAGAGGGCGGGATCGACGGGACCGCGATCGGGGAACGCGGCGCCCGTCTCGCGCACGCCGCGGACGCGGTCGAGCCGGAACGTCCGGTCCGCCTGGCGGGCCGGGTCGTACGCATAGACGTACCAGCGGCCGCGGTGCTCCACCACCGCGCGCGGATGCACGGTACGCGGACCGGCCTCGCCGCGGCCCTCCTTGTCGTACTCCAGGGCCACCTCGCGCTTCTGGTCCGCGGCGCGGCGCAGCCGGGCCAGCAGGTCGTCGGTGCCGCGCGGAGGAGGGGTGGCCGCGGCCACTCGCCGGGCCAGGGCGGCGTACAGCTCGCGTGCCTTGGCGGGCAGCTTGTCGGTGAGCTTGCGCAGCGCGGAGACCACCGCCGGATCCGCCGGCGCCGTCTCCTGCGCGGCGCCGGCCAGCGCGAGCGCCTCGAGGGCCGTGAGCTGCGGCGGGCGCGAGAACGACTGGTCCAGCATCACGCTCACCCGGCCGCGCTCGTCCACGCTGATGTCGATCAGATCGTCGGGCGAGAACGGCGGCCTGCCGACGAAGCCGAGCAGGTCGATGTCCTCCATCAACTCCTCCGGCGAGAGGCCCAGGTCCCGGGCCAGCTCGTCGACCGGGATGCCGGGCCGCCGGCGCGCCGCGGGGACGATCAGGAGCAACCTGCGCAGCCGCTCCTGCGGCTCGAGCTGCGTGCGCGCGCGCTTGCCGGGCGGCTGCGCCGCCTTCTCGGCGGGCGGCGCCACCGGCGCGGGCTCCACCGGTGAAGAGGCCCCGGAGTGCTGGTCGACCAGCACCATCAAGGCACGCCGCGCCCGTGTCCTGGCCTGACCGGGCGCCTCGATCCAGACGCGGTCGCCTTGCGCGAGGACCTGCGTGAGGAGCCCGTCCAGGTAGGTGACGCGCAGCTGCGCCGAGTCGCCGGGAGGCGCGTCGAAGGCGCGCTCCGCGAGGAGCTCGCTCCCTGGGGCGAACCGGAGGGTCACCTCGAGCGGCTCGGCCCCCGTCCATTGCCACGCCCTGCGCCCCGCCGCCTCGCCTGCGTCGAACCCGTCCGGGATCTGGAAGTCGGGCTGGCCGGGCTTCTGCTCGTTGACCTCGAGGGCCTCGATGCGATCGACGAGGAACACCCGCTGCGCCTGTCGCAGGTGGCAGTACCCCACCAGCCGCCAGGTCCCGCCGCGGAACGCGAGGCCGTACGGATCGACGTCGCGCTCCGTCACCGAGCCGAACTTGTCGTAACGGATGTGGACGCGCTTGCGCCGCGCCACCGCGCCGGCCAGCTCGCGCAGGCGCGGGGCGCGCTCGGTGTCGCCGGGGCGCACTACCAGCAGGCTGCGCGAGACGGATTGCGGGGCGGGCGCGGCGCCCGCCAGGGAGATCTTGCGGAGGGCGTGTTGCAGGTCCTGCGCGAAGGGGAAGTCGCGCGCGGCCAGCGCCGCCGCGCCGGCCGCGTAGAGGGCCGCCGCCTCTTCGGGGGCGAGGCGCGGGTCGGGCAGGAAGAACGCGCCGCGATCGATCCGGTACCCGCCCACCTCGCGCCCGTCGTCCAGGCTGGGCGGCACGAACTCGAGCGGCACGCCCAGCTGCAAGAGCTCCGCCTTGTCGCGCTCCAGCTTGCGCTCGGCGGACTCGCGCCCGCCTCCGTAGTCGTCGGGGAACGCCTCGCGCAGATCGGAGAAAGACACCGGCTCCGGCGCGTCGAGCAGCAGCGCGACCAGGTCGAGGAGCCGCTCGGTGCGGTCCATCTTGGTCCTACGAGGTCGCGGCGCTCTTGGGGGCCGCCTTGGCCTCCTCCTCCAGCGCCCACTGGATTGCGGCGACGTTGTCGCCCGGGATCTCCACCTTCTTGCCCGCCAGCGGGCCGTCCTCGGTCCCCACCACCCAGTAGCTGTCGCCTTCCTTGTCGATCCGCGCGATCCCGGGCCCGATCTGGATCACCGTGATGTTCGGGTGCACGGGAAAGCGCAGATAGAGGATCTCGATCGACGCGGCCACTTGACTCTCCGCCTTTCCGGGGAGTCCCCCTCGTACCGTCCCGGCCGGCGAGGGTCAAGCGTCAGGAGAGGAGCCAGCGCAGCTCCTCGAGCACTTCGGCGGGCTTCTCCAGGAAGGCGAGGTGGCCGGCGCCCGCGATGACGGCCTGGCGGGCGCCGGGGATGTTCCGGGCGAGCGAGTCGCAGGCGGCCCGCGGGATGAGCTGGTCCTGCTCGCCGCAGACCACCAGCGCGCGTGCGCGCCAGCGGGGAAGATCGGGCGTCGAGTCGGGTCGCAGCGCCATCCCGCGCAGCGCGTCGGCGATTCCCTGCGCGGTGGCGCTCCGCGACAGCTCGCGCACGCGGCCGACCAGCGGCGAGCCCGGAGCCGTCATCCGCTCCGCCAGAGGCGCGGTGACGGCCTCGGGCCCGTTCTCCAGGGCCGCCCGCGCCTGCTGCTCGCGCTTCTGCTTCGCCTCGGGTGGGTCCGCGCCGGGCTGGGTGCAGAGGAGCCCGGCGCGTTCCATCCGCGCGGGGAAGAGCCGCCAGAACGCCATCAGCGCGTACCCGCCCATCGAGCAGCCCACCAGCGCGGCCGTTCGCGCGCCGAGGGCATCGAGCGCGGCGGCGAGAAGCCGCGCCAGATCGTCCATGGTGCAGGGCCTGCCCAAAGGAGGGGTGCCGCCGAATCCGGGCGCATCGACCGTCGCCGCGCGAAAGCCCAGGGCCGCGCAGCCGGGCAGCAGCTCGTCCCAGCAGGTTCCGTCGAGCGGGAAGGGATGCGCGAGCAACACGGTCCGACCCGGGGCTCCCTCCGCGCGCAAGCGCGCCGGCCGGCCCTCGAACCGCAGCGGGACCTCTTCCACGTCAGCCTCCGGTGACCACCACGGCCCCCCGGTACATGTCCATCCCGCAGGCGAAGCGGACCTGGCCGCTCCTGGGCGAGGTGAGGCGCACCTCGATGGGCTTGTCCTGGGGAAGCATGTGCTTGACCGGGTCGCCCTGGACCACCACCGCGTCGGCGCAGGTGTCCGCGACCTTGCGCGTGAACCGCAGCACCACCTCGCGGTCCGGCGGAACCTCGACGCGCACGGGCTCGAATCCCTTCGCGGTCACCGACACGTCGTAGACCGGGGCGCCGCCGGATGTAGGGGGCTGTAGGGATTGCGTCGGCTGCGACGGCTTGCAGGCGAGGAGAGCGAGCAAGGGGAGAGTCCAGCGGATCATGAAGTCCGTATCGATCCTGGGCCGCCCGCGCGCAAGCGCATGACGCCGCGGTGACCTGCCGACCGGACACTCGCCGGGTTGGGAAGCACCCGACATCCGTGCGACACTGAATGGGCAGGCGGGGAAATGCGACGACGAGCTCTCGACATTCGCCACCGCGACCGCAAGGCGCTGCGCGACGGCTACAGCCCGGCAGTGCGCCGATTCGAGATCGCCAGCATCGCCCTGTACTGCTGCGTGATGGCGTGGTTCCTCTGGGGCCTGATCCCTTTAGTCGGGACCTACCCCTGGCTGATGGCGAGCGCTTTCATGTCCGGCTTCGTCCTGGCCGATTTCGTCTCCGGGCTCGTGCACTGGCTGGCGGACACCTGGGGCTCGCCCGACCTGCCGATCATCGGACAGGCGCTGATCCGGCCCTTCCGCGAGCACCACGTCGACCAGAAGGAGATCACCAGGCACGGCTTCATCGAGACGAACGGCAACAACTGCTTCATCTCGATCGCGCCCGCGGCCGGCGGAGCCCTGCTGCCGCTCATCGACGCGCTGAACGTGTTCGCCGCGACGACCATCTTCTCGGTCACCCTGTGGGTGCTGTTCACCAACCAGTTCCACAAGTGGTCGCACCTCGACGATCCCCCGCACTGGGTCCTGCTGCTGCAGCGGATGAACCTGGTCCTGCCGCGCGACCACCACGCCGTGCACCACTCGGCGCCGTACGCGAAGTACTACTGCATCACCGTTGGTTGGCTGAACGAGCCGCTGCACCGCTTGCGCTTCTTCCAGGCGCTGGAGCGGATCGTCACTCTCACTACCGGCCTGGTGCCGCGCGAGGACGACATCGGCGCCGGCGCGGCGCGCGCCATCTTCGAAGATGCGCCTCGGCCGCTCCCCGCCGAGCATGGCTCGCCCGAGCCCGAGGTCTAGGGCTGCTCCTTCCGCTGTTCCTTCGCCCAGGAAGCCAGCTCCGCCTTGCGCAGCGCGATCTCCGCCACGATGCGCGCCGGATCGACCGACAGCACCACCAGGTTCGCCGCCGAGGTCACTCCGGGAGGGACCGGGAACCCGGCGCGCAGCGGCAAGTAGCCCGGGACGCGGGCGACCAGGAGCTGCTCGATGTCGCGCGAGGCGAGCCGCTCGGCGAGCTGCCCCGCGGCCTCCGGGTTGCGTGCATTCTTCGGGCGCGACAGCGCCGTCGGCCAGACGAACGTTCCGATCGAGCGTTGGTTCGGGTACTCGACCGAGACGCGCGCGGCGCTGGCCGCCGCTTTGGCGGCCTCGTCGCTCGCCAAGAGCCCCATGGTGGCCTTCCCCGTCACCACCGCCTGCCGGACGGCGTCGTCCGAATCCAGGACCTGCACGCCGTTCGCCCGGAGCTGCTTCATCCAGGCCAGCATGCGCGCCTCGCCCCAGGCCTGGTACAGCGCGGCGAAGTGCGCCAGCGAGGCGCCTCCCGTGGGCGCGGCGAGCGCCACCTTCCCGTTGAGCCAGGGCTGCGTCAGCGCCGCGTAGCTGGCCGGAACGGGGTGGTCGCCCAGCAGGTCGGTCGCCACGAGCAGCACCACGGCGCGGCCGCCCACCGCGGCCCAGGTGCCGCCCGGGTCCCGCCACAGCGGAGGCACGTCGCTGGCGGTCGCGGGGATGGGCAGCAGCTCGCCCCGCTGCGCCGCCGCGATGGCGCCGTACGGCTCCGAGTCCCAGCGCACCTCGCCGCCTTCGCTAGGGGCTCCGCCCCCGGCCAGCGCCTCTGCGCCGGCCCGGATACCGGGGATGCGCTCGGCACGCGGACCTCCACTTTGCGCGATGACCCGCAGCGCGGTGTCGATCACCGCGGCGGGGAGATCGGTGGCGAGTCGGACCTCCGACGGCGGCGGTGGGCCCGCCTGCTTGGTGCAAGCCGTCGCCAGGAGCAGCAGCGTTGCCAGGCGCCGGAGCATCCGCGGCAGATTGCTCTCCGGCCGGAACGTGTCAATCGCACGGGTTGACCGCCGCCGCTGGCGCTTGCTAGAAGCACGCTCCTCTCAGGGCCGACATAGCTCAGTCGGTAGAGCAGCGGTTTCGTAAACCGCAGGTCGCCGGTTCAAGTCCGGCTGTCGGCTCCACCTCGCGACCCGCTACCTCTCCGTGCCGGTCGGGTTCGACGAGCCCGACCCGGAGGTGGACCCGCTCGTCGAGGTGGACCTGGTATCCGTCGATCCGCTGCGGAGCCCGAAGTTGGAGGTATTGCCCGACATCGACGAGCCGGACGTTCCCGAGCCACCGCTGCGGCGCCCGAAGTTGGAGGTACTGCCCGTCATCGACGAGCCGGATGTTCCCGAGCCGCCGGTCGCGTCAGAGGACGAGGTGCCGGACGTCGTCGACGCGTCGGAGCCGCTCGATTGCGATGCCGTGCCGCTGGAGCCGCTCGACCCGGTGCCGCTCTGGGAGGCGCTCGAACCGCTGCTGGTATCGGGGGTGCCGCTCCCCTGCGACCCGCCCGAACCCGAGCCGCCGCCCTGCGCCGCGGCCACTCCGGCGATCGCAAGCGCGCCGGCCGCGACGATCGCACCAATCCCTTTCGCCATGACGATGCTCCTTTTCCGATCCAATTACATACGGAGCCTGGTGCCGCGTTTCGTCCGCTCCGATACGGACTCGCGCGAGCGAAGGCCCGCTGCCTCGCGGGCCCCATGACAGGCTCGCCGCCGCGCATGCGTGCGGCTCGGTTGCACGGCCGCGGAGCAGACGACCTGACGGAACAGTTAGTAAATCAGGCAACTTAACCGGGGCTACACGAGAATGGGCATTCTCGCCGAGAGGCCCTGCAAATTCCTGCGCTTTGTAGCAATTCGAACACTCAGCTACGATGTCGGAGGTGGGTAATCTTTTTCCGTGTAAAAAGACACATCACCCCCATGCCCTTCGTGGTCGTCTTCTCCGATCCGATGCCCGACGTACCGGAACACGTTCGTGAACGGCTGCTATCGAGCCTCGAGGAAGTGGGCGCGACGCTCTCCTCGATTCCCGCTGAAAACTTAGTGTGGGAGTCACTCAAGACGGCGCCGATGCTGCTGACGGTCGAAGGCTGGCGATTCGTTTACGCCGTCGACCGGCAGCGGGGCCGCATCACCGTCAAGGAATTCCGCGCACCGGGACCGTGACACGGAACTGCGTTCCGACGGAGGCGGTGCCGAGTCCCTCACCGCAAAGGCTTGTGGCCTTTCACGGTGATCTTCTTTGCGGCGCGATCGATGGAGTAGACGAAGCGCCAAGCGGCTACGTCGAGGACTAGATCGCTGCCTGCCACCGAGAACCAGAAAGGGCTGCTCGGAGGCACCACTTCGCAGGCCTCACCGATCTCCTGCAGGCTGAGTCGCAGTTGGTGGATCGTGTCGGCGGGTATCTCGGCCATTTGCTCCGCGAGGACGACTGCGTAGCGGCGCTTTCTGTTTCGCGCTTCGGTCACGAAAAACGATCCTATGATCCCGTCTTGGTTTGAGGACCGTCAGCGCTTCGATGCGGTCGAGTCTGCAGATGGTTCTTGCCCTCGCAGCCGCAACTCCCGTTCCGAACCTCTCTGCGTGGACCACCGGACCTCAGCGTGGCGAATTGCCAGCTCGACCACGTGACTTCTTGCTGGCAATCGCCGCACCGCCGATCTGGTTCCACGAGCAACATCGTGGCGGAATCAGCCGAGTCGCCGCAAATTGTACCCGCCACGACGTGCGCGCACACGCTGATCGGCGCGGCGCTCGTAATCGGCCAAAACGAACCGGAGGCGGTGCGGGGCCGTCGTGGCACGAGGGAGCGACGGCTGGCCTGGCCGCCCACCCACGCTCACACGCGCGGCTCAAGATCCGCGACTTGCGATCGATGCGGTAAATATGCAGACCAAAACGCCGTGTGAGATTTGCGCGCACTGTGGCGGCGCTGTCGAATGGCTTCCTTGGTTGGCAGTCGACACGGAGCCCGAAACCCGATCGGATGCGTCGAGCTGGCGACGGATCGGTCGGTGCGGCTGCGGGTCGCGTCTCCAATTCCGCAGGACCGCGCCGCCAGCGCAGACCGGCTCGCTGAATGCTGTGCTCGGCAGTTGAGACGGGCCGCCGGGCGGCGTCACGAGCTGCTCGTCGACCGATCACGTCTCGCTTCTGCGCGAACCCGCCCGCTCCCCGGGCGAGTTCGTAAACCGCAGGTCGCCGGTTCAAGTCCGGTTGTCGGCTCCACCTCCTCAGATCTTCGGGTCAGTGCCTTGACGGCCGCTGCGTCAAGATCCCGACGCGCGAGTGTGTGCCCGCTGTCCGGTTTGCCCGAGCCGTTTTACAAACCAGCGTGGTTACTCGCGGTCCCGGTGCGGGCAGAGGATGGTCTCCGTGTTGCAAATGACCAGCGCCATGACCCGCCTCGCGCTGCTCGCCGCCTCGATCGCCGTCCTCGCCGCATCTTCGGCACGTGCCTCGCGCACGGGGCAGGTCGCCGTATCCGCCTCGGTTGTGTACTCGGCGGTCCTCCGTCCCGTGGAGGTGGTTTCGGTGCGCCACATCGCGAGCGCCGGCCGTACGCGAATGATCGCCTCCGTGCGGCCCGGCGCAGGCCCGGTGCTGATCGAACAGCGCGGTGGCCCGGCGGTCCAGCTGGTGCGAACGAAGGACGCCGGCCCGGTCTCGGTCGAGCTGGCCGACGGAGAGGGAGCGGAGCTGGTCGTGACGGTGTTCAGCGACGGCGCCCCCGGCTGGCACGGCCGCTAGCGCCTTCAACTCGACCCTTGGACCTTGGCGAGGTACGCGGCCTTGAGTCTTTGCGGGCCCCCTCGTCCTTGGCCGTGGACGCCTCCCCTCCCCGCCGACCGAGCACCGTAGCAAGGGCGCGCGGCCGCGCCACCTGGCGGCCGTGCAATCGTCCACACCTACGCAACTGACGTCGGGACGGTCTCCCTGCCGCCGAGGGCGCCGGCGGCCCGCTGTGCGTTGCGGGCGACCCCAACTTGACGTTTCACGTTCTGACGCGCTTCAGGAAAGCCAGCTGGGCGGGCCGTGTCCCTTCGCGAGCGTGGAGGCGAAAGCATGAGAGCCACCGAGAATGACCCTCTCAGCGAGGCCGAGCTGGACGAGCTGGAAGGAGTCGTGGAGCAGCACAAGACGTTGACCGAGGACAACCACGGATACGGCGTCTTCGCTTCGTTCTGCGTTCCTCGATTGTTGGCCACGATCCGGAATCTTCAGCGTGAGGTCGAGCTGGTCAGCAAGGAGCGCGACGATGCGCGCGCTCTCCTCCACAACATGACTGGCTAGCTAGGCGGCCCGACATCGAATTTCCCAGGATGAGCCGCTCGAGGGGCGGATGTAGGTGGCTTGGCCACTTGAAAACTACAGCCATGCTCGATCGAAACTCTCTCGAGCAGCTCTATTCCTCACCCGCTTTCCGCGTGAGCCAAATGGCCGGACACAAAGAAACGTACACGGTCGTCATCGCGGAGCAGATGCCCGCGGTCCCGGCTGTCATGCTCGACGAGCTCCGCCTCAGCTTGAAGGAGATCGGCGCAGCCTGCGAAGCGGTCCCCGCGACGAGCCCATTCTGGACGTCCGTGGCGCAAAGCAATCTGATCCTCGATGTGGGTCCCTGGCGCTTCCTCTATGCGATCGATGGCGTCGTGAAGCGGATCACGGTGAAAGGTTGCAAGGCGTTGCGATAGCCTGTCGCCTCGTCCCTTACATCGTTTTTGTCGAGGTGCTCTCGCGGCTCCAGTACAGTGACGAGCATGAGATGGCTCGTCGTTCTGTGCCTCGCGACCGCGCCCGCGTTCGCCGGGGAGCACAAGGTCGCGGTTGCGCCGATCGAGGGAGTGCTGGGCCGGGCCGATGCGGCCGCGCTGGAGGAAGCGGTGCGCGCCGAGGCGCGCGGGCTGGACGTCGGCGTCGTACCGGGTGCGCCGGCGAGCGTCGCGGCGGCGGCGGAGATGGGCGCGACGCACGCGATCACCGGGAAGGCGGTGCGCCTCGAGGGGGCGCTGGCGGTCATGCTGACGCTGGTGAGGACGGAGGACGGGGAGAGGAAGGGGATGGAGAGGCTGGTCGGGTTCACGCTGGCGGACCTGGAACGGGAGGCGAAGAAGAAGGTGCCGCGGCTGTTGCGGGCGGGGCTGGGGATGGAGGGGGCTGGGTCGA
>Ga0137409_10000310_pt1 | contig 52425 bp, 53 predicted proteins | sample CZODoug1_16funga_FD_122059 | JGI IMG/M metagenome (GOLD analysis project Ga0137409, IMG submission 122059) | Vadose zone soil fungal communities from Angelo Coast Range Reserve, California, USA - CZODoug1_16fungal (Hybrid Assembly) | ecosystem: Environmental > Terrestrial > Soil > Vadose zone... | reverse complement strand
GGACAAACTCGGTTTGATTCTGGGAGCAAGCCGCGGAGAGCACGGCTTTCAGCGCGGCGCTGGGTCCGCCACTATTGATGGTTTCGCTCGGCGCGCTCGCGGTGCTTTCGCCGGGCCTGGAACTGGATTCCTGCGAAAGGGCGTTCGCGGCTGCGAGCAGTACGGCGCAGCTCAGGAAGAAGAGTTGTCCGCAGATCTTCGATTTCACTAAATTCACGTCAATCCTTTGCAACGCTCAGTATCGCGGCCAGATTCTGCGTGAAGCTCGAGCGCGGGAGAACTTCATCGCATCCCGCCGCTTGCGCTTGAGCGGCAAGCTCTCTTTGCACATGCGAGAGGAAGCCGACGACGCGGACGTCCTTGCGTGTCTGCCGCAACTTCTCAATCGCCTGGATCGGCTGGCTCCGCGCGTTCAAGTCCACGATGACGAGTTTTGGCGCACTCGCCATAAGTCCCATCAACGCCTCGCCGTTCGTCGCCACTTTCACTTCCACACCGAGCTGCTTGGCGGTTTCCGCCAGCTTCATCTGGAAGAACAGATCGTCCATCAGCGCTACGACTCTTCCCATTTCGCTCCGCCTCTTCTTGACTGCCCCTTAATGACCGTTTGTTATTATGCGCCCGTTCTTCCCAACAGCGCCCGCTCCCCGGTAAGATGCAGCTTCGCGCCAAAATGATGAATACTCATGCCGAAGACGCCCGCCTTGCCTCTTCCAGACCCCGCGACGTTACTCTCTACACGCGTCCCGGATGCCACCTCTGCGACGAAGCCAAGTCTGCCATCGCGCCGCTCTTGCGAGAATTCGGAGCCGTCCTCCGGGAAGTCAATATAGATGCCGATCCTGTCCTGAAGGAGCGGTACGGTTGGGATATTCCTGTGGTTTTTATTGGCCAGCGGAAAGCGGCGAAGCATCGTGTGGATCTAGAGCAGTTCCGGCGGCAGCTTCAAGACGCCGGGGCAGGCTGAAATCCTCAGCCTAGATCTCGCAGCAGAGAATCGTTGAATCTAGTGGCCGCCGTCGGCAACGTGTGCGCCGACGGTTTCGTCCGGCACGTCGCCTTTGCGGCCCTTGACGCGGTCGTACACGCTGACCTTGCTAACGGAACCGAGCGCTTCGTTGTAGAAGGTCGGAATGCCCAGAGCGGTGCGCAGTTCTTCGTTGAACATCCGCAGATTTTGCAGATGCGTCGCAAGCGCCGGCAATTTCAGTCCTTCGTCTGTGAGCAAAAACTTCTGGTAGCCGGCATCCCACAGCCGCGTGAACTGGCCCTTCAGCATGATGGAGGGAGTTATGGTCATCTGGTAGAGGTCGTCAGGGCCTTTGCGGAACTCGGCGCCGCAGCCATATTTTTCGACGCGCACTACGCCGCGCGTGCTGCCCACTGCAAACCCCAGCGCGGCGAGACTCTCGATTGCTTTTGGTGAGAACCGCTCTTCGACATTCCACATGGTCTTTTCAGAGTAATGAATGCGCGGGATTCTGTAAAGGCATCCCGGTGATGAGGGTGATGAGCCCCGTCGGTTGGAGGCGCATTCTTCGCCGTGAGGAATATCTGAGGAATTCATCTGAAAGGATATTCAGGCGAAATTCAACTATCTGTCGCATCTTTTAGTAAGTCCTTTCGTCTCATTCGTCTAAGCAATGAGAACGACGAGGGCAGGCTGGCGCAGGGGCTAGGTGCGTCCCACCTGAGATTTGGATATTCACAGGGCTGATGTCGCTTCAGCCCGCTGATTGTGATTTGATTCCGGGTCAGAATCTCGGTTTGAGGAGTGTTCTCCGATGGCAAGGACAAATCGTTGCTTTTTCGGATTTCTCGCCATTTTTCTTTTGCTCGGCTTCTCTTCGCATGCGCAGGAACGGAAGGGCGGCATCAGCGGCCACGTGACGGATGTAAACCACGACGCCCTTGTGGGTGCACGCGTAGAAGTGCAGCCCAATGGTTACGCTGTTGCGACGGACGCGCAGGGCGCGTTCACGATTTCCGACCTGGCGCCCGGCAAGTACACGCTCGCCGTCTCGTATGTCGGCTTCAAGCCGTTTTCCAAGGACGTGAACGTTGCTTCAGGCAGCGTGACAAATGCCGATGCTGCGCTCGAGATCGAGACGGTGAATGAACAGATCATCGTTCCCGGGGAACGCGAGCGCGGCGAGATAGAAGCGATTAATCGCGAAATGAACGCCGACAACATCGTGCAGGTGCTTCCAGCCGAAGTGATTACAAGTTTGCCGAACACGAACATCGCGGATGCCGTTGGCCGGTTACCCAGCGTCTCGCTGGAACGCGATGAAGGCGAAGGCAAGTACGTCCAGGTTCGCGGCACGGAACCGCGCCTCACCAACCTAACTTTGGACGGCGTGCACGTGCCGTCGCCGGAGAGCGTGCGACAAGTGAAGTTGGACGCCATTCCGGCCGATCTCGTAGATTCGGTCGATATCAACAAGACCCTCTCGCCCAGCCAGGAAGGCGACGCGATCGGAGGATCGGTCAACCTGGTGACAAAACGCGCGGGAGAACGGCCCTTTATGAGCTTTCAAACAATGGGGGGATACACTCCTATTGGCCTAGGCGGGCGCCTCAATGAGGTTGACTCGACCGTTGGAAAGCGTTTCGGCAGGGAGAAGCGCTTGGGCCTGCTGTTTGGCGGAAGCTACGATTACAACCAGCGAGGTACCAACGATATCGAACCTACTCCCACGGTTAACCCAATATTCGGCAACCCTGCCGACCGCTCGATACAGACGGGGACGTTCTCTGGACCTAATGGAATGGATATTCGCGAATACGCGTTTTACCGGCATCGCTACGGCTTTGTTGGCAGCGCCGACTACAAATTGGGCCAGGGGTCACTAGCTTACCTTCGGGGATTGTTCTCTCAGTTCCTGGACTATGGCGATGACTGGATAGTTACACCAGCGGTCGGTACGTTTACGAGCCCGACCACAACGTTAAACGACGGCAGTGTGGATTACTCTCACGTAGTTCGCAGGCCTCAGCAGCGAATTTTCAACGTGATTGCAGGCGCCAATCACGGCTTAGGAAAAACTTTGATCACCTACGAAGCTGCGCTCGGCCAAGGACGGTCCCTGGGAGGATTTCACAGCGCCCACTTCAGCGGGCCTTCTAATGTGCAATTTGCAGTCGATACCTCCCAGCCATTCCTGCCTAAGTTCAATCAAGTGGGCGGCGACAGTATGTTTGATACCGCGAATTACCCTCTCGGCGGTCCCCACTTTAATTTTTTCAAAACTGTTTCCATGGACACGGACAATCATATCTTCGAGCGTGATCTAACAGGATCCATTTCGATAACGCGACAGTACACGGTTCATTCGCATTTCGGCGCGTGGGAGATGGGATTCAAGATACGCGATGCGCACAAATCTTCGAATTTCCACGAGCCCACTTTCGACACCAATCCTCCCTTTACCTCACTGGCACCGTTGAGTTCGTTTGTGGGAAGCACCGCAAATCCAGATCCAGGGTATTACTTCGGAAACTACAAGATCTTACCGCTATCCAACTTTGACAAGATTCTTTCTTACTTCAACGCCAATCGAGGCCTATTCAAGGAGGCCACGGACTTCGAGCACTTAATTTCCGACTCAAACGATTACACCACTAGGGAACGGGTCATCGCCGGCTACATTCAGAACACGATTACTGTCGGACACTTTAAGGTGTTAGGCGGGTTGCGCATCGAGGGTACGCAGGGATCGTTTCTAGGAACCATTGCAAAATTCAATCCTGATGGAACGTTTGCCTCGGATACGCCAGCGCCAGGGGCGCAGACCTACACGAATTTCCTGCCGAGCGTTCAGGTCCAGTACAACATTAACGGAAGCACGAATATCCGGGCGGCTTATGGAAGGGGCATTGCGCGTCCTAACTTCTCCGATTTGCCGCCTTTCCAGTCGGTGGAGCAGGGGCGCCACAGGGTGACAATAGGCAATCCAGCCCTTAGACCGACGCATGCCAACGATTATGATCTGTTGTTCGAGCACTATTTGAAATCGGTCGGAATCGTCGAAGCCGGCTGGTTTTACAAGGACTTGTCCGATCCAATATTCCAAATCCAGACGACCCCCACCACGGGGCCGTTTACAGGATTCCAGCAGCGTCAGCCAATTAACGGCCGCAATGCCCATATCACCGGCGTTGAGTTTGCCTGGCAACAACACTTCACCTTCCTTCCCGGGCTATTGAACGGCTTTGGCGTGTCGGCGAACTATAGCTACACAACGTCGCAAGCCAAATTCCCAATTGACCCGAACACAGGCTTGCCCACTCGCATGGATAGCCCCGCGCTGCTGCGGCAGGCTCCGAACAACTGGAATTTCGATACGACCTACGACAAAGGTCCTATTTCAGCCCGGCTCGGCCTGACGCACAACGACAGGAATATTTTCGCTTATAACTTTCAAGACGGCGCAGACGGTGGAATAAAAGGTCCGAACGGTGACGTGTACTACTATCCGCACACGCAGGTGGACGCGCAGGTGAACTACCGCATACCGCATGCCCACGGTGTTCACGCAATCGTTTCTATGCTGAACCTTAACAATGAAGTGTTTGGGTTTTATCAAGGCAGTGAGCAGTTCCCGATCCAGCGAGAGTATTACAGCCGTACGATTGCGGTCGGCCTGCGCTGGACCTCGAACCCGGAAGTGAAGTGAACGGCGGCGGGCAGAATCCCGTCTTACGCGCCAGATCGATTCAGAAAACATTCGGCGGGACTGCGAGAGCGGTCCCGCCGAAATGTTTTGGAGCAGGAGCGCGATTGGGTATGCAAGGATGGGACAGGCGGAGACGCTGTAGAAATTGCTGAGATATCCACGTTTTGACCGGTCATTTCCTAACTTGCAGCAGAACCGGGTATATCGCTGGGCTATGCTGGCGCATCTAATTCGGAGTAAAATGGTCGGATATCCGGTGCCCTTTTGGCCGGGAGGAGAAACTCGACACCAGGCGCATGGTTACCACGGGCCACATTGCTGCATCTCCCCGCGAATCAACGGCTCAGCAGGGCCGGGCGGGCGAATCCTTGCTGGACCGCATTGGGAATACGCCCTTACTGCGGTTGGAACGCGTTGGCCAGGAATTCCCAAACGTTGAATTCTGTGCCAAGGCTGAGTGGTTCAACCCTGGCGGATCAGTCAAGGACCGGCCGGCGCTGAGCATGATTCAAGCTGGTTTGGCCAGCGGGGCGCTGCGACCGGGCAAGACCATCATTGACGCAACCAGTGGCAATACCGGCATAGCCTACGCGATGGTCAGCGCGGCGCTCGGTTTTCCCGTGCAGCTTTGCCTGCCGGACAGCGCTTCGCACGAGCGGAAGCGCATCCTCTCGGCGCTCGGCGCGGAACTGGTGATCACTTCCGGCGATGAAGGCACCGACGGCGCGATTCGCAAAGTGCACGAAATCGTCGCGGGAAATCCTGAGAAATATTTTTACCCGGACCAGTACAGCAATCCTGCGAATTGGCAGGCACACTATCGCACCACGGCCAACGAGATTTGGCAGCAGACCTCCGGCCGCATCACGCATTTTGTCGCGGGACTTGGTACGAGCGGCACTTTCGTCGGAACGACGCGGCGGCTGAAGGAGCTTAATCCCGCAATCCGCTGCGTGAGCTTGCAGCCCGACGCATCCTTCCATGGCCTGGAAGGGTGGAAGCACATGCCGACGGCCATCCGTCCGGCGATTTACGATGACACGCTCGCCGACGAAAATTTGACGGTTTCCACGGAAGAGGCCTACCGGCTGGTGAAACGCCTGGCGCGCGAAGAAGGCTTGCTCGTTAGCCCCAGCGCGGCGGCGGCGTTGCTGGGTTGCTTCCAGGTTGCGGCTGGGATCCCGAAGAATGCGAACGCTGTCATCGTTACTGTTTTTGCGGATTCCGCTTCGAAGTACCTGAATGAACGCTTTTGGGACGAAGACTAAATATGGCGGCCGCAGCAGCACTCTGGATCAGCGGACATCTTGCGGAGAAGATCCGCGCGCATGGCGCGGAGACTTATCCGCATGAATGCTGCGGTGCGCTGCTTGGACGCGATTCGAGCGTTGTCCTTGAGAGCGATCGGGGAAAGGGTGCGGTCACGCCCGTGCGGGAGATTCTGCAACTTTTTCCTCTCGTCAATCGGCGAGACGATTCGCCGCGCAACCGTTTTTCGATGACCGCCGAGGACGTTGGCGCGGCGGAAAAGGCGGCAGGCGAGCAGGGCCTTGAAGTGGTGGGCTGGTATCATTCGCATCCGGACCATCCGGCGCGGCCGAGCGAGTATGACCGCGATCACGCCTGGCCGTGGTATAGCTACATCATCGTCAGCGTGCAGAACGGCGCGCCCCAGGACATGACCTCCTGGCGATTGACCGACGATCGGGGAGAATTTTCAGCTGAAGGAATTGAGATTCGCCACCGGGCCGCAGTATAGGCCGGTGGTTTCAGTACAATGGAGAAACGAAATGACCGTGAAAGTAATGATCCCATCGCCGCTGCGCCCCTACGCGGGGAAGCGTGACTCGGCCGAGTTCAGTGCCCGGACTGTCGGGGAAGCGCTTGGCCATCTGACCACGGAATTCGCCGAATTGCGCAAGCATCTATTCACCGAAGAGGGCAAGCTACGCAGCTTCGTTAACGTGTACGTGAACGATGAGGACATTCGCTATCTCGCGAAAGAGAACACACCTACGAAAGACGGCGACACCATCAGCATCATTCCTTCCATTGCGGGCGGTTGTATTCAGCGCCGTCGTCTTGAGCTTTGGCAGGGCTGGGATAAAGTTCGTGAGGAATCTCCCATCGCTAATTTGTCCTCCGAGTCGAATCAGAATTTGAAGGAGTAGAGAAACGCAATGGCCACAACCGTACAGCCGCAGACCGGCGCAAAACCGGCAGCGAGCCTTTCGAACGAAGAAATTCTACGCTACAGCCGCCACCTCATCATGCCGGAAGTCGGCATGGAGGGGCAGCTTAAGTTGAAGAACGCCAAAGTACTGCTCATCGGCACGGGTGGGCTCGGCGCACCGCTTGGCTTGTATCTTGCCGCCGCGGGCGTCGGCAAACTCGGGCTGGTTGACTTTGACGTCGTCGACTTCACCAATCTCCAACGTCAGGTTGCGTTTGGCACAAGCGACGTCGGCAAGCCGAAGAGCGAAGCCACCCGCGCGCGCCTTGCAAACCTCAATCCGGACATTCAGATCGAGTCGTTCGAGACGCAACTGACCAGCGCCAACGCGCTCGAATTGTTCAAGGACTTCGACATCATCGTTGATGGCACGGACAATTTCCCCACGCGCTATCTCGTCAACGACGCGTGCATTGTGCTGGGAAAGCCAAACGTGTACGGCTCGATCTTCCGGTTTGAAGGGCAAGTCACCGTTTTCGGCATGCCCGATGGCCCGTGCTACCGTTGCCTCTATCCTGAACCGCCTCCGCCAGGGCTTGTGCCTTCCTGCGCGGAAGGCGGCGTCCTCGGCGTTCTGCCCGGGATCGTCGGCTCCATCCAGGCGATGGAAACGATCAAGATGATCCTCGGCCGCGGGGATAATCTCGTGGGACGATTGCTGCTTTTTGACGCTCTCGGGATGAAATTCCGCGAGCTCAAGCTGCGCAAGAACCCGAATTGCCCGATGTGCGGAACGCATCCGACGATCACCAAGCTGATCGATTACTACGAATTTTGCGGCGTACGCGGCGAAGAGGCCCCCGGCCCTACCGTGCAAGTGCCGGAAATAACTGCGCGCGAACTCAAGGCCCGGCTCGATCGTGGAGATGATTTGTTCATTCTCGATGTGCGCGAGCCCCACGAATACCAGATCTGTAATCTCAAGGGGCATCTGCTTCCGCTCGGGGAGTTGACGCGGCGCGTCCACGAACTCGATTCATCGCGGGAAATCGTGGCGCATTGCCGCAGCGGGAAACGTTCCGCCGAGGCCGTGGACTTCTTGCGTAAGGCGGGTTTCCGCAAAATCCTCAGCCTGAAGGGCGGCATCCTCGCGTGGTCCGACGAGGTTGATCCGTCCGTTCCAAAGTACTGATTCGTGTTCATGGAATTTTGTTGTGTGACCAGGGCGCCCCGGCCTGACCGGGCTCGTCAATCGGGCTTGTTGCGGCGCGGAAGTTTGGGCATACTTTCAGTTGCTCAGGAGAAAAAATGGCGGTCACGAAAATTATTGTCAATCACAACGGCTCCATCCGTGTGGAAGGCGATTTCGAGATCTTTGATCCTGAGGGAAAGCCCTTTGGCTTGTCCGGACGGACGACCATCGGGCTCTGCCGCTGCGGGCACTCCGCAAACAAGCCCTTTTGCGACGGCTCGCATAAGACGTGTGGATTTGCCGATACTGTGACTGCCCGGGGGCTGCCTGCCCCAAAACCCAAGCTTTAGGGATGCTTCGGGTAGACTGCCAACTGTTGCAAATGTTGAGACTGTCTCAGTCTGAGACGATCACCAAATTCTCCTTGATACTGGCCATTCGCCCGGTAACTCCAACGAAACAAAAATGATAGAGTCTTAATCTGCAGAATTGCAGGTAGTCGCGGCGTCTCGCAGCGCTTCAAAGGGTTCACTTCTCGCTGGCACACCCAAATAAGTTTCTTATTTTCAATTGGTTACAAGGATGAATTTCCAATCAGAAAAGGGCACAAACTTGCATTCCTTGGGAGTTGGCGGCTTTTCGTAGGCATTTGGGGGATTTTGTGGGTGATTGGCGCAAGATCATCGGGTTTCTCCGTGGCGACGGCAGTTCGGTCATCGCGCAGAACGTGCATACCCGCGTTCTGGTTGCCTCGGGTGCAATGTCTCTTGTACTCTTTCTAGCCGTAGTCTTTTACCTGCGGCAAGTCAGCGTCGCAGGCTCGCCACAAAGTTATCTATATCTAGAAGTTGGGGGCACCCTACTTAGCTTTTGTTATGCCGCCAACGCTCTTGTCCGGTTCCGCGGTACCCATGATCGCACTGCATTGATCCTTGCCTTCGGATTTGTGCTCTCTGGAATCATCGAGACTGCCGGCTGCTTCGGCCTGAACGATTCGCTGACGTCCGGCGCCCTGGCGCTCTCGGGTATCCCCATGGGATGGATGGTGAGTCGCACATTGCTTGCCGTTCTCTTGCTCGCCGCCATCGCCGTCGAGCGATACATGCCTACGGCGCGGCAGCCCAGCAAGGAAACCGCCGCCGCGTTGCTGGTCGTTGCCCTGGCTGCCTACATGACGAGCGCCGCGTTTCTTGCCGCGCCAGCCGCACCCGTCGCGCATGCCGCGAACGTGTTGTCGCGTCCTTGGGATCTGCTACCCGCTGTGCTGTTCCTGATCGCCGCAGTATGTTTTCGCCGGCGCCTCAAGAACGACGGAGACAAGAAAGGCGCCGCCAACCTGCTCGATCACTCTCTCTTTATCGTGGCATCGCTCAATGTCGTCTGCCACGCGGCGGCAGCATTTTCCCGGCAGCTTTTCGATGGCCCGTTTTTTCTGGCGGAGTTGAGCAAGACGTGCAGCTTTGTCGTCATGCTTTCCGGCGCGTTGCTGGAGCAGGCTCGCCTTTTCGAGCAAGTGCGCTCGATGGCCATCACTGACCCACTCACGGGGTTGTCGAATTACCGCCGGCTCATCAGCGTTCTTGAAGCGGAGCTTGACCGTTCGCGCCGCACGCAGCGCCCCTTCAGCATCGTGCTTCTCGACATGGACGGCCTCAAGATCATCAACGATCATTACGGACATCTGACCGGCAGCCGCGCGCTGGTGCGTATCGGCAAAATTCTACGTAACCATTCCCGCGCGATCGACACGGCCGCGCGATACGGCGGCGATGAATTCGCGCTGGTACTGCCGGAAGGCGGCAAGGACATCGCGTCACGCGTGGTCTCTCGAATCCGAGAGCGCCTCTCCGCTGAGCCTGAGCGCCCTGCGCTCTCTGTTAGCGCAGGCGTCGCGGCTTTCCCGGAGGATGGCGACACGCCCGAGAAACTTCTTGGCGCTGCCGACCGCGCGCTCTACGCCATGAAGCACCACGGCAGAAGCGGCGTTCAAAATCTCACGCGCATTGCCGCGTGCCTGTGAGGATGAGCAAAAGCATGCCTCGCGGGAAGAAATTTGTATTTCACAGAGTCGAAAGACGCATTCCGATGGAAATCCCCGTCCTGATTGACGGCCATCGCCGTGCGCCCGGCTCGGAATCGACATTTACTGAGAATGTGAGTGCGCGTGGCGCGCGCGTGGTGAGTGTGCGCTGCTGGGAACAAGGCGAATCACTGGTCTTCGCCTCGCGCACTGGAGAGTTTCGCTCCCCGGCCCGAGTTGCTTACTGCCAACCATTGCAAGGCGAAGGCTTTGCCATTGGCGTGGAGTTCCTCGAGCCAAAGGGGCGATGGGTTGTTCAATCCCCAAGATAGCTTGACGTAAAACGGCGAGCGGATAGGAGGGAAACGTCTGGAACAAGAGAAGACAGAAAACTGGTGCAAAAGTTACAAAAAGGCCTGAAGCGCTTAGCGGCTCGAGAACGAACCGCCAGGCGCTTCATCCTTTTTGGGGCCTCATCCCTCGCAATTTTGTGGCTACGCCTTTCTTGCGACCAGCATCAAACACTCCCCGAAGAGCACGGATGCCGAGAGCAAGGTCGCCAGAATTTCCTTGTTCCTGGATCTCTGGGCGTGGTCCTTCTCCTTGCGAAACGCAAGTTTTGTGTAGAGCCACATGGAGGGGGCGTAGATCGCGTATGAATAGCTTATCGGCTTGATGTGCGTGTGGCGCACTTCCATTAATCGGAAGCCGGACACGTGAAGTTCGTAGCGCAGCTCGGGGAAAGTCGCGAGGCCAATATGATGAAGCGGATGCCGTGAAGATTCGTTCAGCGGCCGGGAGTCGCGGCCGAAAAAGCCGCTTCCGAAAAAGCGCACACGTGATCTCAGTGCGGTGATATTCGGCGTTGTAAGAACCAGGATGCCGCCGGGTTTCAGGAGGCGGCACATCTCGCGCAGGAACGAAAAATGATTCTCCAGATGCTCGATTCCCTCCGTTGAAAAAATCGCGTCAAAACTCTGGTCCGGCCAGGGAAGCGCCGCGTTTAGGTCTACTTTCGCAAACGCGTTTCCGAGAGGTGTTTCCGCTTTGGGGTCGGCGTCGGCTCCGATTGCATGGAACCCCTTCTCGATCAGCGCCAGCGTCAGCGCCGCCGACCCGCCGCACGGCGCATCCAGCACGCGCGCACCAGGCGGCAACCTGAGGGTGGGCACATGCTTGAGGACCGCTCGCTGAATCACTGTGAGTTCCGCTGGTTTCATGTCGCTCGCCTTTTCTTGAGCACGTCCTCGTAAACATGAATCGTGTTTTCTACCATGAGTCCTGCCGAAAACCGTTGCTCCGCCTCAAGGCGGCCTGCTTTGCTGAGTTTTGTTTGGAGCCCTTCATCGTTGATCAGCCGCAGCATCGCGACGGCGAATTCCTTGCCATTTGGCGCCACGACCAGAGCAGTTCGTTCGCCATCCACGACTTCACCGAGCGCCCCGCGCTTCGTTGAAATGCAAGGCAGACCTGCGGCCATCGCTGCTTGCAATGCGGTTCCCAGACCTTCGAACTCCGAAGGAAACACGAAGGCATCGAGCGCCGCGTACACTTGCGCGACTTCCTTTACGAAGCCAGGGAAAAGCACCGCTTCTGCCTGCCCGAGACGCTTCGTGAGCGCCTCCAGTTCCGCCCGGCAGGCGCCGTCTCCCGCGAGCAGCAGCCGCACTTCAGGATGCAACGCTCTTACCAGGGGCAGTGCTTCGATCAAGTGCCGCTGTCCTTTTTCCGGAGCAAAAACGCTGACGCACCCTAACAAGAATTCGCCTTCTCGCACGCCCCAGTGTTTCCGCGCGCTGCTACATTGTTCCGATGTTCGCAATGGAAAGATTTCCACGCCTTCATTCACGATCGAGATTCGTTCTGCCGCGATGTCTGAATCGATCAGGCTTTGAGCCACATTTTTGCTGTTCGCGATGAACCGTTCCACAGCCCCGTATCGTGCCTGGGACACTGCGTTTCTCTGAAGCGGGAATCCAATTCGGCGGGAGAGCAGCAGCGGAACCCGCCGGTGCGCCCTCGCCAGCCACGCGGCCGTCAACGCGTGCGGCTCATTAAGATGAACAAGCTCAAATCGCCTCCGGGCAATCAAACCGCGCACTGCGCGAGCAGCCCAGCCGCGTAAGCCCAATCGCGGCACTTGATGAACCGTGATCCCCGCCTCCGAGACGCGATTTGCAAGAGGCGAATCCCGCGCCGCCAGCAGCTCGATCTCATGTCCGCGCTCGCGCAATCCACCGAGCGTCAGCAATGCCTGGCTTTGCCCGCCGCGCCATTCCCGCTCCAGGTCCACGTAGAGCGCTCTCATGGTGTCTTCGTTCCTCCGGCGCGCCGCCCTGCTTCGATTAGCTTTCCGAGTTTCTTGAACTTCAACCAGGTGCTGCGCGCTGCCATCCGCGAGATGACCCATCCGCGGGAGCCGTCAAGAAAACCGAGGTGCAGGACATAGTTGTCGAACGAGTTCCAGGGTGTTGCCAGCCACATTGCGGCGCGCCAACTGCGTTTTCCGGCAGCGTACATCTGCCGCGCTGCAAGCGTCGTGTACCGCTCGACCTTCTCCTCGTGTTCGGAAAAGGACTGAATCGTGTAATGGAGTAAGTCTCCGTCGAGGCGTCCGGGCTTGCCCTTGAGCTGAAGTGACTCGTGGACGATCCCGGAAAAACGCGCTGCATCGCGCCGGTAAAGGCGCCGTTGAAGATCCGGATACCATCCCGAGTGATTGATCCAGCCGCCGACATACCAGGCTCGCCGCGCGAATTCGTACACTGCAAATCCAGGTTCCTTTTCCTTCCAGGCCAGCAGTGCATTGCGCAGTTCGGGGCTCAGCTCTTCGTCGGCATCCAGCGAGAGAATCCAATCATGGCTCGCCGCCGCCGCCGCGACATTCTTCTGCTCCGCAAAGTTCGTCCAGGCGTTCGTGATTACCTTCGCACCGCACTCCCGCGCAATTTCCAGTGTGCGGTCCCGGCTTCCGCAATCCACGACCACAATCTCGTCGGCAACTCCCCGGACCGATTCCAGGGCGCGCGGCAGGTTGTGTTCCTCATTAAACGTAATCAGGCAGGCGGAGAGGCGGTTCATCGGACTCCGGTCAATTGTGGAATCGGCGCTAGTATCTCACAAAGCCAATTCTGGGAATCGAAGCACGGATGGAAACGCCTTGCGGAAGAGCGAAGTCCGGCTACTTCGGCTGGAAATTCACGCGAATCATGCTGCCCCCGATTCGAAACTCGGTACCATCCCGCAACATGGCGGCGCGCACGCGTTCTTCGTCATAGAAAGTGCCGTTGGTCGAATCCATGTCCTTAAGATTGATGTACGTCTCTCTCACTTCCAGCAGGCAGTGATACCGAGAAATTTCAGGATCATTCAGCGGAATGTCCGCGCCCTTGCGGCCCAGGACGACACGCGGCTTGCTGAGCGTGTGCTTGTCGCCCTTCGAAGGGCCGGAGAGAATGCTCAGAACCACTTTAGCCTTCACCGGCAGCCGCAATCCGGGATCGGGCGGCGGCAAATTCAGATTCGAACTCGTGGCGTTTGCTCTCGCGAACGAGGGAAGCGGAGACATGACCACGGTGGAATCCACGCGCCGCTTGATCTCCACGATCGTGGTCTTACCGCATTTCGAACATTTGAACTGCACTTTCGAATGGCCGCCGAACTGCCCATCTTTCAGCAAGTGCTCCGCGCCACAGTGAATGCACGCCGTCTGCATACTTCGAAATTAACACCATCCGAAGCGTAAGGGAGGATGCCGGACATTTTTCGGTCGGAAAAGTTAATCTGCTGCGCCGCCTGCGTTCCCAATCCGCCAGCGACCTCGGTCTTGTGTTACGATTGCATGTTCCGGGCTAATCAGGAGAGCGTTTGTGTCCGATCATATTTCGCGCAAAGAGCTGAAGCAGGACAAAATCAAGGAGACCATCGAGCACGGCGCCGAAGCCGTAATCTCTCATGGACAGTTCACGCTCATCGTGGTGTTTGTAGCTTTGGTGGTGGCGCTCGGCTATGGCGGTTGGCGGTTTTATGTCGATCGCCAGACTGTGGAAGCCTCTGTCGCCTTCGATCGCGCCATGAAGGCCTACCAAGGCCGCATCGGTTCGGCTCCTGATCCCGCCGACCCCAATGAGCCCGTCTATCCCGATGAGCCCACCCGCGCTCAGGATGCTTTGCAAAAGTTCACCAAGGTTGCCGACAAATATCCGCGCACGAATCCCGGAAAACTCGCGCGCTACTACTCCGCGCTTTGTCTCGAGGACGTTGAGCGCCACAACCAGGCGCTCGAGGAATTGAAGAAGATTAGCGGCGGCAGCGACAAAGAGCTCGCCTGCATGGCGCAGTATCAGATGGCAATCATTTACTCCCGCACCGGCAAACCTGAAGATGCTGTCAAAATCTTTCGTACTTTGGCGGACAAGCAGAGCGTTCTCGTGCCGCGGCCGCTGGTGTTGCTGGAACTTGCCGGCATCCTTCGCAGTTCCAACCCACAAGAGGCCGCCAGCATCTACCAGCAAATCAAGAAGGAATTCCCGGACACCACAATCGCGGATCAAGCCGATCGCGGCCTGGATACGCTTTCGCCGAAATCCTGATCCGCTCCGCGCATAAAAATTCGCGCGGATCAGCCGGAATATGACGGAGCGGCCTATCGAACCTCCCACACCTGCTCCCTGGGCGATGCGCGCGAAGCAGTCCCGCGGCCGGCGTTATCCCGAGCCGCCCCATCCTTACCGAAGTGCCTACGCGCGTGACCGCGACCGCATCATTCATTCCCGCGCTTTTCGCCGCCTTGAAGCCAAGACGCAAGTTTTCACGACGCGCTATTCCGACCATTTTCGCAATCGCCTGACGCATACGCTGGAAGTCGCACAGATTGCCCGCACCGTCGCCTCCGCGCTGGGGCTGAACACCGAGCTTGCGGAAGCGCTCGCTCTCGTCCACGATATTGGCCATCCTCCGTTCGGCCATGCCGGCGAACGCAAGCTCGACGATCTGATGCGCGCGCAAGGCGGCCGTTTCAATCACAATCTGCATGCGCTACGAATCGTCGAGCAGTTCGAGCAGCGTTATCTCGATTTTCCCGGACTCAATCTTACGTTTGAAGTTCGCGAAGGCATCATCAAACATTCGCGCGACTATTCCGCCGCGGAATTTCCTCAGCTCGCCGAGTACTTTCTCGACTTGCGCCCGCCTCTCGAAGCTCAACTCATCGACTGGGTCGACGAAATTGCCTACAACACCGCGGATATCGACGATGCCCTCGAAGCCGAGCTTCTGAATCTTGCCGTCTTGCGCAAGGAAGTTTCATTTTTTGACGAAGTCTACGCGCAGATCGATTCCGCGCATCGTGGTGCGCGCGCGAAACTCATTTTCAATGAGGCCCTCAAACGCGTTCTGGACGCACTGGCCACCGATCTCATTGAAACTACGCAGCAGCGCGTCCTCGCTTCCGGTGCCTCATCCGTTGAGGGCATTCGGCGGGCCCCAAAACGCCTCGCCGGCTTCAGCGAAGCCGCGGCTGCGCGAAATCGCGAGCTCAAGAGCTTCCTTTTCGCTCACATCTACAACCATCCCGCCATCGCCGAGGACCGCGACCGCTCCGTGAAGTGTCTGCAAGAGCTTTTCGTTTACTACTCGGGCCGTCACGGCTCGATGCCGGCTTCCTATGAAGAACTTGCGCGGATGGAAGCGCGCCATGTCATCGTTTGCGATTACATTGCCGGCATGACTGACCAGTTCCTTCTTCGCCAGCATCACGAACACTTCGGCGATTCTAGCCACGGAAAATTCGCAACGCCTCATTGACGATCGGAGAATTCATCTGCCAAACCTGAAGCATGTCCCGGATACGTTGGAGAAATTGTAGGGGCCGCGGAAGGCCGCAGACAGCAATGCAGAGTGATGTGTGATTACTCGAAAGAGAAGGCCCCGCTCTTTCGAGATCGAAAGAGCGGGGCCTTCCCTCGCGATAGTGAGATCTCTATTCAGCTTTGGTTAGGCGGTTCGATCCTAGAATCGAAGAAAGGGACCGAAGGCCACGCGCACATTGTGATGCGTGGCTCCGGCGAAGTAGATCTCATCGCCGGCCTCAAGACGCAGACCAACCGGCCCGAGATGTCCTTCCAAACCCGCGCCCGGGTAAATTGCGCCACTGACGTTGTTTGCGCGCAGGTTGTTCACGGAGTCCGTAAACGTTCCGAAAGTAGCTGGCCGCGGATCCAGCCGGAAATTAACAAAGCCGCCCTTGAGCGTGAAGAATGGCCGAATCGCCCCGTGACCGGCTACGATTTTTGGCCCGAACAGCCCGTGAAGCACTTTGAGACTGCTGTTTGCCACCGTGACCGTACAACCTGGGCTAACGCAGTGGTCGGTGAAAGCCTGGTCGAAATCGTAATTCATTTCTCCTTCAAGCATGACGTGAGAGAACGCTTTGTAGCCCACACGTCCTCCAATTCCTGCCATATTCGTGTTTGTTTGCGAGAGGCGGAAGTAATCAGCGTAAGCGCCAACCTGAAAATGATCCTGCGCGGACGCCAGCGGCACCAGCCATCCTGCCACAAATAGCAAAAGTGCGACACGCTTCATTCGTGTTCTCCTTGCACAATTAGAGTTGGAATTGCAGAAAGCAGGGGCTGGCTCCCCCCGGGGGAAGCTGCTGCTTCTTCGGCTTAGATGAGACCCCGCAACCTGGAGTTGCCTCACCCGTTTTGAGCCGGAATTCCCGTCGCCGCGGCTCTCTGTATTCGGAGCAACTCCTGCCGTGAACGCTTTTCTGAATGACGACAGCCGAAGCCCGCTGCATTGCGTTGACCTCGAGCGGCGCCCAGGCAGGCAGCTCTATCACCCTTTGGCCGGGTCATGTTGTCTGGGGCGCTTCCGCGCGCTCGGTCGATTCAACGCGAATCTCGGTGAGATCGGACAGAAGATGCGCCGCCCACCGGTAGATATTGTGCTCGCGCACCTTGTCGCGCATGCGCCCCATGGCGGTAGCCTGTTCCTTTTCCGACATCTCCAGCGCACGAAGGATGGTGTCGGCCAGCTGTGACACGTCGTAGGGATTGGCCAGCAACGCATCCGATAACTCGTGCGACGCCCCCGCAAACGTGCTCAGGATGAGCGCGCCGCGTTCATCGTCGCGCGACGCAACGAACTCTTTGGCCACGAGGTTCATCCCGTCGTGCAGGGACGTAACCATGCATAAGGAAGCAGCGCGGAAGTACCGCGCAATCTCCTCGTGGGAATGATGCTTCTTGAGAAGCGCGATCGGTTTCCATCGCGACGTTTGAAAACGCGCGTTGATTCGTTCTGCTTCGGCGCTGACTTCGTCGAGGAAATTCTTGTAACGCTCGATCTCCGTGCGGCTGGGCGCGCCGATTTGCACGAACGTGAACCGCTGTTGGTAGGCGGGGTTTAATTCGAAAAAGAGCTCGATGCCGCGGAAACGCTCGAGAATCCCTTTCGTGTAGTCCACTCGGTCAACACCAACGCCCAGAAAGGAAGCCTCGATACCCATCTCGGCGCACAGAGCGGAGCGCTCTGCACCGGCGCTGCGCGATTCATCGGCGGCATGTGAATTCTCCGGGAACGCCACGCTGATGGGATACGGGCGCACGCGCGTGACGTGACCCTTACGATTCACCGCGAAATGGTCCCACTCCGTAAGCGCCTCGAGCGCGCGGTCCACCGTCGTCAGAAAGTTATTGCAATGCGATTGGATGTGGAAGCCGATGAGGTCCGCGCCGAGCAAACCGTCCACAAGTTCGCGCTGCCAGGGGCAGATGCCAAAAACTTCCGGATTCGGCCACGGAATGTGCCAGAAGATCGCCACGCGTGCGTCGGGACGCGCTTCCTTAATCATTCGCGGAAGCAGTGCAAAGTGGTAATCCTGCGCAAGGAGAATCGGTGATTCCGTGCCCTCCATTTCCTGCAAAACGGTGTCGGCAAAGCGGCGATTGATTTTCTGATACTGCAGCCAGTCCTCGGGCCGGAAGATCGGGCGGGTATGCGCGATGTGGCACAGGGGCCACAGCCCTTCATTCGAGAAACCTTTGTAATAGCCTTTGTCTTCCTCATCGCTGAGCCACACGCGCCGCAGCGTGTAACTCGGATGGTCTGGCGGAACGCGGAGCCGGTCGGATGCATCGGTCACTTCACGGTCGGCGTTACCAGAGCCATTGGCAATCCATGTACCGTCGCAGGCGACCAGAACAGGTTCGAGCGCCGTGACCACGCCACTGGCCGGAACGATGACTTTAATCGATTTGTCTTTTTCGCTAAAGACGTGCATGTAAGGCTCGCGATTCGAAACCACGAAGAGCGGCCTTTCCTGCAGTTTGCTTCGCAGGCTGACGCGCAGGCGCTCGGCCGTCCACAGCGAAGCGTGCGAATCGCGCAACCGTGCTTCTTCTTCCGCGGCAGCGCGCGCCGTGTTCAGGTCACGCGCGAGATGCGTCACTTCGTGGTTGATCTGATCCAGGATTTCGCCCTGTGCAAGAGCTGGAGGTGCGTTTGTCTGGCCGGTACGCAAAGTGCGCAGCCATTTTGCCGTGCGCGTAAGCGGGCCCGTAAACGTCCAGTGAACGAGGATCAGCGCGAGCCCGGTGATCAGAAATATTTGGAAGAGGGCATTCAGCAGCGAATCACGCAGTGTGCGCGACACCTGCTTGTCGATGTAACTCGCGTCGTGAAAGAGAGCCACTGTTCCCACGACCTCGCCATTGCTGTGAAGCGGCAGCGCGTAGATGTAAATCGGCACATTCGAATCTTCATTGAGGGCCAAAGTCTGGTCGACACTCAGGAATTTGCCCGCGCCCGCGTTCTCCCGTGCGGCCTGAGCCGCGGCCGCGGGACGCAATCTGAAAGCAGGTGCGACTGCGGAAGTGATCGAAATCGCGGCGCCGGCGGCGTTATAGATAGCAACGCCTATCAAATGTTCGCGCTGGCCGAAACGCTCAACGAGTGGTTGCAGGTACCTGTTTTGAGCGCGCTCGAACAGCGGCTCAACGCTTTCCTGGAGGCTTTCGCCGAGAATTTCTGCTCGGCGCGAGAGGTCATTGCGCAATATGCGCCTCTCCCTCCGCACCTGGTATGCGGCGAAAAGCAGGGATACCGCTGCGACGCTGACGATCAGGGGCAGGACGATTTTCAGAGTCGTGCGCATCCAGACTCTCCGGTTGGTCAATACGGAAATCGGCCGAGACGGGCTGGGTGCAGGCGGCCGCAGATGAATTGGAAATTTTCGCGGCCGGTCCCTAAGTCGACCGTTACCCAAAAACGATCGGCGCCTGAAAACGGCCGGAGCGATCGGTTAGTACAAGCCCATTCCTGAGGCCGACGCAACAACGACGCGAACGGCGATGTTCTTGTCGCCGTTTGAATGGTACTCGACCCGAGCTTGCGCGCCAACGGCAAGTTTGCCTTCGACCTTCGTGTTGTCGTCCACCAGGAATCGAACCGTCTTCACATCCTGGTTCTTTTGCACATCCATAGAAAATTCTGCGTCTCCGATAGATGAGATGCTTCCGGATAGTGACTGGTTCTCAAGTGCGGGTTGCAGGTTGCCTGGAACAAGCCGACCCGGGGTCGGCGCGGACCAGGCCGCGAACGTGAAACAAACGAGAAACAGGCTTGCTAGACAGAACGCAGTTCGAAATCGCATACAGTTTCCTCCCATTCGATTTGGCTTGGGATGGAATAGAGAGGCACGAAATGTACCAAAGCAACAAAGAATCTCACAATTCGAGTGAATGCACCTGAAATCAGCTAGTTGCGCGAAGGAGTGGGAAGGAGCAAGGGCAACCGGGCAGGTACTAGGCCTGTGAAATGTTTGCGCGCAAGGGGGGACGACGCTGAGGCAGAAAGGCGATTCTCGAAGCTTTGGGGAGTAACCACTGTCCATTCCGCAGCGAAGCTGAAGGGATGGCTGGGCAGAAGAGAGCGAGAAGGATCGGCCGCGATGTGGATTGACCCAGTGGCGGCTTGAAAGTAGGATTTGGCTGCGATTTTTGCGGGCTCTCGCGAGAGAGAATAGAGACGAGGAGACACCGTGTACTGTTCCAAGTGTGGCGCGGCGATGGCGGCGGGTGCGGTGTTTTGCTCGAACTGTGGGCAAGTGTTTTTGGCAGCCGCCGCGGGTCGGGGGCCGATACTGAGTGCATCGGTTGCGGCCCCGATGGAAGGTGGCGCGGCGGCCATTCACGCGTATACCGGATACGCCGCCGTACCGCGCGTGGAGTACGCGGGATTCTGGCTGCGATTCTTGGCGTTCCTCATTGACAACGCGGTGATGGGTATAGCCTTCGTCTTGATCTTGATTCCGCTTATCTTTCTGACGGGACTGGGCGGATTCATCAGCGAGTTCCATCCTAACGAAGACATGAATGATGTGGGCATCTTCATGCTCATCGGACTCCTCTTTCTTGCCGCAACAGTCAGCCTGGTCTTCACGTGGCTGTACCACGCGCTGATGGAGAGCTCGGAGTGGCAGGCCACCGTTGGGAAAAAGGTGCTGGGTCTGGTCGTCACGGACATGGCGGGACAGCGCGTCAGCTTCTGGCGTGCGACGGCGAGGCACTTCGCAAAGATCATCACCAACATGGTGCCTACGTTTATCGGATACATCATGGCGGGGTTCACGGAGAGAAAGCAGGCGCTGCACGACATGCTGGCGGGATGCCTGGTGCTGCGGCGAAACAGTTGAAGAAAGTGCGTGGAAGCAGCAGATCTGGTTGAGGATTGTTTTGGGGATACCCAAGCACAAGTGCCATAGCAAGCCCGAATAGATTGGCCGCCTGGCTTCTCCGGCCTTATGAACTAGGGGCCACCCGCCATTGTTTATTCTTATCTGACAGCTAAGAAGCCGCTATTGATGGAAACCGCCGCAAAACCGTCAACGCTGCGAAGCATTCTTCAACAGCGCTGTCCCCGCTGCCGCATGGGCAGAATCTTCCGCTATTCCATCTTCCGGGGTTTCCCGAAGATGCAGGAGCGATGTGCCATCTGTGACCTCAAGTTTGAGCGGGAACCCGGCTACTTCCTGGGCGCCATGTACATCAGTTACGGCTTGGGAGTTCTAATCATGGCGCCAATTGCCGCGCTGCTTTGGGCTCTGACTGGATGGTGGGTTACGAAAGTCATCGTTTGGGCCGTCGTGTTGTTCCTGCCGCTCGCACCCACGATCACTCTCTTTGCCCGAGTACTGTGGATCTATCTTGACCAGAGCGTCGATCCGGAACGGCGATGCTAGCGAGTCTCCCCTCGACTATGCGCCGAAAAGGGAAGAGGAGAATAGTTCGCCCTTTTTCTTGGAAGCGAAAAGGGATGGGCACCCACTCTACATGTAAATGTTTCGCGTTGGATTTTCCGAAGAGTTCACCCCACGTCGCAGAAATGGGTGTACAAAATTGAACAGACGCCCCCTCCTGTCCGTGCACGAATATTGTAGCTTGTCATTGCGGTTGGATCAGGGAGTACGCGAATGCCGACCCATTGCCCGCGGTGCCAAAGCAAAAATATCAGTAAGTCGAAACGCAGAGGGTTGTTTGAATCCCTGGTTTTCAAGTTGATCCATGTGCGTCCCTATCGCTGCCAGTCCTGCGATTTGAGGTTCTTTCGCTGGGCCGACCCGCACGTGCACAGCGTCTCTCACATAGCCGCCACAAGTACTCGGTCAGACTTTCAAGGAGCCATGTCCCCGTTATCTGAAGGAGAGAACGCAGTTGACGAAGCTCTGCTCGGAGAGAAATACTTGCAAGAGTCACAGGAGAGTCAGGTTCTGCAGCGACGTTATCCCGCGGGATCTTTCTGACGCGTCGCCTTTACGCCTGACAGAATCCCAACGCCTAAGAGTACGATCGCACCGACGACAATCCAGTGCGCGGGCATATGCACCAGGTGCGCGGCGTAAATCAGTCCGCCGATGAGGATCGCAAATCCAATCGCATAAAGTCCGAATGACATAGCAACTCCTCCTGCAGCCGGCCGAAGAGGCATGTACTCAAGAACTGACGTTGCTTGCAGGAGCTTGCATCATAGACGTTCCGAAAGAGCATCGCTGTCCTCTTAAGAACACATTTGAATTGAGGCTGAAAGTCCACAGTTGCGGCTAGCCCTCCTCGACCGCGAGGAAAAAGGAACGTGCGGCCGATGATGGACGCCCATTGTCTCTGCGGCTTTGACCCGGCGACCAGCACTATGTGCTTCCCGGAATATGCGGTACTAGACCGGGTTGATGACGAATAGGGTGCTAAAACGGGAAGGGGCGAGGGACGCTTCCTTGACTTGGCGAGGGGGCGACTCAATAATGGTAAAGCATGAGCGTACGCGCCGGAGGCGCTGAAGACATGTTCCTTGACGTTAAGGAATTAGCGGTCCGCAAACTGCGCATCCGGAAGACCTATGCCCCGGGCAGCATCGATTTTCATTCCGCGGAGATCAAGCAGCTCGAGCCGCTGGAAGTGACGGCGACGGCGGAGCTGCTGGAATCGCAGATTCGGATCGAGGGCAACCTCGAAACGAAGATCGAGCTCGTGTGCGCGCGCTGCCTTGAGCCGGTGGTGGAAGAGGTGACCCGGGCGTTCGACCTCTTTTACGCCCCGCTGCCTAAGGATGAGAAGCCGAAAGAGGACCGGCTAAAGGACGACGATACGGAGATTGGATTCTACCAAGGAGAAGGACTCTTCCTGGCGGACGTGATCAAGGAGCAGGTGCTGCTGGCGCTGCCGTTGAAGGTGATCTGCCAGAGCGACTGCCGGGGGCTGTGCCCGAATTGCGGCGCGAACCTGAACCACGAAGAGTGCCGCTGTGAGACCCACGCGACGGACCCTCGAATGGCCCCTCTCGCGCGCCTCAAGCAGGACTGGCTCAAGAAACAATAGTTTTCCAGGGCTAGCAAGCCCGATATAATCCGCCCATTGAGGCGGCAACGAGGTGTATTACTATGCCTAACCCAAAACGACGGCATTCCAAGAGACGGACGAGCACGAGGCGGGCGAACGACTTTTTGTCGAAACCCGCGCTGGCGAAGTGTCCGAATTGCCACGAAATGAAACAGCCGCACCAGGTTTGCCCGCATTGCGGACACTATAAGGGCAAAGCGGCACAAGAACCGGCGTCGTAAGGATTTCGAGTTTCTCTCGCTTTGCCTGCGGACAAAAATCCCATGATCACCGTCGCCGTTGACGCCATGGGCGGAGACCACGCGCCCCGCCCCGAGGTCGAAGGCAGTGTGCTGGCCGTACGGGAGCTTGGCGTGCGCGTTTTGCTCGTGGGCCAGCCGCACGTGGTGCGCGCGGAGCTGGCGAGACTCGCTTCCCCGAACCTGCCCATCGAGATCGTGCCGGCAAGCGAAGTGATCACTATGAATGATCATCCCGCGCAGGCATTCCGGCGGAAGAGGGACAGTTCGGTCCACGTGGCGGCGCGCCTGGTGCGCGAAGCGAAGGCGGATGGGATGGTCAGTGCGGGAAACACCGGCGCGGTCATGACTGTGGCGAAGTTTTTGCTCGGAACGCTGGAGTCGGTGGATCGCGTGGCGCTGGCCGCGCCGTTTCCGAACGCCAAGGGCGGCGTTTCTGTGCTGCTCGACGTGGGCGCAAACGTGGATTCGAAACCCGAGCACCTGGTCCAGTTCGCGGTGATGGGAGAGGTCTACTTCCGCGCGACCTTTGGCAGCAAGCGCCCGCGCGTCGGATTGCTCTCGGTCGGCGAAGAAGAGATCAAGGGCAACGAGCTGACGCGCGAGGTTTACACCCGGCTGAAGAAGAGTCCGGTGCATTTTGTCGGCAATGTCGAAGGCGGGGATCTGTTTTCCGGCAACGTGGATGTCATCGTGAGCGATGGATTCGTGGGCAACATCGCGCTGAAGATTTGCGAAGGCCTGGCGTTTCAAATTTTCGGCTTGCTGCGGAAGTCCATGAACAACTCGTTGGTTTCGCAGGTGGGCGGGATGCTTTCGAAAGGCGCCTTCAAGGCGCTGAGAAAGACGATTGATTACACGGAGTACGGCGGCGCCCCGCTGCTGGGCGTGCGCGGCGTTTGCGTGATCGCGCACGGGCGTTCGAACGCCAACGCCGTGAAGAACGCCATCCGTGTGGCGGCGGGACTCGCCCGCGCGCGCATGAACGAGAAAATCGAACAGGAGCTGTCGGCCGCCGCCGTTATTGCGTGACAGCGCAAGAAAAGGATTGACGATGGGCAAAGTCGCATTTGTGTTTCCGGGGCAAGCTTCGCAATACCCGGGTATGGGCAAAGAGCTGGCGGAAAAATATCCGGCAGCGAAGGCCATTTTTAACGAAGCCGACAAAGCGTTGGGCTTCTCGATTTCGAGGATATGCTTTGAGGGTACCGAAGAAGATCTCAAGCTGACCGCGAACACGCAGCCGGCGATTTTGACGTGCTCCGTTGCCGTGTATCGCGTGCTGGCGGAGAAGGGGCTGACGCCGGATTTCGTGGCCGGGCACAGTCTCGGAGAGTATTCGGCGCTGGTGGCGGCAGGCTCGCTGAAGTTTGCGGATGCCGTTCAGCTCGTGCATAGGCGCGGGACGTACATGCAGGACGCGGTTCCTGCTGGCGTGGGCGCGATGGCCGCGATTATGGGTTTGTCGCCGGCAGTCGTGGCGGATGCTTGCAAGCGCGCGGCGGAAGGCGAAATTTGTTCGGCGGCAAATCTGAATTCGCCGGACCAGACGGTGATTTCCGGGCACGCCGGTGCGGTAAAGCGAGCCGTGGAATTGGCCTCTCAGGCGGGAGCGAAGCGCGCCGTGATTCTGGCGGTTTCCGCGCCGTTTCATTCGGCGCTGATGACGCCGGCGCAGGAGAAGCTGGAAAAAGACTTGAAGCAAACCGAGTTTGCTGCGTTGCGCGTGCCGCTGGTGACAAACGTGGACGCGGACACGATTGAAACCGGCGACGAAGCGCGCGAGGCGCTGATCCGGCAGGTCACGGCGCCGGTGCGCTGGGAAGAGTCCGTGCGGCTGCTGATCGATGAGGGCGTGAACACATTCGTCGAGGTCGGGCCCGGGCGAGTGTTGAGCGGATTGCTTCGCCAAATCGAACGGTCCGTTGCGACGCTGAACGTGGAAGACGAGAAGAGTTTGGCGGCGACGGTGGAGAAAATCGCCGGCGCGCGGTCGGACGCGGCCTAGTAGAACAGGCGGAACCTGTCCGGCCCTGTCAGGCAGCTCTGCCCACAAATTGAATTTGCACGTATTGCACAGCCAAGATTGGCGGTGCCGCAAAGAGACCGAATGTTCAGTTTGAAAGACAAAGTCGCGCTGGTGACGGGAGCGTCGCAGGGCATTGGGCGCGACACCGCACTGGCTTTGGTGGAAGCGGGCGCAAAGGTCGCCGTCGCGGCGCGGAATGAAGAGAAACTCTCGGCGCTCGTAAACGATATTGTGGCGGCGGGTGGCACAGCGCTGGCCGTGAAGATGGATGTGGCCGACGCGGAGCAGGTAAAGGCAGGATTCAAGCAGGTAATCGAGAAGTTTGGACGGCTGGATATTTTGGTGAACAACGCCGCAATCACGCGCGACGGCCTGGCGATGCGCATGAAGCAGGATGACTGGGAAGCGGTGATTCGAACGAATTTGACAGGCGCGCACCTGTGCATCCAGCAGGCGTTACACACCATGATACGGCTGCGCGCGGGACGCATCATTAATATCGCTTCCATCGTGGCGCAGATGGGGAATGCGGGGCAGGCGAATTACGTGGCCGCAAAGGCCGGCCTGATTGGGCTGACGAAAGCGATCGCCATCGAGATCGCTTCGCGGAATGTCACCGTGAACGCCGTCGCGCCCGGATTCATCGAAACGCCCATGACCGACGTGCTTGCTGACAAAGTGAAAGAAGAGTTGAAGACGCGGATTCCGCTGGGGCGCATGGGTTCAGCACGGGATGTGGCAGCGGCGATTGTGTTTCTAGCCAGCGACGAAGCAGGTTACATCACCGGCCACGTCTTGGATGTGAACGGCGGTATGTATTTGGCTTGAACTATTTCCGTCGCAGTTGAGAGGAGGATTCCATGCGCGATGTTCGCGTGCTCTACAGACGGCCCGAATGGCAGCAATTTCGCCGGGTCCTCCTTGAGAGCGGCAAGATGGACGAGGAGAAACTCAGCGAAATTGAGCTGACAACCGAGGTCGACTCTCTGGAGATGGTCGAATTGATCATGTCCATGGAGCAGGCGTACGGCGTGGAGTATGTTGAGAGCCCTAAAAGTTGACCTAGCGGGGCGGGGTAACTAGAATGGGCAGGTTATCCGGGAGAGTAATTTTGGGGTAGTGGGGCCGCCACCGCGCCGGGCGGTCGCGAATCTGAGTAAGCGGGTTCCAACTAACGAGTTTTGACGCACGACCCGAGCAGCATCAGCAGGCGGGGCACATCAAGCGATAGCAAATCGCGGAGGAAATAGGAATGGCCAGCGTGGAAGAACGCGTTAAGCAGATTATCGTCGAGCAGCTCGGCGTGGATGAGGCGGAGGTGACGCCCACGGCGTCCTTCGTGGACGACCTGGGAGCGGATTCGCTCGATCAGGTGGAATTGGTGATGGCGTTCGAGGAAGCGTTTGGCATCGAAGTGCCCGACGAGGATGCCGAAAAAATGACCACCGTGAAGGACGCCGTCGAATACATCGACAAACACGCCAAAGGTAAGTAAGCCACGAAATTCACACCTCAACAGGGAGCATCAAAGCTTTGACTCGCCGGGTAGTCGTTACGGGCGTTGGATTGGTCTGCGCGCTGGGCATCGGCACGGAGGAAAGCTGGAAGAACCTCGTGGCCGGGCAGAGCGGCGTTGGCATCATCACGCAGTTTGACACGGCCGGATTTGACTGCAAGATCGCCGGCGAAATCAAAAACTTCGATCCGTTCCTGTGGATCGAAAAAAAAGAACTGAAAAAGATGGGCCGGTTTATCCAGGTGGCGCTGGCCGCCGCTGATTTTGCTATAAAAATGTCGGGCTGGAAGCCGGAAGATTCGGACCTGGATGAAGTAGGCGTCTATGTTTCGTCGGGCATCGGCGGGTTCGATATCATCGAACGCGAGCACAGCAAATTGATGCAGGGCGGGCCCGGCAGGATTTCTCCCTTCTTTATTCCTTCCGCGATTGTGAATCTGGCGTCCGGACATATTTCGATTCGTTACGGCGCGCGCGGGCCGAATTCCGCGACCGCCACGGCGTGCTCCGCTTCGGCGCATGCCATCGGCGATTCGTTTAAGATTATCGAGCGCGGCGCGGCGGAAATGATGATTTCTGGCGGCACGGAAGCAACCATCACGCCGATGGGCGTTGGCGGGTTTGCCTCGATGAAGGCGCTCTCCACGCGCAATGACGACCCGGCGCGCGCCAGCCGCCCATGGGACGCGGGGCGCGATGGATTTGTGGTCGGCGAAGGCGCGGGGATCGTGATCCTGGAATCGCTCGAGCACGCGCAGAAGCGCAATGCGCCGATTCTCGCCGAAATTGTGGGCTACGGCATGTCCGGCGATGCGTACCACATCACGCAGCCCGCGGAAAATGGCGACGGCGCGTACCGCGTGATGCGTGCGGCGATCAAGGACGCAATGCTGACACCGGAAGACATCGGCTACGTGAACGCGCATGGCACTTCGACGCCGCTCGGCGATGTCATCGAGACGCGGGCGCTGAAGAGGGTGTTCGGCGAGCGCGCCAAGCAGGTGCCCATCAGCTCGACCAAATCCATGACCGGGCATTTGCTCGGCGGCGCGGGCGGATTGGAAGCAGGCATCAGCGTGCTGGCGCTCCGCGATCAGATTCTGCCGCCGACCATCAATTTGGAGACGCCCGATCCCGAGTGCGATCTGGACTACGTTCCGAATCACGCGCGCAAGGCTTCGGTCGAATATGCGCTTTCGAATTCGTTTGGCTTTGGCGGCACCAATGCCGCGCTGATTTTCAAGCGCTGGTCCGGGAAGTAGGATTTTCATTCGAATCGCGCACCCTTGCGGTTCTGTTCGCGCTCCCAGTTTTACGAAGGCCTGAAAGGAAGTTTTTCCGTGAACATCATCGTGTGCATCAAGCAGGTTCCGGCAAAGGACGCTCCGCTCGCGATTGCCGGGAACTGGATCAAGGAATCGGATATCGGTTTCGAAATGAACGAGCCGGACAGCTACGCACTGGAAGAGGCGCTGCGGCTGAAGGAAAAGCATGGCGGGGAAGTGATCGCGCTTTCGATGGGCCCGGAGCGCGTGAAGCAGACGATCAAGGAAGCGCTCGCGAAGGGCGCGGACCGCGCGATTCACATTGTGGACGACAATTTCGCGCAGCTCGATCCGCTGGGATCGGCGAAAGCCCTGGCCGCAGCGATTCGAAAGGAAAAAGCCGATTTGGTTTTGACCGGGTTGCAGAGCGACGACCACGGCTTCGGGCAAACCGGCGTGTTGTTGGCCGGCCTGCTGGATTTGCCGCACGCGACGATCATCATGGCCATCGAGGTCACCGACGGCGAGATGCGCTTGAAACGGGAGCTGGAGGCCGGATGGTTTCAACATATCGAGTGCCCGCTGCCGGCCGTGCTGTCGATTCAATCGGGCATCAACAAAGTGCGGTACGCGACTCTGAAGGGCATCATGGCGGCCAAGAAGAAAGAGATCGCCGCGATGACGCGGGAGTCGCTCGGCGTTTCTGCCGAAGCGACGCAGAAGATTGAAAAGATTTGCGTGCCGACGAAAACGAAGAAGACGGAGTTCCTGACCGGCACCCCAAAGGAAGTAGCGACGAAGCTGGTGGAGAAGTTGAAATTTGAAGCGCGCGTGATATGAAGGCAATCAGTTTTCGGTTGCCAGTATCCAGTGGGAGAAGACGGAGATCCATTTTAACCAACTCTTCTTCCTCACGGACAACTGACCGCTGTGAACTGAGAAAGGGTAGAAGAGGCAATCGATGAAAATTCTGGTAGTGACCGAGCAGCGGCAGGGCAAGTGGAATAACGCAAGTTTCGAAACATTGGCCGCGGCGCAGCAGATTTCTAAGGATACGTCGAGCGCGGTGAGCGCGCTGGTGATTGGGAAGGGTGTGGCGGCGTTCGCGAACGAGCTGGCGGCGAAAAACGTCGCGGAAGTCCTGAGCGTCGAGCATGATTTGCTCGAAGCGTATACCCCGGATGGATATTGCGTGGCATTGAAGCAGGTCATCGAATCGGCGAAGCCGGATTTGGTTTTATTTCCGCATACGTACCAGGTGCGCGACTTCGCGCCCAAACTCGCGGCCATGCTCGGCAAAGGCATGATCGGCGACTGCATCGGCTACCGCAACGATGGCGGCAAGCTCGTTTTCATACGCCAAATGTTCCAAGGAAAAACCGTGGCGGACGTTACGTTTACGGGAGCGGCTCCGTGGTTTGCCTCGTTCCAGTCGGGAGCGTTTCGTGCAGATCTGCTCGCGGCGCATCCTTCCGGAAAAGCGCCCGTGAATGCGATGACAGTGTCCGTGAGCGCGGAGCAGATTCGCACTAAGCCGCTCGATCTCTTCAAAGAAGCGAAGTCATCGGTGGACTTGACGCAAGCGCCGCTCATCGTGGCCATCGGGCGCGGCATCAAAGCTCCTGAAAATATTCCGCAAGCCGAAGCGCTGGCGAAAGCGCTGGGCGGCGAGATCGCCGCGTCGCGGCCGATTTGCGATGAAGGCTGGCTCCCGATGGAGCGCCAAATCGGCAGTTCGGGACAAACGGTCGCCCCGAAACTTTATCTGGCGCTGGGCATCAGCGGCGCGATCCAACACGTCGTCGGCATGAAGGGCGCGCGCACCATCGTCGCCATCAACAAGGATGCGAACGCGCCCATCTTCGAAATCGCCGATTACGGCGTCGTCGGCGACATTTTCGAAATCATGCCCGCGCTTACGGAAGCCCTGGAAAGAGCGAAAACCTCATAACCTCCTTCAATTCCAATCCCGGTCACTTTGCTACAATGAGAGCAAGTCCATGACCGTGCAGCGCGAACAACTGGAAGCGGATGTATTGATCGTTGGCGCGGGGCCGGCGGGGCTGGCGTGCGCGCTGCATCTGGCGAACCTGATCAAGAAGCACAATGCGGCGGGCGGGAAGCCCGACCTTTCTACGGAAAATGTTTACGTTCTGGAGAAAGGGCGCGAGATTGGGGCGCACCAGCTTTCAGGCGCGATCATGAATCCAAAAGCGCTGGCGGAGCTGGTGCCGGATTTTGAGAATTCCGCTCCGCTCGATACGCCGGTAACCGATGATGCGGCACTACTTTTCACGAAGGGTTCGTCCTTCCGGTTTCCCATTACGCCGCCGCCGTTCAAGAACAAAGGCAATTACGTCGTGTCGCTCAGCAAAGTGACAAAGTGGCTCGGCGGGCTGGTGGAATCCGCGGGCGTCAACGTGTTCAAGGAATTTGGCGGGGCGGAGCTGGTGTACGAAGGAGAAGGAATCGGCGGAGTCATCACCGAAGACAAAGGCCTCGACAAAAACGGCAAGCCGAAAGCCAACTACACGCCGGGTTATGAGTTGCGCGCGAAGGTCACCGTGCTGGCCGAAGGCACGCGCGGGTCGCTGACGAAGAAGCTCGTGACGAAGAAAAAGCTCGACAACATCAATCCGCAAAGCTACGGAATCGGCATAAAGGAATTGTGGGACGTGCAGCCAGAGCGGATCGCGCCGGGCTACGTGGCGCACACGCTGGGCTGGCCGGTTTCCCCCGACATGTACGGCGGCGGATGGATTTACGGCCTTTCGAACAATCGCGTCTCGATCGGTTTGGTGCTCGCTCTAGAGTATGCGGATCCACAATTCGATCCGCACGCCGCGTTTCAGACCTGGAAAACGCATCCGTTCCTCAAGAAACTCCTCGATGGCGGGAAGCTGGTGCGCTACGGCGCGAAGTCGCTGCCCTACGGCGGCTGGTACGCGATGCCGCGGAATTATCTTGACGGCGGGCTGATTATCGGCGATTCGGCAAGTTTTCTCGACTCGCAGCGGCTGAAGGGCATCCACCTGGCCATGAAGAGCGGGATGCTGGCGGCAGAGACGATTTTCGAAGCGCTGAAAGCGGGAGATACCTCGTCGAAAACACTGAGCGCCTTCCCAAGAAAGATCGAGCAAAGTTACATCAAGAAAGAACTGTGGCAGGTCCGGAATTTTCATCAATCCTTTCAACATGGAATGCTCCGCGGATTCTTTCACACCGCGTTCCAGCAGATCACCGGGGGGCGCGGGCTGATCGATCCCATGCGCGCGCACGCCGGGCACGAGGCGTACAAGAAAATCAACGGCCGGCCGGCGCCCGAAAGATTCAAGGGCGATGGCAAGCTGACGTTTGACCGGCTGACGGACGTGTATCACTCCGGGACGCGGCACGAAGAAGATCAGCCGTGTCATCTCAAGGTTCTCGACACGAATATCTGCTCAACAAAGTGTGTCGTGGAGTACGGAAATCCTTGCCAATATTTTTGTCCCGCCGCGGTGTACGAAATGGCCAAGGAATCAAACGGCGCCCTGAAGCTGAAAATCAACGCCGCGAATTGCGTTCACTGCAAGACGTGCGATATCGCCGACCCGTATCAGATTATTGATTGGGTGGTGCCGGAGGGTGCCGGCGGGCCCAACTACGAAGGGATGTAGCGGCGGTGTGACGCCACGCTAGTTCGGCAGCAGGCCGTAAACATCGAGCTCCGTCTGCGTTCCAATATAGACCTTCCCGTTTGCCACGGTTGGCACACAAAACTTCACTGCAAAGCCAGCGGCATTCCCTGAACCTTGCGAGCTGTTCCAGAGCTCGGCCAAGTTTGTAGCGTCGAAGGCGCGTAGGAGTGCGGGACCGTTTCCCGTACCGGTTGGTGTGCCGTTGTTGCTCGTGTCCATCGCCCAAACGATTCCGTTCGTGGTCCCCGCGGATGAAACCGAAGGAGGTGCTCCCGGAAATCCGAACGTCGCCACGGATTGTAAAGTCGCAACCGGATTGAACTGGCTGTTGGAGGGATTGAGCGTGAACGCCTTCAGACTCTGTCGGACGCCCGCGATATAGAGTGTATTCTGCCAGTAAGCCGCCGTCGAAAAAATACCGGCCCCCAATGGAAATTGCTGAACAATGTTGTCACTGCTCGAATTGAAGTGCCCCATGTTGTCCCGGTTCACCACGTAGATTTGCCCGAGAGAATTCGTTCCTTTTCCCCCGCCGATCAATACGTGTGGAACAGGCGAAGAGGGCAAATCCACCAGAACCACGGCGCCTCCGGAACCGAGGTCAAGATCCTGTGCATCCAGGATGCCCTGGACGGCCGGTGTAAACCAATCCTGCAGCGTGAGACCGCTATTGAGCTTGAGGAAGCTGTCTCCGAAATCGCCGTTTGCGCTGTTAAAGTCTCCATTGCCTGTGATCACGTAGATGTTGTTGCTGCTGTCGAAGGCAGGGGCCCCGCCGGACATCCAGATGCCGCCTTCTCGTCCGTTTGGAGAATCGTTGAAAGTGGAAACTCGGGCGATAGTCGAGGCGTTGAAACCCATAATCCAGCCGTGGTACGGCGGTCTATCGCCATGCGAGGCCCATGCGACGTACACGATGCCGTTCGCGAGTGCAAGCCCCGCTCGCTGCCCCTCACGAAGTGGACAGAAGGGAACATTACCCGGAGTGCTCGTGCAACCGACGCTCGGGTCACCTGTATCGCCGGTCCCGGAGACCGTAATCGCCGGCGTGATGTCTACCGCCGTAACTTTGTCTTTTCCATCAGCCAAATTGACGGCATATAGACGCTGGTGATAGTTCGCCGTGCCCTCCTTGGTTTTGACTATCGCATACAGTATGTTGGTCGCGGGATCGATCACCGGCGTACCCGTGATTCCGATTGTCTTGTTGATATCGTCGGTTCCCGTGTCTGCGAAGGGAACTGCGGTGACTCCTGCTCTCAGGAAACTTCTCTGCCAGTACTGGTGGCACGGGCTGGCATCGGCGTCGAAGGCATAAATGCTGTCGTTCTGCGTCGCGACAAAAACCACGTTATGGGTGCCGCCTCCAATCGCCAGATTGGGCATCCAAAGTGGCTGGGCATATACCTCGCCATCCACCGGGCATGAAAAAAGCTTTCCGAACGTGGATGTCTTGACGTTTGCCGTGGTCAACGCGAATTCGTGGCTATTGACGCCGTCGCGCGAGGGATTGTTGTGATAGGTGGTGACGCCGACGAGATCAGTGACGCCAATGTTCGCGGAAGCGCTCTTGGTAACGTCGGCGATGCTCGTCGCGGTAATGGTGGCATTACCTACGGCATTTGGAGCGACATACGTCGCGGTGGTTTTCCCCTGACTGCTGAAGGTTCCGCCGGAGGCCGTCCATGTCACTCCGGCCGCGCTGACGTCGTTCTGAAGGTTCGCCGTAAAATTCATGGATTGAGAAAAAGTCGCTCCGCCGCGCACCGGAGTGATCACCACGCTGATCGGTCCCGTCGCAGTTGAGGCGGTACCCGTGCTGGAATAACTGCTCAGATTCCCGGCGGCGTCAGTGGCGCGCACGCGATAAGAGTAGGAAGTCGTACCCGTCAAGCCGGTATCGCTGAAGGTCGTGGCTGTGGGCGTGGAGATTTGCACGAAATTCGAGCAGGCGGCGCCCTGACAGCGCTCGACCATGTAGCCGGTGACGCCGACGTCGTCGGTCGAGGCGGTCCACACGAGATTGATCTGCGTGTCCGAAACCGCAGTCACCATCAGGTTGGTAGGAGCGTTGGGCGGTATCGTATCCGGCCCTGCCATCGTGGAAACTGTGGCGATAGTGGAATAGGGGCTGAGATTCCCGGCGGCATCAGTGGCGCGCACGCGATAGGAATAGGAAGTGGTGGCGGCCAGGCCAGTGTCGTTAAAGGTGGTACCTGTCGGAGCGGCGAATTGTGCGAAATTCGAGCAGCCTGCGCCCGTGCAGCGTTCCACCATGTAGCCGGTGACGCCGACGTTGTCGGTCGAAGCGGTCCACGCCAGATTTATCTGTGATGCTGAAGCAGCCGTTCCCGTCAAGTTTGTGGGCGCTGTTGGCGGCGTCGTGTCCGGCGGAGCAGGAGTGCCAGCGCTGGCTGTGCTGGAGTAGGCGCTCAGGTTGCTGGCGGCGTCGGTGGCACGCACCCGATAAGAATAAGACGTGGAAGCGGTCAGGCCCATGTTGTTGAAGGTGGTGCCAGTCGGCGTGGATATTTGTACGAAATTCGAGCAGGCCGCGCCCTGGCAGCGTTCCACCATGTAGCCGGTGACGCCTACGTTGTCGGTTGAAGCGGTCCAGGAAAGATTCACTTGGGTGCTTGATGCGGACGTCACAGCCAGGTTCGCGGGAGCGGAGGGTGGCATCGTATCCGGCGGAGGAGCAGAGGGGCTGGAATTGCAGCTGGTCATTACAAGAACCAGGCATAGAGACAAGAAAACGGCGTAAGAAAATTCACGCAGGACGCGATTCCCAAGAGCTCGCTTCACGTGGACCCCTCAGGTTGATTCTGTTTTGTGGCAAAGATGCCAGGAAGCGCTCCGCGCGAAAGACGACTTCTCCTTAGGAAAAAAGTATCACGGATCAGATGGCGCCGGCAGATTACGCAGGGGTTGGTGTCCGGCTGTTCAATCGGTCAGTGGCCTGAGGTTCTGCCGCGCGCGGAAGGCATCCCGATGCGGCCAAAACAACCGGTTAGGATCCGCTCGGCCACAATTTGCGGACGAAGTTACGCACGCGATCGACAAAGTTATCGCTGGAGGGAGCAGCCGGCTTCGGAGCATTCGCCGCATCGGCCGGTGTGGACGCGGGCGCCGAGGCCGACGTAACGGCAGCAGCGGCCACGCCTTCCACGCGGCCTCGGAAAATGAGCGTGGGCCGCACGCGCACGCGCCGCACCAGAACGATCATCTTCGGGTCGACCTCGGGCTGGACTTTGGCGTTGGCGTCGTAGATCAGCGGCGGCATGAAGACCTGATAGACAGGCTCTTCCTGGGCGGGGGGCGTATCGACAATTGCGGGCTGCGTGTTCGGTTTTGCGTCCGGGGCTTTCTTGCGCGCTTCCTCGGCGGTTGCGAGTTGGCTGACTTCGGGTTGCGGCGGAGGAGTTGCTTTTGCAACTTGTAAATCGCAGGCGCAGTGGATGGCGTTAGTGCGAAGGCTGTCGAGCTGCCCGTAGAGGAGAAGGACGTCGCCAGCCTGGGGGATGAGGACACTCTGCCCGGTGAGCTGCTGCTCCAGTCGGACGGCGCCGCGATTCGCGCGGATGCACATGGCGCCGGCAGTGTCGAAACCAACGAGGGCGTCCCGTGGCCCATCGCCGATGGCGACAGTTTGCGCCTGGATCTGGGGAGTGTAGATGGTCAGGGCGAGCTCGCGCTCGATGCGCACGTGAATCGTTCCCGTATCGAGGGCGATCGTCAGCGAACCTCCGGACTTTAGGACGGATAGATGCGCCGGACCGCAAATGCTGATTTGCCCGCCTTCCACAAGATCGATGCGCGCGGTGCCGGATTTGACGCGCACGTTACTGCCGCTGCGCAGGAGGGTTTTCGCCTGGCCGTGGACGACTTCAACACTCATGGGTCCGGTGACGCTGATGGCTTCGCCGTCGATGATCCCCACGGAGTCAGAAGGCGGTTCGTCGGGCCGCGCAGCCGCTGCGGCGATCAGCGCAGCGCCGAGGATGGCCATACATGCCACAAGAACTGCGGCGCGGCGCGGGCATGCGTTCGAATTGGAGCAGGCCGTCACTCGGTGATCCTCCCAACCACGGAGTCAGAAAGTCTCGCCTATACTATACGTCGGCGGGTTAACGATCGCACGCGAAGCCGGCAGCCGCATGTAGAGATGATGACGACACCAGACGCAGCCGTCGAGGCCACGAAGAAATCAGGCGAGGAACGGGTCAATGCGCACTACGACACCCGGCTGCCGGACTTGCCGTGGTCGCGGCGTATCCAAATTCCGATCATCGCCGCGGCAGTCTACAGCGTGATTCGAACGCTGGGTCCGACGCTTCGCTACGAAGTGCTTGGCTGGCACCATGCCGAGCGTGTGCATGCATCGGGCAAGAGGTGCATCTGGGCGTTCTGGCACCGGATCATTATCCCGATTGTGTGGTGGCACCGAAACCACGGCGTCGTGGTGATGAACACCACGGCGTTCGACGGGCAATGGACGCGCAAAGTGATCGAGTGGTTGGGCTTCGGCACGGCGCAGGGCAGTTCGTCGCGCGGAGGATTGCGCGGGCTGGCGGTGATGGCGCGGCGGCTGGATGAAGGAGTGGATTGCGCGTTCACGATCGACGGCCCACGCGGACCGCGGTACGTGGCGAAACCAGGGCCGCTGTTGCTGGCGCGGAAAACGGGATGTCCAATTCTGGTATTCCACATCGGTGTCAATCGGGGGAAGACGTTCGAAAAAACGTGGGACCATTTTCTGCTGCCCGCGCCCTTTGCGCGTGCGGTGATTCTATTTGCGCCGCCGATTTATGTGCCGACCGACGCCAGTGCCGAAGTGATGGAAGCCAAGCACGCCGAAATGCAGCGGGAGTTGGAACGCGTGCGCGATATCGCCGAGTCCTGGTTCTTCCTCAGCGATGCCGAGCGCGAGAAGCATCGCGCCGAATTCAGCCGTTGAACCCTCAAGCATGAGTGGATTGTTCCTGCTCAAAACCGTGAATTGAAAACCGTAAACAAAAACTAAAACTGAGAGCTAACAACCAAAAACCAGAAACTGAAAACTGAAAACTGAAAACTGAAAACTGAACTCAGTTGCCGGTGCGTTCGCCGAGCTTGACGGGAATGTCCATCTTTTTGCCGCCGCGATAGACCGTTACGGTCACGTTGTCGCCGGGGCGCTTGTGGTTGAGGACGAGGTTGACGTCGAGTTGACTGGCGACTTTTTGGTTGTCAATGGCGGTGATGACGTCGCCTCCAATGGCGATTTTGCGCATGCCTGCTTCCGCGACACGATTGCCGCCTTGAATTCCGGCGGCAGCCGCCGGACCGCCCTTCGTGGCGCGCTCCACGAGCAGGCCTTCCTTCACGGGCAGATCCAGCGCCTCGCTGAGCCAGCCACTGACCGACAAAGTTTCCACGCCGAGAAATGCGCGATGCACGCGGCCATCGGTGATGAGGTCGTTCGCGATGTTTTTCGCCGTGTTGATGGGAATAGCGAAGCCGATCCCGGCGGTCGTGCCGCTGGGAGTGTAAATCGCGGAGTTGATGCCAATGACTTCACCATGAGAATTGATGAGCGGCCCGCCGGAATTGCCGCGGTTGATAGCCGCGTCGGTCTGAATGGCCTCATCAATGAAAGTGGTTTGGCTAGTCTGCACGGTGCGTCCGAGCGCGCTGACAACGCCGGTGGTGAGCGTGGACTGAAAGCCGAAGGGATTGCCAATGGCGAGAACTTTCTGGCCCACTTGGAGCGAGCCGGAATCGCCCAGCGATAGAGCGACGAGATGCTTCCCCTTAGGATCGATTTTCACGAGCGCGACGTCGTTGCGCTGGTCGGCGCCGATGAATTTTGCCGGGAAGTGGGTTTGATCGCCGAGCACAACCTCGATGGACTGAGCGCCTTCGACGACGTGATAGTTGGTGAGGATGTAGCCGCGGGCATCAATCACGAAACCGGAGCCGGCGCCTTCGACGGGGACAGGGTCCATGAAGAAATCATATTCCGTCGCTTTGGTGAGAATGTTGGCCACGGCCGGGGATGCCTGCCGGTAGACGCGCACGTTGATAGATTCATCGCCGCTCAGGGAAGCATCGCGCTGCGCCATCTCGGCGGGCGAGGTCGAACCACCGAGGGGCACGGCCTCGACCTTGGTGGGTTGGCGGGGGCCGAATCGCGCGCCGGCCCAGTAGGCGCCGAAGATAAGCACCAGCGCGGCAAGAATGATGCGAGCGCGGTTGGAAATCTTTACTGCGGTCATGGCTGTCGTCCCTTCTGATGCACGGATGCCAATAGTATAAGGAAAATCTCGAAACGGGTCACCGCGCCATCTGACTTCGGCGGAGTTTGGTGGCGAGAGCTTCGACCTGGCGGCGGGTTTCCTCGATAGAGCCGGAACAGTCGATTTTCTCGGTGGCCAGACGCAGTTTTTCCTCGACGGGAAGCTGGGCGGCAATGCGGCGGCGGGCTTCGGTTTCGCTGAGACCGCGAGCGAGGAGGCGCTTGAGTTGCTGTTCGGGCGCGCACCAGGCCACCACGAGGCCATCCAGTTTTTTGTGAATGCCGGATTCGATCAAAAGCGCGGCTTCGACGAAGGCAGCGTCGCGCGTGCCGCCGCGCTGCCATTCCTCGAATTGACGGAAGACGACTTCGGCGACGCGAGGATGGACGATGGCGTTGAGGCGGTCGAGTCTGGCGCGATCGGCGAAGACAATGGCGCTGAGCTTTGGACGGTCCACGCGGCCATCGGGGGCCACCACCCCCGGGCCGAATTCCTGGAGGACGTCGTTGTAGGCCGGCAGGCCCGGCTTGATGAGCCGGTGGGCCAGGGAGTCGGCGTCGAGGACGGCGAAGCCCATTTCGCGGAGCATGGCAGCGACGGCGCTTTTGCCGCTGGCGATGCCGCCGGTAAGTCCGAGTCGGAGCATGATCGTGAATTATCGCGAGCTGGCGGTCGATTGAGTTGCGGAAAATTTGGGCGAGGCGCGGCGGAGGCGCGCGGCTTTCACCGTGTTACTCATGAGCATTGCGATGGTCATGGGGCCGACGCCGCCGGGCACGGGCGTGAGCGCACCGGCAATGTTGACGGCGCCGGGATGGACGTCGCCGATGAGAGCGCTTCCTTGGGCGCGGAATTTTTCGAGGCGGTCTGGAAAGTTGTGAAAAAGCCGCTCGGCTTCTTTGAGGTCTGCGACGCGGTTGGTGCCTACATCGATGACCGTTGCGCCGGGCTTGATCCAGTCCGCTTCCACGTAGGCGGCTTTGCCCATGGCGGCGATGACGATATCGGCACGGCGGAGGACATCCGGCAGGTCGCGCGTTTTGGAATGGCAAATCGTGACGGTGGCGTTGGCGTGCATGAGGAGAAGGGCCATGGGTTTGCCGACGATGTCGCTGCGGCCGAGGACGACGGCGTTGGCGCCTTCGATCTTGATATCGTTGCGGCGCAGAATTTCCATGCAGCCGGCGGGAGTGCAGGCGACCAAGCCGGGACGCCCGCTGACGAGGCGGCCGAGATTGACGGGATGGAAGCCGTCCACGTCTTTCGCGGGATCGACGGCTTCCAGAATGCGCTTGGTATCGACCTGCGACGGAAGCGGAAGCTGGACGAGAATGCCGTCCACGTCGTTGTCGCGATTCAGGTCTTCGACGACGGCGAGCAGATCGAGGGTGGTCACGGTAGCCGGCGGCGTGATGAGCGCGCTGGAGAGGCCGAGTTGTTGGCAAGCCGCGATTTTGCTCTTGACGTAGAGCTGGGAAGCGGGATTATCGCCGACCAGTACGGCTGCGAGGCCGGGGCGAACACCGGCCGCAGTGAGCAACCGGACTTCGTCACTCAGCTCGGCGAAAATCTGTTCGCGGATTTTCTGGCCATCCAGGGTGCGTGCGGTCATTCCTGGCTCGCTTTCATCGCCGAAGGAGAGGCAGCATGGCCGATGATAGCACAGGGGTGCGGGGAGAGGGGCGTAGTGGGGCAGGGGGACAGGGGGCCCCCCCTGTTTTTGTAACTGTTGCGGCTAAAGGACTTAAGGCAAGAGTGGGCAGCGGGCAGTGGACAGTGAGGGAGGGAGACGAGGGGGCAGAGAGATGGGGTGAGGGGAAGGAAAGAGGCGAAGGGGCGGCGAGAAGGTTGAGCGACGCTTCGGAGCTCTGAGTAGCCTTCTTCGCGGCTCGGTGTTAGCAATCATGTAAAAGGATAGTACGAACTAATTAAAGTGTTAAATGTCACACAGAGAGTTGTCGAAATTGAGGATTAAACGGTTTAGAACGGATGAATGGTTTCTGTGGATGCGAGTGAGTAGAGCAACCCCAAGACCCAGTTTCAAACAACGAACCTGGAGCACCCTGCGTGTTGTGTGCAAAAGGATCCGCGTTCGGGGGAGTTTGAAAGATTCGGATTCGTCATCCCGGCCACCCACCGAAGTCAAAAGCCCCGCCCTCCAACGCCGAGGGCGGAGCACCCAGCAAAACCGTCATTCGTAGCGGAGGGCGGCCATCGGGTCGACTTTTGTTGCGCGTAGCGCCGGCAAAGAACTGGCAAGCAACGCGACGGTGACCAAGAGCGCACTTGCTCCGGCAAAAGTAAGTGGATCGTTTGGCTGCAGGCCAAAGAGCAGGGAACTGGCGCCGCGAGCAGCGGCGAGGGCGAGCACGACGCCAACACCGAGCGCCAGCAGCGCCAGCGTTTGTTTCAGGATGATGCCGAGGACATCCCTTCGGCTGGCCCCAAGAGCCATACGAATGCCCATCTCATTCCAGCGCATGGCCACAATGTAGGAAATGACGCCGTAGAGCCCGATCATCGTGAGGAGCGCAGCGAGAAGGCCGAAGAAACCGGAGAGCATAGCCATCAAGCGCTCTTCGACTAGCCCGTCACGAATCTCTCTTTGAAAATCAGTGAACTGGGTGACGACGTCGGGATGCTTTTCGGCGATGACGCGCTTCGCAGCCGCGGCAACCGCCGCAGAACTGAGATTCGAATGGATCATCACGCTGGTCCAAGGCCCCTGTCCGGGGAACTGCGACGCCGGGGCGAAGGTCATCGGCGGGGTCTGGCCGCGCAGGTCGTTGTATTTCGTATCTGGGATGACGCCGACAATTTCGTAGACGGTGGCGGGGTAATCCGGCCCGGGGCTGGTCAGCAGAGTTTGCCCGATGGGGTTGGCGCCGGACAAATATCGGCGAATGAAAGTCTCATTGCCCAGCGCCACTCGTTGCGATAGAGCGGTGTCTTCCGGCGTGAAGCGGCGGCCCCTGAGCACCGGAATTCCCATTGGTTCGAAGTAATCAGGGCTCACCCACGTGAATTTGGAATTTCCTTCCTGCAATCCGATTCGAACGCCATGCTCCCAACTACCTTGCGAAAGGGGAACATTGTTGGTGGTTGCCGCGCTGAGCACACCCGGTACGGAGCGCACTTCATCCAGCAATTGCCGCTGCAAGTCTGCCCAACGCTGCCGCGGAAGATTCGTTTGCCAGAATCCCAGGAACGCATCGGTAATACCGCTCTCGCGCATTCCCGGATCATAGGTCATCAAGTTGCGAAAGCTGCGCACAAAGAGTAGCGCGCCGACGAGGAGCACCAGGGAAACAGAGACTTGCGCCACGACGAGCAGCCGCTGAAACGAGAAACCCTCACGGCCTCCTGTCGTTCCCCGGCCACCAGTTTTCATCGCAGAGATGGGTTCGGCGCCAGTAGCGCGCAGCGCCGGCACGACTCCGAAAACGACGCACGTCATAGCCGCTACGCCAACTGCGAAGAGGAGCACACGCCAGTCCGTGACCGTCTGGAGAGTTACCCCTGCTCCCTCGGTCGAAAGCGACCAGACGAGCACTCGGCTCAACGACTGCGCCAAGGCAACACCCAGCGCCGCACCTGTTGCCGCAAGTAGCAAACTTTCCGTGAACAACTGCCGAATAAGACGGTAGCGCGAGGCCCCTAGTGCGAGCCGAACGGCCATTTCGCGTTGGCGGGCGCTCCCCCGAGCCAGCATCAGGTTGGCGAGGTTCGTGCACGCGATGAGCAGCACGAGGCCTGCGATGCCCAGCAGCAGGAAAAGCGAACGGTCATACTTCCGTCGCGAACTGACGCCCGTTGAGGCAGGGCAGGCCGCGAGGCGGAAATGTTTGTAAGTTTCGGTCGAGTGTGCAGTGCGACCTGACGGAATGGTAGCCTCGAAAATGGCCGGGCTGAGTGCATCCATCTCCCCCGAGGCGCGTTGCATTGTCACGCCCGGCTTCAGACGGCCCATCACAGAGACCTCGAAGATGTCCCGCCTTAACTCATCCTTCCCCTGACAATACGGAATAGCAATATCGAAGCCTTCGCCCACCACCATTCCATACAACTCTGGCGGGGTAACGCCGATGATTTCGACAAGTTCGTTATCCACGACAAGCTTGATACCTTCGCTCAGGTCGCGTCCGCCCAGTTCGCCCTGCCAGTACGAGTACCTGGCGACCGCGCTCGTCATGGGACACGCCCCCTCTTCTTCGGGCATCAAGAGACGTCCGCGGAAGGGACGAACTCCTAATACGCGGAAGAAATCGCCGCTAACGCGAAGCTCGTGAAAGTGCCGCATCTCGCTTCCGCGGCCCACGTGCCTGAGGTTCACGCTCCAAGCAAATACGCCGGAAAAGGACTGCTGCTGGTCTCGGATTTCCTGCCACAGCGGCCGGATCAATTCTCCATATTGCTGATTGAGGCCCACCCTTGATGCCCTGAGTCCGTGATCCACACTTCGGCGAGTTCCTGCTGGTTTTGCACGGGCAGGCTGCGCAAACGGATCGCATCGAGCAACATAAAAATAGATGTGTTTGCACCGATCCCAAGCGCGAGAGTAACCTTGGCGGTAGCTGTGAAGCCCAAAGTCTTGCGGAGCGTGCGCAGTGCGTAGCAAAGGTCCGCGAAAAAGCCTTCGATGGACGGCCAGCGCCAGACGGCGCGGCTATCCTCTTGCACAAGAGTTATATTGCCGAAGTCGCGGCCAGCGGCGGCGGCAGCTTCTTTTCTGGGCATACCGCTGGCAACGAGTTCCTCGATCTTCTCTTGGAGATGTTGCTGAATCTCTTCGGAAAGATCGTTGTAGAGGCGGCGACGGGAAAAGAGCTGCTTGAACCAATTCATGATTCACCGCGCGCCAAGACGCGTGTAATGCCTTCGAGCATCTTTTCAAAACGGGACACCTCATGCTCCAAATGCTTGGCACCTGCTGCCGTCAACCTGTAAATCCGAACGCGACGGTTGGTAGAAGAAACGGCCCATTCTGCCTTCACCAACTCTTCCTTGAGAAGGCGCTGAAGAGCAGGATAAAGCGATCCTTCTTCGATCTGAAGCAAGTCGTTGGAGGTACGCTTGATGTGCTGCACGAGGGCATAGCCGTGCAGGGGCTGGCGCTTCAACGTTCGGAGAATCATCATCTCCAAGGCGCCGGGAAAAAGGTCTCGCTGTTCGGATTTTTTCATGAGCGGGGGTCTGCTCCAGACCTTGGGTCAGAGACCATTTTGGACAAGGCCTAGAGCAAAATAGTGTAATTAATGTTTGCAGTCAAGAGCTATTCTTGAGCGACTGCCAAGATGCAATTGAATTTGTGCCGTCGAGCGGCTTTCAGTGGAATCGAAAACTTTTGACAAGGTTAAAGTATCTAATTTGTGGGGACTCGAGATGGCACTGTTTGGAGATGTGGAGGACCGGAAGACGCTGGAAAAGAAAGCGCAGGCCGAGGGGCGGTTGCCGCCGGGGCAGTCGCTGACGCTGAAGTGGCCGGTGCTGCACTATGGCAGCGTGCCGACATTTGATGCGGCGAAGTGGGACTTCAAGATTTCCGGACTGGTGGAAGCGCCGGTGCGGCTGACATGGGCGGAGTTTGGAGCGCTGCCGCAAACGGAAGTGACATCGGATTTTCACTGCGTGACGCGCTGGAGCCGCCTCGACAATCGGTGGAAGGGCGTCCTGTTTACGGATGTGATGAAACTGGTGAAGATGAAGCCGGAAGCGCAGTTTGCGCTGGTACTGGCGGAAGAAGGCTACACGGCAAATGTGCCGCTGGCGGATTTGCTGAGGCCGGACGTGCTGTTTACGTTCGAACACGACGGTGAGCCATTGGCGGCGGAACATGGCGGGCCGTTGCGGCTGATCGTGCCGCACCTGTATGCGTGGAAGAGCGTGAAGTGGGTGCGCGGGTTCATGCTGCTGGACCACGATCGGCTGGGATTTTGGGAGCGTAACGGGTATCACGCGTATGGCGACCCGTGGAAAGAGCAGCGGTATTCGGGAAGCTGAAGGTTGCTGGTCCATGCGAGCCGCACCGTAGCGGTGTGAGTTTCCTCTGTCATAACCGTAGAGTGAGCGTATGATAGCGCCAGAGATCAGGTTCCCCTGCAATAGGAGTCGGGTATGCTTGATCGCATCTGTAGGAATTCCCACATCATTCTGGCGCTAGCGTTGTGCTCGGTCCTGCCTTGTTGTGTTGCCGCACAAAAAGTCACTCCGCCGAATGTCTCGGGCGCTGCAAGTCTCCCTACCGCCGGGGGGCTGATTCTGATGGTTGAAACGATTGATCTTGAGGTCTCCGTCACGGGACCCGACGGAGGGGCTATCGAGGAAGCGGCGGTGGTAACGGTGATGAAGTCGAACGGCCAATTTTACCGCCAGGGAACGACAAAAAAAGGCAATGTGCGGTTTAACGCTGTGGCTCCAACCGAATATACGGTACAAGTAATTGCTCCGGGATTCGGAAGAGTGGCGAAAAACATTGATGTCCAGGAGCATGGCACGGCTGAACTGAAGGTCAGCATTCAATTGCAGCCGGCGGCGGACGGGGATGACGCGGCGACCGCAGAAAGGATTAACGCTCTTACTTCCAAGGCCCAGAAGGAACTGGGGAAAGCGCTCGAAGCACTAAGGACTAGCAAGCCCGCGGAGGCGCGGAACCATCTCGATGCGGCCTATCGGTCAGCACCCGATCACCCCGAGGTAAATTACTATCTCGGAGTCTATTGGTCGCAGATGAACGATTGGATGCAGGCTAAGTCTTATTGGACAAAGACCATTGACGTCTATTCTAAACACCTGCTTGCGCTGCTGTCCCTTGCCCAGGCCCTCCTGCGAGAAAACAAGGTAAACGAAGCACTGCCATACTTGAACCGTGCGGTAGAAGTGGAACCTTTTTCCTGGCGCGCCCACGCGATCTCCGCTGAGGCGTACTTGCGCCAAGGTTCGACTGAGGAGGCCGTAGGACAAGCCGAGCGCGCCCTCGAATTAGGTCATGGACAGGCTGCAGAGGTCCAAAGAGTCCTGGCGACAGCCCTGGCAAGGCGTGGAGAAAAGGATCGGGCTGTCAGTGCTTTGCGAGCGTACCTGACGGAGCATGGCACTGATCTTGAGGCCAGGAAGCAACTGGAGAATCTTCAAACTGTTCCGGGGGCCGTCCTCTCTAGTGATGGCATGACCACCAGCGACGAGTTGATGGCGATCAGCGCGGCGGCAACTTCGCAGTCCCTGCCCTCGAACTGGTTGCCACCTGACCTCGATGAAAGAATGCCCCCTGTAGAACCGGGAGCCACTTGCGCGCTCGACGAAGTTATTCAAAAGGCTGAGAGACGAGTGGAGGAATTCGTTGGCAACGTCGATCGCTATACAGCAACGGAATCACTATTTCATGAATCGATTAACAAATGGGGTTTGGCCTCGTCCCGGGAGACGCGCAAGTTTGATTACGTGGCGTCTATTGAGGAAGTGAAGCGTGGATTCTTCAACTTTGAAGAATTTCGGAAGAGCCACACGTCCCAGGAGGAATTCCCGGACGGGGTGGCAACCCTGGGGATGCCGGCTCTTGCGCTCATTTTCCATCCTTACAATTCTGGAAATTTCGAGATGAACTGCGAAGGACTGGCGCGGTGGAATGGCAGAATCGCCTGGCAAGTGCATTTCCGGCAAAGAGCCGACAAGCCCAATACGATTCGGAGCTTTCGGATGGGCTTCCAGGGCCCATCGCACCCAGTTGCCCTGAAGGGGCGCGCTTGGATCGACGCGGAGAGCTATCAGATCGTGAGGCTGGAGACCGACATGATCGCGCCCCTCCCGGAAATCCGCCTAGTTGCCGACCGCACGGCCATCGAATACGGTCCGGTGCATTTCCGAGAACGGAATGTGGACATGTGGCTTCCGAGCAGCGCGGAAGTTTATTCCGATTGGAGGGGGCGGCGTTTTCACCGGCGCCACAGTTTCAGCAATTACCTGCTCTTCGCGGTGGACGAAAAGCAGCGCATCTCCGCGCCGAAGTCTGCTGAAGAGACGCCCTGAAATCTTCTCCTGAAACGGTGAGAGAGAATCCCTGACTCTGGAACCTCTGAGTCTCCAGGCCGCTTGCCTATTTCGACGAGCCATTCCCCGGCTGAATTTCGCGTGACTTAGAGTGTGGACGCTATGACCATGTTCACCTTGCTGCATTCTATAGGAAAACCCACCATCGCCACTTGTGCCCTAAAGGAAATACGAGCTAGAGATTTGCCCACAGCTTGATTTTCTCGATCTTATCTTGCTGAGGCCCGGCTAAGTCCGCCTCCGTCAGCCAGTCCTTCCCACTACGCGTCAGGAGGCTGCATCGATTGACGGGGCGCATCATGGCGATGAATTCTTTCGATTGGACTCCCCGGGAATATTCTGCAAGAGTGACGTTGTAGAGTTCGCGCGTTTGCCGCGCCGCAACGTACGACGAGGACTTCGTAGTTCTTTAGCAAGCCCTGTCCAGCCTCTCGGTTGAATCGGTTATTCCCTGACCACGTGGTCTGAAACGGACACAAAAAGAACTCAGCTGACGCTCCAAGCAAAGCTTGCGCGTCCATCCCAAATCTAGAGTGGAGCAACAAAATGACGACGCTTCTAAGTAAATCGGTTTATTGCAGCAGATTTGTGAGAGTGGTATTGCTGGGGCTAGTGGCCCTCTGCGGAGCCGCAAGCCCCCTTCTTGGCCAGGAAACGGTCGGTGGCAAGTTCACGATGACCGAAAATACACGCTGCGGGAAGAAATTTCTTCCCGCAGGAGCCTACACATTTTCCATTGAGCCTACGGGTGCCCTACAATCCGTCAACTCTATCCAGAGTGCGAGCCACCCAGTGTTGGTCATCGTGCGCCCGACGACAAATGCTGGCCCGATTGCCATCATTTTCGCAATGGCATCGCGAAGTGCCCATGCTCTCGACGCAAGTAAGCTCGTTCTAGAGCCTATGAACAATGGAATGGCAATGCACTCCATGTACCTGGATAAGGAGGGACTCGTTCTGGATTTCGATTGGTGGAGCGCGAAGGACAAGACCCAGATGCTGGCTCAGGCGGCACGTCCTGAACCGGCGCCGGCATCTAGGTCAAAGTCAACCGATTGATGAGAAATTCCCGATCTGCGCGGCGGGCCCTTCAAGCGGCCCGCCAGCAGCGGGCGTCTTCCCTTCGATTCAGCCGTTGCAAAATTTCGATTGGACACCACTATCCCGCCCCGGTAGGTTATAGGTTACGAACTGCGAAAGTGGTCCGTTATTGGTCAATAACCCTGAATTGGACATGCTGCATGAAATTGGCAACCGCATCGCGGCTGCCGATCCATTGCCCGAAGTCTTGGGACGCGTCGTAGAAGTCATTTCCGCGGTGGTGGAGTCCGATTCGTGCTTTGTCTACGTCCTGGAGGGGGATGAGCTTGTCCTGCGGGCCTCCAAAAATCCGCATTCAGAAGTTGTAGATCGATTGAAGCTCCGGGTAGGACAAGGCATCACGGGCTGGGTTGCCGAGCATAAAAGGCCGGTGGCCGTCGCGCGCGATGCTTTCCAGGATCAACGGTTCCGATCGTTTAACGAACTGCCCGAGGATCTCTACCAAGCATTCCTGTCTGTGCCAGTGCTATCCCGAGACAAGCCTGTCGGGGTCATAAACCTGCAACACCGGCAGCCGCACAACTACAGCCAGCGCGAGATCCATCTGATTTCCACGATTGGATTTTTGGTAGGCGCCGAGATTGAAATGGCCCGGCTCGAAGGGGAGAACTCCGACCTTTCCGAACAATTGGAAACCCGGAAAGTCATCGAGCGCGCCAAGGGAATCCTGCAGCGGGATTTGCAGCTGAGCGAACAAGAGGCCTACGTCACGTTGCAACGGCAAAGCCGCCAACGGCGCATATCGATGAAAGAAATCGCGGAAGCGATCGTCCTGAGCGACGACGTCAAACGTACCCCCGGCAAGCCAAAACCGAGTTAGATCTGCTGCGCCGTTAAGTCAGCCCATTCGAAAGCCGGAAAAACATACTTTGCGCCGGATAGAGCGCCAGTCCACCGCAGCGACGATGAGAGAGCCAGGCTGTACTAGTCGGCGGCGGATTGGGACTTGGCCGGGTCGATCTCGATGCGGCCCTTGAAATGGGCGCCGTCCTCGATGCTGATTCGCGCGGTGGAAATGTCACCGACGACTGAGCCATCCGTCTTGACGTCGACGCGGTCGCGCGCATGGACATTGCCGACGACTTTGCCATAAACGACCACTTCGCCGGCGTGAATCTCGGAATTGAGCTGGGCGGTCGAACCTACGGTTAATTGATGGCCGCGCAGCGAGATCGAACCCTCCACCTTGCCGTCGATCTGCAAGTCTTCGGTGCCGGTGATATGACCCTTGATTTGCAAGCTCGAACCGAGGCGAGCAGAATTGCGCGCCGTGGAACTGCTCGAGCGAGAGGCAGAGAGTGCGCTCAAAGGTGTTACTGAGGATGCGGGTCCCGGCGCCGGCGGTACGGCAGATGGTTCGGTTTGCGACTGCTGCTTGGTCCACATACTTCCTCCCTTATTCAATCCTGAAGAGTTGATTCGGCTCCGGGTGGGAGGAGCGGCGTGGATACACTTTAGCTGCGTTTGGCAAGACGAGGCAACCACGAAAAGGTGCCGGCTTGCGCAGATCAAACCCTGTCCGCGCGGACAGGTCAGGCGCTCCAAGCTTCAAGCGATCTCTTGAACTCGATTGAGGAAGCCGACCAGGTATTTCCAGGCGAAGTAGTACACGATCAGCGCAACGGGACCGGCGATCGGGAGGGCGTGTGCAGCAAACTTGGGGATGGGGAAATTCAGCAGGCTAGCAACCACAATCCCAAGTGGCGCCAGCAGAATCGGAAGGAGCGCGCCGTGGAGGCCAAGGGACAGTTGCCAACGAGAGCGGAGTGCAACGAAGAGAATATTCCAGAGACCCCAGGCGTTCGGCACGACGGCCATGGGGAACACGATCACGCGCTCGACAGGGACGGGAACGTCAAAAACATACCGCAGCATCGTAAAGACCGTAGCCACCACGAGAAGGAAAATCGTGGGAACGGTGATCCCTGCCATGTATGCGCGAAGATAGGTGTGCTGATTCATGATAACCCCCTGCCTCACAAGTGATAGAGCAGTGCCGGAATAGCTCCGGGGAAGAGAAGAAGAACTGCGCTCAGAATCGCAGCAAGCGCCCAATCGAACCACGGCACGCGGGCGGGTTGTTGACTGAGTTTCTGCAGCATTTGCGGCCACAGATCGCGCCGGAGTTCGGGGTCCTTCAGCGGGGCGATTGCTGTCTTGAGAAGCCCCTTGATTTCTTTGTTGTTTTCTTCGTTGCTCATTTCGCACCAACCTCTGCACCCAACGAATTGAGTTTCTTGCGCAAAATGCGCACGCCTCGAAACACGCGCACCTTGACCAGAGCCGCGGAAATTCCCACCGCTTCCGCGATCTTGTCGTACGGTTCCTCTTCGATCAGCGCCAGTGTGGCCACCAAGCGGTATTTTGCGGGCAACTGGAAGAAAGCCTGTTGGATCTGTTCACGTGTTTCGCGGCGGACCGCGGGATCCGCGGCCCCCGCGCTGGCCAGATCTTCCGGGAGTTCGATCTCGCATCGCGTCGTCCTCAGATGATCGAGAGCGGCGTTGGTCGCGATTCTCCGTGCCCAAGCGCGAAAATTGCCGGCCGGGTGGAATCGGTCGCGCGCCCGGTAAATACGCCAGAATGTTTCCACGGTGAGATCCTCAGCAATTCCGCTGTCGCGTACGATGCGAACAATCCAGAAGTAGACTTCCTTCTGGTGCTGCCGAAACAGCGCCTCGAAGGCCTCCAGGTCGCCCGCCGCGAACCGTTCCAGCAATTCCATCCGCCACTCTCTATATCTACTTACTGCAAATTGGAGTGCGAGGTTACAGGAGATTTGGAGGAGGCGTGAGATCCGGCGGTGAACGGCGGGAAACTCAGGCTCTGGGCCTACGTGACTTCATTGCTCGGGAATCTCCACTTCGCAGTAGGTGCCGGGCTTGGCAGCATTTACGGCAGCTACGACATGCGCTACATGCTGGCGCAGTACTGGCCATTGCGGATTGCCCAGCACGACGATCGCGATTGTGTGAATCTGCAAATTCTGCTGGTACCGGATATTTTGTCGGGGGTGATCAACACATCAAATCCAGCGTCCTCAGCGGCCCTTAGCAATTCGCCGTTCTTGAGCTTGTCCCACCCTCGCTGAGCTGTTGTTCGGACTGTGTGTTCTTTGAGGAATGGACGGATAGGGACTGGGGTACCTTGGTCAAAGAGAACGAACATCAGCTGCTAACAGCAGACGAAGGAGTCTCGTCAAGACTACGGGCGGCAAACTCGATAACGGCCTTAATCTGGTCGCGATCCAGCCCTTCGAACCAATCCATGATGTCATCAATGTTGGCACCGGCTTGCAAATTTTCAAAAATGACGGAGACGGGCATGTGCGTACCGCGGAGCACCCAGGCGCCGCTTACTTTTCCCGGGACGCTTTCGACCGCGGAGCACTTTGACCAATCCAGCACCGGCATAGCACACTCTCCCCCAAATTATCGTACACCCGTTCGACGGATGCTAAAAGGACGAGAAGGAGTACAAAAGAAGAAGGCCCGGGCGGTCAACGCGTCCGGGCCTGTTGGTTTCTGCTAAGTCGCGATTAGTAGATGTCGTATGAAAGGTCGCGTTGACAGCGCGTAACTTACAGAAAAGCCACACCAAGAAACCGATAAAACCGACAAAGTGGACGATTCGTAGGCCATCTGTAGGCCAAAAATTCGGAACAATATGACGCGTACTCGACCCAAAGCCCGTGGCTCAGATGGACTGGAAGAAGACGCTCGGCATGCACGTTCATCTCCATGTGGCTATATTGCCAGACGGCGATATAAGGGTCAAGTCCGAAGTGCACTGAATCCGCGAGCAACTTTAATAGTTCCCGCCTGGTCGGCTTGTAGGAAGTGATCTCCGCGCTTGGCATCGATCCTGGACGGATTACGGCGAAACAGGAAGGAACCGCATTACTTTTCGTTTGCCGACAATCCGCCCAGAACGCGACCGCGAGACGGATAAGTCAAAGTATTGCCGAGACTTAGTCAACACATAAAAAATATTGAGCTTTGTCGATTTCGCGTATCCTCGCTCGACGTGTATGTAGCAGGAGACACAACCATTATGCTGACAAGAAGGCTCATCGCAACTTCCGCTGCCGGGACCATACTCGCAGCATCGGTACTTGCATTCGGTCAGACACGCACGACACCTGGCGTCGAAACCGGCCACGCCCTGGTGAACGGGATCAATCTTTATTACGAAATCTATGGCAGAGGAGAACCGCTGATTCGACTGCACGGTGGGCTGGGCGCGACGGAAATGTTCGGCGAGGTCGTGCCTTTGCTTGCCAAGACTCGGCGGGTGATTGCCGTTGACTTGCAGGCGCACGGGCGCACCGCGGATATCGACCGCCCTATGAGCTTCGAGGCGATGGCCGACGACATCGCTGCGCTGATAAAGCATCTCGGGATCGAGAAGGCCGACGCTATGGGTTACTCGCTCGGCGGCGGGGTCGCCCTGCGCGTCGCCGTCCAGCATCCCGAAGCGGTTAGGAAGCTGGTGCTTGTGTCAATCGCGTATAAGCGCGATGGATGGTATCCGGAGATCCTCGCGGGAATGGCACAAGTAGGTGCAGCGAGCGCCGAGCCGATGAAGCAGACTCCGATGTATCAGATGTATGCGCGCATTGCGCCGAAGCCGGCAGATTGGCCGGTGTTGCTCACCAAAATCGGCGACCTGCTCAGGAAGGATTATGACTGGTCGAAAGACGTGTCGCGAATCAAGGCGCCGACATTACTGTTATTTGGTGATGCCGACGCCGTCCCTCCCGCACATGCCGTGCAGTTCTTTGAACTGTTTGGCGGCGGCAAGAAGGACGGCGGCTGGGACGGATCCGGAATGTCCAACTCTCGGCTCGCCATTTTGCCAGGGCTAACGCATTACACCATCTTCTCGTCGCCCATGCTTGCATCCACTGTCACTCCATTCCTCGAAGCGCCCATGCCGGGAAACATGTGAGGCATGGATTAGAGCGGCTGATTTCACGGGGCTTCGTTCGATTTTAAGGTAGACGTGGATTCACTCGGCTGTGGCCGGAGGAAACCCAGCCCCTAAACCAAACCAGAAGGAGACACAACAGATGCGATTCATGATTGTCGTCAAGGCCAGCAAGGATACGGAGGCCGGCCAAATGCCCGAGGAGAAGCTCATTGCCGCGATGGCGACGTACCACCAGGAACTTGCGAAAGCCGGAGTGCTGCCCCCCCACAGTGGTTGGCACTCCTCCGATTCTCGGCCCCATCGGATTGGGTTTTCGTGTGCCGATGCTTGTGATCTCTCCGTTTAGCCGGGGTGGGTTTGTATCGTCGGCTCTCTTCGATCA
>Ga0137409_10000274_pt1 | contig 52451 bp, 53 predicted proteins | sample CZODoug1_16funga_FD_122059 | JGI IMG/M metagenome (GOLD analysis project Ga0137409, IMG submission 122059) | Vadose zone soil fungal communities from Angelo Coast Range Reserve, California, USA - CZODoug1_16fungal (Hybrid Assembly) | ecosystem: Environmental > Terrestrial > Soil > Vadose zone... | reverse complement strand
GGGGGAGTGAGATAAGAGGGAGGGGCGGAGGAGGGAAAACCGATCGGGCTTCGAGGCAAACCCGCGACCCGCAGGTCGCGGAATAGAAGAAAGAACCCTCTTTACTGGACCTTCGACGTGGCCGTGTGGCAGTCGAGGTCGGTCGTCACCTGCGCCTTGACCACGCCCAGCCCGGCGGCAAACCAGACGTCTCCGCGCGTGGGCTGATGTCCGGGATGCCGGTCGGCCGCCGCGCTGAATTCGACGTGCAGGGCCTGCACGCGCGTATCGCCCCGTTCGATCCGCTCCTCGCCGCGCAGGGTGAACGTCAGCGTTTCCCGTCCGAAGGAGCCGGTCCACGTCTCGCCGACCTTCGCGGACGTTTTCAGGATCGTCAGGACCGGAGCGTCGGTCTTCGCCTCGAGCTTGAGGTCGATGCCCGTTTCGGTCGCCCGCAGCCAGCAGTGGCGGTAGCCGAGGTAATTGGAGACCTGCACCCAGTCGTCTTCGGAGCTGCCGACCTGGGCGACCACGTCGGCCGACGGATTCACGGCCTCCGCGCCGACGTCCTCGACCTAGTAGGTCCAGAATCCGCCTTCCTTCAGGGGGAAGTAGGGATTGTCCCCGAGAAGCGCCAGCAACACGACGACACGCAGCATTGGTAAAGGACTGCCTAAAGGCAGCCCCTCCCTTTCAAACCGTACGTGCCCGATTTAGGCATACGGCTTAACGAGAGTCTATCCGGTCTGTGCATGCGGACCTCCGGGATATCGAATCGTGCCTTGCAGATGGGGCAGTCCAAGGCGATAGGCTTCCTGAAAACTCAGATACTTGCCTTTCGCTCTCTGACTGCGGCGCTGGATAAGGAGGCTCAACCGATGTCGGGCGTGACGTTCGATCTTCATGAAGGCTTTCGAGGCATTGCCGCTCCGGAAGTAGGCGGCCCATCCCAGCATCACCGGCCGAAGCAGGGCGATCACATCCGCCAAATCCAGCCGTCCATGATGCCGGTGAGCACAGATCTCCCGGATGCGTTCCCGGATACGATCCATGCTCTTGGGGCTCGGCCAACGGTTCAGATAGAACTTTCGTCCGTTCTTCCGTGACCGTACCTTCTTGAGCGTGCATCCCAGAAACGTGAACTCCTCTCGACCTTCGCTGAGATTGACTATCCGCGTCTTCTCGGGATGTAGCCTGAGCTTGAGCTCGTTGAGGATCACTTCCGCCGTCCGGTATGCCTGGAGTGCTTCCTTCTGGGTTCGACACATCGCCACCCAGTCGTCCGCGTAGCGGATCAGCTTGGTAGTCCCGTTGAAGAGACCTCCATCGCCGGTCCAGCTCTCCGAGGTAAATATTCGAAAGGAGGGGGAAATCACCGACCCCTGCGGACTCCCCACTTCTGTCGCCCGCAGGGCTCCTTCTTCCATGACCCCGGCTTTCAGCCACTTCCGGATCAGCTTCAGCATCTTCCGGTCCGAGATCCGCTTCTGCACCGCTTCCATCAGAAGCTCGTGGTCGATGCTATCGAAATACTTCTCGATGTCCGCATCCACCACCCAGTTGTAGCCCGCGTTAGCCGTTTCCCGGATCGCCTCCAATGCCTGTTGGGCATTTCTCCCCGGACGGAATCCGTAACTGCACTCCTCGAAATCCGCCTCGAAGATCGGCTCGATCACGATCTTGGCTGCCGCTTGCACCACCCGGTCTCTCACCGTCGGAATCCCCAACGGCCTTTTCTTTCCATCCGGCTTCGGAATGTAGTGGCGACGGACAGGGGTCGGCCAGTACTTTCCCGCCTTCAGGTCCTCCTGAATCTTCTTCAGGAACTCCTCCACGCCGTGCTCCTCGATGGCCTCGATGGTCTTCCCATCCAGACCCGGGGCACCTCCATTTGCTCGGACCCGGCTCCACGCCTCCCACAGGACGTCCATCCTGTAGACCTTGTCATACAGCACGTGGAATCTCCGATTCCCGCTGGCCTTGGCCGCAAACCATAGCTTTCGTTGGAGTTCTCGGACTTTGTCTGCGGGTGATGAGGCTTCCGCCATTCCCTCGTCCTTACCTCGTCCAAAAGCTCGACTCAAGCAGGGGCCCTTCCCTCCGCGAGGTTATTCGTCCTCGCTTCATCGGTACTTCGACCCCCTCGGACTTCCTCTTGGCACCGGGGCGTTTCGGCTCCGCCTTATCGCCACAGCTATCCCACTCAAGGGCGCCAAGGAGGATCTCTCCTGTTCCGCTGTCCGCTGTCCTCTCGTCCCGTCCCCTCTACCCCGGGGGGAGTCCTGCGGGAGCTCTTCCCCGAGGCTGGTCCACAGCTCTCGGGCTCCGCAGTCTTTTGCCTTCGCCGTGACATGCTCGGCTCGGCCTCCCACAGCCCTTTCGGGCGGATACTCTAACGGGATGTCGTCGGGGGTTCACTTTCGTTACGGGCCGAAAGGTCGCTCCCTCCTTTCGGAGGCTCTTGTCACCCCGCTTAGCACCAGGAATTTCGCCCCAGCACCGGGGTCCGCTACAAGGCGTCCGCTGGACTTACCCTGGCGGGACTCACACCCGCAAGTGGACAGCAGCTTCGCAGGACACGCCATCTACCCTAGTATACCGCCCTCGGGCCCCGGGAGACTCGCGGAACGGGACTCCGGTCCCTGAGCGCTCCCCGCGCGAGCGCCGGGGAGTTCAATATTTGTTGACTCATTCCCTTAGGGGGCCTATTCTGCGGGGGCGACCGGGAACCAGGGAGGAAATCTCATGGTCACGGTCGCAAATCCCGGCTCCCTCTCGAGACGTCGACGCTTCACGTCCTGGCTGCCTCCCTTCCTCCTCGTCCTGATGGGTTCGAGCATGGTGCTGACGGGATGCAAGACCGTACTTCCCGGAACCTATAAGATCACGCTTCCCGTCAAGCGGGACGAGACCATTGAGGCGTCCAAGATCGTGGAGGGCAAGCCGCCCGTGAAGTTGAACCCGACCTCGAACGCCGACAGCGTCCAGTTCTCCTACAAAGCCGAGCCGAACGAGGAATTCACCATCCAATACCGCTATTCCACCCCGCTTTCCGGTCCGGAGAAAGCCGAGTTCGACGGAGCCCTGGCGAAATTCCTCCCGCAGTTCCTGGTGAGCCTCAATACGGCGAGGGAGGAGGCGTTTCGTCCGCTGGTCCAGAAAAACCCGGTGGTCGTCCGAGCAGACTATCTTCGGGAGCTGTCCAAGGCACTTTCGAGGAAGCTTCAGTCCAATCCTGCGTTCGGCGCCGGGGTCGCGCAATTCTTCAATTATTCCAACGAGGAAGGCGAGTCCGCGATCGTCGTCATTTTTCGCGAGTTCGGGATGTCCGTGGCGGTAGATCCGAGGCAGAAGGTGGAAATCCTCAGCCTGAGCGATGAGCCTTTTTTCACGACGAAGAAGGACCTCGATACAGCCGTGAATAATCTAGTCGAGGCTCAGAAAAGAGTGGATCAGTCGTCTGAGACGCTCTCCAAATTCCTGGAGCAATACCAGTCGCTGGATGAGACGGGCAAGAAGGCGACGCCGAAACTTGGAGGAGACCCCGCGAAGGCGGCAACCATTGAGAATGCCATCCGATTCCTGCAGGGAGCGGGCAAAGAACTGACTGCAAAATTGACCGCCTTGGGAAAGGGGGATCAGGATCCCTACTTCGTTCTAAGCCACGCGCTCTCCGAAGGGGTACCGAACCGGGCTTGGATTGAAAAGCTGGAGATTCCGACTTCCGCCGAGGCAGACCCCTCCGCGAACGCGAAAGTCAAGGCGCTGGCGCCGCTGCTGAAGTCGTTCGAGGATTCGTCGCGACCGTTTCTCAGGGCCAGAGAGGAGTTTGAAGTCAACTTTGAGGCGAACAAGAAATCCTACGACGCCGCGGTGGAGAAGGTCCTGGGGGCCATCAAGCGGAAACTGGGAGCCGTTCAGGAACTGAAAGTTTCCGATGTCCCTGTCCATGCCGGGGCGACGCCCAAGGTCGCAGAAGGAAACATCGGCATCATTTTCTCGAACAAACTGGATGACATCAGAACCCAGCTTTACGGAAGCTATTTCCTGGGCAATCTCGCCTATTCGACGGGAATGTGCGCGGAAGCCGAGCAGATCATGAATCGAATCTCGATCGACGTGGGACTGGCCGTGGCCAACGTCGACACTCATCCGGACACGAGGTCCGCCGGTGCGGTGACCTTTACCTTCGGGATGGGGCTCGAAATCATGTCGGGGGTCAATGTCAGCGGCGGTCTCATGCTGTTCGAGAACCAGCAGAACAACAAGCTGGATAAAGCCGCCTACTTCGGGGTCTCGATCGGATTTCTCTCCCGCCTGGTCGGTGTGGACACGGAGGGGAAGATTCGCCAGGACCCCAATCCGCCCCCGAAATAACCCTTAACAACCTGTATAGGAGCGCCATCATGGCCTATCTTTCCAATCTGCTGACGAGGCCCTGCTTCCAGGGGAACGGGAATCCCTTCAGGCTCTATAACTCTCTGGATCTCCAGGCCGTGGGCGTCCCCGGGGCGTCCGGCGACCTCAGCCTGAGTTTCGGCGGGAAGGATCTTCCCTTTGCGGCGGCCTCCGTCACCAACCCCTCAGGGAAGGCGGTGTTTCTAATTCCGGAAATCCAGGCCGCCGATCAGCAGAACACCGACCCGGAGCGGCTGACGGCCTGGATTGCGAAGATTACGGCGAGAGGGCTGAAAGTCGATCTCCTTTCCGGCGGGGCCTTTCAGTTGACCCACTCCATTGCAGCGGACAGCGCCGGCCCCGTCACGTATTTGCTCTTGGCGACGACGAAGGATCCTGCGCCAGGCCGGGAGTCGGTTTCCTTCCAGCCGAAGAATCCCGCGGGAGCTGCGGAAACTGTCCCTTCGGACATCTCCTAGGCGTTTCCCGGGTGGGGCCTGCTTTCGTCGGAGGAAGATCCGATCATGTCGACCATCCTGGATCTGGTGCGCCGCCTGCTCCCCCAGGGCTCCAACGGCTTCGGGAACTGGAAGTCGTGCCCCTCCTGGCCGCCGGATGCGTTCGCCGTCGCCGCGACGCTGGCACGACTTTCAGGCTGCTACTCGCGGATCCGCGTCAGCCGGTCCTCTCAAAGCCTGCAACAGGAGGGCATCCGCTGGCGGCTGCATGGAGTCGTGCCGAAATCGGCGCTCGAATGCTGGAAGGTGCTGATCCGGGACGGGAGCCGGAAGCTTTCGGCGGTGGGATCCACTCCCGTCTGGTGGACCGCTGCCCTGGAACTCGTCGCGATTGCGGATGAAGCCAGCCGGGGGATGGGATTCGTGCTCCCGGCGAAGCAGCTCTCCCTGCTCGCCAAGATCGTCCTGTACGAGAACTGGCGCTATGTCGGCAAGTTGGACCGGACCCTGAAGAATGTTCCTCATAGCCTGTGTCTGCACGTTCCGAAAAGTGAGGCCTGCGTGCAGCCGAAGTCGCGAACCCCGCAGGTGGGATGCACCGTCAACGCCCTGTCGCATCATCTGGCCCTGCTGCCTCCGGAGGGGGAGATTCCGACGTTCTGGCAGCAGGGGGTTCCGGGAGCCAGCGCCACGAAACCGTTGAATCTCCTGCTGGTTCCCTTTCCCTATAGAATCGACGACGAGGCTTTCGTGGTCCGACGCTCGAAGGCGAGGCGAGGTCGGTACTTCAGCGTCGAGCCGACCTGGATGCGAGGGGTTTCCGCGTCGCTCTTTGCGGAATTCCTGAGGGACCTGATCCGAGTCGCCGCCCGCCACACGAAGGATCGCCGGATCGACGGCGTCATCCTCCCGGAGGGGGCCCTGGAGTTCAGGGATGCCCGGAGGATTGCCGAAGCGCTGGCCCCGGAACGCCTGGAGTTCTTCATCAGCGGCGCCTCGCGGGACTCGGCCGCCGGCCCGCAGAACCTGGCCTACTCGGCCTTTTACGACGACAACAGCTTCGCTTTCGACTGGTGGCAGTCCAAGCGACATCGCTGGAAACTGGAGAAGTACCAGATCGACAAGTATGGACTGAAGAAACGACTGCAGCCCTATGACCATCCTCGGGGATGGTGGGAGGACATCGACATCGGCCGGACCGACGGGAGCCAGTTTATCCGGTTCACGGTCTTCCGTTCCGGGGCAACGATGGCGGTCCTGATCTGCGAGGATTTGGCGCGCGTCGAGCCCGTCCAGCCGGTGCTCCGTGCCATCGGGCCGAATCTGGTCATCGTCCCGCTGCTCGACGGCGCCCAGAAGGAGCACCGATGGTCCGACCGGTACGCGATGGCCCTCGCCGACGACCCCGGATCCGCCGTCCTGACCTTGACCGCGGTAGGAATGATCCGGCGCGAGGTGAACAGTTCGCCGTCCATCGGGCTCTGGCGTGATCCATCGGCTCCGAAGACCCGCGAACTGATGCTTCCCTGGGGGAGCCATGCGCTGCTCCTGAAAATCGACAGCTGTGGGGTGAAAAACTGGAGCCTGGATTCCCGTTCGGACCTGGGCAGCACGGTCAGTCTTTCGCTTTCGGAGGCCGTTGCGATTACCCACCCGGGGGCGCGAAAGTTCGCGCCGATCCTAAGATAGACCGGCCTGGAAAGAATTCCGCTGGTTCGCGATGAGGGGGCGTGCTAAAATCCTGACATGAAGAGTCGCCGCTATGAGGAAGGGTTGCCGAAGCTGGCGAACAAGCTGGAAGGCATCCTCCGCAATGCCGGGTTCACCTCCACCAAGGTGCACAAGATTCTGAAGGGCGCCGACGTGAAGATCAAGCCCTCGGAGGGCGGCCTCGGACGGAAACGAGGACGGATCGATCCCTGAGGGTCGGCCTTCGGTTCCCCCGCTTCGAGTTCAATAAAGATTGCATTTCCCGCCGGCTCCGCAGTATCCTTCAAACGCGACCGGGATACTGAAGGGGACAGCGCATGGCCGATCTCTCTCCCGGAAGCAGCACTCCCGCTCCGGAATCCCGCAAGAAAGACGATCTCGCCCGGCTGGTGGTGATCGTCGGCATGTTCACGGTCGGCACCCTGGGCCTGGGCACGATCGTGATCAGCGCCTTTGATCCCGGCGGGAAGGTCAAAGATACCGCTCAGACCGTCCTCACGGCCATCCTGACCCTGTTCAGCAGCTGGGTGGGAACCATTATTGCATTCTACTTTTCCAAGGATAACTTCGAGGCGGCCACTCGAAGCGTGACGGAGCTGACGAAGCATGTGACCGGACATCAGAAACTCCAGTCGCTGCCCGTCACCGAGAAAATGATCAGGGTGGACGACATCGAGAAGGAAATCCGTCCGCCGGACCAGGTCAAATTGGTCGAGCTTCTCAACAACGGATTCAAGAAGGGGTACCGGCTGCCCCTGATGGATGGCGGAAAGGTGCAGCTCATCATTCACAAGAGCCGCATCGATGAATACGTCCGGAACGTCGCCCTGACGGATACTCCCGAAAAGGCCAAGGCGGCCACCATCAAGATCCTGCTCGAGGACACGTCCGATATCGCCAAGGAGATCCGGAAAGTGATCGGCACCTTCGGGTTCGTGCCCGAAACCGCCACGCTGGCGGAAGCGAAGGCGGCCATGGAAGCCCTGGACAAGTGTCAGGACGTCTTCGTCACCAAGACGGGGAAGAAGGATGAACCGATCCTGGGCTGGATCACGAATATCATCCTCCAGGAGAACAGCCGGGCCTGAGGGGGGAGCGGTTACGCCCTGTAGTAGTTTCGGACCCAGCGGTGCGGACGTAGTCTGGAAATCTGATCCGCCGGCAGCCCCTTGCCGTCGCCCGCCCGGCAGTTGGCTTCCGCATTCCGGACCGAGCGCATTCCTGGGATGACCGTCGACACGGCCGGATGCGTCAGCGCGAAGCGAAGGGCCGTTTCGGGCAGCCGATCGAGCGGGATCTGGAGGTCGGCCGCGATCTTCTGCACCCGACCATAGACTTCCTGCTTCCGGTCGCCCCTGAAGTAGTTGTTCCGGAAATCGTCCTTGGAAAAGTCGGTCTGCGGCGTGACCTTCCAGTAAGGAGCTCTTTCTACGATTCCGCGGCCTTCGGCCGCGGGTTTGCCTTGAATCCCGGCTCTGCAGGCGCCCCCTCCCCCTCCACTTCCCTCTCTTTCCTTTCCCTCTCTCCCCCTCTAATATGCTCTATCCCCACCCGATTTAAGCCTCTGGGGGATAGGGGATAGACGATATTAGAGGGGGGAGTGAGATAAGAGGGAGGGGCGGAGGAGGGAAAACCGATCGGGCTTCGAGGCAAACCCGCGACCCGCAGGTCGCGGAATAGAAGAAAGAACCCTCTTTACTGATCGAATTCAAGCTCCTGTTGCGGAAGCGGGCGTGCCGGGGCGTGCGCGGGCTCCTCGGCGGGCAAACCCATCGAGCGCAGCATCTTCGGGATCAGCTCCGGATCCTCAATCGCGCCCAGCACCCTCATCCGGCCGCCGCAGCGCGGACAGCCCAGCACGTCGAGGTCCATCCCCCGCTTCATCAACGACGCCCAGTCCCAGCGATTCCTCCTCGGTGTGGGCTCCGTGGATGCGGCGGGGGTCCCCGGCTCCGCCGGCGGCGGCCGGGCCGCCGTCGTCGGGATCCGGGGATGCGAGGACGCCCCGGACGCTTCTCCGGAACTCGATCCTGCCTTCGGCGGCACAAACGGAGCCTCCGGACGCGGCAACGTCCCCGCCGCCTCATGTCCGCAGACCGGCACCCCCGCCGGCTCCGGGTCCGGCGGCTTCGGTACCACCCGCTTCCGCTCCCCCCCCGCGCGGCGCCAAGACCCCGTGATATCGCACCAGGTGCGCCCGCGGCGGCGGCACCAAGGCCGCTAGCTTCTCCATCAGCTCCATCGGCTCGAGAATGACGTGCGTGCTCCCGTCCGGCCGCGGCTTCCGGAATCCATAGGCAATCCGGCCGTCCGGCAACCGCTCCAGCCGCTCCGCCGAAAAGGGCGGCCGCAGGATATAGCGGCACAGATTCTCCAGGCCCTTGCGGTCTCCGCCCCCGATCTCCACCGCCGCGTGCAGGTTGAAGCCCTCCGCCCGGCCGCATAAGGGCTTCTCCGGCGGCAGGGCCCATTCCTCCCTCCGGCCCGACGTCGCCACCCGGTGCGGCCGCTCCCCCAGCGCCACCCACTCCCGCACCGACGCCGCCTGCACCGCGTCCAGCAGCGTCGGATCCTGCTCCGCCGCCGCCTCCGACGCCGCCTCGCCCGCCACCAAGCAGCCTTTCTTCGCAAGGTACTTCAGGATCTTCGCCTTCAGGATCCACGCCAGCCGCTCCACGTTCTCCGTCGACGGGTCCGGCAGCCGCTGAAATCGCAGCCCGCCCGTAAATTCGTCGCGGATATACACCCCGTCCAGCAGCAGCGAGTGGAAGTGCACATTCAGGTTCAGGGCGCCCCCGAAGCGCTGCACCGCCGTCACCCCGCCGCACAGGGCATCGCGCATCCGGGATGGCCGCGCCCGGCGCCGATAGTCCCGGAAGATCTCGTCCACGAAGATCCGCAGCACCCCCGTGAGAAGGGTCGCATCCTTGGCCAGATAGAATCGCACCGCGTGGGGCATCGAGAGCACCCACTGCCTCACCGGCACGCGGGGGAAGACCCGGTCCACCAGGTTCGCCGCGACCTCGTCCATCCGCCGCCCCGTGCACGATGGGCATAGTCCCCGCTCCTTGCAGGAGAAGCCGACAGCGGTGTCGTAGCCGCATTCGGGACAGCGGACGCGGACGAAGCCCTTCGCCAGGATGCCGCAATCGAGGAAGCGCTCGAAGGCCCCCTTCACGTAGCGGGGAAGGCCGCGTCCGTCGGGCGCGCGGGCCTCGGTCCACGCGAAGAAAGTCTCCAGGTTCTCACGGACCACCTGGTGCAGGAGCGTGACCTCCGGCCCCCGGCGCCGGTACGTCGGCGTGACCACCGACACCCCATCCGCAATCGGCGTGCCGCAGGAAGCCCCCCAGGAGAACTTTTGCGACGCGCCGCTGCCACGTTACGATTCGCAACGTCATGTTACGAAAAGTAACGTGGCCGATTCAGGCGCGACGATTCCGCCACGGAAATGCAGAGTTGCAACGGCATGCGGATTGCTCCGATCGTTCGTGTGATCGGGTCTCGCAGGATCGCGGCGACCTTGATTTCGCTCTTCGACAGACATTAGGATGAAAGGCCATGACGCATGAAGATCTTCGAAAAGCCCTCCTGGAAGAGAGCGGCGGTCCCAAGGAGACTCGGACCAACGACGGTCGGATCTTCGTCTTGGAGGCTGTCGAACGTTGGGCGCTCGGAGGAGGGCGGCTGGTCGTCATGGAGGGAGCCGAGGGGAGGATGAATATCCTCTCGATCCGGAATATCGCCTCCGTCGGAATTCCCCCCAGCCATGCTTCGGAATCCCGAAGCGCTTGAATCCGTCGGGGGTCGGCGCGGAAGCTGCGGCCCAGATTCTCAGGGTGCAGCCGCGAAGATCCGGACGACCTTGCCGCCGGTCCAGCCGCGCAGGACGTCGGCCGGCGCGTCCTTGACCGCGACCTCCGTGCAGCCCGACCCGTAGGCGCCGACGTTCTTGCGCGAAACCACCGTCGCCTCCGCCGCGGGCCCGGTCGCCTGATAGGCCGCGTCCGTCGCCTGGATCCGGAGCTTCTGGCCCGGCTTCAGCGCCGACGCCTGCGACCAGTAGTTCGGGAAGATCAGCAGGCTCGCGTCGCCGTCGACGAAGCCGGCCATCCCTTCCTTCGCCACGCGGTCGCGCGCCCGCTGCTCGGCTCCGGCCTTGATCGCGTCGAGGCTGGCCGCGTCCGCGAGCAGCTTCACGACCCGCTTCGACCCCTCGTAACACCAGCTCAGATAGAGCCGGTCGTCCTTCGCGAGCGCGGGGTCGACGACGGTCTTTCCGCCGCGCCGGCAGACGACGGCCGGATCGAGCGTGAACTCGAAGGCCGCGGGATCCAGCGGCTTGTCGGCCGACATGCCGCGCGCCTTGAAGACGCGGTCGCCGGTCTCCTCCACGCTCCAGTAATGGCCGTGCCCCTTCATCTGGCCCAGCTCGTCCTGGAAGTGCACCAGGTAGGCGCGCTTCACGGCGCCCTCGGGATTGAAGAACAGGTTCACCCGCTCGCCGGGGCGCAGTTCGTCGGGATGGCCCGGATACGCGAGCTGGCGGTAGCTCGTCGTCCACGGCAGGACGCGGACCGTATAGTGCTCTCCACCCTGTTCGCGGCTGACGTCGGCCGTCCACTTCTCCGCGTCGAACGAGTGCCAGACGTACCAGCCGCGCGTCTCGCCGACCCCGCCCGGCGTCCCGAACTTGCGCGGATGCACCGCGGAGGCCGGGTCCTCGGGCGGCACGGCCTGCAGGGCGGCGAGGAGCAGCAGCAGTCTCATGGCGCCTCCGGCTTCCAGACCTTCAGGCTGCGGATGATGGGAGGGGCGCCGTAGTTGCTCAGCGCGAACGTGCGGCGTCGTCCGTCGGGCAGCGGGTGCCGGATCTCGGTGTCGAGCCTCAGCTCCCGGTCGATCCAGACGCGCATCCGCCCGGCGCGCCGCTCGACCCGCAGCGTATGGTCCCGGTCGTACGAGATGTCGCGCGGATCCTGCGCCAGGACGACGCACTCGACGGGATGGATCGTGTCGATCGTGGTCCCGTTCGGGTAGCCGAAGACGGCGAAGATCGTCCGATATCCCTCGAAGCTGTCGCCGGACATCGCGAAGCCGAGCGACCAGCGCTCGCCGCCGGCCACCTCGACTTCCATGAGGAGATCGTCGCCGACCTCCTCCTTCCAGCGCGTCACCACGAGGCCGTGCGACGCCGGCGTCGCGGGACCGAGCACCAGCCCGCCGGGCACGAAATGGACCCGGTCGGGCGCGGAGTCGACCCGACGCTCCTTCTTATGGAGCAGCTCCGACGGGCAGAACACCGTTTCCATCGGCGGCGGGAGGGCCTTCATGCCGGCGAAGGGCAGGGAGCAGACCGGCACCCAGCGCACGAGGCCGCGGCGGTCGGCCGACGCGATCTCGCCTGACTGAAGGTCCAAAACTCGCCCCGCCGACGACAGGCGGACCTTGCCTTCCAGAAGCTGCAGGCGCGTCTCGTTGCCGGACGCGGCGAGGTCGAAGACGGTTCCGACGATCGACGCCTCGAGATGCGCGGTCGCGAACAGCAGGGGATGATCGGTCCGCTGCGGCGCGGCGTCGACGCGCATCAATCCTTCCTCGAGCTCGACGCGGAGGCGGCCGTCGCTGCCGACGCCCAGCCGGGATTGCGTGCTTTCGCGCAGCTGCAGCGTGGTCCCGTCTTTCGCGCGCACCGAGAGCTCGCTGGCCGCGCCGGTGACCAGGCGGTCGCCGTCGATCATCCCGCCCGCGGCGCCGGGATCGAGACGCCGTCCGTCGCGCAGCACCCACGCGGACCCCGTCGGCGGCGCCAGGACGGCGTCGACCCTCGTCGGCGCCGGGTTCTTCCCCAGCAACCCGGCGACCAGGAGTCCGGCGGCAGCGGCCGCGCCGACGATCGCCCAGCGGCGTCGCGAGGACGGCTGCATCGCGTGGAGGACGCCGTGCGCCGACGCCAGCAGCGCGTGCATCTGGCAGTAGTCGAGGTAGTACTGGCGCGCGTCGGGGTGGTCGTGCAGGATCGAGGCGAGGCGGCGTCGGCCGTCGACGTCGAGCCGGCCCTCGGTCATGGCGCCCAGCAGCCCCTCGAGATCGGGACGGATTTCCTCGCAGGGGACGGACATCAGGCGTCCCCTCCGGCGAAGCGGGCGACGCACTGCATCAGGCTGTGGCGGATGCGGAAGAGCGACTGCATGACGGCGTTCGGGGTCATGTCGCGCCCGCGGGCGATCGCCTCGAGCGACTCCCCGTCCGTATAGCGCCGGCGGATCAGCTCGCGGTGGGGCGCCGCCAGCCTGCCGAGGCAGTCGGTCAGCTTCTCCTGGCGCGCGGCGAATGCGTCGTCGGTCTCGCGCGCCGCGGAGGCCAGCACCTCGAGCATCTCGTCCTCGAAGACGAGGCGGTCGCGGATCTGCCGCTGGCGGAAGGCCATGACCTGGAAGTGGGCGACGCGGAAGGCCCAGGCCTTGAAGTTGGACCCGGGGCGGAACTCGCGGCAGTCGCGCCAGAGGACGACGTTCGTTTCCTGGAGCACGTCGTTGGCCGCGTCGGGGTCGCCGAGGAGCGTGAAGAGGTAGCCGAAGAGGCGCCCCTGATGCCCGGTCATCAGGCGCACGAACGCTTCGGAATCCCGGCTGCCGCTGGCGATCATCGTCAGAAGGGAATAGCGGAGGGGCGGCGTCCCTTACGCGGAATTGCGCCTAACCGCGCTGCTTGGCTTCCTGCCAGGCGCTCTTGACCTTGTCGAAGATGCCGTTGGCCTCGCCCTGCTGCTTGATGTAGGCGGCGTCGATGCGGCCCGCGTGGCCGCGCAGGAGCTCGATGACGCCTTCGCGGTCGGCGGGGACCGGCGATGCGGCAAGGAGGAGGATCGTGTCCTCGCAGGTCGGCACGCTCATCGAGAGCTGGTGGTAGGCGCCCGGCTGGACGCGGCTGAGGATCTGCTTGTGGAGCGGGGTGCTGGATTCGAGGAGCTCGACGGGGGTCGAGCCGCCGAGCTTCGCATCCGTATAGCGGAAGCTCAGGGGGCCGGCGTCCTGGATCTGCTGGAGGCCTTCGCCGCGGACGGCGCCGCGGATGGTCTCGCGCTGGGCCTCCCCGCTGGTGAGCAGAAGCTCGGCGACGGCGATGGGAAGCTTCGAGCCCCAGGCGACGCGGGCGACGCCGCCGAACGCGACGCCTTTGAAACCGCTGCCTTCAATCGCCGCCAGGGCCTTGCGAAGGGCCTTCTGGACGACGTCGGGGGAAGGGGGTGCATCCATTCGACGGGAGTCTACCCCGTCCCGGCCCGCGGCGGCGCAGAATCGCAAATCCGGGATCCCGGGGCGGCGAAAACGGGCGGATCCGGAATAATAGAAGAATTCAGCCCGGATCTTGGACTATCATACCGCGTATCCGGGACCGTGCAGTCAGGGGAGGAAAGGTGTCTGATCGGAATCCGGGGCTCGACGGCATCCGCGGGCTGGCGGTCCTGTTCGTCCTCCTCTTCCACACCACGCATATGGGCCACGAGTCCGCCGTCTCGGAGTTCCTCTGGAGGATCACCCGGGGGATGAACGGCGGGGTCGACGTCTTCTTCGTCCTCTCCGGATTCCTGATCACGGGAATCCTCTACGACGCGAAGGGCTCGACCAACTACTTCAGCGGCTTCTATGCGCGCCGGACTCTGCGGATTTTTCCGCTCTACTACCTGGTGGTCGCGTCCTGTTTCATCCTTCCCAAGGTCCTCCCGAACCTCACCGCGAACTATCTCCATCCGCTTCCTTATGGCGGGGCCAACTATTGGCTCTATCTTTCGAATGTCTGGAAGACGGGCTCCCACGCCGTCCTCGGGGTGACGTGGAGCCTGGCCGTCGAGGAGCAGTTCTACCTGGTCTGGCCCCTGATCGTCTTCTCCCTGAGCCGCGAGTCCCTGATGCGGCTCTGCCCGGCGGCCTGGGTCCTGGCCCTCTCCTACCGGGTCGCCCGGGTCTACTTCCACGCGCCGGTTCCGGATACCGCGCCCGTGACCTATATCGATCTGCTGTGCATGGGCGGCTGGATCGCGCTGCGCCTGCGCAGCTCCGAACCGCTGGATTGCTCCCGCTGGGCCGTGCGCTGCGCGACGGCCGGAATCGCCCTCGAGGCCCTGGTGGTGGCCGTCGAAAAAGGATTCTGGGGCAGGCTGCATGAGACCCTCGGGATCACGGCGATCGGTCTGATGTCCTGCGCCGCGATTCTTTCTGTGGTGAACTCCGGCAGCCCCTCGCCGGTCGCGAAAGCCTTCGCCTGGGCTCCGTTTCAGACGCTGGGAAAGTACAGCTATGCGATCTACCTGATCCACTCTCCGCTCGATGCGGTCCTCCGCCGCACCGTGTTCCGGGCCGGCGAGCGCTTCGAGACGCTGTCGAACCATCAGATCCTGGCCCAGCTGCTCTACTGGGGACTCGTGGGATCCCTGTCCCTCGGGCTCGGATGGGTCTCCTGGAACCTCTATGAGAAGCATTTCCTGAATCTGAAGCGGCTGTTCCCCGTCAGGCGGAAGTCCGCTCCCCTGGAGACCGCGACCTCTCCCGTCGCGACCTGACCCCGTGAGCAGCATTCCGGAGGACGCCGACGTCATCGCCGCGACGAAGGCCTGGATCGAGAAGGACGTCATCGGTCTCAATCTCTGTCCCTTCGCGAAGGCCGTCCACGTCGCCGGCCAGATCCGTTATGTCGTCAGCGCGGCGACCACGTCGTCGGCGCTCCTCTCGGATTTCGCCGCGGAGCTGATCCACCTGCATGAGACGGAGCCGTCGGTCACCGACACCACGCTGCTGATCCATCCGCGGGTGCTGACGGACTTCCTCGACTACAACGACTTCCTGACCGATGGCGAATCGGCGCTGGAGCGGCTCGGCCTCGTCGGCGTCATCCAGGTCGCCGGCTTCCATCCGCAGTACCAGTTCGCCGACGCGGCGCCGGACGACCCGGCCCATCGCACGAACCGGTCGCCGTATCCGACCCTGCATCTGCTGAGGGAAGCGAGCGTCGAGCGCGCCCTCGAGTCCTACCCTTACCCCGACGAGATCCCCGCCCGCAACATCGAGACGATGCGCCGCCTTGCCGGCGGGAATCCTCCCCCGGCATGAACGGTTCAAAGGAAGGGGAAGTGCCCCCGCGCGATGTTATCATTTCATCCAACATGGATGCTCCCGACGAAGCCGGCAAGGAGGTCGAGATCGAGGAGCGGGAAGGCTTCATCGAAGCCCGCTTCACGGGGACCTTCGCTCTCGAGCGCTTCAAGCGCCAGGCGGAGGCGGCCTCCGAAGCCTGCCTGAAAAAAAAGATGGCGAAGCTGCTGGTCGACATCAGCCGCTTCAGTCCGAATCTGTCGATCACGGACCGGTACGAGCTCGCCGTTCATGCGGTGAGGGTGTCGAAGGGTCTCAAGGTCGCGCTGGTCGCGACGGAGACGTTCGTCGATCCGAACAAGTTCGGCATCATGGTCGCCCGGAACCGCGGCCTTCTGGTCGACGTCTTCACCGATCGCCGGAAGGCGGTCGACTGGCTGCTGGTCACGCCCTAGCGTTGGCCGGGAGCCCGGAGCTTCCCGGCCTGCATCCGGAACCGCGCCGCTCCGAAGGCCGTCAGGGCGAGGCCGCCGGCTTCGATCCAGGCCCCCAGGTGCTTCATCGCGAGGAGCCGGTCGCTGTAGTGGAAGGACGCCGCCCGGACGGCGAGGATCCCGACGCAGAGCAGGGTTCCCACCCCGGCGACGCGCAGGGGCAGGTCCCGAAGGATGCCGCCATCCCGCCGGAAGGCGAAGGTCACGGCGCAGCCCGCCGCGGTCGCCAGGATTCCGAAAAACTCCACCTGCACCATCCTCCGATGCTCGTACCAGCCGTGCCGCACCATCAGGTTTCGCGCGGAGATGGAGATCAAGTCTGCAACGTTGACGACTCGGCCCGCCCCGAGCGCCAGGAGAGCGGCAGCCAGGAGGAGCCACCAGAATCCGGTCCGCGCGACGGGCGGCCCCTCCTCCCGGTCGGCGCGCCGAAGGGAAATGAAGCCGCTGCGCAGCAGTCCCGCCCATCCCCCGGGAATCCGGGGGAGCAGGAACAGGACATTTCGGAAGCACAGGAGGGAGACCGCGAGATAGAACCCCGCGAGGATCCCCCCGCCCAGGCTCAACTGGTCGATCCCTGGAGTCCAGGTGTGGATCAGATGATCCCAGTTGCGGTCATCCGCCAGAAGCGTCGTCCCCATCCGGATGGATTCCCCTCGAGGCCGGGTTCGTTGAAACCGCCGGACAGAGTAGCATTTGAGGCGGAACGACGCATGTCCCATCGGGCCGGCGCGCCTCCTGCTGGGCCTGCTGCTGCGGACCCGCGACGAAGCCCTGGCCGATCTCCTGATCAATTACTGTGCGTAGCCCGGCCCCCAGGATTCCTAAGATCGAGGGGCTCCTCGGTCAGCTCGCCGCCGCGCTTCCGTAGTCGCACGCAGGAGCTCGATCGAGAGCAGCGTGACTTTCTCGCCGCGGCGCAGCGGCTCGCGGCCGTGCACGACGCCGCGCGCCTCGACGGCCAGGGCGTCGCCTGGTCGCAGGTCGAGGCGGCGCACGGTGCCGTCGGGCCGGTGCGCGAAGAAGCGCGACGCGGGACCGCCGTCGTCGGGCGGCCGCCGCTCCAGGCAGAGCAGCACGTTGACCGCGTACTTTGGATCGTCGGGATGCGGCCAGAAGTGGTCGCCCGGCCGCGAGTAGAAGATATAGCGCGCTTCGAGCCCCGGCGCGACCTTGCCCCCCACGGCGCGGCCCACCACCGCCATCAGCCGCGGATCGACCGCGAGCGCCCGGCCGAGCGGCCCGGGACGGCGTCCGCTCGACCTGCGCCCGCGGCGCGCGTTCGACCGCGTCTCGCCCAGCAGCCGCGCCAGCCGCCGGGGCCCCACGAACGGCAGCGGACCGAGCGGATGGATGCCGCTGCCGTAGAGGCGCGCGAAGACGCGGACGACGACGCCGAACGCGGCGGCGAGGATCGGGTCGTCGGGCGGGAGGCCGTCCGGCGCGAGAGCGCCGGCGGCATAAGCGACGAGGACTCGCAGGGGACGATACTCCCGGTCCCCGCGGCGGGCGAGTTCGGCGGCAAGGCGGCGGGCCAGGCGCTCCCGCGCCGACGTCCATCCCCCCGGCCGGAGGCGTTCGAGCAGGGGCGCGAGCTTGCGGCGCGGGTCGCGTCGGCCGCTGACGTCGCGGAGATTGACCTGCGTCGGCAGCCGGAAGCCGAGGGCGCCGGCGGCGAGGATCAGGTCAAAGAGGGATTGCTCGCGCGGGGCCAGGGTCGGCCGGATCGCGGCGACCGCCGGCCGCGCCAGCCGGGAGAGCCGGCCGGAGCCTAGAATCCGCGGAAGTCCTCGGGGCCCGCGAGGCCGCCGCCGACCTGCGACGAGAGGCCGCCTTTGATCTTCTTGCAATCGTCCTTGTCGAGGACCTTCACCTTGGGCTTGTCCTTCGCCTGGGGCTTGCTGCTCTTCTTGACGTCGGCCATCTCGTCCTCCCTTTCAAAGTTGAATTACCATAGCATCCCCCCAAATCCGGATCAAGCGGCGGCGTTGCAGGTTGGAATGTATTGGCACTCGGTAAAGGCGACACTAGAATCCCTGATCTTCCTGCCATGAGTTCCGGAAACACCGTCCTGAGGCTCGTTGCGCTGCTCCTGGCGGGCGTGCTGCTGCCCTGCTGCGGCGGCAGCCTCGGGGAGGGGGACTCCGTTGCGGAAATCACCGTGAGGGCCTCGCTGCCTCCGTCGGGGCTGGAACCCAACAAGCTCTCCCTGAACCCGTCCGTCTCGGACGACGGCCGCTTCGTCGTGTTCGAATCCGACGCGACCAATCTGACGGCGAACGACAACAACGGGGTACGCGACATCTTCGTCCGCGACCGGGCGACGGGCAAGATCGAGAACATCACGAACGTGCCGGTGACTCCGCCCCCGTTCCCGAACAAGATCCTGGCCGACTGCTTCAATCCGGTGATTTCCGGAGACGGCCACCTGATCGCCTTCGTGACGAAGGCCAATCTGGTCCCCAGCGGAACCCCTCCCTTCTCGTATTCCGTCAATGTGATCCTGGGCTACGATCGCTCCACCGGCACCTTTGTGAAGTATTTCAACGAGTTCTCGTCCCCTGACCGGGACCTGACCGATCCGTCGATCTCCCGGGATGGACGGTTCATCTCCTTCACCACGGCCGCAAACGTGCCGGGCTTCCCCAACGCCGCCCACCTTTCCCAGGTGTATGTCCTCGCGACCGGCACGGGCGTCGTCACGCTCGTCTCCAGAGCCTCCGCCTCGGCGACGACGATCTGCAACGTCGGGGCCGGCGGAGCCCGGATCAGTCCCGATGGCGGCTATGTCGTGTTCGACTCCGGGGCCAGCAACTTCGTGGGGACGGTCGGGGGATCCAGCCAGGTCTATATGGGCACGCCGACGGGCGCCCCGGTCCAGCTCATTTCCGTCAATTCGTCCGGGAATGGCTCGGATATCGCGGCCTTCGGCGCCTGCGTGTCGGAAGGCGGCGTCTATGTCGCCTTCAACAACTACTCCAGCAACTTCTTTCCTGCCGGGAACAATTTCACCATCACGCGCCATCACGTGGCCGGCATGACGAACGAAATCGTCACGAACGGCCCCGCCTCCCTGCCTCTGATGCTGGGCAGCGGATTCCCGGTGTCCCTGTCCGCGGACGGCCGCTATGTTGCGTTTCTCAAGTACGATGCCGCCAGCCAGAGGCAGGTCTATGTGCGCGACCTGCTGGGCGACGAGAGCCTCATGTCCCGCCACTTCGATGGGACCGACAGCAACCTGAGCTGCAGCCCTCCCTCGATGTCCGGCGACGGACGGACCGTGGCCTGGCACACCGTCGGCTCCACCCTGGTGGAAGGCGACACCAACGGGGTCGAAGATGTCTACTACCGGACTGCGACGCGATAAGGCCCCCGCGCGGTCCGCGGCGCGCGTATAGTAGTCGGCGGCGGGCCCACCGGCAGAGCACCCCCTGTTTTCACCGACACTCTTCCGGTATCACCGCAGGGTCGGAACGGCCACACGGGAGGATTGGATGAAGCGGATCGCGAGCGGGATCGCGCTGCTGACGCTCATGGCGGCGTCGGCTTACGCGCAGGCGGGGTCGTCCAAGGGCGACCAGGAGATCAAGCATCCCTGGCACGGGGACTTCAAGGACGACTACAAGGACCCCAAGACCAAGGAGTTCATCATGCACTACCGCATGTGGGCTCCCGAGAAGCAGCCCGAGCAGAAGCATCTCGGCCTCATCGTCTGCTTCCACGGCATGAACGGCAACGAAGACCACATGACCGGCTTTGGCATCGAGGCCGCCAAGCGCCTCAAGCTGACCGGCGACTATGTCATCATGGGCGGCAAGTCCAAGGGCGCCGGCTGGGCCACCAGCGACGACAAGTGGCTGCTGCTCTGGATCGACTGGGCCATGAAGACGTATCCCATCGATCCGCGCCGCGTCTACATCTGGGGCATGTCCAACGGCGGCTGGATGGTGAAGCGCTTCGGCTGGGAGCACCAGGAGCTCTTCGCCGGGGTCGTGTCCTACTGCGGCGGCGGCGTGGATTTCTCGGGCACCCCGAAGGGCCAGACGGCGCCCGGCAAGCCCGGCACCCCCGGCAGCGCCGCGGAGACCAAGACCGAGTGGTACTTCGTCCACGGCGACGCCGACGAGCAGGTGGCGGTCGACTCGTCCCGCAAAGCGATCAAGGAACTCGGCCAGAAGGGCTACCGCTACGTCTACCGCGAGATCGACGGCGCCAACCATGGCGGGATCACGCAGTTTCCGGACGTCGCCGACGATGCCTTCCTCTTCCTGCACTCGATGCGCCATAAGGAGGTCCCGCTGTCCAAGGACGAACGGACGACGCTGTCGTCGATGACGGGAAAGATCCGGAACGAGAAGTTGGATACGGCGGGTCCGATGCTCCAGGAGCTGCAGCGGATCGGCGGCGCGCCCGCCGAGCGCGCGGTGAGGAACGCCCTCGAGAATGCAGACCCCGAGGTCAAGGTCGCCGCGATCCAGACGACCGAGAAGGACCTCTACGGCAAGGACGTCGTCCTGGAGCTCATCAAGCTGCTCCGGGACAAGTCGGAGGACGTCCAGAAAGCCGCCTTCCATGGCCTCGCGACGGCGGGGAACTGGCGCTATATGGAGGCGCAGGAAACCCTGATCGCGGCGGCGAAGAAGAAGGGCGGTCCCGTGGAGGACCGCATCGCGGCGATCCAGGCGCTGGGCAAAGTCGTGAAGCTCGACCTCCTCGGCAACTTCGAGGACAAGAATGTCATCTGGACGCTGGTGTTGCTGCTCGACGACGACGAGCTCAAGGTCCGCGAGGCGGCCTTCGCCACGCTGGAGAAGGGCGTGAAGAGCACGTTCGGCTATGCGCCGGACCTGCCGACGGCCCAGCGGAAGACGGCGGTCGCCAGCTGGAAGACCTGGTGCGAAACGAAGGCGGGTGCGCTGAACGGTCCTGCCAAGAGCTGAGAAGGATCGCTAGAGGACCCGGTACAGGTGCGGGTCCTGGTAGAGGATCGCGATCGGCACGCGGTCGCCCAGCTTCGGGAAGCGCTCCCAGACGAGCTCCGGCGGCGTCTGCCTGTACTTCTCGTAATCCCCCTTCGCCTGTTCCGTCTGGATCCCCCGGATCTGTCGGCCGTCGGGCAGGTCCAGCCGGTACACGAACTCCAGCGCGAAGATTGCCTGCAGGGTGTGGTCGTCGGTCCCGACGAGCGCGGCGCGTTCGCAGCGCGCCAGTCCCCGCATCAGGCGGCCGCGCAGGAGCAGCCTGCGCCGGACGGTGATGAACAGGACGACGGGGAAGGCGACGATGGCGATGGGGTTGGCGACGAGGCCGCCGATGGCGAGGACGATGTAGAAGCGCTGGAGGCCTGCGGGCAGCCAGGGAGGCGGTTGGGACCAGCCGATCCACGGCCAGGGCACCAGCACGGCCAGGACGAACAGGATCAGCCAGGACTTCCGCGGATACGCCAGCGTGCCGGGGCCGCTCTTGTCGATCAGCTGATGGTTGACGGGATTGAACAGGAAGGGCGCCGCCTGCATCTCCTCCGGCGTTGCCGGGCCCAAGGGATCCACGCGTGCAGTATATCCGCTGTAACCCCGCCGGCCGCCATCCGTCTATGGTGTTTATGAACATCCTCCTGGCGGCCCTGCTCTGCGCGCTCTGCGGTCCCGGGGACGACTACGACGCGCTGCTTGCCGACGCGGCGGCGAAGGACCTGCAGCGCGAGGAGGCGATGCGCTCCGCTCACACGGCGCTCGACGACGGCGACGACGAGCGCGCCGTCGCCCTGGCCCGCCGAGCCCGGATGCTGGCCGCGGAGATCGCCGGGGACCGGGAGCGGGCCCGCGTCTGCCTCGCCGTCCTCGTCCCACAACTGGCCGTGACGCTCGACGACGACGAGTTCGACGTGCGCGAGCAGGCGAGCGCGCGCCTGCGGAAGCTGGGCGAGGCGGCGCTGCCGGGCCTCCTGCGGATCCGCCGCGCGCCCCTGACGCCTGAAACCCGGTATCGGATCGACGAACTCCTGGGCGGCATCACGGTCGACGGGGAAGGGCGGGTCCACCAGTGGGCGGTCGCGGCGATGGCCAGCAGCGAGTACACCCCGAACGACTGGGCCGCGAAGCAGGCGGTCGGCCCGCCCGATTCCAGCGAGGGCGATGCGCGCACGGCCTGGGCGGCGAAGGACGCGGACGGCGGCATCGAATGGCTGCAGCTCCGCTACGCGCTCTCCCTCCGCATCTCCCGCATCCGCATCCGGGAGAACCTCACCCGGGGCGGGGTGGTCGCGGTCGACGTGGTCGGCCCCGATGGCACGCGGCGCCGGGCCTGGGAGGGGACGGATGCGGGCGATGCGTGGCTGGAGCTCGACCTGAAGGGCGTCGAGGGCCGCGAGGTGATCGTCGTCCTGGACACCCGGAAGCACGCCGGCTGGGAGGAGATCGACGCCGTCGAGCTGATCGGCGACCCGGCCCCCGAAAAATAGAGATTCGTTTTCAATTTTCCCCTTGCGGAGGACCTTCGCGCGTATTATAAATAACTGAGACTGAGTCTCAGGTTCAACGATGAAGAGCAGCAAGGTTCTGTGCGAATGCCTCGGGGTGACCGAGATCCGGGTGGCCGCCGCCGTCCGCTCGGGACGCGCCTGCAGCGTCAATGAGGTGATGGCCTGCACCGGCGCCGGGACGGGCTGCACCGCCTGCCACAAGGCCATCCAGGCCGTCGTCGAACAGCACTCCCGCCCGGAACCCGTCGCCCGCCAGCAGGCGAGCTGACCTACTTCCCGTCGTCCCCGCCCAGCTGCTCGGACAGGTAATTCTGCAGGCCCAGCGACTCGATCAGCCCGAGCTGCGTCTCCAGCCAGTCGACGTGGTCCTCGCTCGACACCAGGATGTGCTCCAGCAGCTCCCGCGTGCCGGCGTCCTTCAGCTTCGTGCAGAGCTCGATGATTTCGTTGTAGGTCTTCACGCCGCTGGTCTCCAGCTTGAGGTCGTTCTCCAGCTGGCCGGTCACGGTCGTGCCGACGCGGATGACGTCGTAGCGCGCGATGTTCGGCACGCCCTCCAGGAAGAGGATGCGTTCGATGAGCTTGTCGGCGTGCTTCATCTCGCCCATGGACTCTTCCCACATCTTCTTCGCCAGGGCCAGGTAGCCCCAGTTCTTGAGCATCTTGGACTGGACGAAGTACTGGTTGATCGCCGTGAGCTCGATGGTCAGCGCCCGGTTCAGCGCCTCGAGGATCTTGCTCTCGCCCTTCATGCATCCCTCCCGTGTGGAAAAGCCATCGTAGCAATCCGCCCGCGGCTGCAAAGGTAAATAAAAGGGCTCCGCCCCGGGCGCCCGGAGCTACCATGACGGCACGGTGATGCTCCTGGGGATCCTGGGACTGGCGGTCTCCGCGGCCTTCTGCGCCGCGGCCGCGGAGGCGTTCCGCCGGAAGATCCTGCCCGCCGCCCCCCGCGACACGGCCCTCCTCCTCGTCCTCCTCTTCGCCACCGCTCTCCAGAGCCTGATGATCCTCGGCGCCGGCGTCGCCGGCCTGCTTTCCCCGATTCCGCTGACCCTGCTGTCGGCGGCCGGCCTGGGCGCCCTTGCGTTCGCCCGCCTGCTCCCGACGCTTCCGCGCCCGCTCTTCGAGCGGCCGGTCGGCGTCGAAGGCTGGATCCTGGCCGCGGGCGCCGCGCTCCTCGCCGTCTCGCTCCTCGTCAAGACCCTGCTCTTCTCCCCGTACTGGGGAGACGCGCTCTATTACCACCTGCTGAACGTCGCCGAATGGATCCAGTCGGGCCGCCTCGCCGCCGGCTTCTGCGCCCAGCCCAGGATCTGGTGGCCGATGGGCTTCGAGCTCCTCGAGACGTGGTGGTGCGTCTTCCTCCATCACGACGCGCTGATCGAGCTCGCGGGCGCCCAGATGCTGTTCCTGGCCGCGCTCTCGATCCGCGTCATCGCCCGCGTCCACGGCGCCGATCCCCGCCGGGCGGCGCTGCTGTTCGCGTTCATTCCCGCCGTCATCCTCCACGCCACCTCGTGCGGGAACGACCTGGCCGCCGCCGCCTGGGTCCTCGCCGCCTACGCCCTCGCGGCCGACCGGCTCCCGCGCGCGCTCCAGGCCTTCCCCCTGATCGTCAGCGCCGGCGTCAAGCCCACCGCGGTCTTCGCGGCGGCCGGCGTCGCCCTCTACGCCTTCCGCGCCCGGCCCCGGATGCCGCTGGGACGGGCGCCGGCCCTCTGCCTTCTCGCGGGGGCGCTGCTGCTCGGGGGATACTGGTACGCGCGGAACTGGGCGGTGAAGGGGCATCCCCTGTATCCCGTGTACGGCCAGGAGGGTCTCGAGAGCCACCGGGGGAATCCGGTCGAGGGCTTCGACACCCTGCGAGGGACCCTCGAGGAACTGCCGAAGCGGATGGTCGACCGGGGACGATACAGCGTGCTTTCCTCGGACATGACCTCGTGGGGATGGTTCGTGCTTCCCTGGGGCATCCCCCTGACGCTGCTGGCGGCTCGCCGCAACCCCGAGTTCCGGAGGCTGGCCCTCTCGTTCACGGCGGGAGCAATGGCCGCGATCGCGCTGTCGCCGCTCAACCAGTTCAATCTGCGCTTCGCCCTCTGGTTCCCGGCCCTCTTCGCGCTCGGAGCCGCGCTGACGCCGTCGCGCCCGCTGCTGGCCGCCCTGGTCGTGACCTCGCTGCTCAATTTCGCGGCGACGCTCGTTCCCGTGGAAATCGCGGGGGCCGAGCGGCTCCGCCCGCCGGCCGACTTCCCCCTCGGCGAGCCGCTCGCCGTGGTGGCCGGGCCGGAGGCGCCGGGCTACCTTTACTACAACGCCGACCTCCGTCGTCGGGTCCATTATCCCCAGTCGATGGCGGAACTCCGGGCGACCGGCGCCCGGTATGCAGTCGTGCTGGAGCCGACCTCCTGGGCACCGGACGCGGGGATGTGGAAGCAGGTGGCGAGAGGGATCTATGAGATTCCTTGATCCGATCGTGGCCGGCCTCATCCTGGTCCTGAGGCTCGTGCGGATCCCGCTCCGCGAGGCGCCGGGGGACTGGATCGTCGTGCTCGCGCTGTTCTGGATCGCCCAGAGCTTCCTCCCGCCGACCTCGAAAGCCCGCGCCGTGCCGCTGATGGTCGCGGGTCTCTGGCTGACCGCGATCTACGCGGTGCACCAGGCTCCGTTCACTTGGACCTTGATCGCGTCGCGATGAAGTCGCGGAAGCGCCGCGCCACGGCCTCGTCCTGGAGCAGCCGCGAGAGGTCCTTGCCGAGGTCGGTCAGGACGGACCGATAGTCCCGCACCTGCTCCGCGCCCGGCGCGGGCAGCCGCTGGCGCCAGGCGATCGAGGCGAGCAGCTCGCCCTTCAGGAAGTCGAGCAGCTCGATCGCCGACGGCGTCATGAGCCCGATCGCGAGCGTGATCGAGTCGCCTTCAACCCCTCGAGCCGAATGCCACCAGCCCGACGGGATATAGAGCCAGTCGCCCGCCTTCAGCACGCAGCTCCAGGTCGGCGTGATCTCGCGCTCGTAGTGAAGGTCCTTGGGCATCTGCGCGAGCAGCGGCCACGGGTTGACCGTGTTCTTCCGCAGCTGATACTCCTTCGCGCCGTGGGTCTGGACGATGAAGACGTCCTCCGGATCGTAGTGCCATCCGAAGCCGCTTTCCTGCGCCGGGGTGCAGTAGACGTGGACGTTGACCTCCGTCTCGAAGTCCGCGTGGAAGCCGTCGGCGAGCCGCGCGAGCTCCGGGTCATGGCGCTCCGCATTGCGGATGACGAGCGTATGGCCTTCGCCGAACCGCGTCTTCACCTCGGGGAAGGGGGGCAGGCGCCCGCCCTCCCACATCACGCCTTCGCGCGCAAGGAAGCCGTCGACGGCTTTGGAGGCGAGGATCGCCTCGACGGCGGGCCAGCCGCCGAACGACGTGAACCGGGCGGCGCCGCCGACCCTCGACCAAGGGACGCGCGTGTAATGGCGTTCGAAGAACTCGCGCGGGGCCAGGTCGCCGAGCAGCTTTTCGATCACTTGGGTCGGGCGGGGAATTCGCCGAGGAAGAAGTCGTCGAGGTAGACGGCGCCGGTATAGGGCCCTTTGGGGTCGCCGCAGAACAGGGCGAACCAGAGGTCGGGGGAACTGGCCTCGAACATGAAGCGGTGGACGGTCCAGGCGCCTTCGGAGGCCGGGATCAGGTGGTGCATCTGCGTCTCCTGTCCCTTGCCCGTGCCGCTGCGGTCGAGGACGCACTTCAAGTCGCCGGACTTCCCCGCGGCCTGGAAGTTCTCGGTGCGGACGTAGAAGCGGAAGAGGTATTTGGTCCCGGGCTTGAGGACGCCTTTGAGGGTGCGGGGGGGCGTCACGGGCTGGTTGTCGCGGACGCCGTCGCAGGTGAATCTGGCGCAGGCCCGGCCGCTGTGGAGGACCCGGGTTTCCTCGGCGAAGTGCATCCACTCGGGCGGTTTCCAGTCGGTGAGCTTGTTCTCGAAGCCCGGGTTGCTGATGAGGTTGCGGGGTTCCTCGAGAGCGCGGGCCGCGTCGAGGTCCGCGGACGAAGACGCGCGGGGGGCGGCCGGGCTCCTGCCGCTCTCGGCGTCGCTGCTCATGCCTTCGCCGACGCTGACGCTGCCGAGGTCGTTGGTGAAGGTGACCTTGCCCTCGAGGGCGACGACCTTGGTCGATTTCTCGTCGACGGAGGCCAGGAAGCAGACCTCCTTGCCGGCGATCTTGCCGAAGGGGGTTTCGAGTTCGATGTCGGACTCGTACGATTCGACGACGAGGATCCCCTTATAGAGCTTGAGGGCGAGGGTGCCGCCGCGGCGTTCGAGGGCAAGACCCTTGCCGCTGGAGACCTTGATGCCGCGCAGCTGGACGACAAGGCCGCCCTCGGTGGCGAAGCGGGCGGGATCGCCGTTCAGGGTGCCGAGCCGGTCGGCGGGCGCGACCTTGCCGGTCTTGTCGATGGGCTCGATCTTGTCCCCGCCCGCGCGCCAGGCGCTGAGGCTGCCGCCGACGACCTGGACGGCGATGACGTCCTGAGGCGCCGGCTTGGATTCCTGGGCCAGGAGGCAGAGGAGGATCCCGCACAGTCGCATGACGCGACTATTATACGACCCTGGGCTTGCGGGAACTATAAGGGACCGAAGGGGAGCGTGGAGGGTCCGCGTCGACCGTCACTCCAGGAGTTTGGCGGCCTCCGCGGGGAGGTCGATTTTCACGCTGCCGATGTCCTTGACTTCGATCGTGATGTTCTTGTCGTGATCGATTTCCATCTTGCTCTTCCCCACGGTCGAATGACCGGTGAGCCGGGCTTCGAGCCTGGTGAGCACGCCGTCCTTCACCCAGAATTTGATCGTCCCCTTGGCGTTGGCGATCCCTCCGGATTCGGGAGGTTTGGATCCGCCGGGATGGATGATCTCCTTGGTCTGAGCCTCGAGCAATTCTCCCGAGTAGAAGCCTGCTGCGCCCGCCTTTACTTCCTTGATTGCTGCGATGAAGCCCAGGGCAGTCTCGGTCGGCGGGGCCTGGGGTCGAAAGACGTCCCCGGAATCTGCGGTGGTCGTCGTCTTCCATCCCTCGGCCGTCTTCAGAACCCGGCGGTCCCCCTTCCGAACCCACTCGTTGGTTCCCGAGGTGCCCTTGGAGACCACCCAGGTTGCGCCCTCTTTTTGGGTCTTCCCTTCGACCCCCGTGCGATTCTTGGGATTGACGAGGGTGTGAGTCCAGGAATACCCGGAGGCCTCCGCGAGTTTCGAGACAGCCGCCTTGAGGGCCTCAACATCGTCGGCGTGCGCGGTCCCGCAAAGACTCAGAAGCACGAGGCCGCCGAGCAGGGCGATCGATTTCATGGGTTGGAGAATACTCCGACTTGCAATCGTCGTAAAGCGTCAGCGCTTCCACTCTTCCCGGAGCTTTTCTGCCCGGGAACGTGCCGTCCAGGAGGAGGGCGCGACGACCATCGCCTTCTCGAGCAGCGACATTGCCCGGGAAACGTCGCCGCGGGCCCGCAGGATCAGCGCCAGATCCAGCATCGTGTCGGGGTTGGCGGGGTCGAACTTGAGCGCCGTTTCGAGATCGGACACCGCGTCGCCGGGCTTGTCCAGTTTCAGCCGCGCCCGCGCGCGGTGGACGTAGGCCTCCACGTAGGCGCCGTCGCAGCCGATCGCCAGGTCGTACTGCCGGACCGCGTCCGCCGCCCGGTTCTGCAGCAGCAGCACGTTGCCCAGGTTGTGATAGGCCTCGGCGTAGAACTCGTTCGACTCCAACGCCGCCTCGAAGTCCACCTGCGCCCCGGGCAGATCCAGCAGCTCGACCCTCGCCGTGCCGCGATTGTTGAGCGCCCTCGCGTACCCCGGCTTCAGCTCCAGCGCCCGCGTATACTCCGCGACCGCGTCGGCATGGCGGCCCAGGGCCTGCAGCGCGAGACCCCGCCCGCAGCGGGCCGCAGGGTCCTGGTCCGCCTTCGCGTAGTCGTCGACGGCCTCCGCGTAGCGACCCGCCCCATAGCGAACATCTCCCCGCGACCGATATCGATCCGGACGCGGCTGGAGCTCGATCGCCCGCGTCAGGCTCTTGTCCGCCGCGGCGAAGTCGCCCGACAGATACGACGCCGCCGCGTGCAGGCTGAAGCCCGCCGCGTCCCACGCGTTCTTGTGCACGTACTCCGCCAGCGCCACGGCCGCGTCCTTGTAGAGCCCCCGGCCGTAGGCCAGCGCGCCTTCGAGGAAGCGGAGTTCGACCGGGTCCAGCCCGCGCGCCGTCCGCGCGGATTGCAGGTCCGCCTCGCCCCGCCGCCGCCGCTCCCGGTCCTCCGGGCGCTCCGGCTCCGGCGCGCCGAAGCGGATCCGCCCGCCGCTCGCCCGCGTCGCCGGCGGCAGGCGCTTCTGCACATACGCCTCCACCGCCGCCTTCCCGCGCTCCAGCAGCGCCGGGCCGAACGACGGATCCCGCGCCAGCGCCCGCGTCCACGACCCCTCCGCCTGCTCGAAGAACTTCATACGCAGCAGGCAGCGGCCCTCCATCAGCCAGGGTTCCGGGCGGGCGGGATCGGCCTCGGCCGCGGCCATGAACTTCGACAGCGCCTCGCCCGTCGCGCCGCGCGTGAAGAGGTCGACGCCCTCCTGATACGCCGCGAGATACCGCTCGTGCCTCTCGTAGCCGAGGAAGCCCCAGAAGGCGACCGCGACGATCCCGACGAGGACGAGGGCCATCACGGCGTGCCGCGGCTCCCGACGCAGCCATCTCACGCCCCGGACGATCGGGCCCGCCGGCCGCGCGACCGGCGGTTGGCCCCGCAGGAAGCGGCGCAGATCCTCCGTCAGCGCCGCCGCGCTCGGATAGCGGTCCTCCGGGTGTTTTTCGAGCGCGCGGCGGATGATGAAGTCCAGGTCCTCCGGGATCTCCGGGTTGATCGAGCGCGGCGCGGGCGGCGGCTCGTCCGACAGCCGCCGCAACAGCGTCTTGAGGTCGTCCTCCGCCAGGAACGGCGCGCGGCCCGTCACCGCCTGGTACAGCGTCGATCCGAGACCGTACACGTCGGCCGGCTCCTTCACGAGATCCTGCTTCCCCAACGCCTGCTCGGGCGCCATATAGACCGGCGTCCCCATCAGCGTGCCGTCGAGCGTCAGCGGCTGCGCCGAGCGGTCCCGCGCGATCCCGAAGTCCGCAAGCCAGCCGTGGTCCTTTTCGTCGATCAGGATATTCTGCGGCTTGATGTCGCGGTGCAGCACGCCCGCCGCGTGCAGGGCCGCGACGGCGTCGGCGATGTCGGCCATCACGGCGACGGCCTTCCCGGGCGGCAGCGCCGCCTTGTGAAGCGGTCTGCCCTCGACGAGGTTCATCACGATATAGTCGCGATCCTCGTGGCGGCCGATCTCGAGCGCCTGGACCAGGTGGGGATGCCGGACCTTCGCCGAGGCCCGCGCCTCGCGAAGGAAGCGCTCCCGCGCGAACGGCAGCTCCTGGCGCGCTTCCTTGACGGCGACCCAGCGCTGCAGCTTCGTGTCCCAGGCCTTCCACACGACCCCGGCCTGCCCGCCGCCCAGCTCCTCGACCAGGAGATAGTGGCCGATCGCGCGGCCGCTGGGCTCCGAGCGGTCGCCGCGCAGGATCTCCGCCTCCTGCGCCTCCAGCTCCGCGCGCTGCGCCGGCGTCAGGAAGCCGAGCTCGACGAGGACCTCCGCGATCGGGCGGCCGTCCGCCGCCCGCGCCGCTTGGAGCTGGTCCTCGGTCACGGTGCCGTTCAGCACGGCGAGACGGCCGAAGAGGGAGCTCCCGCCGAGGAAGCGGAAGAGGTCGCCGACGCGGTCCGCGTCCATCAGAGATCGAAGAGGCGGAGGAGGTGGCCGAGCTCCTCCTCGACCTCGCCCTCCTGCGCGACCGAGTCGCGCACCTGGCGGCGGACGGTGTCGCGCAGCAGGGTGCGGGCGCGGAACACGTAGTTGCGGACGTCGCTTTCCTTCACCCCGAGCAGCGCGGCGCAGTCCTTATAGGACTTCGCGGGCTTGAGAAGGACGCAGTGCTGGAGCGCCTGGAACACGTTCTCGCTGCCCTCGGCCTTGAGGGTGGTCTCGAGCGCGCGGATCGATTCCGCCAGCAGGCAGGCCGCCCACTCGCGGTCGAAGGCCTCGTCGGGCTGCAGCCCCTTCCATCGCGGTTCGGGTGCGCCTTCGGAGGAGAGGGCGACGAACGTCGCGGCGCCGCCGCGCTTGAGGGCGGTGCGCTTCCGCAGGTCGTCGATGACGAGATCGCGCAGCTTCATCTTGAGGAAGGTGCGGAAGCGGCCGCGCTCGCGGACCGCCCCCTTGAGGAACCCCTCCTCGAGGAAGCGGAGGAAGAATTCCTGGGTGAGGTCGGAGGCGTCCTCGCCCGCCAGGTTCCACTGCAGCCGGAGGTGGTTGTGGACGGGCTTCCAGTAGAGGGAGGCGAGGCGCTCGAGTCGGGCACGCCGCTCCGGCGAGGCCGCGTCCTGCGCCTCGAGGATGACGGTCCACGCCGTCCGGGCGGGGAAGCGCTCCGGGTCTCCCACGGCGGGTATTGTAACACCTTGAACGTCGGCGGCGGCCGTTCAGCGCGCGGACGCCCGGCGGGCCCAGGCTCGGAGCGTCTCCGCGTCCTCCAGAACCTCCACCGGAACTTCGTAGTAGCTTTTCAGCGTCTGCCGCGAATTCGGCTTGAACGGCTTCATGCCGCGCGAGACGTAGTCCGCCCGCGTCATCGGCCCGGTCCTGAAGTAGAGCCGCCCCTTGGCGATGATCCCGTAGAAGGCGTCCCCCAGGTAGAGCCCGTGGCCTCCGAACATCGCCCGGAACCGCGTCTCGGGGCCCAGCTGCTCCGCGACATAGTCCCGGAACGAGTCGGACTTCTTCTTCATCAGTCGCGGACGATCATGACCAGGGCGCCCAGGGCGCAGAGGACGAGCCCGAGAATCAGCTTCTCGTAGCGGTCGAAGAAGGTGAACTGCAGGCGCTCGATCCCGAGCGAGGTCAGGCCGACCATGAGGAGCATGACGCCGACCGTGGTGACCAGGAGGACGGCGGCGATCAGCCCCGTCGCGATCCATCCGGCGGACGCGGAGGCGACGATGAGCAGCGGGATGGACGCGGAGCAGGGCGAGAGGACGAGCGAGAACACCAGGGCGGCGATCGCGGCGCGCTGGGTGATCACGCGGTCGTGCTCGTGATGGTGCCCGGCGTGGAGCAGGTGGGAGACGAGGTAGAGGGTGCCCAGGCCGATGAGGATGAAGCCGCTGACGCGTTCCAGCAGCTGCTCCTGGTGGGCCAGCAGGCTGCGGCCCAGCGCCGCCAGGAGGATGCCCAGGGTGACGGTGGTCGCGACGTGGACGAGCCCGGCCGCGGCGGTGACCGCCAGGGTCTTCCGGCGGGGCCAGCCCTGGGCGCGCCCGACCAGGACGAAGCAGAGCCAGTGGCTCGGGATCAGGGTATGGAGCAGGGCGATGGTGAAGGTCGAGAGCAGGGCGACCGGCAGCCTGTCCATGGGGGTGGGATTATAGATCGGCCGGGGCAAATAAAAAAGGGGCGGACGCGAGGTCCGCCCCTTTGGGAGTTCCGGAGTTGATCTAGTCCTTGGTCGCGTGCGGGAACTTGCCCGACTTGTCGCAGATCTTCTTCAGGCCGGCGAACGACGTGGCCTTGCAGTCGGGCTTGTGCTTGAAGCCCTCTTCCATGTCGCCCTTGGCCATGCAGGCCTCGCACTCGTAGTGGATCCGCGCCTTGTCCTCGGTCGGCGGATCCTGGACCTTCTTCTTGGGGTCGACGGGCTTCAGGATGAGTTTGAGGCAGTACTCGATCTGGACGGGCTTGGTCTCGCAGCGCTTGCAGAGGCCGCCGCGGACGTCGTCCATGCTGAGTTCGCGCTTGTCCTTCTCGCAGTAGTAGCCCTTGACGATCTTCTTGCAGTCGCAGGGGCCCGTGTAGGCCACGGTCGCGCTCGGCTTGGCGCCGGCGCCGGCCTTGGCGACGGCCGCCTTGATCTCGGGGGACTTCTCCGCGTACACGTCGGGATTCGCCGAGAACTTGCCCTTGCAGTCCTGGCAGCAGAAGCCGATCACCAGGCCCTTGTACGAGGACGTGATGTCCGACTTGGCCGGGATGTCGGTCTTGACGGGACACTTCGCATTGACCGGTTTGCCCGCCTGGGCCGTCGCCGTGGCCACCAGGAGCATCGCGAGAAAGCCCGCGGCTACGAATCGCCTCATGAGATCCCCTCCAACGATACTTACGCTACGCCCCCCGGGAGCCCCTCGTTTCGATCACTTCTTCTCCCCGCCGTGGGGCGGCGTGCCGGACTTGGAGCAGACCTTGATCGTGGCCTTGCTCGCGCAGTCCGGCTTGTGCTTCACGTCGTACTGGGTGTCGCCGGTCTCGCCGCAGGCCTCGCACAGGTACGTGATGCGGGCCTTGTCCTCGTAGGGGAAGTCGTAGACCTTCCCTTCCTTGATGATCGGCTTTTCGCTCTTGCTGTCCGGGTCGCCGTCGACCATGAAGTACCGCTTCACGCACATGTCGATCTTCTTGGGCTTCTCCTCGCAGCGCTTGCAGACGCCGTTGCGCATGTCCTCCTGCGCGAGCAGGCGGTCGCACTTCACACAGAACACGCCCTTGACGATTTTCTTGCAGTCGCAGAGGACGTCCGGCTTCTTGAAGGGGCCCTTGTTGTCGGCGGGCATCTCCTTCTTCTCGGGCTCCTTGGGCATCGCCGGCGGCGGCTTCGGAGGCGGGGGCGGGGGAGGCTTCGGTGTCTCCTTCGGCATCGCCGGGGGAGGCTTCGGCATCTCCTTGGGCATCGCCGGCGCGGGCATGGCCGGGGCCGGCATCGCGGGCTCCGGCTTCGGCGGCTCCTTGGGCATGGCGGGCTCGGCCTTCGCCAGCGACGTGTCCGGTGCCGGCTTCACGGGCTCGGCGGGCTTCGGGGGCTCGACCGGCGCGGGCTGCCCCTTCACGAGGGCCGTATCGGCTTCCGCCTTCTGCAGCTGCGCCAGGTTGTCCGGCTTGTAGGACAGGTACTTGAAGTGCTCCGTCCCCTTGAACTTCGCCGACTGGAGCTTGTAGTGGTCCGAGGCCATCGCGTACTTCTTGTCGTCCGCGAGCTTGCGGCCGTAGTCGTCGATCGACTTGAACTCGACGTTGATCGTGTCGCACACCTTCATGACCAGGCCGCCCGCCAGCGCGGGCTCCGTGCCGGGCTTCAGGTCCTTGAGGGCCTCCAACGCGTCGCCGAAGCGGCGTTCGCCCAGGGCGCCCTGGACGCGGGCGTTGACGGTCGCGAAGTCGTCGCGGCCGATCTGCTCGGCGCGGCGCTGCTTGAGCTGGCTGACCAGCTGGTCGAACTGGGGATACAGGGCGCCGTATGTCTGCGCCAGGGCCGCCGCCTCGGCGATGACCGAGTCCTCGACGGGATCGGCCTGCGCGCGCAGCTTGAACTTGTTGAATTCGGCTTCGGCTTCCCGGACCTTCGACGTGCTCGCCAGGTCCGCCGTCAGCTTGGCCTCGCGCATCGCGGCCTGGTCCTTTTCGTTCTTCTGGTAGAAGTGATAACCCACGCCGACGATGCCGGCGAGGACGACGACGGAGACGAGCGTCCCCGCCCAGTTGGAACTCGACCGGGCCACCGCGCGGCGGGTCTGCTTGCGGCGCGCTTCGCCCATCCCGTCGGACGACGCGGGCCGTTCCTCGTGGCGGGACGTCGCGGGGGCCACGCCGGCGTTTGCAGCGACGGTGACCGCCAGGGCGGGCGACGGGGCCGGCGCGACCTTCGGCGGGGTGTCCATCCCCAGGACGAAGAGGGTCGTCAGGCCGATCGCGATCTCATCGCCTTTGACCAGGACGTGCGTGTTGACGTCCTTGCCGTTGACCTTGGTGCCGTTGCCGGAGCCCAGATCGTTGATGCGGTATTCGTCGCCGACCTTTTCGATCCGGGCATGCTTGCGGGAGGACTTCTTGTCCCCCAGGGGAAGGACGTTGTCGGTCGCGCGGCCGATCGAGATCTGGGTTTCCTGGATCTCGACCTCGCGGCTTTCGTCCGCGAACTTCACCAGAAGCTTGATCATTCCCGCCTCCAAACGTGCGCCGGCCCGAAGGGGGTCCGGCCCCTCTTAGTCTACTCAATAGTACGCTCCCGCGCCCGAAAGCGTTGAGGTGGAGGCAGGAACCCTTACTTGATGGGCTCCCCCCCATGGGGGGCGGTTCCGGAGGCTTCGCAGGTGCGGACGACCTTCTTCTCGTGCGCCTTCGCGTCGTGGGCGATCTTCCCCTCGTCGCGGGCCGATTGGCCGCAGCCCTCGCACTTGAAGACGATCGGGGATTTGAACGACTCCAGGACGCAGCACTTCTTGCTCTTGCAGCAGTTCTCCAGGTGCGGCTTCTGCTCGTGCATCCCGCAATGAGGGATCCACTTCTTGACGCAGACCTTCAGGGACTCGGTGACGGTCATGCAGACCTTGCACTTGTCCCCTTCCAGCTGGTCCTTCTCCCGCGCCTTCTTGCACTTGGAGCACCAGAGGGCGTCCTCGACCACGGCCAGGTCGCAGGGCGCTCCGGGCTTGGCGTCCTGGGCCGAGAGGGGGACGAGCGCGCAGATCAGGGCCAGCCCGACGCCGAGTGCCTTCATAGGGTCCTCTAAAATGACTACAGGTGGAACACGGATGGGGCGGTCCCCGTTGCGTTGCTTCAGGCAGGAGCGTTGCTATAATCGGCCGTGGACCATTTTTACGCCGTCATCATGGCGGGGGGCAGCGGCACCCGCTTCTGGCCCCTGTCCCGCAAGCACAAGCCCAAGCAGACGCTGCCCATCCTGGGCGGCGCGACCATGGTCCGCCAGACCGTCGAGCGGCTCTTCCCCCTGTTCTCCCCGCGCGAGGCCTTCGTCGTCACCGCGAAGGAGCATGCCGACGTGGTCCGCCGCGACCTCGACCTGCTGCCCCAGGAGAACATCATCGACGAGCCGACGGGGCGGGACACGGCCGCGGCCGTCGGGCTGGCCGCGACGTTCCTTCAGTGGCGCGACGCCGACGCGGCCTTCGCCGTGCTTCCCGCGGACCACTACATCGACGATCCCGCCCGCTTTCAGAAGGCGCTGGAGAGGGGCCGCGAGGCGGCGCGCGGCGGGGCCCTGGTCACGTTCGGGATCCGCCCCCGCTACCCCGCGACCAGCTACGGCTACCTGCAGCGCGGGGAGAAGAGGGGCGATCTCTACCGCGTCCAACGCTTCTGCGAGAAGCCGAAGGCGGACGTCGCAAAGCAGTTCGTCGACAGCGGCGACTACTACTGGAACGGGGGGATTTTCGTCTGGGAGGCGAAGTCCATCCTCGCCGCGATCGAGAAGTTTCTTCCCGAACTCTCCGCCTCGCTGAAGGAGATCGGCGCCGCCCTCGGCACCAGCCGGCTCCCGTCCACCCTCTCCCGAGAATACGGGAAGATTCAGCGCATTTCGATCGATTACGGGGTGATGGAGAAGGCCGACTCCGTCCTCATGATCGAGACCGACTTCGAATGGGACGACGTCGGCTCCTGGAGCGCCGCCGCCGACCGCCGTTCGAAGGACGCCGGCGGCAACGCGGTCGAGGGCCGGGTCCTCGCGATCGACACGAAGGACTCGCTCGTCCTGTCCTCCGACCCGGAGCACCTGGTCGGCGTCCTCGGCCTCGAGGGCTATGTCGTCGTCCATACCCCCGACGCGACCCTGGTCTGTCCCCGGAACCGCGCCGACGATCTCAAGAAGCTTGTCGACGAAATCCGGGCGAAAGGGCTCGATCGGCATCTGTGATCATCCTGGCCGTCGATCTGGGCACGAAGCGGACGGGCTTTGCGATGTGCGATCCGCAGGAAAAGATGGCCCTGGCGCTGCCGACGCTCATGGACGTGGCCCCGGTCGACGTCGCCGCGATCGCCCAGGAGCGCGGGGCCGAAGAGATCGTCGTCGGGCTGCCGCTCAACATGGACGGGACGGTCGGCCCGAGCGCCCGCCGCGTCCTCGAATTCATCGACGAATTGAAGCTCCAGGTGATCGTGCCCGTCGTTCCCTGGGATGAGCGGCTGTCGACGGCGGAGGGCCAGACCCGGATGCGCGAGCAGGGGCTGACCCGGAAGGACCGCGACCGCCGGGCGGACGTGGCAGCCGCGATCGTGATCCTGGAAAGCTACCTGCGGAGACGGCGATGAAAACGCTCGTGTTGCTGCCGGTCCTCCTGCTGGCGTCCCCGCCCGGAACGTGGGAGACGCTGAAGCGCGGCGACGAGGAAGTCCGCCTCTACCGCGATTCCTGGGGGATCCCGCACGTCTTCGCCGGGACGCCGGCGGCGGCCTTCTGGGCGCAGGGATACCTCGAATGCCAGGATCGTTTCGCGCAGATGGACCTGATGCGCCGCGCGTCGAAGGGCAGGGCGTCGGAGCTGCGGGGGAAGGACGCGCTCGCGCAGGACCGCGACCGCCTGCGCCGTGGCTATACGGACGAGGAACTGCAGGCGATGTTCGATGCCGGCGGCGAGCGCTTCCGCGCCGCCGTCACCGCCTATACGGAGGGGGTCAACGCCTGGATGACGTCGGGCGCGCCGCTGCCCGCGTCGTACGCCGACCTGGACCCGCCGCCGCCGTGGAGCGTGACGGACTGCGTCGCGATCGGCGTCGCGATGGCGCGGCGCTTCGGCGAGGCGGGGGACAACGAGCTGACCGTCGCGCGCGTCTTCGGCGAGCTGTCGAAGAAGGTCGGCGAGGAGGACGCGCGGAAGATCGTCGACGACCTGCTGCGCGAGCAGGACCCGGCTGCGCCCACGACGCTGAACGACTACGTCAAGCCCAAGGTCGACCGGAAGCATGGGAATTCGCCCGGCATGAGCGCCGACGCCTACGCGCTCTATAAGGCGGAGCTGGACGACGTCGTCGCGTCGCGGGCGGCCGTCGGGATGCCGGTTTATTTCGGGTCGAATGCGTGGGTGGCCGGTCCGAAGAAATCGAAGAGCGGGAATCCCCTCCTCTACGGCGGGCCGATGATGGGCTTCTCGGCGCCGTCGATCTGCAACGAAATCCACCTCCGCAGTGATGGCCTGGAGACCGCGGGGATGAGTTTTCCGGGCGCGCCCGGGGTGATGATCGGCTGGAATGCGGACCTGGCGTGGACGACCACGTCGGGCGGAGCCGATCTGGTCGACGTCTACACCCTCGAGCTCAACCCCGACGATCCCGGGGAGTACCGCTACCGGGACGCCTGGAAGAAGTTCGACGTGATCGACCGCGAGATCCGGGTACGCGGCGGCGCCGTCGAGAAGGTGCGCGTGCTGCGCTCGGTCCACGGTCCGCTGGCGGGCGAGCCGGACCTGAAGAACCACCGCGCGCACGCGATGAAGATGTCGTTCTGGAAGGCGGAGGTGGGCTCGTTCGAGGGCGTGCTCGACGCAAACTTCGCGACGTCGGTGGCGGAGTTCCAGGCCGGGATGCGGAAGATCGTCACGAGCCACAATTTCTTCTGCGCGACCCGGGACGGCCATATCGGGTTCTGGTATTGCGGCGCGCATCCCGTCCGCAAGGCGGGCGTGGATCCCCGTTTCCCGCAGGACGGGAAGGGCGGCGCGGAGTGGGAGGGTCTGCTCGCGCCCGAGAAGTGGCCCCAGGCCGTGGATCCCGAGTCCGGCTACTTCGGCAACTGGAACAACAAGCCGACGTCGACTTGGCCCTACGCCGGTTTCGGCGAGATCTTCTGGGGGAAGAAGATCCTGGACGTGATCGAGTCGGAGCCAAAGCTGGACGCGGTGCGCTTCGGCCAGATCGCTCGGCTGACGGCGTATCACGCGTACCTCGCCGACTATTTCGCGCCGATCATCCTCGAGGCGGCCTCGGGCAGCGACGACGCGGACGTGAAGCGCGGCGTCGAAATCCTCCAGGGCTGGGACCATATGAGCGTGGACGGCGCGCCGGGCCCGGCGCTGATCGAGAAGTGGATGCGGATCGCGATGGCGAAGATCTTCGGGACGATCGTGGATCCGATGATGCTGGCGAGCCGCGACGTGCAGCGCTTCCTGGCGGATCCGCTGCTGTATCTGCTCCAGGGGGAGAACTCCCTCGTCAAGCTCCGTTACGACTACGCCCGGGGCCGGGACCTGAAGGGGATCGTCCGCGAGGCGCTGAAGGAGGCGATGAAGGGCGAGGCGCCGTCGTGGAAGGAGCCGCTGATCGATTTCGGCGGCGAGGTCGGGAAGGTGAAGTCCATGCGCGGCCGGGGCACGTATCAGATGGTCGTGGAGATGACGCCGCAGGGCCCGCGGGCGATGACGCTTGCGGCGCCCGGCCAGAGCGAGCGGCCGGCGTCGACGCACTATAAGGACCAGATGGAGCCCTTCGAAGCCTGGGGATACAAGCCGTTCGTCTGGAGCCGCGGGGAGATGAAGTGATCCGGACGATCGCGGCGCTGTCCCTCCTTCTTTTCGCGGGCTGCTCGTTCCGGCCGCCGATCATCACGCCGGTGCCGCGGGCCGTCCTGGACACCCGCGTCCGCGGATTGCGCGCCCTGGCCTTCTCACCGGATGGCATCCTGTTGGCCTCGGCCGGCGGCGACGTCGAATCGGACGCCGAGGAGATCATCCTCTGGGTCGCGGCGACCGGCGAACGCCGGCGGACCTTCGCCGGGCATCCCGGCACCGTCGCCGCGCTCGCCTTCTCGCCCGACAGCGCGTCGCTGGCCGTCGGCGAGGCGGACGGCCGGATCCGGATCCTGGATGTCTCGACGGGCGCCGAGCGCGTGTCCTTCGCCGGCCGCCGCGATCGCGTCTCCTGCCTCTCGTACACGTTCGACGGCCGGGCGCTGATCACGGTGGTGGAGGGCGACCCGGACGCGGAGGTCCGGCGCTGGGACGTGAAGACCGGGGAGTCGCGGGATCTGTTTACGCCGTCGGCGGCGCCGCCGGTGGCGCTGGCGCCCGACGGCAGCCAGCTCGCGCTGCCGTCGCCCGGCGATCCGGCCGGGATCCGGGTGGTGGACCTGGAGACGCGGAAGGAGCGGGTGCTGTCGCGCATCGGTCTGCTCCGCGGCGACGCGATGATCTTCACGCCGGACGCGCGGGGCGTGGCGGCGGTGCACCTCGAGGACTGGTCGCCGGTTCCGAACCACGTGCCCTATCTCTACCTGATCGACGTCGCGAGCGGGAAGATCCTCCTCCGGTCCCCGCGGCCGTTCGGGGCGCGGCGCGCGCTGGCGGTGTCGCACGACGCGAAGCTGCTGGCTCACGGGGTGGGGGAGGGCCTGCAGCTCTGGGACTTGGAACACCGCGAGATGCGGACGACGCTCGACGAGATGCCGCCGGGGAGCGAAGGCGTGGAGCTGCTCGTGTTCTCGCCCGACGACAAGACGCTCGTCACCTCGGACGGCCGGGGCCTCATCCTTCTCTGGGACGTCTCCCGCCTCCTCGAGATTCTCCGCGAGTAGGGAATAAAACAGACGGTCTGTCTTATCCCCTAGCGAAGCAGACGGAGGCGGACGGCGGCCACCTTGGGGGAAGCGTCCTTCGGGAGCTCGGGGGAGCCGCGGAAAACCTCCTGCAGGCGGAGATCGCGCGCGGCCTCGTCGATCGTCCGGCCGTCCAGGAACAGCGTCATGCAGCGGTAGAGGCCCAGATACAGCATCAGGTCCTTCTGGTCCGGCACGCTCAGCCGCGCCCGCCGGTCCGACACCCACAGCCGGTCCAGCTCGTCCGCCAGCCGGCGGATGTCCACGATCGCGACCGCCCCGGCCCGCGCGTCGTCCAGCACCTTGTCGTCGATCGGCAGCTTCGCCTTGGCCGCGGCCAGGCGCTCCCGGGTCTCGGGGCGCTCGTGCGCCGCCGCCAGCCCGCCGAACGCCCGCTCCGCCTCGCCCAGCTGGTCGAGCAGATGCGGACGCTCCGCCCGCTGCGCCTCCGTCACGGACCGCACCAGGCGCTCGACCTCGACCAGGCGGCGGTCCTGCGCCCGGTCGCAGAGCACCGTGAAGTCCCCGCCGAACTTCGCCGCTTCGACAGCGACCTTCTCGAACTCGACGGGGTCGCGCTTCTCGAGCCAGAGATCGAAGCGCCGCACCCAGCGCAGCTCCTCCGTCTCCGAATCCGGCGGGACCTTCGCGCACGCCTCGAGGCAGGGGGCCACGTGCTCCTTCCGGAACCCTTCCTGGTCGAGCCTCGGAAGCAGGCCCGCCAGCAGCGCGATCGTCGACCGCTGCCGCGACACCGCCTCGCGCCGCACGTCGGCGGCCAGGCGGTCGGCATCGGCCCCGAGCTCCGCCCGGCGTGTGCGGATCGCCTCCAGCGCGCCGGTGAAATCGTTCGCTTCGAGCAGCGGCTTGAGGTTCAGCTCCGGCTTCGGCGCCGGCGCCGGCGGGACGACCGGCGGGGGTGCCTTCTTCGCCTCGACCGCCTTGCGCGCGTCCGCCAGGAGCGCCGCGCTGCCCGGCGACCTGCCGAGGAACTCGACCGCCCGTTCCGGCTCGCCCGCCGCCATCGCGATCTCGCCCGCCAGCCGGTACGGGAAAAAGGAATGGCGCTCCTTGATCTCGCCCTTGTCGATGCCCCGCGTCGCGCGGACCGCGATCCCGGACTCCAGCACCCGCGGCAGCCGCGGAGCCAATTCGGCTTCGATCGCCTTCAGCACCGGCTCGATCGCCTTCAGCGCCCCGGCCGGATCCTTCTTCCACGTCTTCTCGATCCCCTCGACCGCCCTGACGTGGACCGCGACGACCTTATCGTACTCGGAGTCGTCGACGCGCTCCTCGGGTCCGGCCTGGGCCGGCGCGAGCGCACACAGGACGAAGAGCAGCGCGTTCATCTCAGTCGAACTGGTACGTAAAGCTCAGGCCGAACAGGTATTCCGTCTCGCCGAACAGCTCGATCGCGAGATCGAGACCGCTCGACCGCGTCTCTCCCTCCGCCGTCTTCCGCGTCCAGTATAGGCCGACGCCGAGGGTGAGGATTTCGACGCGGTCGCCCTTGGTCTGGATGTTGAGCTGGCTCGCGCCCACGGCGGGGAGGTTGTCCTTGTCCTTCCACGGCGTGTCGTAGGACTTGAAGCCGAGGCGCGCGAAGAGGCGGTGCTTCTCGCCGACTTTGAACCGGTACTCGGCCCCGGCCGAGTAGGAATACGTGTTGTGGAAGCCGTCGAAGCCGGGATCGGGCGCCCCGACGGCCTTCTGCCATCCGATCCACTGGACGTCGAGCGTCACGCGCAGCGGATAGCCCTCCCCGAGATAGAACGCGAAGCCGCCCGACGCGAGCGCCGGCCAGTCCCACACGGGATAGATAAGCGGGTCCAGGTCGAAGTGGAAGTGGACCCCCGAGTTGTAGGCGGCGCCGATGTCGACGCGGAAAGCGTCGGTTTCGACGCCCGTCATCAGCAGACCCAGGCCGTAGCCGATGGACGACTCGCTGTCCTCGAAGATCTGGGAGTTGCGCCCGGCCTGCGGGCTCTGGTCGACCTCCTTGTAGTGCGTATAGACGAAATCGACGGCGGCGCCGAGCGCGAGGGTCCGGAAGAAGGGCGAATCGGACAGGCGGAAGCTGACCCCGTACGCCGCGCGGATCCGCGAGAACTGCTGATCCGTCTGCGTGATCACGTTCTCCATGGGGTCGAAGGGATCGAAGAAATCGTAGACGTACTTGATCTGGAAGGGGCGGATATAGGCGATGGAGGCCGCCATTTCGACGTCGCCCTCGCCCATGCGGACGACGACGCCGAGGAAGGACGGCGAAATCGGAGGATCGAGCAGCCCCTGCTCGGCGTCGCCGCGGACGGAGGTCGGGATCTGGTCGCCCAGGTGGCTGAACTCATACTGCGTGAAGCTCTGGTAGCAGACGGCGAGCTGGGAGGTCTGGGTCGCGGTGCCGGCGGGGTTGGTCCAGACGGCGACCGGGTCGTCGCCGAAAGCGGTGTAGCTTCCGCCCATGGCCTTGGCGCGGGAGCCCACCTGGAAGTCCTGGGCCGCGGCCGCGGCCGGGACGGCGGCCAGGACGAGCCCGACGACGAACGCCGCTCTCATGGTCCCTCGAGGATCCGGATTCCCGGCGGATCCTTCAGGCTTCCTTCGATGGTGACCGTGCCGCCGTTCTTCAGGACGGGAAGCGCCACGGCGCGGGTTCCCAGCTCCGGATGCGCCAGCTGGAGCCCGCCGTCGCGGATCTCCAGATTCCGGAGGCAGAGCGGCGTCACGCGCTCCTCCGCCGGAATCTGCTCCACCAGCGGGCCGCGGACCTCGGCGTAGGGGGCCACCTGCACGATCAGGGTCATCGTCCCCTTGTAGGCGAGGATGCGGTCGGCGCCGTCGACGGGTTTCTTCATGAAGGCGAGCCAGTCGCGATAGCGGCGGATGCGCGGGGCGGATTCGATCCAGCGGGCGCGCGGGAGCTCGTCGATGGCGCGGACGATGTCGCGGTGCTCGCCCTCGAGGAGGGTGTTCACGCTGCTCTTCTGCTCGGGGAATTCGCGGTCCAGCCGCTCCAGGAGGGGAGCCGCCGCGGCGGCGTCGAAGCTGTCGGCCGAGACGGCCCTCTGGATGCCGGGGAAGAAGTCCGCCCACAGCTTGAGGCGGTCGGGTCCCGAGGGTCCCGGCGGAACCGGGCGCGACGAGCGCGCATAGAACGCCGCCGCGCCCGCCAGCAGCAGCACGCAGGCGCCGATCGTCAGGACCGTCGCCGCGCGGTTCTTCAGCATGCGCCAGAGCCGGAGCGCGATGCCCTGGCGCCGCGCCTGCACCGGCGCGCCCTTCAAGAAGCGGTCGAGGTCGTCGGCCATCTCGCCCGCGGTCTGGTAGCGCTGGTCGCGCGCGCGGGACATCGATCTCGCCACGATCGCCTCGAGCTCCCACGGCGCCTGCGACCAGACCTGCTTCAGCGTCTGCGGATCGCGGGTGAGAATCTGCACCAGGATGTCCGTCGCGCTTTCCCCGTCGAAGGGACGCTGGCCGGACAGCAGGACATACAGGGTCGAGCCCAGGGCATAGACGTCGCTGCGATGGTCGACCTGGCCCGAATTCGCCGCGGCCTGCTCGGGCGGCATGAACGCCGGCGTGCCCAGGATCACGCCGCTCACCGTGGCGGATCCTTCGCCGCTCGTCAGCTTCGCCAGGCCGAAGTCCATGACGTAGACGCGGCCCTCGGTGTCGATCATGAGATTCGCGGGCTTGAGGTCGCGATGGATCACGCCGCGTTCGTGCGCGTAATGGACGCCCCGGGCGGCGTCGCGGATCCAGCGGACGATCTCCCGGGAGTCGGGGCGCGCGCCCTTGATGGCGTCCTCCGCCGTCTTCCCGGCGATGTACTGCATGGCGATATAGTGCCGGCCCTCGGCCTCGGCGACCTCGTAGATGGAGGCGATGTTCGGGTGGGAAAGGCCGCCCGCGCCCTGGGCCTCGAGGTGGAGACGGCGGACCTCCTCCTCGCCGGTGGTCCGCGGAAACTTGAGCGCAACCATCCGGTAGACCGACATGTCCCAGGCGCGCCACACCTCGCCCATGCCCCCGGTGCCGAGTTTCGACAGGAGGACGTATTTGCCGAAGCGGCTCTTCGGGTCCTGAAGGGCGTTCCGGACCTCCTCGGACACCGACCGCTTCGGCACCGCCAGCGGACCGGTCGTCGGCGGGGCCGGTTTGCCGAAGTGAAGCCGGCCGGAGCAGGAGCCGCAGCGCGGACGCCGCAGAGCCGCGTCGAGCGACAGCGTCCGCTCCGCCTTGCAGTCGCGGCAGACGACGACGATGTCGTTCGTGATCGGGGTCCTGCCGGGATCGGAAGCAAGGCGGCGCAGGCCCTCCTCGGTCAGGAAGCCCTTGCGGACGGCCAGCTCCCGGAACGCCGGAACGCCCACGGTTTCGACCGCGCCGTCGTGGCGCTCGTCCCACTCGTGGAGGCACTCGTCGAGCTGGGTACGGGTCAGGAGGCCTTGCTGGACGGCGAGCAGGAGCAGTTCAAGATCGCGATTGTCGCTCACGTCCATGTAAAGCGAGTCCTTTTCCCCGGTGCCGTCAGGGTTATCATAGCCGATCTCGGCGTTGCGTGGGAACTGAACCGACCTCAGAGGGCGCGGCCGATTTCCTCGATGGCGTCGGGATTCTCGACCGAGGCGACGTCGCCCGGCGGCAGGCCCAGGTAGCGGCGCCGGATCGCGCCGCGGACGATCTTCGCCGAGCGGGTCTTCGGCAGCGCCTTCACGAACTTCAGCGCCTCCGGCTTCAGCGTCTTGCCGAGGTGCTTCACGACCTGATCCCGCAGCTCCTCGCGCAGGGGCTCCGACGGCGACCCTCCCGGCTTCAGCACCACGAAGCACACCACCGTCTCGCCCTTGATCTCGTGCGGCACGCCGATCGCCGCGGCCTCCGCCACGGCGGCGTGGGCGATCAGCGCCGCCTCGACCTCGGCCGGGCCCACCCGCTTGCCCGCGACCTTGATGGTGTCGTCCGAGCGACCGTAGAGGAACCAGTAGCCGTCCTCGTCGACCTTCGCCCAGTCGCCGTGGTACCAGACGCCGGGGCCGAACTTCGAGAAGTACGTCTCGAGGTACCGTTCCGGATCTCCGAGAAAACCCTTCGTCATCGATGGCGCCGGCTTCTTGCAGACCAGATGCCCGATCCCGCCGCGGATCGGCTTGCCGTCATCGTCGAAGACGTCGACGTCCATCCCGAGTCCCGGCCCGCGAAGAGTGCACGGCTTGAGCGACGTGATCGGCAGCGGCGACAGGTGGCAGCCGAGGATCTCGGTGCCGCCGGAGATGTTGATGATCGGGCAGCGCTTCCCGCCGATATGCTCGAAGTACCAGAGATAGCTGTCGGGGTCCCAGGTCTCCCCGGTGGACCCGAGGATGCGCAGCGAGTCCAGGCGGTGCTTCGAGACCCAGTCCAGCGGCGATGTCTTCAGAAGCCGGATGGCGGTCGGCGAAATGCCGAGGTGGGTCACGTGGTGCCGCTCGACGATTTCCCAGAGGCGGTCGGGGTTGGGATAGTTGGGGGCGCCTTCGAAGAGGACCAGCGTCGCCCCGAGAAACGTGGCGCCGATCATCTCCCAGGGGCCCATCATCCAGCCGATGTCGGTGACCCAGAAGAACACGTCGCCCGGTTTGACGTCGAAGGCGTAGGCGACCTCCTTGACGCACTGGGCCAGCGCTCCGGCGTGGGTGTGCACCGTGCCCTTGGGCCGTCCGGTGGTTCCCGAGGTGTAGAGCACCAGCGCGGTGTCTTCCGCGTCCAGCGGCAGCGTCGGCGCCTCGTCCGGCTGGGAGTCGACGAGGTCGTCCCAGAAGACGTCGCGCGGGCCCATCGGGACCTCGATGCCGAGGCGGCGGAAGACGACGACCTTCTGCACGGACGGACACTCCGCGACGGCGAGGTCGGCCTCGGGTTTGAGCGGCGACTGCCTGCCGCGACGCGAGACGCCGTCGGCCGTGAACAGCACCTTGACCTTCGAGTCCTGCAGCCGGGCGGCGAGCGCGGGGGCGCCGAAGGCGGAGAAGACGGGCACCGCGACGGCGCCGATCTTCAGGCAGGCGAAGAAGACGGCGACGATCTCCGGAACCATGGGCATGAAGATGCCGACCGAGTCGCCCTTGACCACGCCGAGGCCGGTCAGGGCGTTCGCAATCCTGCAAACGGTCTTCCGAAGGCGGGGATAATCCCAGGCGTCGCGGCGTCCGTCGTCGCCTTCCCAGAGGATGGCCGGAGCGTCGCCGCGGTCGGGATCGATGCAGTTGCGGACGATATTGAGCTGTCCGCCCACGAACCAGCGGGTCCAGGGGAAGCCGCGCGACGCGTCCTGGACCTCCGTATAGGGCCGGTCCCAGATCACGCCGAGGTCCTTCAGCGCGGCGTCCCAGAACCAGGAGGTGTCGGCCGCGCAGCGCCGGATCAACTCGTCGTAATCGGGGATCCCGTGCCGGGACATGAAGCGCGTCACGTTCGCCCGCGCGATCATTTCCGCCGTCGGGGTCCAGAGGACGTCGCTCACGCCGCCTCTATCGCTCCCGCGGCGTCAGGGGCTGGGAACCCGGGAACGGCGGAGGCAGGTTCTTCTTGCGCATCGGGTTGGGGTAGTTCTGATGGGAGGAATAGGTCTGCCGGAAGCAGCCCCGGCCGTGCGACTCGGACCGCGTGACCTGGATCTCGTCGAACAACGCCAGATCGCGGCCCTTGTAGGTTGCCGCCACAAAGGCGGCGACCTTTTCCATCTCGGCGAGCTGCATCGACAGGTCGAAGTGGGAATCGACGAGCGACTCGTAGTTGACGATCATCGCGCCGGGGTTGCTCCTCAGGTTGACGCGGACGCCGACGTTCTGGGCCTTGAATTCGCGGGAGATCGTTTCGCCGAGCCGGACCCATTCGATCGCGGGGGTTTCCTGGAACTGGCTCAGCGTCATGGTCATGCCGACGGCCAGGAAGAGCACGGTGAACACTCCCATGATGGCGATGGCCCAGACGCTCTTGTTCACTGTTGGGAGATTACCTCAAAGGCCGCGGGCGGGGGGACGCTAATCCACCGACCCCTTGGAGGCCCAGGCCGGAATCTCGGCCTTCGTGCCCGGGGCGATGTGGCCCGAGGCGTCGACGAGGCCCTTCTTCCGGAACCAGCCGAGGTTCATCTCCAGCACGAAGCGGGCGGCGCCCTTGGAGTCGGACGTCGCGTAGCGGGAGCCCGGATTGCGGGGATCCGGGTACATCGGGGTCTCGTTGACGTTGAGCAGCGTGCCGTCGTTGGCGAAGAACGCGATGTCCAGCGGGATCATCGTGTTCTTCATCCAGAAGCTGTGGTTCCCCTCGTCGGGGTAGGCGAACAGCATGCCGTCGTCGGGGGACATCCGGGGGCGGAACATGAGGCCGTGCTGCCGCTCGGCCTCGGTGAGCGCGAGCTCGACCCAGGCGTTCGCGCCGTTGATCTTCATCAGCGGCAACTCCTCGGCCGTCGCGGCCAGGACCTCCGGAGAAAGCGCGGCCTTGTCGCCGATCTTCACGCCCAGCTTGGCAGGGAGCCCGGACATCAGGAGCAGCGCGTAGGCGGCCGCCAGCTTGGGCTGCACGCCCTCCTCGTCGCCGGCGGGCAGCGGCTGGAGGTCGACGATCGTTCCGGCCTTGTCCAGGAACGCGATGTCGTAAGGGACGCGGCCGCTCTCGCCCTCGATCTTCATGAAGCGCTCGCGGGGCCAGGCGATCAGGTGGCCCCGGGTGTCTGTCGGCGGTGCGAGGCGCGGGACGATGTGCCGTCGTTCCTTCTCGCTGAGCACGAGGGTCACGTCGATCTTCTTCCCGCCGAGCGTGACGGCGGCGCCGGCGACGGAGGGCGGGCCGTCGCTGCGGGTTCCGTCGCAGGAAGCGAGGACGGCCAGGGCCAGGATCAGCGCGGCTTTTTTCATTGGTTCAGTCCGAACAGACGCAGCTTCAGCATGCTGTGGAAGCGCATCGCGGCCTCGGGGATGCGGTCCCGGTGCTTCTCGCTGACGGCGGCGCCGACCCAGACCGCCTTGTCCGGGTTGCTTGCATTCTTGTCCTCGTTGTTCACCTCGAACCAGCTGCGCGAGCGGATGTTGTATCCGCCCCTCTCGAGGGGAAGGAGTTCCACTTCGAGCTTCGTGCGGTATCCCTCGCGAAAACGGGGGGACAGGTGGATGTCCCAGTCGGTTTCGACCCAGTCTTTGGACGCGTCGAAGGTCGGCGTGTCGTAGCCCTGCCGCGTCAGGAGTTCGCGGATGGTGCGGGTGAGGTCATCGTGGGGTTTGATGACCTGGCCGGTTTCGTACCAGTCGCTGCAGCGGTTGGCCAGGATGCCCGCGCCGACTTCGTTGACGGCGCAGCCGGCGAGCAGCGGAAGCAGGAGGAGGGCCAAGCGGTTCACAGGGGGTCCAGAATAACAATGCCGGCGAGGAGAGGGGAACAAAATCGCCGGAGCGTCCGGCCCCTTATTCCTGGATCACGTCGGCGAGCTCCAGGTTGAACTTCTGGAACTCGCGCTCGAGGAACTCCAGCCGGACCAGGCCCACCCCCGGCGCGTAGGAGCTCCGGGAGGTCAGCGACTGGGGAACCCCGTCGCGGTCGACCGTGCTCGTGAACTCGACGACCAGGCAGTCGGGGTAGACCCGGGTCGATCCCTCGCGGCCCACCGTGACCGACTCGCCCAGCGACTTCACGGTGCGCTTGAAGTCGCGGCCCCGCGACCGCCAGCTCCAGGTGTCTCCGGTCTGCGCGGGGAAGCGCAGCAGCGGCTCGCGCTCCTCTCCGGTCGTCGGCTGATACACCGAATCCCGCTCGATCTCCACCAGGTAGGCCTTTGTCGTCGCGTACTCGCGGTAGTTCTCCTGCACGGTGTGGAAGATGCGGAGCACGTCGCCGTCGCGCGTGACCGAGTCCGTCCGGAGCCGCTCGCTGCTTTCGCCGTCCCCGCGGCGGTAGATCATCGTCCGGCCGACCTTCACGGGATAATACTGCGCCAGCTGGCCGGAGACGGGCTTCTCGGTGGTCGTGGCGCGCTGAAGCGCCAGCTCGGCCCACTGCCGCTGCTCCGGTTTCGGATTGCCCTCCAGGAACTTCTTCAACGCCTGAACGAGTTCGACGCCGCCGACCTCCGCCTCGACCCTCTGGCGGAACGCGGCGAATTCGAGATCCTCCAGGATGCGCTTCGCCTCGGCGTTGTCGGGCTCGGCCGTCGCCGCCTCCCGCGCCGCCGCGCCCGCGCCGGCCAGATCGCCCTTCTCGAGCAGAGCGCGCGACTGCGCCAGCGCCGTCTCGGCGATGCGGGTCTTGAGCGAGTCGCGCCGCTTCGGGTCCGCCCGGCCCGCGCCCTTGAAGAGCGTGAGCGCCGCGCCGTAGTCCTTCCGCTCCAGCTCCTTCAGCGCCCGCTGGACGAACAGGTCCGCGAGCGTGAAGCGCGTCTCCTCGGCGATCGAGCCGTCGTCGATCAGCCGCGCCAGGCTGTCCCCCAGCGCCGAGGTGAACGCGTTGTCGGGCGAGCTGCGGTCCAGGTCCACCAGCCGGTCCGCCATCTTCTGGAACAGCGACTTCCGCGCGGCCGGCGTCAGCGTGGGTAGCACCTGCTGCAGCCCCTGGCTGAACTTGGCCGCGTCCCGCTGGTCCAGCAGGCGCTCCAGGTAGGCGGTCGAGATCCGCGCCGCGAGCTCGGACATCTGGCTGCGGTCGTCGTCCAGCGTCCGCACGGCCTCGGCGATCTTCTGCAGCGCCAGGTCCAGGTCGTTCCGCTCAAAGGCGGCCCTGGCGACCTCCAGCACCCCGGTGTCGCGCTGCACGGTGCGGTCGCCCGTGGGGAAGAGGAGGACGATATCCTGCACCTTGACCTCGTCGAGCTCGAGGGACGCGCCGCTGGAGACGCGCAGCCGGTACTTGCCGTTCTCGTACCCGATCAGGTCGCCCTGGATGACCTTGCCGTCGGTCTGGGTGATCTTGACGATCTGGGCGCAGGCCGGGACGGCCAGCAGCAGGGCGAGCGACGTCGCGACGAGGGACCTGAACATCGGTGTCTCCCAAGAAGACATAACACAAAGACCCCCCAGGCACGGAGGCCGGACCCCAGGAACACTGACCTGATGTCCGGTCCCCGTGCGACCGTGTGTCTGTGTCTATCTTATCGGACGTTGCGGGAGGCTTTCTGAAGCTCGGCGTGGGGGTCGTCCGTCCTCAGGGGGGATCTTCTTTGTGTTTCTCTTATCTCGTCTTTCGAAGGGCTTTGACGAGTTCGTCGTGAAGCTCCTCGAGCGCCTGGGGAATGACCTTGACCCCGGCGGTGGTGGTCATGAAGTTGCTGTCGCCGAACCAGCGGGGCAGCACGTGGAAGTGGAGGTGGCCGGGGACCCCGGCCCCGGCGGCGCGGCCGATGTTGAGCCCGAGGTTGAAGCCCTGCGGCTTCATCAGTCGCTCCAGCACCCGCTGCATCCGGATGATCTGGTCGAAGACCTCGGTCCGCTCCGCCGCGGTGAATTCGGCCAGGTCGGCCTTGTGCGCCCGGGGGGCGATCAGCAGGTGGCCGCCCGAATAGGGGAAGCGGTTCAGGACCGTGAAGCAGGTCTTCCCGCGGAGGACGACCAGATTCTTGCGGTCCTGCTTCGGATGCGTCGCGTAGTCGCAGAAGAAGCAGGCGCCCGGTTTTTCCTGCCGGGTGATCTTCCGCAGATAGGGGATGCGCCAGGGCGCCCACAGGAGCTTGCTCACACGTATCGCCTCAGGGTCTTGCCCACGAAGAACGGGGCCGAGATCATCCGGCCGGACCTGGTCTTGTACTCGATCCATTTGACGAAGACCGCCCGGGTCTCGACGGAGTCCTGCCGCAGCGTCAGCACTTCGGGTTTGCGCGTGACGTGGAAGAGGACGGGGCGGAGGGAGTTGTCGAAGAGGACGCCGGCATGGGCCATCCGAAGCGGCACCTTGGGGCTCGACACGGGCTCCGTATGGAGCTCGCCGATGACGCCGTGGACGCGCCAGAAGCGGCCGCGGTAGAGGCCGGGATCCTTCGCGCATTCCTCGAGGCTGAACTCCCCCTGCACCTGGGCGTCGACGTCCTCGTCCGCCATCGCGTCGATCTTCCGGAGCAGGTGGTGCCAAAGGAAGTCGGGGACGCCGGGCTCCGTGTCGCTGACGAACGAGTCGAAGCGGTCCGGCCCCTCGAAGATCCAGAGCGGCGCCTCGGGCGGGAGGCTCTTCTCGAGCGCGACGATGTCGGCGCGGGTCGCGTCGAGGTCGCCTTCCAGGGAGTGCGTGCAGCCGGCGAGCAGGATCATCGCGAGGGGAAGGGGGCTGCGCACGGGCGCGAGTATAGCACACGCGCCGGGCAATCGAGTCATTGACGATGGCGGGCGGGACGGCTTATAGTGGGCTTCCTCATGAAATACGCCATCTGCAACGAGACGTTCAAGGACTGGGAATGGGAGCGGATGCTGGAGTGCATCGCCGCCCTCGGGTACGACGGCGTCGAGGTCGCCCCGTTCACGCTGGCGGACAAGGTGACGGACATCGGCGACCAGCGGCGCCGCGACCTGCGCCACGCCGCCCAGCGGGCGGGGGTGCCCGTAGTGGGCCTGCACTGGCTGCTCGTGAGCCCCGAAGGCCTCTATGTCACCACGCCGGACGACGCCGTGCGCAACCGCACAGCGGACTACTTCGTGGATCTGGTCCGCTTCTGCGCCGATCTGGGCGGGGAGCTGATGGTGATCGGCTCGCCCAAGCAGCGGAACCTGCTGCCGGGGATCACGAAGGAACGGGCGCTGGACTACGCGGCCGAGGTCTTCTCGCGGGCGCTGCGTTCATCTTTTGCATTGTCCGCTGGCTGAATCGGCGCGTCACCCGACAATGCGCGAAGCCCGATCCCGACCCTCCATGACTTACGTCGAATATGGGGAGGACCTCAGGTACGGCAGTTTTTCTCCGACGAACACGGTGCCAGTCAAAAATCATGTGATGACGTTGAGCGGGTTAACGACGAACACGCTGTATTATGTGCAAATTGACGCGGCGGCTGAGAGCGGAAGCTGTCCGGCGCAATTCTCTTTTGCAACCACAAGCTTCACGACCGTTTCCCGTCTTTTTGCTGTGACCAACCCGTGGAAGTTCAGCGCGAACCAACTCGACCAGACCAACTGGAAAGCGCCAACTTACAACGACTCCACCTGGCCAGGTGGACCGGGATTGCTCTGGGCCGACAGCCGCGGTTCTAATTTTAACCCGGCAATTCAACCCAAGGGAACACTCATGCCAATCAATTCGGCCACAAGAGTTCCATTCGTTACCTATTATTTTCGGACGCACTTTTGGCTGGAGACCAACGCTCAGCCGATCTCGTTGACCTTCTCAAATTACATCGATGATGGCGCGGTGTTTTACCTCAACGGGACTGAAATCTATCGCCAGAACATGGC
>Ga0137409_10000309_pt1 | contig 52452 bp, 46 predicted proteins | sample CZODoug1_16funga_FD_122059 | JGI IMG/M metagenome (GOLD analysis project Ga0137409, IMG submission 122059) | Vadose zone soil fungal communities from Angelo Coast Range Reserve, California, USA - CZODoug1_16fungal (Hybrid Assembly) | ecosystem: Environmental > Terrestrial > Soil > Vadose zone... | reverse complement strand
CCTGGACCTGAAGCTGGGGTACCTGCGCTGTGAATTCCACGCTAGGGTCATCGACAGTGCCGCTGCCTTTGGCAGTAAGATTCAGCGTGCCGACGACTTGAATGTTTCTCGCTTGAAGCGCCTGAAGTTGATCGAGGCGGATGCCCGTGGCTTGTATCTGGCCGTCGTAGGCCTTGCGCTTCGGGAAATAAGTGACATCGCCTTGCGCGGTACCCGCCGCCATTCTCACTGCGAGTCGGCCTCGCACTTCGTCGCCGGTACCCTGGAAATTCACGTTCGCCGATTGTATGGGCTCATCGGCTATTACCGCCTGGCTCAGGTTGATCGTTCCCTGCCCAACCGGATTCAACTGCGATCCGTGCAGCGAGATATTCGCTGTGAGGGTGCCTGTTACCGGAGCTTGTGAGCCGGCCACGCTTTTCAAAACCGCCAGATCCAGCTGCGACGCGTTCAGATCAACCTGGAGCGGACTGGTTTCATTGAAAGACCAGTGATTCAGACCTACATTCCCGTTCAGAGTAATCCGTCCGATGTTGTCCGCAGTGCGGATATCAACGTTCCGCACCGTCACCTGTGACGGGCTGGCATCGACAGTCGCGCGCACGGTTCGCCACTCGGTGCCCTTGACTTTCAGATCAGCCCCGGAAAGTTGTCCTGCAATCTGGGGAGTCGTTGTCGAACCTCGAACCGTGCCGGAGAATGAAGCTGTGCCGTAAAGGCCAAGCGGTTCCGGAGTGAGACCAAACACATCCGCGACGGTTTCCAGCTCGTGAAGATCATTCGATTGAAACTGCACCTGAAGGCTCGAGCGCTCGCTGACTGTGCCGTTCAGGTTCACGAATGTTTGCGGCATGCGGACATAACTGCGAGTGAAGGAGACTTCCTCGGTTGCGGCCGAGTACTGGGCATGAATGTCGCCGGTTAAAGGAACGGTGCCGGCGCCTTTACCCGGAGCCATGTTGCCTTTCAGATTTGCATCGGCGTTGGCAACGAGTGTGTTGAACGCTTTGTGCCACTTCGCGTCGACTGTTGCGTTTCCGGTTCCATCAAGTCGAACTTGCTGCCTTGTGGATGAATTTGCGAGCCTCTGAATGTCGGACAGCGCAACGTTATGCAGCACAGCGTGCAACTCGGATTGTTGCGCATCGGCAATGTCATGCATCGTGAAGGTGCCATCCATCGTACCGCCCAGAAGTCGCGCGCGAAGGTCGCGAAGACTCATGTCGCCTTTCTGCAAAGCATACTGAGCGCTGACGTCCCGCACTTGAGTGTCGATCGTGGTGGTGTGGATTTGAATTGCGTCGCTGTTCATGTTGCCGTCGAGGGTCAGCGTTTCCAGAACCGTCTTGTTCGGATCGCTCTGGAACTCTGCCGATCCCACCAGTTTCACGACTCCGACGGGCAGCGTTGCATCTTTCAATATCTGCCGCAGTTCGCCCGTATCCAGGGCGGCCTGATATTTACCGGTCACCTTTGGATGAACGTAATCGTTCAGCGTGGCTGTGAGCGAGAACTGGGACGCGCCACTGGTTAGTGTGCTGCGTTTCAGAGTGAACGCATCGGGAGTCGCCTCGAACTCCGCCTCGAGACTGTGGATCATCGGATTCAGATCCTGAAGATGGATCTGGCCGTTCTTGTAGCTTAAGCCGCCGGAATACTGCTTTATGGTGGGATCGAAGCTCGTCTGGAATTCGACGTCGTGGAGATCGGCATCCAGCACACTCTTGCGGTCGTTGTAGTAAACCTCGCCTTGTCCGACCATCACGTGACGAATGTCAAGGTCGAAGACACTCGTGCTTTGATCGGACTTGCTCTTCGGCAGATTCGTATTGCCGTTCTCGTCAACCTGGACGCGCGCAACCGGATGATTGATGACGATATCGTTGAGATACCATTTTCGCTGGAGGATCGATACGATCTGCACTCCTACCGCGAGATGATCCACCTGCAGCAACGGCGGCGTCTGGTACGGCGCCGCTCCGTCCACGACCACGTCGTACATGTCCACCGTGGGAGTTGCCCAAGAAAGGTGAAACGCGAAGTCTCTCATTTGAAAGTTCGTGCCTAAGGCTTCGGTGACTTTCGCGTGAGCGACGCGCAACAAATATTGTCTGAACCCCTGGTTCTGCAAAAGTATGATGAGCCCAATCCAGAGGCCGGCCGCAAGGACCACCAGGCCTGCTGCCATCCATGCAACGATCCTTTTCCAGTTTCGGCGCCGGGACGGTTCGGGCTCGGGTTCGGGTTCGCGTCGTTCGTAATAATCCGGGGGTAAAGGTTCTGTACTCAAAACGCCTGTCCTAATGTGATGAAAATTTGTGTTGCCTTGATACCCGCAATAGGTGTCAAGTTGCGGCCCACGTCGAAACGTATCGGCCCGACGGGAGTCGCATAGCGGAAGCCCATGCCGACGGAATTTGAATAGTTGCCGTAGTAATTCTTCAGTCGAATTGGATCGTACACATTTCCGCCGTCATAGAACGTGACGAAACTCAGTCCTTTCTTGATCGGCACCGGGAATCGAAGCTCGCTATTGATAATCAGCAATTGCACTCCGCCCGTAGGAACGCGGATTAAGGCGCATGTGGATTTATCGTCAGGATTACCGCACGCCGGAATGGTGATCTGCGGGCCTGCTCCGTTCAGCGGGAAGCCGCGAAGTGTGCTGCCGCCGCCCGTGAAGAATTTCTGACTGAGGGGAATCTCGTTTCCCGAAGTCGGCACCAGGAGTCCGGTTCTCAGGCTGCTGGCCCAAATGATGCCGGACTTGACATCCCGGTAATATGCAGCCTGGGCCATCACTTTTCCGAAATTGGTGCTCGATCCGATCAGCCGGGGACTCACATCGACCTCGAAGCTGTTGTATACGCCCTTGTGCGCGTCCAACGGGTTGTCCCGTGTGTCTCGAATGTAAACAGCGGCCAGCGTGGACAGCCGCGTGTGCAGGTCCTTGTCGCCGACGAGTTGGGGAATCAAGAGGTTCGTGAGGCCCGTCTCGGTGAGCGTATATCGCAGAAAGAGATTCTGTGTTTTCTTTGCGTCGAGCGGCTTCTGCAGCTGAAATCCGAATTGTGCTTGCTTTGACGTAAAGATCGGATTTTCTTTGTTGTATTCGCCGGTGGCGGAGAAATTGGCAGTCCAGCTCGTCCAGCGGAAGTTCGGGTCCGTGAACACGAACGAGGCGCGCCGGTCGAGAGGGCCCGCCAGCCCGCCGATCGTGATGGTCTCCGCCTTGCCGCGCACATTGCTGCGCGTGTACTGGAAGTTGGCGCGCGGTCCCATGAACGTGTGCTGGCTCGTTTTGAATGTTGAAGGGAGGCCCACGGGGGGCAGGCCTGGCAGGGCGACCGTCCCGGTGGGTACACTTCCTCCACGATTGGTCACTTCGAATCCGAAACCGTACGTAATCGTATTTCGATTTGCTTCGTGGACCCTCACGATCACATCTTCCTGCTCCTGAGATGTAATCTCTCGCCGCGGATTCACCTGAGTCCAGTCGAAGATGCCCCGTGTGAAGAGCTGGCTCTCCGACGTGAAGATCTCAGTTTCCTGAAGCGGCTGGCCGGGCTGGATTTTCTGGAGGTCCTTGTTGATCAGCGCCTGCTGTGTGTGCACGCGTCCGATAGTGACAACGTTGTTCGTCTTCACTTGCGGTCCTTCAGTAATGCTGTAGACAACCCGGAATTTGTGCTTATCGGAGGCTGACGGTTGTGCGGTAGGGTGAAATGTAGCCGTCAAATAGCCCAGGTCCAGGTAATGGGCTATGATTTTGTTTCTGTCGTCGTCGACGGACTTCTGCGCATAGGGCTGTCCGGGCGCGATCCTCAGGCCATCCGGAGCGAGCTGGTCCATGGATATCGTGTCGTTGCCCTGGACCTGCAGCGCTTCGACGGTGTCTTGCGGACCTTCATTCACCACGAAGGTAACCACGATGCTGCCGTCATGCATCGTGAACTGCGGTGTGACTTTCGCCTGGTTGAATCCCTTGGACTGGTAAAACGCCGTCAGCATCTTGATGCTGCTTTCGTTGTATTTCCCGCTGCTGATGAAGTGCGCCTTCTGCACGGAGACGTGCTGTAGCAATTCATCTTCGTCGAAATTCTTGTTGCCGGTGAAAGCCACATCTTCGATTTTTTTATGTGGCCCCTTCATGACCTTGTACAGGATTGTCTGTTTGCCGTCCTGTGCCTCGACCTGAGTGTCCACCATCACATCGAAGAAACCTTTTTGCCGGAAATGCTTGAGCAGATTCTGCCGGCCTTCCTGGATCAGTTCCGGGTTCAACCCATTCTGCTGGTAGATGGGGAGCAGCTTGCGCTTGGTCCAGCTCCACACGTGTGCGCCTTCAATCCTGGCGTCGACGACGGGGCCGGGCTGGACATTGAACGTGATGTCCGCCCGATTGGTTTCCGGATTGTAGTTCGCGCCGATCAGCTTCACCTGTGCCGCAAGATGGTTTTGTTTCGTCAGACGGCCCTCGAGATACTGCGTCGCATTATCGAGCGTTTTCAGTGAATACTTCCTGCCCGTGCGGATTGCCGCCATACGAATCCGGGCCCGCAGTGTGCGCAGACTGTCCTGCAGTTGCCTGGTCATTTCCGGTGTTGTCCCTTGAATGACGATGTCGCCGAATTTAGCCAGGCGGCCCAGCTTCACGTGAAAGTTGACGTTTGCAAGTGCGTTCGTGTTGTCGGTCTTAACGTCAGGCTCGACCTGGGCTTCGAAATACCCGTTGCGCCTGAAGTAATTTTCCAGCGATGTCTGAGCCTTCTCGACGTCGGCCGTCAAGTAGGGTTCCTGGGTGGAGTAATTTGAAACCTGCAGCAGACGCGCGTACGGGAATTGCTCAGCGCCGGGGAATTGGTACATTCCGAAATAGACGGCTGGCTGCAAAATAAAGATGACGACAACCCCATTCTGTTCGGGGCGAAGGTCGAGTTGAATATCCTGGAACCGGCCGGTGCCTTTGAGCGCCGCGATGCTCTGTTCGATTTTACTGGCCGAAAAGGGTTCCCCGGGGCGTTGCGGAACCAGCCTCATGAATTCGGCGACGTTCAGGTCCGGACGGCCTGCAAGTTCAACCGCGGAAACGTCCTGGCCTTCGTAGGAAAGAATCTCAGTTTGCTTTACCGGTGAGGCGAGTTTACTTGTGTCATTCTGTGCGGGTGTTGCGCCCGCCAACAAAGTTGTACACAGCCCGAGGGCCAGCAGTGCTAGATTAAAACCATGCAATCTTGCCTTTTTTGCAGAATTATCGGAAACGAGACGCCGGCCGACTTTGTGCATCAGGATGACCTCGTGGTGGCATTCAAGGACCTTCGACCGCAAGCGCCGGTGCATCTCTTGATCGTTCCTAAGAAACACCTTCCGACGCTAAATGAACTGGCGCCGGAGGATACTCCGCTTATCGGCCACATGTTCCAGGTAGCCAGAAAACTAGCGGAGCAATTCGGTATCCACCAAAAGGGCTACCGGACGCTGTTTAACGTGAATGCGGGCGCTGGGCAGTCGGTTTACCATATCCATCTACATCTCCTCGGCGGCCGTATGTTCAGTTGGCCTCCGGGGTAGGCCAAGGAGCGCCATGGGCAACGAAGATAAACGGCGATCTGCGCGAGTCGTACCGTTCGTTTCCGATGAAGAGGTGGTAGTGATCCGCCTCGATGAAGGGAAGACCGTCCTCGGGAAAATGCTTGATCTGAGCGAAGTGGGGACGCTTATCTACCTGCTGGCGGACGTTTCAGAGCTGCCGGGAGATGCAGGTCTGTCGTGCGTGCTTTCCATGTATCACGACAAGAAAGTCTTCGACATGCCGGCTACGCTTGTTCGCAAGAACTCCCACCTCGTCGCCTTCGAGTTCGTGAGCGGTGCGGCCGAAGCCCAGCGCAATATCCAGGCGAAACTCATTCGAATGGAAATTGAGTGGATGCGGCTCAGCCGCAGGGGCTGAAGTCTGCGGCGCGTATCAGCCTGCAACTCTATCGAGAACTTCGCGGATTTTGGACCTCAGCGCATCGGCACTAAACGGCTTTTCGAGAAAATCGAATCCACCCTGAAGAATTCCGTAGCGTACAAGTAAGTCATCCGTGTAACCGGACACGAAGAGGATCGGCAAGTTCTTTCCGAGTTTGCTGATTTGATCCGCCAAATCACGCCCGCTTCCGCCGGGCATTATGACGTCTGTAACGACCATCTGAACATTCTGTGCTTTGTCCGTGAGGATGCGAGTTGCTTCTGACGCGTTACCTGCGTCGACCACCTTGTAGCCTGCTCCTTCGAGCATGCGTCGAGCCAGGGAGCGTACGTCGGCATCATCTTCCACAAGAAGGATGGTCTCGTGACCTGCGACTGACTTCTTCTCGAGCCGTTGCTTATGGCCTGTAGGCTCCGCGGTAGAATCCGCGGGAGGAAAAGAGATCCTGAATGTTGAACCCTGGTCCGGCTGGCTCTGCACACGAATCTTGCCGCTGTGTTGTTGCACAATTCCATACACGGTCGAAAGACCAAGACCGGTGCCTTTGCCTGGTTCCTTTGTTGTGAAGAACGGTTCGAAGATGTGCGCCAGTGTTTCGACGTCCATTCCGCTTCCGGTGTCGGACACGGTCATAGTGACGCCACGGTTCGAAGCGTTAGTTCCATCGGCACCGTATTCTTCGGGATTGGTGGCGGCCGTTTCGATCACAAAACGGCCGCCGTTTGGCATTGCATCTCGTGCATTGACGGCCAGGTTCATGATGACCTGTTCCAGTTGGCCCGGATCAGCCTTGATCAGAGGCAGGTCGTTTCCGAAAATCGTTTCCAGCTCAATGTCCTCGCCAATCAGCCGTCTCAGCATTCCCGAGAGGTTTCGAACAATGTCGTTCAACTTGACCAATCTGGGATGGACCACCTGGCGCCGGCTGAATGCCAACAGCTGGCGGGTCAGGTTTTCCGCGCGGTGAGTCGCGTGCCGCACCGATACGAGAAACTTGACGACGGGATCATCGGATCGAACCTGGTGGATTGCGAGATCCGTATATCCGGCGATAATCGTGAGCACATTGTTGAAGTCGTGGGCCAGTCCGCCTGCAAGCCGCCCGACTGCTTCCATTTTTTGCAATTGAAGAAGCTGGGCTTGCAGATGTTTTCTTTCGGTCACATCGCGGGCGATGGTGGATTCGCCGACAATCGCTCCGCTGGAATCGCGGATTGGAGACGTGGCCAACGAAACGTCGATCTGCGTGCCGTCTTTTCTGATCCGAACAGTTTCAGCATGACGGACGCGCTCGCCACGGGCGACGTGCTGTGAGATATCGTTGCATTCCTCGCGCCGGTCAGGCTGGACGACAATCGAAATTGGCTGCCCGATCGCCTCCTCGGCGGTATATCCGTACATGGCTTCGGCGCCGGGATTCCAGCTCAGGATGGTGCGGTCCAATGTCGTCCCGATGATTGCGTCGTCGGATGAGGAAATCAGTGCAGCATAATGGCGAAGTTTTTCTTCTGCTCTGCGCTGCTCGGTAACGTCGCTTGCGATGACCAGCCGCACCATCCTTCCGCGCAGTGGAATGTTTCTCGCCGTAATATCCACGTCTATCAGGGCTCCGTCCCGTTTCATGTGCCTTAGCGGGAGCTGACCCGGCAACGCTCCTTCGCGGAAGTGGCTGAAGGGAGCAATGCCGGGAGGCAGGATGTCACGCATCGTCATGTTGAGGAATTCTTCCCGGGAATATCCATAGTGCCGGATGGCGGCATCGTTGACCTCGATGAAGCGGAGAGTCTCCAGGTCACAGACCCACATCGGCAGTGGATTGCTTTCAAAAAGGAACCGGTAGCGTTCCTCAGAGGCGCGCAGCTCAGCCTCGGCCAGCTGCTGCGATGTCACATCCCGGGCAATACCTTCCATAGCGATCACCGTTCCTGTATCGTCGTACGCAGCCACGTTCTGCGACGAAATCCACACTGGTGAGCCGTCCTTGCGGAGCCAGCGAACCAGCGGATTTTCCATTCCTGTTTTTCCGGACATGAAATCTTCGACAACCCAGCGATCTTCTGGATGCGTCGCCTTCAGGATGAGTTCGGGATCCGAATAATGCTCTTCAGGCGTGTAGCCCGTGATATTGGTGATTGCTGGGCTGACGTATTCAAAACCCGGTGTGGGTCTCAGCCGGTAACGATAAATGATGTCCCGCGCGTTTTCTGCAAGCCTTCGAAACCGTGCTTCGCTCTCACGCAAGGCGGTTAAGGCTTTCGCACGGTCGGTTCGGAGCCTTCTGTCGTCAAGAGCTCGCTCGACCGCTGCAGGCAGGCGGACGAGTCTGTCTTTCAGGACGTAGTCGACAGCGCCTTGTTTGATGCACAGTGCGGCGATTTCATCACTCAGCGTCCCGGTAACGACGATAACCGGGATATCCAGCCGCCGCTCTTTCAAAACATCCAGGACATCGAGTGCGCCGATGCTCGGAACCCGGAAATCGGCAAGTATCAAATCGGGCGATGTCGTTGTGATCTCGTCAAGGAAATTTGCAAGAGAGTCAACGCGTTTCAGCGTGAATGGTACTCTGAGGCCGCGAAGGTGTCGAACAATCAATTCTGAATCGGCGTCCGAGTCCTCGACCTGCAGAATTTTTTTCTCTTGCATTGGGACCTAACAAGAATTGCATTACCGTGTCGGAGCTTTGTCAAACCCTAATTAGCGCTTGCTTTTTTTTGCGGCATCCGGCAAATCCCGCTCTGGTGGCCCATCATAGGCGACGTCCTTCGAATCGATCACCCGGAATGGACGTTCGCGCATCGTTTCTTCAACGGCATGTGCCGCTAGACCGACGGCGCGGGGGATGATGAAAAAGGCGCGGCCGTACTGCCACGGAATTCCCATGTCGGCAATGAGACCGGAGATGACGCCATCGATATTGATGGGGAGTTTGATTTCCGAGGCGATGGATTCGGCGAGCTTCAGGTGGGCTCCGGCAAGGCCCCATTCCCCGGCTTTGGCAATGAGCTTTAGTGTGCGGGGATCACGATCGTGCCAGGGATGGCCGAATCCCGGAACGCGCTGCTTTCGTTCCCGATAGCCGCGGACGATCTCAGCGGCTGCGGTTCCGGCCTTAACGCTTTCCTCGAGCATCTTCGTGCATTGTTCGATCGCACCACCATGATGGTCGCCCAGCGAAATGATTCCCGCGGCAACGGCAGCTTGAAGCGGCACACCACCCGAAGCCACGAACCGCGTAGCGTCGATCGACGGCGCGAAAAACGAGTGGTCGGTACTCGACGTGATGATCATTTCAATCATCTGGCCTTCACGTCCCTCGGGCAACTCGCCTTTAAACGTCAGATAGATGATGTCTCCAAAGGTGCAATGCTCCATCAAATCCTGGACGCGGTAGCCGCGAATCAGGATCTTGTTGCGTTCGACTAAAGACAGAGACGTTTTCCAGAACGGGTCGCTCATTCAGGTTCCTCTTCATTCCTCCCCGGTGGGACGATTAAGAATGCACATGGTTCGGAGCTGCGATCGATAGATCTGCCGGATTCTCAGAAAAAACTCCTGATAGTCCCTGGACTGGTAATCGGGATAAGTCCATGGAAAAAAATGGTAAGTGTTGTTTTTGAAATGCATTGTCACTTCGCCGAAGATCCCGCCGCCCAGGTAGATTCTGTGATAAAAATTCTTCGTGGAGGCGAGGATTACTTTTGCGTGCTCGATGTATCCGGGATCCAGGTTCACGGGGCGTTTCACGATTGGGAGAAGAGCCGCCATCTCCTGCTCGAGCTGGTTCGTTTGCCTCTTGATTTCTGGTAGTTGATCCGCTTCAATAAGGCGCTCAAACGAGAGGAACATGCGATCGATAGTGTCGCCCATGTCCGCCTCGTAATAATCGGTGAAGTCGAATGGGACTGCCGGTGATCGATGGTCTACCGGCCCGTAGGCCTCAGTGAGGCGCGCTTCGATCGGAGGAAGAAGTTTTCGGTCGGACACAAGGACTCCGACAAACAGCTTTACCGGATTGAGGGACCCAACCGCACCCATATAGTTTGCAGAATATACGTTATGCAGGGCACTAAGAAGCAACTATCACTTAAGGACATTCAGGGGAAGTACGCCTCTAACGGTACGGCTGTATCTCCAGCCATCCTGCGCAAACTCCAGCGTGATCCACGCGCTGGAGCGCGGACGCTCTACAAAATTCTGGCGAGGCGGTACGAAGATCAGAAGAAGGAGCGAAATCGGCTCGATGCAATGCTGCATTTCGAGCGCTTGCTGTGGAAAGCGGGTGTCCAGCAGATCGCCGGAGTGGATGAAGTCGGGATGGGCCCGCTTGCCGGGCCCGTCGTTGCCGCGGCGGTAGTCTTTCCACCGGGAGTGGAAATCGAAGGCATCGATGATTCCAAGGCCCTCGACGAAGAAACCCGTATCCGGCTCGACATTGAGATTCGAGCAAAGGCTACATCGTTTGCGATCGGCCTTGTCGAAGTGGACGAGATCGACCGTCTCAACATCTATCACGCCGGAATCCGAGCTATGCAACTCGCGCTTACCACTCTTCCTGCGCCACCGCAACACATCCTTGTCGACAGCCGGACCATCCCCGGTTTCACGCAGCCACAGAACAGCTTCGACAAAGGCGACGGCATCAATTTTTCCATCGCATCGGCTTCGATCGTTGCCAAGGTTTATCGAGACCGGCTGATGACCGAACTCGATGCGCAATATCCGGGCTACGGGTTCGCAAGTCACAAGGGCTATGCCACTCCCGAACATCAGCGTGCGATCCGCGATCTTGGCCCGTGTCCGATTCACCGGCGTTCTTTCGATTACATCCGCGAACTCTGCGGCCAGTACTGCGACCTCTACTATTCACTCAAGCAAGAGGGTTATGCGGCCACATCAAGGGCGGAGTTGGCGACATGGGAAGCCACAGTCAAAGCTGCCGTGGGTAACCTCTCTTTAAACGAGAACAAGAAGCTTCACCTGCTGGCCAGCCGTCTCTGGAAGCGTATCAGTTGACCGTCTTGTTGAAAGATAGGGTGTCTTTTACCACATCCAGCGACTGGTCAAGCAGGACTTCAGCAGCGAAGGCTGTCCTTGCGCGTTCGTTGTAAAAGCGGAAATCGATAAACATGACGCGATAACCGGACTCTGTTTCTTCTACGCGCGTGACAGGGAAGCGCGCAAAGCCCATGAAGACCGCGGCGGACCTGGCCGAAACGGCATGGCCGATGATTTCCGAGGGATTACCTTTTGGCATGCGGGCGAGCTCACCCTCGACGCCCCGGCGCGTATGCACGCGCACCTTGATGAACTCATTCCTCGTTTCGATCACGCCGTCCCAGCTCCACGGGTTGAGCATGCTCGGCTGCACGGCGGAGCTTTCGAAATTCGGAATGGTCGATGCAAAGGCTGAGATCTGTGCGCGGGCCTCATTGCGAAGCTCGACCCGGGCCCCAATATAAGCCAGCGCAACCAGGATCGAAGCCCACGCGAGTAGCGAACGGTTCTTCTTTGCACGGTAGCTGGCTATGATCCCGGCAAGAAGAATGAGATCGAGAATGGGATCGATGATGAACAGCGTGTCTCCGTAATACCACTTGCCGCTGAAAGGCAGGAAAGGCCGCAAGCCGTACGTGTTGGCGTAGTCCAGCGCCGGATGCGTGGCCATCACCAGCAGGGATACCAGGAACGTCCTCCAGAAGTTTCCGGAGAATATATACATTGCGAGCGCCAGGGCGAGCGAAAGTACCGGGATTCCGATGAACGTGTGCGTGATTCCGCGATGGTATTGAATGTAAGTCGGCGTGCCGGCGAGGCCCGTAAGAATCTCAATATCCGGCAGGTTGGCGGCAATAATAGCGGTGACGGTCAGGTAAGGCACCCACCTGTGGGGGCTGGTCCTGGCCAGGGCCAATCCTACAAAAGTGTGGGTGGAATTGAACATTGCGCATTGAACCGCATGGGCACTTATTGTATATTGCGCCCACTCTTTATGATCACAATTCTGGAACTTCCGCCCCGCCTTTTGCGCAGTTCGGCTGGTCGTCACGCTGGCCAGGACTTGTTCCATGAGAATGCACTCGAATAAATTCAAGGATCCACTCATCAGCCGGCCGCAACCGGTGACCATCATCACCCCGGTTGTCGACGAGACTCTGCGCATTGCCGGCATTGCTCCTGTTCGAGAACAAATCCTGGACAGGTTCATGAGCGGACAACCGCGCATCGCGGTAGTGCACGGCGGCGAAGATCATCCGCCGAATCTGGGATCGAGAGAAACGATTCGCCGGAGCGTTCGGCAAATCTGGGCAAACGGGGCGCTGCCGTTCGAGGTTTCCCAGTCCGTTCCTTGTGAGGATCTATCGCAGGGTACCGACGGAATGAATTACGCCCTGCTTTCCCGAAACTTCTGCACGGCGAGTCTCGCGACCCTTATCGAAGCGCATGGCTACGACGGGGCTATCGTACTCGGAGTTTGCGACAAAATGATGGTGGGAAGTCTGCGAGCGCTCATCGAGGCCGATCTTGCACACCAGCGGCGCAAAGCCAGACCGATTTTCGCGATGCTCATTCCGTCAATGATCGGACGCGAAGCATTCGTCACTGAGGAGGAGAAACGCAAATTCGAGCCCCTGCGTCATCGATTGCCGGAATCCGAGCGCGTGGAATTGGACGAGCTCTTCCATCGGCCATTGAAACCACAGGTCTATGCCCAGGTGAAGGCGCTGCTCGACCGATGCTTTCATCGACGGATTGTGCAGGAGGGCGAAAAAGACGATCTCGAACGGATGATGGCGAGATGCACATCGGTGCCGGGCGCCAACTGCGCGGCCTCCGAAGCGTCGATGGTGCACCGCATGATGCTGGCGTCATTCGGACTCGTTCCACGCCATCTCGATATTTCCGTCAAGTCTCCCACCGAGGAGCAGCTCTCGGAAGTGGTGAAGCGTCTTGTTCAAGCCATATTGAAAAGAGAGCGGCGGATCAGTGTGGCCAGCCTGACGCGATACAACCTGACCAACGCAGCGTCAGTGTGGAGCGCGACAGGTGGTCATCCGGCGTGGCTTCTCCATTTGACTTATCTGGCTGATGCGATCGGAAAGAAGCTCTCGATTGCCGACGTGACGAAGAAAACGCAAAAAGTTCCGCAGATCCTTGCCCTCGACGACGCCGCCGGCAATACCGTTTATTCGATGGCTGTAGAAACCGAGAACGGCGGAAACTCGGGCATCGACACCATCATGCGCACGCTTGCCGAAAAGCGCCTGATCGAGGATCGCGCGCCGACGCTCGATGGTTCCTGGATGCAGCGTATTATGGACGCGCGTTCAGCCAACGGCAATTTCCTCTATTCCACGATGACGCCGTTCTCCCAAACCTGCGGCTTCGTCGGTATGCACGGAAATGCATGCGCCTCCGGGATCGCGCGGCTGGGATCGCGCAACCGGAACGGTAACCTGGAGAAGTTGGATCGAAAGGTTTATCTGGCCTCCTACTATCTCGGACAGAAGGAGCTGCAGTCGGATCTTGCCACAGCCGACGGCGTGCTCGAACACCTGAAACGCAAGATTTCGCGGGAAGACCTGTACTACACCTGGGCGTTGAACTGGCGGGCGAAGAGCGTCAACGGCGGTCCGGATTTGTCGCAGTGGAATAAAGGAAAACTGTGGGATTACCTGCTCGGTCAGAGCCTGCTCCGCATCATGATTGTGGTAGCGGGGGCCGGACCACGCGCCTCAGGCATGCCGGAGCTGCAACTGGCGCTGAATCCCTCATCCCATCCGCTTGGTTCGATATGCGTGCTCGTGACGGATGGGCGTGTTTGTTATCAACATGAAGGTATCTCGATCGCTCATGTGGTCCCTGAGGCCTTCGATGGCGGTGGCCTCGCCGCCATCCGGACGGGCGACTGGATCTATCTCGATCTTTCCCGGGGCGAGTTCCAGGTCGTTACGCAGTCGAACCGCGGTTACAAGACGCTCGGGGCCAAGGATCTCGCCAACCGGCCGGACCGCAAGAAGCGCATCAACGAACTCGAACGCCGCCGCCACGACTTTCTACCGTCTTTCCGCATTCTTCTCGATCAGATTTCCTCCGCCGAGGCCGGCGTCTCCCCATCCGTGAACCACGAAAACTAGGAAACGAGGGGTCGGATCCCTCGTTGCGGAGTTTCGGTTACAATTGTTCCCTTATGCCCTACGAACTTGTCCTCTTTAAGAACATCAACGATCCGCGCGTGAAGCAGATAGATCGTTATATCGAGTTGGGTGGATATAAGGCTGCCGGGAAAGTCGTGAAGGAAATGACGCCGGCGCAGGTGATCGACACGACCAAGGCTACCGGACTCCGCGGCCGCGGCGGCGCAGGCTTTCCGACGGGAATGAAGTGGAGCTTCGTTCCCAGGGACACCGGCAAACCGATATACCTGTGTTGCAATGCGGACGAAAGCGAGCCGGGAACGTGCAAGGACCGCGTGATCCTCGAACGCGATCCGCACCAGCTTCTCGAAGGTATGATCATCGCCGCTTTCGCCGTGGATTGTCATCTTGCTTTCATCTACATACGCGGTGAATTTTCGCTCGGGTATCGCGTAGTCGAGAACGCTATCGACGAGGCGCGGGCGAAGGGCTTCCTGGGCCGAAACATTTTCGGGTCCAATTACGCTCTAGAGATCGTTCTCCACTCCGGCGCCGGCGCTTATATCTGTGGTGAAGAGACCGGGCTGATCGAGTCACTGGAAGGAAAGCGCGGACATCCGCGGCAGAAGCCGCCGTTTCCAGCCGTGCACGGACTGTATGGTTGTCCGACTGTGGTGAATAATGTCGAGACGCTCGCAAACCTGCCGCACATCTTCAATCGAGGCGTGGACTGGTTCAAGGGCATCGGCTCCAACGAGAAGAACACCGGTCCCAAGCTGTACTGCGTGAGCGGGCATGTCAACAAACCGGCCGTCGTGGAGCGCGAACTGGGTGTGCCTTTGATGGAGCTGATCGATATCTGCGGCGGAATGCGAAATGGGAATAAGTTGAAGGGTGTGATACCAGGAGGCTCGTCAGTTCCTATCCTGCGTCCCGAAGAATGTGACGTGCGGATGGACTTCGATTCGCTCGCAGGAAAAGGCACATTGCTTGGATCGTGCGGGATGATGGTGATCGACGAGACGGCTTGTATGGTCCGGTTGGCTCTCCGCACTGCCCGATTCTACGCGGAAGAAACCTGCGGCCAATGCACGCAATGCCGGGAGGGGACCTGGTGGATGGAGCAGGTACTCCATCGCATCGAACACGGTCACGGCAAGATGGAAGACCTGAAGATGATCCTCGACATGTGCTCGAACATGAAAGGCGTGACGATCTGCGTGCTGAGCGATGCCTGTGCCATGCCTGTCGAGGCCATGGTCAACAAATACAGGGAAGAGTTCGAGTATCACATCAAGGAGAAGAAGTGCATGGCGCAACTGTAGCGGCGGTCTATGACCGCCGGCGGTCATAGACCCGCCGCTACAGTTGTGTCCTTTGTGTCTTTGTGGTTTACGGTTTGGGCACTGGAGGCGGGAGATCCCGCGCCTCAACGACGGACTGAAATCCTGTCCGTCCATGGCTGCCGTCGCAGAAAGGTTTGTTTTCAGAATGGCCGCAGCGGCACAAGGAAATGGTTGTTCGCCCGCCCAGGCCGAAATCTTTTCCTTGTCCGTCCTTGATTACGAAGTTCCCGGAAACTCGAAGCGGTCCGTTTGGGGAAACCGTGATACTCGTCGATTCGTCCATTAATCAGTCCTCCGGGTCCACATTCTAATCCCAGAAGCAAGCGTTTCGTGGAATGACGACCACGCCGGATTCGGTTACAGTGAAACGGCGCCGGTCCTCATCAAGGTTGTATCCGATCTCAATGGCCGGTGGAATGTGGACATACTTGTCGACGATCACGCGGCGCAGCTTGGCATGCCGGCCCACATCGACACCGTTCATCAGAATGGATTCCTCCACCTGCGAATAGCTGTTAATGCGCACCTCCGGCGAGAGCACCGAGTTCTTTACCCGTCCGCCACTGACGATCGATCCAGCCGATATGATCGAATTGATCGCGACACCCACGCGGCCCTCGTGTTCGAGAGACCAGATCGTCTTCGCCGGTGGATACGGCCGCATGTACGTCCGGATCGGCCACTCCTTGTCGTAAAGATTGAACTGGGGATCAATCGAGATGAGGTCCATGTTCGCGTCGAAGAAGGCGTCCAGCGTTCCGACATCCCGCCAGTACTTGGCCTCCTTTTGGTTCATATCCTTGAAATTGAAGGCGTAAACGCGCTTGTCGCCGATGAGGCCCGGAATGATGTTGCGTCCAAAGTCGTGACTGGTGTCCGCTTCGGCGTCTTCAAGCAACGCGCGGATCAAGACCGGAGTATTAAAGACGTAGATTCCCATGTTGGCCAGGACTAGCTCGGGATTCGAGGGCATCGGCTTCGGATCCTTCGGTTTCTCCTCAAAGCCAACGATGCGCTGATTGCGATCGATTTCGAGAACGCCCAGGTGGCTGGCCGCCTCGCGCGGGAATTCGATGGTGGCAACAGTGGCGTCCGCTCCGGCAGCAACATGAAAGTCCAGCAGCTCACTGTAATCCATTTTGTAAATGTGATCGCCGCAAAGAATCAGGACGTAGTCCGGATTCTCACGCTCGATCGTATAGATGTTCTGATAGACCGCATCCGCCGTTCCCTGATACCACTTTTCAGAGGCGCGGAATTGGGGCGGGATTGTGAAAATGAATTCACCGCGATCGTAGGAGAAGATGTTCCAACCGAGGCGGATATGACGGTCGAGAGAGTCGGATTTGTATTGAGTGAGAACGCAGATTCTCTTGAGTTGCGAGTTGATACAGTTCGAGAGAGCAAAGTCGATGATGCGGTAGATTCCCCCGAACGGTACGGCGGGTTTCGCACGGTGTTTCGTGAGCGGATAGAGTCGCTCACCCTGGCCGCCGGCGAGGATGACCGCGAGAGTATCTTGAATGATTGCGCTCGTACGCGGAGTACGTTGTTTCAACCCGTGTTCCTCAGTGCTATAATCCTCCGCTTTTTAGTCAGGAGGAAAATCAATTCGTGTTGAAGAGAGCTCTCATCTTTTTAGCGCAAGCAGTCGACACGATCACACCGGGCTCGTCTGCAATTTCGGCCCTTTGGACGTTTCCTTCGGTCATCGCGTCCGCCATGTTGATCGCGTGGGCTGCCGAGGCTGCCCAATTTCTTATTTCCCAAGGCTTAGCACTAGCGATTCTTGCTTGGTTGCAAACACTTCCCGAATTTGCCGTCGAGGGCGTCATCGCCTGGGAGGCGGGAAAAGATCCCGAAAAAATTCATCTCGTCACGGCAAATTTTACCGGATCGCTTCGACTGCTCATAGGGCTGGGATGGCCCATGATTTTCGCGACAGCTGCATACTTTACGCGCAAGCGCCTGGGTCGCGCGCTCGGACACATCAACCTGGATGAAGAGCACGCTGTCGAAGTGATGGCGCTCCTTCCGCCGATTCTATATTTCGTGTTCATCTGGTGGAAAGCCACTTTAACCATTTTCGATTCGATCGTCCTCACCATTTTCTACGCGGCGTATCTATTCGTACTCAACAAAATTCCACCGCAGAGCGCCGACAGCGTAGAAGACGTGGAACGGATCCCGCGAGCCATTCTAGCTCTCTCGCCGCCAAAGCGCTCGGCGACGATCGCGGGCTTGTTCCTGGCTGGAGGGGCCATCCTTTACTTTGTGGCGCACCCCTTCCTGGACAGCATGCTGGGTCTAGCTGCCTCCTGGGGAGTCTCACAATTTGTATTTGTTCAATGGGTCGCGCCCTTCCTGTCGGAGTTTCCGGAGAAAGTGAGCGCATTTTATTGGGCTCGAAAGATCCATTCGGCACCGATGGCCCTGATGAACATGGTTTCCTCTAACATCAATCAATGGACGATGTTAGTGGCAATGCTGCCCGTTGTTTTCGGTGCCAGCCAGGGCGAAATCGCCCCAATCGAGTTCGACGAATATCAAAGACGTGAGATTTTGCTGACTTTGGCACAATCCTTGCTAGGGATGATCCTGCTCGCGAACATGCGCTTTCAGTGGTATGAGGCGCTGGCACTCTTCGTGCTTTGGTTACTACAGTTTGTATTCTCGGAACTTCGCGAGGAAGTTACCGGTGCTTACCTGATCTGGAGTGGTGCTGAGATAGTTAAACTCGTTGCGCGGCGTAGAGTTAGAGAGACGGCGTTCAACATTTTTCCGAGGTTGATCGTCAAACACTGGTGATTGACAGAGCGTTGCTCAGGCATATACTCCGAGTGCCCAGCAATCGGAACCATGAGGGTTTCGGAGAACAGAAAGAGGATTAACACAATGGACGATAAGAAAACTCAAAAATTCCGGCAGAGATTGCTCGAAGAATATCAGAAGCTGATCCGCTCGATTAATCGGAACAGGCTGGCCGAAGAAGAGATAAAACTCGAGAATACCGAGGACGAAGGCGATCTCGCCACCATCAGCCATAACAAGGAACTTCTATATAACCTTCATGAAAGCGATTTCCAACGTCTGAAGTCCATTCAAGAAGCTTTGAAGCGAATGGATCGCGGCGAGTACGGTGAGTGCGTTCGTTGCGGCGAAGACATCAATGAAAAGCGCCTCATGGCCGTACCGTGGGCCACGCTCTGCATCCAGTGCCAGGAAGAAGCCGAGAAAGAAGGCACTTCTCAACGCCCCGTTCTGGCCGGCATGTTGAAGAACGAGGAGGACGACGAAGAAGCGTGACCGTTTCAGTCTCAGATATCGGATTTCGGATGTCATACATCTGTTTACTACATCCGAAATCCGATATCCGACATTCGAAATCCACTTTTTAGAAGTGCGCAGCCAGCCGCACGAGCAGAAACAATCCCATCCCCGCAAAAACCACTACAGCCATTTTCACTCCCTTTTCTCGGTTCACTTCCGGCATCAGGTCCGTTGCGGCAACATACAGCGTCGATCCTGTCGAAATAGGGAGCGCGTAGTTCACACCCTCGCCGGCAACATGAACCACAACAACACCAATCAGCGTGGAAACTCCGAGTGCCGTGGCCGCAGCCAGCGCCCGGGAGTTGGACTGGCCGGAACTGACCACGATGGATGAGATCGTAAAGCCATCGGGAATTTTGTGGAGGAAAACCGCAAGGAAGATGAGCAGTCCCACGCCCGGCGAGATAATGAAACCGGCTCCGATGGCTACACCGTCGAAAAACGTGTGGACAAGCATTCCAACCAGTGCCGAGATTTGAACAGCCGGATTCACCAGTTCTTCGTGATGCGTTTCCTCCCCAAAGTGCAAGTGCGACGCGAACGTGTGTTCGAACATATGCACGATAAAGTAGCCCAGCAGGACCAGCGCGGGCGCGGATCGTGTTAAGGCAAAACTCTCCGGAATCATTTCCACAAACACCGTCCCCAACATGAAACCTGAACCCAGCGCGATGAAGTACTGCAGGGATTTTCTGGCCCACTTGTGCGATGTAACGATGACTCCGCCGATAACGTTGGCCGACGCGGCCGCGAACGCGAAGATGAGCGACTGGGTGAAAGGGCTCATCCGGAATGCCGAATTGTCATGATATCCCCGTCTTTGACCGGATACTCTTTTCCTTCCAGCCGCAAAAGTCCTTTCTCTTTGAGCGCCTGCATCGTTCCGTGCTTTACGAAATCGTCATAATGACAGACTTCGGCACGAATGAAGTGATCCGAAAGATCCGTGTGAATAACTGCCGCCGCATTTTGCGCGTTCGTCCCGCGGGTGATGGTCCACGCCCGGCATTCTTCCTCCCCGACAGTGAAGAAGGATATGAGACCCAGCAAACGATACGTTGTGCGGATCAACCGTTCGGTGCCGGATTCCGCAAGACCATAGTCGGAGAGAAACGTTTTCAGCTCTTCGGACGGGAGTTCTGACATCTCTGCTTCCAGCTTTCCCGAGATGATGGTCTGTTCCGTGTTCGCCCGGTTAGCCAGGGGCTTTGCGCCCTCGCTTGAAACGTCCGTGTGTCGTAACCGGTCAAGCTGATCTTCACCGATGTTTTCCACGTAGATCATCGGCTTCTCCGAGAGAAACGCGAATCCCTTCACCAGCTTTTTCTCATCTTCGTCGACTTCCATCTCTCGCAGAGGCTTCTCCGATTCCAGCCACGCCTTGGCGCGCTGGAGATAGTCGAGTTCTTTCTCGAGTGTTGCGTTCTTGATTTTCTTGAGATCTTTCTCCAGCCGTTCCATCCGCTTTTCGATGGAAGCGATATCCGCCAGCATTAGTTCATAGTCCAGGTGACGTTTATCCCGCTCCGGATCCACCGAACCCTCGGAGTGCGGCACCGATTCATCCTGAAATGCCCGTACGACGTGTACCAGCGCATCCACCGTCCGCAGCGGAGAGAGCGCCATATCCTGCCCTTTGCCTCGCTCCAGCCCCTGGACGTCAATGAACTCCACCGTCGCGTAAGTCGTCTTTTCCGGATTGAATTTCGATGAAAGAAAGTCCAGCCGCGTGTCCGGAACCTTCACAACACCGACGTTCGGCTCCGCTTTCCGTCCTGCCGCGGGACCCGCCGCAGCCTGCCCATGCGTCAGAACGTTAAAGATTGTCGTTTTGCCTACCGAAGATAGGCCGATGATCCCTGCCTTCATACAAACATGTAAGCATAACCGCGGCTTAAAGCCCGCGACTACAAGAGAAACAAGGACCTTTTTAATGTTGACACCCTTTAGTCCTCTTAGTAGTCTGAAGTGGCCAAAAGTGGGCAAAACTGTTACATATTGGCCTTTCGGGGACCAAACTCGATGTTGCGAGGAAACGCACAAGCCACCGTTGACGAAAAAGGTAGGCTCAAGATTCCGTCGATCTTCCGAACCGACATCGAGGAGTCCTGGGGCAGCGATTTCTACGTCACGTCTCTCTCGGGTGAATCCGTTTTGATTTATCCCTTACCAGTCTGGCAAGAAATTGAAGAACGACTCGCCAAGCTCCCTTCCTTAAATCCAACGAAAAAGAAATTTCTTGATCGTACGAACTATTACGGTCAATTAGCCGCCATCGATAAGTCCGGCCGGATTCTGATTCAGCCTCTTTTGCGTGAATCGGCCCAGATGACGGGAGAAGTCGCTGTCCTCGGTTATTTGAATTATCTGGATGTCTGGAACCACGAACGATTCCTCAAACGGATGAAGGATCAACCCTTCACCGAAGAGGATCACGATGTACTGGGGAAGTTGGGAATATAGAGATGCATGTTAGGACACATACCGGTTCTGCTCGAAGAGGTGATGAAGTTCCTGGATCCGAAGCCCGGCGGCCGGTTCATCGACGCGACGCTGGGAGCGGGTGGGCATACGCGCGCAATTCTCGAGCGGACCGCGCCGGACGGGCGAGTGCTCGCGATCGATCAAGACGAGCTGGCGCTGGCAGGGGCGAGGGAGAGTTTGCAGTCATTTGGGTCACGGCTGATCATGGAGCATTCGAATTTCAAAAACATCGCGCCGCTGGCGGCGGAGCACGGATTCCTCGAAGCGGAGGGAGTGCTCGCCGACATCGGCATCTCATCGATGATGGTGGACGATCCATCACGAGGATTCTCATTCATGCGTGAAGGCCCACTCGATATGCGGATGGACCGCACTCAGGACCTGACTGCCGCCGATGTGGTGAATACCTACGCCGAGAAGGAAATCGCCGACATCCTCTACACCTACGGCGAAGAACGGCGGTCGCGTCCCATTGCTCGCTCCATCGTGCGCGCGCGGCCTTTGCGGTTGACCACGGACCTCACGCGCGCGATCGAGCGCGTGATGGGCGGTCCCCGTGGCCGGATACATCCGGCGACCCGGACATTTCAGGCGCTGCGGATCTTCGTGAACGGCGAACTCAGCAGCCTGGAGAGCTTCCTCGATTCCTCGATGACCGTCATTCGATCCGGCGGCCGTCTGGTCGTGATCACGTTTCATTCGCTGGAAGATCGGATCGTGAAACAGAAATTTCGCACTCCGCCTGTTCCCGGACGCGCGCTGACGAAGAAAGTTGTCGTCGCAACCGAAGAAGAAGTGCGCCGAAACCCGCGTGCTCGCAGCGCGAAACTCCGCGCCTGGGAGAAAAGTTGATGGCGATCGAAATTCATTACGAAAAACGCATTATTAACAACGTTATCCGGGAAGCCGATTCGAAAAGCCACCGCGACTACATCGTGGTGACAGCGCTCGCAGCTATGTTTCTGTTCGCCCTCTTCGCTTACGGCTGGCAGCACTACCAGTGGATCCAGTACGGTTATCGGATCGAGGAAGCGCGGAAGAAAAAGGAGCAGTTATCCGAAACCAGCCGGCAGCTCCGCCTGGAGCGCGCGTTCCTGCGCAATCCCGAGCGGATTGACGCGATTGCCCGCGGCCAGCTGGGCATGGTCGCTCCGGCTCCCGGACAGCTTGTAACGCTTAGCGCGGATGCGCCACTGACCATCCCAGCGCCGGCGCCGCAGGCGAACGCGCAGCCGGCGGAAATGGCGGCGAAAAGGTGAAGCACGATTTCGGATTTGTGGATTTCGGATTTCGGATTTGGGGCCAAATGATGAGCGCCGTGACGGGTGGCTGGATGGCCGAGCGAAACAAATCCGAAATCCGAAATCCCGGGTCCGGAATCCTCGTCGGCGGTCATAGACCGCCGCTAGTATGAAGAAGGATAAGTCTCTCGCAAGACGGATTTACATTTTAATAGCCGTCATGGGAATTTGGGGAGCGGCTATAGGCACCCGTCTGTATTTTCTTCATGTCCTGCACTCTGCGGACTACCGGCAACGCGCGGAGCGTCAGCAGCAACGCATGCTCGACGTGAGTCCGCGGCGTGGGATCATCTATGATCGAAACGGAAACGAACTCGCGGCCAGCATCAAAGTCGACTCCGTTTTTGCCGTACCCGAAGAGATCAAGAATCCCAATACCGTCGCGAAAACGCTCGCAGCGTTGACCGGCATCTCGAAAGAAGAACTGCTGCAGAAGTTCGACTCCGGCAAATCCTTCGCCTGGATCAAGCGCAAACTGACCGCAACCGAAGCTGCCGCAATCCAGAAAGCCAGGCTTCCCGGCATCTATTTTCAAAAGGAGGACCGCCGCTATTACCCCAAACGCGACCTGGCTGCGCACGTACTTGGCTATGTGAACATCGACGACCAGGGCATGGCGGGCCTCGAGTACAAGTATAACGAGAGCGTGAAAGGCGATTCCGGGCGGATTGTCATGATGACCGATGCGCGCGGCCGACGCTTCCAAACCGTGCGGCAGGCGCCGGCACCGGGCGCAAACCTGATCACGACCATCGACGAGAACATCCAGTACATCATCGAGAAAGAACTTCAAGCGGGAATGGCGCGTACCCGCGCCAAGGGAATGTCCATTGTCGCGATGGATCCCCGTTCGGGCGAAATCCTCGGAATGGCGAACTATCCGACCTTCAACCCCAACGAATACACGCGTTACAGTCCGACGAACTGGATCAACCGCGCGCTCAGCCACGTTTACGAACCAGGATCGACGTTCAAAATTGCCACGGCCGCCGCGGCGCTCGAGGAAAAACTGACGACACCCGATGAAGTCATCGATTGCCAGATGGGATCGATAATCCTATATGGGCACCGGATCGGTGACGCCCACCAGTATGGACTGCTATCGGTCAAGGAGATCATGCAGAACTCGTCCAACGTGGGCATGATCAAGCTCGGTCTTCGGATCGGCGACGAACGGTTCGCGACTTACATCGATCGCCTGGGTTTCGGCCGCCCGACCAATATTGATCTGCCCGGCGAAGAACGCGGCCTGACGAAGCCTGCGACGCGCTGGTCGAAGATTTCGATTGGCGCCATTTCGATGGGGCAGGAGATCGGTGTCACTTCGCTACAGATCCTGAGCATGGTTTCGGCTGTGGCGAACGGCGGCATTTTGTATCGTCCTTACGTCGTCAAGAAAGTTCAAGATCCACTGCAGGGTGTCATCAGCGAAACGGAGCCCCGGGGTCTGCGAGTGATTTCGGAAGGGACTGCGCGGCAACTCCAGGACATGCTGGAAGTGGTTGTGACGGACGGCACGGCCAAAGATTCGAAACTCGACGGCTACCGCGCCGCGGGCAAGACGGGTACGGCCCAAAAAATTGATGAACATGGCCGTTACGGGTCGCACAAATATGTCGCTTCATTCGTGGGTTATGCCCCGGCGTCGAGTCCGAGTCTGGCCCTCATCGTCGTCATTGACGAACCGGCCGGCGCCTACTACGGCGCGCAAATCGCTGCTCCTATCTTCAAGAAGATTGCCGAACAAGTTCTTCGATATAAATCCGTGGCTCCGGACGTGCCATCGTATGCGCCGGAGTACAAGGTGGATGAGAAGCCGAAGCGGGAACCGCTAGTCGGCCCAAGGCCCGCCACTACAGGTCCGGTCGAGCTGGTCTCCCTGAATGTAGTCCCGGGTTTTAACCCGCGCTCGGTCCCGGATGCGGCGGAGCTTGGCGACATCCCCATCCCCGATTTTTACGGAAAGTCTCTTCGACAGGTCACCGAAGAGTGTCTGAAAGCCGGTCTGAGACTGCAATCGATCGGCTCGGGCGCGGCAGTGCAGCAACTGCCATTGCCCGGCACCAGCGTACGCGCAGGGTCGCGCGTACGGGTACGGTTTTCGAGTAAAGTGGAGAGAAGATAGCGTGGCTCCTTAAAGCCGTTATGAAATTGCGTGAGCTACTCTCCGGCTTGAACGTCCGTGCCAGCGGAGACCTCGATACAGAGATTCTCGGCCTCGCCTACGATTCACGGGAAGTGTCTCCCGGCTACCTCTTCTTTGCCATTCGGGGAGCGCGTGCGAATGGAAACCGCTACGTGCCTCAGGCTGTCGTGAAGGGAGCCGCCGGAGTGGTCTCTTCGGAGCCCCACATTGAATCGCTTGCGATGCCCTGGATTCAAGTGGATGACGAGCGTGCCGTACTGGCCCGGGTGGCGGCGAATTTTTACGGTCATCCGACCGGAAGGCTGCACCTGGTGGGTGTAACCGGCACGAACGGGAAGACGACGACCACCTACGTGGTCGAGTCGATATTGAAAGCTGCCGGACATCCGGCGGCGGTATTCGGTACGATCGAATATAGGGGGCCGGGGTTCGACTACGCGGCCGAGCGCACGACGCCCGAGGCACCGGATCTTGAAAAGTTGTTCAGGCAGGTCGCCGATGCCGGATGGCATCACGCGGTCATGGAGGTTTCGTCGCATGCGATCGAGATGAAGCGTGTTATGGGCCTGCGATTCGAGATCGCTGTCTTCACGAATCTCAGCCGCGATCATCTGGACTTTCATGGCGACATGGAATCGTACTTCCGGGCGAAGCGGAAACTCTTCACCGGTTTGAATGGAGAAATGCCGAGCTTGATGGTTCTGAATACGGACGACCCACGGTACAGCGATCTGCGATCGATAGCGCCGTCGCGCGTCATTTCATATGGCATGCAAGTTGCAGCTCAAATCCATCCGTCCCGCTATCACTTTGGCTGGGACGGCACCGAAGTTTGCTACGAAACGCCGGCGGGCAGGCTAGAGTTGCGCACGTCCCTGATGGGTAAGCCCAACCTTTACAATATCGGCGCTGCCATCGGAGTGGCTGTGGGCCTCGACCTCCCGGCCGAGGCGATCCAACGTGGTATTCAGGAACTTCGAAATGTTCCGGGCCGGTTTGAACCCGTCAGCTCGGGACAACCCTTCCGCGTCATCGTGGATTACGCCCACACTGACGACGCCCTCGAAAAGGTTCTGAAATCCGCTCGCGAAATTACGTCCGGACGTGTGCTCGTTGTTTTTGGGTGCGGCGGCGAACGCGATCGCACCAAACGCCCTGCGATGGGCGCGGTTGCCGCTCGCGAGAGTGATTATGCGATTGTGACTTCGGACAATCCGCGTGGGGAAGATCCGCTGGCCATCATCCGCGAAATCGAAGAGGGAATGAGAGGCGCTCAGTACATGGTTTGTCCGGATCGGCGCGAAGCGATCCGGGCCGCGCTCGTCGAGGCGAAGGCGGGCGATACGGTAGTCATCGCCGGAAAGGGGCATGAGACGTATCAGACGGTCGGCGATACGTCCTATCCCTTCGATGATCGAGTCGTAGCACGCGAGTTACTCGATGAACTTGTCACTGGAAGAAATTAGCAAAGCAGTTGGCGGAACGCTCGACGGGCCCGGCAACGTGAAAGTTCGGGGTTATTCGATCGACACGCGAACCCTGAACCCCGGTGAACTGTTCTTTGCAATCAAAGGCCCGCGCTTCGACGGACATGAGTTCCTGGAACAGGCCTTTGAGAAGAAGGCGGCCGCTGCGGTTGTGGAGGGGGAACGCGTTAGCGCGCCTCCCACGATTCGAGTCAAATCGACGATCGAGGCGCTTCAGGCACTCGCTCGAGACGTACGCCGTCGCTGGGGCGCACCTCTCATCGGCGTGACCGGCAGCGCGGGCAAGACCACGACTAAGGAGATGATCGCTACCGTTCTCGGGAAAAAGTTCACGGTTCTCCGCTCCGTCGGAAACCTGAACAACGAGTTCGGTCTTCCGCTCTGTCTCTTGCGAGCCGAGCGTTACCAGAACATCGGCGTCCTGGAAATGGGGATGTCAGCGAAAGGCGAAATTCGAAAACTGGCTTCGATTGCCGAGCCTAACGAAGGTGTGGTCACGAACGTCAATCCGGTGCACCTCGAGTTTTTCAAATCCGTCGATGAGATTGCCGAGGCCAAGGCCGAACTTCTTGAAGGTTTGCATGAGCCCAGAACGGGTTATCTCAACAATGACGATTCGCGCGTGCGATCGATGGCCCGCAAGTTCGACGGAAAAATCGTGACCTACGGAGTCAAGTCGGTCGCTTCGTTCAAAGTCCAGCAGATCCAGGATCTTGGCCTGGAGGGAACCGCCTTCATCGTCCATCACGGCCGCAGGGACGTGAATTTCGTTCTGCCGTTGCTCGGCCAGCACAACGTCATCAATGCCCTGGCTGCAATCGCCGTTGGAGTGACCCACGAGGTCCCATGGGAACAGATCCGCGAAGCGGTCAGTGAGATGAAACCGGAAAAGATGCGCGGCCAGGTGATCAAGTTCCGCGAAGGATTTGCCGCGATCGACGATTCCTACAACTCGAACCCGCGCGCCTTGTCGGAAATGATTCGCTTCCTCGGAAAGCTGCAGGGCTACCAGAGGAAGATCGTCGTGGCAGGTGAGATGCTCGAACTCGGCCACGAAGGCCCTGAGCTTCATCGCGGCTGCGGCCGCGAAGCGGCGCGAGCCGGACTCGAACTGCTTGTCGGCGTTCAAGGACTGGCCCAGGAGATCCTGGAAGGCGCGCTGGAAGCCGGCATGGACCGTTCGCGGCTGAAGTTTGTTCCGGACGCTGTGCAGGCCGGTGATCTGCTGGCTCGGACGCTGAAAAAAGGTGACGTTGTTCTTTTGAAAGGATCGAGAGGAGTAAAGCTCGAACAGGCCCTCAACACGTTGAGAGCGCAGTTTTCAAGCATGGAACCGTAATGCTTTATCACATTCTCTACGAATTCTTATATCCGCTGAACCGGTTCTGGGAACCGCTCAAGGTGCTGAACGTTTTCACCTACATTACGTTCCGCACGGCCTATGCGAGTCTCACGGCGCTCTTGATCAGCCTGTTTCTGGGGCCGTGGCTCATCACGCGATTGCGCGAGTTTCAAATCGGGCAGCAGATTCGGGAGGAGGGGCCGAAGTCGCATCAATCGAAGGCCGGCACTCCCACGATGGGCGGCATCCTCATCGTGGTTTCGATCATCGTGCCGACCCTGCTCTGGACGAACCTGAGAAACCGGCTCATGTGGGTGTTGATCATCTCGACGCTCGCATATGCCGTCATAGGATTCGCCGATGACTACCTCAAGATTGTCCACAAGCGCTCGCTCGGTCTTACGGCGCGCGAAAAAATCGGTTTGCAGGCATTAGTGGCCGTCACTATAGGCGTTTCTCTTCTCTATCTGATGAATCGTGGCATCTATTCGACAAAGCTCACGGTGCCGTTCTTCAAATTCTTTACACCGGATCTCCTGATCGACCGGTTGTTCGCAACGCAATTCTGGTTTCTCGGGTACGTCCCGTTCCTGATTTTTGTAGCGATTGTGATTGTCGGCGCTTCCAACGCCGTGAATCTGACGGACGGGCTCGATGGCCTCGCTATCGGCTGCACCGTGATCGCCTCGGCTGCGCTGACGGCGCTGACTTACATCACTGGCCACGCGACGCTTTCGGACTATCTGGATATTCAGTATCTCCCCCAGGTCGGCGAGCTCACGATCTTCTCCGGAGCCATGGTGGGAGCCAGTCTCGGCTTTCTCTGGTACAACGCGCATCCGGCCGAAGTGTTCATGGGCGATGTCGGATCCCTCGCGCTGGGCGGCGCGATCGGCACTTTGTCGGTGATCATCAAGCAGGAACTGCTTCTGATCTTCATTGGCGGCGTATTCGTGATCGAGGGGTTGTCCGTCATGATTCAGGTCGTTTCGTTCAAGACTCGCGGAAAACGGGTTTTTCTGATGGCGCCTTTGCACCATCACTTTGAGCTGAAGGGGTGGAAGGAATCGAAGATCATCATCCGTTTCTGGATCGCATCGTTGATCTTCGCACTGTTCAGCCTGTCGACATTGAAGCTGAGATAAATGGCAAGAAAACTGAAACCGGATCGCATCCTCTTCCTGGTGACACTGATTCTTATCAGCTTCGGCGTCGCGATGGTGTTCAGCTCGTCAGCCGTTATGGCGAAGGAGAAATTCGGCGATCCGAACTATTTCTGGTTCAAGCAGCTTATCTTTGCGGCGATTGGACTGGCGATCATGTTCATCGTCATGAAGGTGGACTATCACGTATACCGGCATCCGGTCATCGTTTTCTCCGCTCTTGCGCTAGTCGTTGCCTTGCTAGTCTTCGTGTTCTTCCTTGCCGCTGCAGCGAATACGCATCGATGGATTCAGTTTTCGGGATTTTCCATCCAGCCTTCAGAGCTTGCAAAGCTTGCGCTCATCTTTTTCCTCGCATATTTCCTCGAGAGACGCAAAGGCAGGGTGAACGACATCGCTTTTACGCTCGTGCCGGTCGCAGTCATCGTCGCGCTGCTCGCAGGTCTCATCGTCCTTCAGCCGGATCTGGGCACGGCCGTGACGCTGCTGGTGATCAGCGGAATCCTCCTGTTCGTGGCCGGACTCGATCTTCGCTGGATCGCTGCTTCGCTCATCTTCGCTTTGCCGGCCTTTTACCTTCTGGTCTTTCGTGTGAAGTACCGGCGCGAGCGCATCCTTGCGTTTCTCGATCCATGGGAAGAGCCCCTGGGCCGCGGCTTTCAGATCATTCAATCGCTGATATCGGTTGGAGCCGGGGGCGTTACCGGTCTCGGATTCATGGAAGGCAAGCAGAAGCTCTTCTACTTGCCGGAAGCGCACACGGATTTCATTTTTGCAGTCGTCGGTGAAGAACTGGGAATGATCGGCACCTACGCCGTGCTGGCACTGTTCGTGCTCTTCTTGTGGCGCGGCCTTCGCGCATCGATGCGCGCGCCCGATCTGTTCGGGTTTTACCTCGCGCTGGGCATCACGATGATGGTTTGCGTGCAGGCATTCATCAACATGAGCGTCGTGCTGGGACTTTTGCCGACGAAAGGGATCCCGCTGCCGTTCCTGAGTTACGGCGGCAGTTCGTTCGTCGTCATGCTTGCTGCAGTGGGCATTCTGCTGAACGTCTCGCAGCAGGCGAGCTAGAAATGCATGAAAGCGATTATTGCGGGCGGTGGAACAGGCGGGCACTTGTTTCCGGGGATCGCGGTGGCGCGCGAGATCCAGCGCCGCGATTCGCGCTCGGAGGTTTTGTTCGTGGGAGCCGAGCAGGGAATTGAAGCGCGGATCGTACCCAAGGAAGGCTTTCCGCTTCGGACGTTGCCTCTCGGGGGAATCAAGGGCGTCGGCATGGTCCGGCGTATGAAGAATTTGTTCGCAATGGCAGGTGGTCTTTTCAAAGCACAGGGCATCCTCCGGGATTTCAAACCGGACGTCGTCATCGGCGTTGGAGGATATGCGTCGTTTCCAATGCTGAGTGCCGCAATCATGAGCGGCTATCCCAGAGTGATCATGGAACAGAACGCGATTCCGGGCCTCGCCAATCGAGTGCTCGGCCGATGGGTGGATTTCGCTGCGGTTACGGATCCGGGGACTCAATCACACTTCGGCGACCGTGCCGTAGTGACGGGAAACCCGGTACGGCCAGAGTTCAAGTCCATACCACCGAAGGAACACGTCGCGCCGTACACCATTTTGATCTTCGGCGGAAGCCAGGGCGCGCAGTCGATCAACAAGGCTGTGATCGAGGCGCTGGACGACTTGTCCGACTGGAAAAACCGGCTTCGGTTTGTGCACCAGACCGGCGAACGGCAATTGGATGAAGTTAAACGGGCATATGCCGGCAAGGGCTTCGAAGCGGACGTGCGCGTCTTCTTCAATGACTTTCATCAGCAGTACGCCGCCGCGGACTTGATCGTTTCGCGTTCGGGTGCGACGACTGTGGCCGAGATCAAGGCCTCAGGCCGCGCCGCCATTCTGATCCCGTTTCCTTTCGCGACCGACGATCACCAGACAAAAAACGCCCGCGCCATGGCCGACGAAAAGGCCGCTGTCCTGATTCCCAACGCCGAATTGAACGGTAAACGGCTGGCGGACGTGATTCGTGAATTGATGGAAGATCCCGCGCGACTGAAGGAAATCGAATCCAACGCGCGGCGCATCGCTATCCTCGACGCCGAGCAGCGCATTGTCAATCTCGTGGAGACCGCAATCGATCGCCATGCTTAAACGAATACAACACGTTCACTTCGTGGGAATCGGCGGGATTGGAATGAGCGGGATCGCCGAAGTACTGCTGAACCTCGGCTACAAGGTGACGGGGTCTGATCTGCGCTCCACCGTGATCACAGATAGGCTGGCGAAATTCGGCGCGACCGTTTATCTGCGGCACGCTGCGGAAAACGTGGCCGGGGCCCATGTCGTGGTGACGTCGTCCGCTGTCCGCCCGGATAACGCGGAAATTCGTGAAGCGGAGCGGCACAAGATTCCAGTCATCCCCAGAGCAGAAATGCTGGCTGAGCTCGCGCGACTGAAGTACAGCATCGCCGTCGCCGGCACGCATGGAAAGACCACGACGACTTCCATGATCGCGACGGTTCTGGACCGCGCCGGACTCGATCCCACAGTCGTTGTGGGAGGCCTGCTCGACACCCTTGGGAGCAACGCTCGTCTTGGCAAGGGCGAATTCATCGTCCTCGAAGCCGACGAGAGTGACCGTTCGTTTCTGCTCCTGTCTCCGACCATTGCAGTGGTCACCAACATCGAGCCGGACCACCTCGACCACTATCGCGATCTCGAAGACATACAGAACGCGTTCCTGATCTTCATTAACAAGGTTCCGTTCTATGGCGCCGCGATTCTTTGCCTGGACGAGCCGGCTGTGCAGTCGCTGATTCCGCAGGTCAAGCGCCGCATCGTTACATATGGCACAGCCGCTCAAGCCGATGTTTCGATAACCGACGTGAACCTGGAAGGCCTGGGTTCAACCTTCGTTCTGCGATTCAATGGCTGCGCGAAGCAGGCTTTCAAGCTTGGCGTCCCCGGCATGCACAATGTGCTCAATGCCACAGCGGCTTTCGCCGCGGCGCGCGACATGGGCGTCGACCAGGGCATGATTTCAACGGCACTGGAAGGGTTTCAGAGTGTCGAGCGCCGATTCGAAGTGAAATCCCGCGACGGCGTCACGGTAATCGACGATTACGCACATCATCCGACGGAAATTCGCGCGACGCTCAATGCAGCGAAGACCGGCAATTTCCGCCGCCTCTTCGTCATCTTCCAGCCGCACCGCTACACGCGGACGATGCATCTGTTCGATGACTTTGCGCGCGCGTTCAATCTCGCCGACGTGGTGCTGATGCTCGACATCTATCCCGCGGGAGAAAACCCTATCGAAGGCGTCACAACACAGGCTTTGATCGAAAAGATCAAGAGCTTCGGACACAAGAACGCCATGTACGCCCCGAATTTCGAAATGATCGAGTCCTACGTTATCTCCAATGCAAAGGAAGGCGACGCCGTGATCGTCATGGGCGCAGGCAGTGTGACGAAACTGTCGGACATTCTTTCCGAGCGATTCTCGAGGACGGCATGAAAGCGAAGCTGATCCGCTACATACAAATCGGAATGCTGGTCGTGTCACTCGCGGGGCTTTGCTGGGCGGCATACTCCGTCATTGTGTATCTGAAGACCGCGCCGCGCTTCGATGTCCGGAAGCTGTCGGTCTCGGGGCTCAAGCGGGTGCACGAAAGCGATGTTCTGACGCAAGCCGGATTCGACGCGGGCACAAACGTTTTCGACGTCAAACTCCGTGAAATTCGGGAGCGCGTCGAAGAGCTGGACTGGGTGCGCCACGCAATGGTCGAGCGGGTTCTCCCGGATCAGATCATCATTAAGATCGTGGAGCGCGAGCCCATCGGGCTTGGACGAATTCGCGGTGAGATCTATCAGTTCGACGCAGATGCGAAGATCCTCAGCCTGGATGCCGCGGGCGGCTCCAGCTTTCCGATTCTCGATGGGCTTCGCGGCAACGACGTGAAGGGCAATCGGAAAAAGGTCGAAGCTTACAGAAAAGTTCTGGACGATCTCGGTCAGACCTCGCTTTCTGAGGTCCATATCAACGAAGCCGGCGAGGTTTCCATCGTGGCGGCCAGCGATCCACTGGTCGTCGATCTCGGCACGACGGACTTTCGAAGCCGGTGGATCAAGTACCTCCAGCTCAAGAGCCAGATTCACCAGCAATATCCGCAGGCGGCACGTGTGGATCTACGTTTCAGGAACCAGGTCATCGTCAGGATGAAGGACGACGAAGCGGGCGGGAACATAGTATGGGACGCAGAGAAAAAAACATTGTAGGCCTCGATATCGGTTCGACCAAAGTATGCACGCTGATTGCGGCGGTGCGCGGGGGCACGCAGCGCAACGAATTGGAAAACGGCCTCGAGCCGATCGGCCTTGGTGTTGCCGAGTCCAAAGGATTGAAGCGGGGAGCGATCGTCAACCTCGAGGCGGCCGTGGAGTCGATCAAGAAAAGTGTTCATGAGGCCGAAACCATGGCGGGCTGCGAGGTCGAAACTGTTTATGTCGGCCTTTCCGGACCGCACGTCAGGAGTTTCAACAGCCGCGGCGTGACGCCCATTCCCACGCGGTCGCGCGAGATCGATAGCGAGGATGTTCGCCGCGTCATCGAGACGGCGCGAGCCGTGGCGCTGGCGCCGGACCGCGAGATCATACATATCCTGCCGCAGGAATTCATCGTTGACGATCAGGATGGAATCGGCGACCCGCTCGGCATGTTCGGCACCCGTCTCGAAGTGAATGTCCACATTGTCACGAGCTCAACGACGGCCGCGCAAAACATCATCACCGCTGTGAATCGCAGCGGTCTGCTGGTTGGCGACACGGTACTCGAGCCTATCGCCGCCGGTGAGGCGATCCTCACCGAAGACGAGAAAGAACTCGGCTCCGTCCTTGTGGACATTGGCGGCGGAAAGACCAATCTCGCCATCTACCATCATGGCGGAGTCCGGCACACGGTGGTGGTCCCCCTCGGCGGCGAACTGTTCACCAACGACATCGCGGTCGGTCTGCGCACTTCGATCCCCGAAGCGGAATGGCTCAAACGCGAACAAGGCTGCGCGGTCTCCTCCATGGCCGACAACGATAAGGTCTTCGAGGTCGCCGGCGTGGGCTCGCGCCATCCTCGCGCAGTCGCGCAATCGGTGTTGAGCGACATTCTTCAACCACGCGCCGAGGAGATCGTACACCTCGTCCGAAACGAAATACGGGCCGCGGGCTATGAACGCCAGGCGGGCGCGGGCGTTGTGCTGACCGGTGGCGGCGCCATGCTCAGAGGATTCGTGGAACTGGCCGAAGACATTCTGGATATGCCGGTCCGGATCGGGATCTCGACCGGCTTCGGCGAATCGTTGCTCGAAAAGATGCCTCAACTGATGGGGCCGGAATTCGCAACAGTCACGGGTTTGGTTCTGTACGGAGAACGCAGGAGAAAAACGCACGACTTTCACGAAAATTCGAATTCGGGATTCAAGAAATTTGTCTCGAAATTCAGGAGCTTGCTATGAAAAAGGAGACGGTGGTTAGCGACTTACCTGTTGATACATCCATCAGATTCTTGTTCGACGAAGGGCTGCGAACCGGAGCGTCCATTAAGGTCGTCGGGGTGGGCGGCGGCGGATCAAACGCCGTTAATCGTATGATCGCGGCCGGTCTCGGTGGCGTCGATTTCCTCGTGGCGAACACCGACGTGCAGGCGCTAAAGCAGTCCAGAGCTCCCGTTAAACTTCAAATCGGCGCCAAGCTCACCAAGGGTCTCGGCGCCGGCGCGAATCCCGATATTGGCAAGCAGGCCGCTCTCGAGGACACCGAGAAGATGATCGAGGCTCTCGAAGGCGCCGACATGGTGTTTGTCACGACCGGCCTCGGCGGTGGCACCGGTACCGGCGCCGCTCCCGTTGTCGCCAGTCTCGCCGCGGAGCTTGGCGCGCTGACTGTCGCCGTCGTGACGAAGCCTTTCGCGTTCGAAGGCAGGAAGAGGTTGAATCAGGCCGAGCGCGGTCTGGCCGACTTGAAAGAGTCCGTGGACACCGTCATCACGATTCCGAACGAGCGCCTGCTCGCCACGCTCGAGCGCGGAACCAGCCTGTTCGATGCCTTCCGAATCGCGGACGACATTTTGCGCCAGGCTGTTCAGGGAATTTCGGATTTGATCATCGTGCCCGGCCTCATCAATCTCGACTTCGCCGATGTTAAGACTGTCATGTCAGGAATGGGAATGGCGCTCATGGGTACGGGTTCGGCAGTCGGTGAGAATCGGGCCGTGGAAGCAGCCAAGAAGGCGATATCCAGCCGCCTGCTGGAAGACGGTTCCATTCAGGGCGCGCGGGGTGTCCTGATCAACATCACGGGCGGCACTGATCTGCTGCTGCATGAAGTCAGTGAAGCATCGAACATTATTCACGACTCGGCAGACCCGGATGCCAATATCATTTTCGGCGCTGTCCTGGACGAGACCATGAAAGGCGAGGTCAAAATCACCGTCATCGCCACCGGTTTCGACAAGAAGGGAGAGGTCGCGGCCGCTGCTGCAGCCGCCGCTGGAGCAACTGCCGGCCCCCGGCCGCCGGTTCTCAAGCCCGACCTGGAAATTCCGGCATTTCTGCGCCGGGCGCAAAAGTAACGTACAATATTCGTAGTGAAGTCAAACAGAAAGACCATCCTCATCACGGATGATGACGCTGGCATTCGCGAGACCCTGTCCGAAATCCTGGACACCGAAGACTACGAAGTCCTCCAGGCGGAAAGCGGAGATCGGGCGATTGCAGTGGCGAAGAGCCGCCACATCGACGCGTTCCTGCTCGACATGGAAATGCCGGGAATGGACGGCATCGAAGTTTGCCGCGCGCTCCGCCGCATGGACGAATACCAATCCACGCCCATTATTTTCGTAACAGGCATCGGCGAGGACCGAGGGTTGGAAGATGCCTTTGCGGCCGGCTGCGACGATTTCATCAGCAAACCGCCGAGCGCGATGATTCTCGTCGCGCGGCTGAATGGCCACCTCAAGAGAATGGAGTACTTCCAGCGGCTGGAACGGGCGCGAGGGGCGCTTCGGCAATACCTTTCGAGAAGAACCCTGGAGATGGTGGAAACCGCTTCAATGACCGGTGTGGTGCCGCCCCCCGAAGAACGCGGCATTGCCATTTGCTTTACCGATATCCGCGGTTTCACGGCGTTTTCCGAAGAACTGGAGCCCGGCCAGCTGTTTTCCCTCGTGAGTTCGCTCCTGGCTGAACAGGTCAATGTCATCCACGCGCACGGCGGATACGTCGACAAGTTCGGCGGTGATGGTGTGATGGCCATCTTTGACGGCCCCGACATGGTGCTGCAGAGCTGCCTTTGTGCACTGCGGATTCTCGACAGCGTTCAGTTGAGACAGGCGGATGCCTCGGACGCCATTCGCAGCCTGGGAATCGGCATCCATACGGGCCGGGCCGTCATCGGCAATATTGGATCGCCCGAACATCTCGATTACTCGGCGATCGGAAACGCGGTCAATCTGGCTGCCCGCCTTTGCGGCCAGGCCGAAGCTCTGTCCATTGTCGTTTCGAAGGCAGTCCGGGACGCCGTCGCCAATGACGAACGCCTTTATTTCCATTCCGAGCGAAGCGTTTCCATCCGCGGCGTGAGGGAGCCGGTCACTGTCTACGCGCTGAGCCGCCCCACTTGAAATCATCGAATCAAGGCGTTTCCGTGAACCTGAGTCTTGCGCCCGGAATCCTGGAACAGGTGATAGAGCATGCGAAAACATGCCACCCACAGGAGGGGTGCGGCCTCCTGGTTGGTTCTCAACTCGCAACCCGGTTTATTCCAATGGATAACGCCAGGGCGAGTTCAACCGATTACGAAATGGAGCCGGCTCAGTTGATCGCTGTGCTGAGAGATCTTCGAACTTCCGGGGAGACTCTGCTTGCCATTTACCACTCGCATCCATTTGGGCCCGCAAAGCCGTCGGAAAGCGATATCGAGCGCGCGTATTACCCCGAAGCGGCTCATCTGATCGTGTCGCTGGTCGAGCCGGAACGCCCGCGGACCGCGGCTTTCCGGATCATCGATGGGAAGGTTTATGAAATCGAGATTCATGTTATCTTGTAGGCGCTGGCTTTAGCAGCTTGGTTGGGAGGATTCGATGATTTCGCTCGTTATATCCCTTCTTCTGGGTCTGACCCCACTCGTACAGGAAACCGACAAGAATGAACTGCCCTACGACGTGCGCGCGAGGCAGAACCTCCTGATGGGGAAGGGCAACGTGAGCGGCTCCGAATACTACGATGTCATAATCACTCGCCAGCCGACGGCGGGTGTTCTGATCAAGCTTCCTTATACGAAAAAGGGCGGGAAGTTTTCATTCGACCTTCATCATCGAATCGCGATGACTGACAATTTCGGTTTGCCCGCCGAGGTGACCACGGTCGTCGAGGTCCTGAGCGGGGGCACCACGACTCTTGGCGTCTATACGATGGCCGATCAGATCAACTCGGGAGATAAGTTTGACGAGGCCATTACCAAAGCCAGCGATTCCGAAATCGACAGGTATGTCACTCCGCTATCCCGGAAGACCATCATCATGGACATCCGTCCCGGACCGCAATCCATAAGCATCGTCGGACAGACCCTTATCATCACGCGAGGCACAACGACCACGAGAATCGACACGCCCGGCACACGAATTGCCGCCGTTTCGAACTTCAAATTCTGGGAAGAGTCACAGGGTGTTCCGCTGAAGAGAGCGGACTAACTGGGGTTCGCCCGCCGCGATCAACTGATACGTTTCCAGCACCTTCTGCGCGGCCAGCTTCCACGAGAATTTCGCAACCTGCTCCGCCCCTTTTCGAACCAGCTTCTGACGGAGTTGATCGTCGGAGAGGATCAGCCTCATTCCGCGAGCAATATCAAACACGTTTTCCGGATTCACCAGCACCGCCGCGTCCTCCAGTACTTCAGGCAGCGACGATGTGTTCGAGGCGATGACCGGTGTACGGCTCGCCATCGCTTCCAGTGGCGGCAAACCGAAACCCTCGTACAGTGAAGGGAAGGCGAAGAGCGCGGCCGACTGGTAGAAAACCCGCAGTATGGAATAGGGCACAAAGCCGAAGAATCGTACATCCTGCTGAACGCCGCTGCGGACGACGGTCAACCGCAGGTATTGGTGCTTGCTCAATTCGTCGCCGATGATGATCAGCTTCAGGTTCTTGTATCGCTCGTCGTCGGCCAGTTCGCTTTTCAAAACCGCAAATGCCTCGATCAACCGGTGGAGATTCTTGTGCGGCCGGATTTTTCCGGAGTAAAGCACAAAGGGATCCTTGAGCTGGTATCGTTCCAGCACGTGCTTTCTCTCTTCGGTCGTGTGACTGAAGGCGAATCGCTCATCGAGCGCATTGTGGATTACGGAGATCTTGGAATCCGGCACTTCGAAAATGTTGATCAGATCTTCCTTTGTTGAATTTGAAACCGCGAGCACATGCTTTGCCCCTTCGACGACTCGTTTCATCCGCAGAAAACTTCGGTAATTCTGAAACTTCGTAGAGTCTTCCTGTGGAAAGAGCAGGTGGACGCAGTCGTGAATGGTGACGACCAGCTTTGAAGTGATGAAAAACGGTGCCTCGTGATGCGGCACGTGCACAACGTCAGCGGCCTGACGCCTCAACGCAAATGGAATCGTGATGTGATTTCGCCAGAAGGTCTGGTCGTCCTGTACGTAGAGCTGCTTGAAGTTTTCCGGCAGCGGTCCGAGCTCGTGAAAATTCCGATGAGATCCGATCAGCAGATACTCATTACGATCGTCGAGCGCACTGAGGTTGCGCACAAGATTCCAGATGTATGTGCCGACCCCGAACTCATTGATTTTTCGAATATCGATCGCAATTCGCATGGCGGAATTCAGCAACAACGGGTCTGACCCCATTTCCTAGTTTCCTCAAGTATAATCGGAGTGTGCTGAGGCGCATCTTTATATATATAGCTCTCGTGCTTGCTGCTACGAGCACTGCGCGCGCGGATGCCACGACGGTCCTCGTTTTCCCCTTCGAAAATCTATCGAGCGACCGGACCCTGGACTGGATTGGGGAGGGCATCGCGGAGCTGATCATCGAGAGGTTTCAGGCCGAGCCAGCCATCTACGTCTTTTCGCGCGAAGAAAGGCTGGCCGGTTACGAGAAAGTAGGGATTCCGGAAACGACAATGGTGAGCCGCGCAACCTCATTGAAGCTGGGCTGGGATACCGGCGCGGATACCATTATCGCCGGCCGATTCTCACGCACAGGCGATAGCTTTGAAATCGTTGCCCGGGTCACGGACCTGGAGCTGGCCGGGTCGGCCGACGAAGTGAAGGTGAGTGGCAAGTTGGAAGATGTCATTTCGTTGACGACCAGCCTTTCCGCTCAAATACTCGGAAAGCCCGAAGCCGGGACCGTGCAGCCGGCAACGCCCCGAAGCGCATTCGAGAATTACATCCGGGGAATCTTAAACCCTGATCCGCAGAAACGAATCGAATTGCTGCAGACTGCGGTTCGGCTGTACCCGCAGTACGGAGCTGCGTTATTTCAACTGGGACGCGCATATCATCTGGAGCGGAATTTCAAAGTATCGAACCAGTCGCTCGAAAAAATACCTCAAGGCAGTCCCTACCGGCAGCAGGCACAATTCACGGCTGCGCTGAACTACTTCTATCTCGCAGACTACAACCGCGCCTTAACCGCGCTTCAGGCGCTGCCCGCAAATTACGACGTACTGCTCGACATGGGGGCGGCACAGTCGCAGAAAGGCGACTACGCAGGGGCAATGACGAGGTGGAAGTCTGCAACGGAAATCGATCCGCTCGGGAGCGACGCGTTTTTCAACATGGGTTACGCGAGCTTCGTTCGCGGAGAGTTCGATGCGGCGATCAGAAATCTGAATGAATCGCTGAAATTGCGCGGCCGGGACAGTGAGGCCCTGTTCCTGCTTGGCCGGGCTTACGAACACCAGGGCCGCCTGGACGAATCGCAAAAACTGATCGCGCAGGCGACGCGGCTTTCGCAGCGCGTGGAACGCTGGCTCACACAGCCGCTTCCGAAGCTCGAGCGCGTCAGCACGTCGACGGTGTTCCGGAATGGCCTCGAAATCTGGACCGCCAATCGTCTCGCGCGCAGGGCAAGAGGGCAGGACCTCTCGGTGTGGCTTGATGCGATCCAAACGGCTATCGACTCGAATCTCTACGGGGAAGCGGTCCGGGAGCTGCAGGAAGTAATCCGCGTCTTTCCGGATTCGACAGAGGCTCGCTCCCTGCTCGATGATGTCAACCGGCGGCGAAATTCCCGATGAACTTCCTGCGCAATCTGGCGCTTCTGCTGGTATGCACCGCATCCGCGGCGCACGCCCAGACGCCTGTTGTTGTTCAAATCGACCTCGAAGATACGATTCAGCCCGTCAGCGCCGGTTACGTCAAGGACGGCTTGAACCACGCCAAAGACGTTAACGCGCGCGCCGTCATTCTTCGCCTCAACACGCCGGGCGGCCTAGTGGACTCGATGCGCGAGATCGTTGAAGCAATCCTGTCTTCTCCCGTTCCGGTCATCACCTGGGTTGGGCCGAACGGAGCACGCGCCGCCTCCGCCGGGTTCTTTATTCTTCTCGCAGGCGATCTGGCCGTCATGGCGCCTGGCACGAGCACCGGCGCAGCGCATCCGGTTTCGCTAACCGGCCAAAAAATTGACGATGTGATGGAGAAGAAAATCGTCAACGATGCCGCCGCCTACATTCGCAGCTACGTTTCCAAGCGCGGACGGAACGCTCAGCTCGCCGAGTTGGGAGTCACCGAGAGCCGATCGTTCACGGCTGAAGAGGCCCTGAAGGAAAACCTGATCGATGCCGTCGTCTCCGACGTGCCGGGAATCATCGAACGTTTTAAGGGCAAGCAGGTCCGCCGGTTGGACGACCGGACGGCCACGCTCGATCTCCGCGGAGCAACAGTCGACGTCTTCGAAATGACCGTTCGTCAGAAGATTCTGTCCCGCGTGATGGATCCGAATCTTGCGTTCGTTCTCGCGCTCCTCGGTCTGCTGGGCTTGTACGTGGAGATGACGCACCCCGGCCTGATTCTGCCGGGCGTCATCGGCGGGATCAGCCTGGTCGTCGCGCTGTTTGCATTCAACCTGCTGCCGGTGAACTGGACCGGCGCTATCCTGATCCTTCTCGCGATCGGCTTGTTTGTCCTGGAAGCCACCGTTGCAAGCCACGGCATTCTTGCTCTTGGCGGCATTGTGGCCATGGTTTTCGGCGCCCTCATGCTCGTGCAGGGCCCGATTCCACAGCTCCGCATTCAACTCGCAACCACCGTAGCTGTGGCGGTCCCGCTCGCAATCATTACGGTTTTTCTTGTGCGGCTTGTATACCTTTCGCATAAAAAGAAATCCATTACGGGGCCGGAAGGCATGATCGGTGAAGTGGGTGTCGCAAAAACAGACATCCAGAACGAGGGCAAAGTTCTGGTGCACGGCGAGTACTGGACGGCTTCTTCCGCCAGGCCGATTCCAGCGGGTTCCAAAGTTCGTGTGGTAAAAGTTCAGGGTCTCAAACTCGAGGTTGAACCACTGTAGCGGCGGTCTCTGACCGCCGGCGATCTACAGGCCGAGACGTCTCGGCGGTCATAGACCGCCGCTACAGAAAGGATCCCTATGGACCAATTCACATTGCTGTTAGTCGTGGTCGTGATTTTCGGAATCTGGCTTTTCAACTCCCTCAATGTCCTGCGCGAGTACGAGCGGGGCGTGATCTTTCGAATCGGCCGATTGATCATCGAGCCGAAGGGACCCGGGTTGATCTGGGTCTTCTGGCCGATCGATCGCATCGTCCGGGTGAGCCTTCGGACCATCACGATGGACGTCCCGACGCAAGATGTCATCACGGAAGACAACGTTACCGTCAAGGTCAACGCGGTTGTTTATTTCCGCGTGGTGGACCCGTCTCGGGCCATCGTCGAGGTAGAAAATTACCTGTATGCCACATCGCAACTCGCTCAGACGACGCTCCGGTCCGTGCTTGGCGAAGTCGGGCTGGACGATCTGCTGAGCAAGCGCGAGAAGTTGAACCAGCGGCTCCAGGAGATCCTGGACCAGCATACCGATCCGTGGGGCATCAAGGTGGCGCTGGTGGAAATCAAGGGAGTCGACCTGCCGGAAAACATGCAGCGCGCAATGGCGCGGCAAGCTGAGGCCGAACGCGAAAAGCGCGCCAAGATCATTCATGCGCAGGGCGAATTTGAGGCTTCGCAACGACTTTCGGACGCTGCGGGCGTTATTGAAGCCAGGCCTGTCGCTCTCCAGCTGCGATATCTTCAAACCCTGACCGAAATCGGCATGGAAAAGAACACAACGATTGTCTTTCCGCTACCGATCGATATCCTGCACGCCTTCGCTAAAGGCCAAGGAGACAAAGCATAGATGGAAGAGCAGACAACATGGAAAGCCCACAGCTTCACCCTTCTTGTATTCGGCGGAATCGTCGTGCTGTGTTCGATTTTCTTCATTCTCGGAATGCTTGTCGGCCGCACGCAGGGCGAGAAGCTTGCTTCGGCTGCTGCGGAGGAGTCCGCCGCTAAAGCCGGCGCCAGGCCCGCGCCCAGAGACGACAAACCGGACCTGACGTTCTACGAGTCGGTCCAGAAGGAGAGGAAGCCCGCACTGGAAGCGCCTCCGGCGAAAGCTGTGGACGCTGATCCGGAGCCGCCTTCAAAGAGCGTTGCTCTGGTGTCCGCCGCAAATATGATCAATTACCAGATCGCAGCGCTGCGGAAATCTTCCGACGCAGATAAACTCCTGGAGGATGTGAAGCACAAGGGGTTCAAGGGATTCATCATCGCACCTCCTCCCGACGAACAGAACCCGTTCTACAGAGTACAGGTAGGGCCTTTTTCGGATACGATCGAAGCGGCCGATACGAAGAAGAAACTCGAAGATGCGGGATATAAGCCTATACTCAGGAAATGAGCGCGAGGGAAAATTTTGAAATTGGACGAATGCAGGATTCGTCCAATTTCAAAATTTGATGCGGGGCGGTGTGAAGGTCGCAATCCTTTACGGCATTGCCAGTGGCGCCCTTTTAGTTCTCTCCCTGCCCAAGCCCGACTTATATCCACTCGCCTGGATCGCTCTCGTTCCACTCTTGTTCGCAGTTGCTAAAGGTAACAACCTGTTAAGCATCGCCTTCTCATCGTATGCCGCGGGCGTGGCCTTCTTTGGCGGGACGTTCTACTGGATTACGGAGACCATGATGATCTTCGGCGGCCTGTCCATTCCGCTCGCCGTCGGCGTCGGTGCGCTCTTCACCGTGGTATACGCGCTCTACTTCGTACTCTTTGCCCTCGGCCTTCACCTTGCGGTCCGCCGTTTCGGAACGCGCGGGCTCTTTTTCGCCGCTCCGTTATGGGTCACCGTCGAGCTGCTTCGTGCGCACCTGTTCTCCGGGTTCCCCTGGATGCTTTCCGGATATGCCCTGGTTCCGTACGCGGGCGTTCTTCAGATCGTCACATGGACCGGCATCTACGGGCTTTCTTTCGTCGCGACAGCCGTGAACAGCCTTATTGCCTATGGCGCGATTCACCGCAGCAAGGCGTGGCTGGGTGCGGGCGCGCTGGTCATCGCCATTCTCTGGTTTCTTCCAATTCCCGGCGAGACGCCGTCCGGCGACACGCTCGACGTGCGTCTCGTCCAGACCAACATTCCGCTCGACCAGCCCTGGAAGAAACCAGCGTCGGATGACTTGCTCAATGAGCTCGGCGCCCTGTCCACACGCGAAGGGACGAAGACGCGTCTTGTCGTCTGGCCCGAAACACCGGCTCCTTTTTACCTCAACGAAGATAAGGACTTTCGGAGCCGCATGCAGCAGATTGCCAGGAAGCTCGGTGCGTATTTCCTGGTTGGTTACATCGACGCGATTGGTGAAGGGCCTACAAACAGCGCGGCGCTGCTGAACCCGCAAGGGCAAGTCGTTTCCCGCTATGATAAAATGCATCTTGTTCCATTCGGGGAATATGTCCCATTCAAGCGGCTGCTGTTCTTCGCCGAGAGTCTGACGAGGCAGGTCGGGGACTTTATGCCCGGCACGGAATACACCCTCAGCCCGCTGGACCAGCACCGCATCGCAACGGCGATCTGCTACGAGAGTATCTTCCCGGACCTGGTCCGCCAATTTGTGAAGCGGGGTTCCGAGCTCATCGTGCTGATCACGAATGACGGGTGGTTCGGTGAATCGTCTGCGCCGTTCCAGCACCTGAGGATGGGTGTCGTGCGATCCGTCGAGAACCGGCGATATATGGTCCGGGTGGCAAATACCGGCATCAGCGCGATTATTGATCCTTATGGCAGAATTGCAGGAAGGACGCCCATCGGTGTCCGGATGGTCCTGGACGGGGCCGTCCGCTACCGTTCGGATCGGACGTTCTATACGGAGTACGGCGACGTCTTCGCCTACGCGAACGCGCTGGCTGCCGCGGCGATTGCTGTGGCGGCGGTCTATGACCGCCGGCGATTTAGAGGAAGGGAGCGAAAACATGTACGAAGAACTCATTGATCGATTCGGCAAAATCAAAAACCGCAGCGAGGAAGTGCGGAGGTTTCTTTGACGCCGGCGCAAAGCAGCGCCAGCACGACGAGCTGCAAAAACAAATCGCAGAACCCAACTTCTATTCCGATCAGGAACGTTCGAGCAAGATCCTTCAGCAAACCGCCCGCCTTGACGAGACCCTCGAACTCGACCGCAAGATAGCCCGCCAACTCGATGACCTCCAGGCCATGGTGGAGCTTGCCCGCGAGGGTGAGCCGGTCGGAGACGACTTCGCCGCTCAACTGAATGAGCTTGAAGCGTTCATCGATCGCGTGGAGACGCAGGTCCTGCTATCCGGTGAACACGACCAGCTCAACGCTATCGTCAATATCCATCCCGGCGCCGGCGGAACCGAGGCACAGGACTGGGCTGAGATGCTCATGCGGATGTATCTGCGATGGGCCGAGCAAAATGGCTTCAAGACGCAGATGCTCGATTATCAGGACGGTGAAGAAGCCGGAATCAAGTCGGTCACGTTTAACGTGATCGGCGAGTACGCCTATGGCTATCTTTCGTCGGAAACCGGCGTCCATCGCCTGGTCCGGATTTCTCCGTTCGATGCGAACAAACGCAGGCACACGTCGTTTGCGTCCGTAGCCGTATACCCGGAGGTGGACGACAGGATTGACATCGTCATCGATGAAAAAGACCTGAGGATCGATACTTACCGATCGTCCGGTAAGGGCGGCCAGCACGTGAACACGACAGACTCGGCTGTTCGCATCACCCACATTCCCACCGGAATCGTCACCCAGTGCCAGAACGAGCGGTCGCAGCACAAGAACAAGGACGTCTGCATGAAGGTTCTCCGGGCGCGTCTGTTCGAGCTCGAGACGGAAAAGAAAAAAGGGCAAACTCAGGCCATCGAAGACAGCAAGCTCGATATCGCTTTCGGCAGCCAGATACGCTCCTATGTGCTCCAGCCGTACCGCATCGTGAAGGACCTCCGCACGAAGGTCGAGGTTGGCGACGTGGATCGCGTGCTCAACGGGGACCTGGAAGTGTTCATCAAGGCTTATCTGCAGACACGGGCCCAGCAAACAGTATCCAAGTAAAGAGGAGATTTCGTTCCCTGCATGCTCCGGCTTGACTCGGATGTCCAGTATGTGAAGGGCGTGGGCCCGCGGCGGTCCACGCTGCTCGGATCGCGGAACGTCCGGACCGTCGAGGACCTGCTCCTCCACATCCCCAAGTCCTACCAGGATCGGGCGAATTTCGTTTCTTTGTCTTCTCTTCGCATTGGCCAGGATGCGGCCGTTCACGCGAAAGTCTATCGAAGCCGCGTGATCCAGACCCGCACGCGCGGCCGGATTCTGGATGTCATCCTCACCGATGGCAGCAGCTTCGCCCACGCCAAGTGGTTCCATGGAGGCTATCTCCAGACTCGCGAGTTCAGCGCTGGCCGTGAGGTTGTGCTCTTCGGGCGCGTGGATTTCGATCGGCACGAATCCAAGTTCGTTTTCTTCAATCCCGAATTCGAGCTTCTGGATGACGGCGACGAATCGGCCGCGCTCGATATCGGCCGGTACGTTCCGGTCTACGAGGAAGTGGCCGGCATCACGAGCCGGCAACTGCGCCGGATCATTGCCGGAGCGCTGTCGGATCTGACAAAGGATCTTGATGATCCACTCCCGGAGGATATTCGGAAGGCTCACGGATTTCCCGATATCTACACTTCACTTCAGCGGATCCATTTTCCTGGCACTGATGACGATCTCGCAAAACTGAACCAGCGCCAGTCGGCGTATCATCGGCGGCTCATCTTCGAAGAGTTCTTCCTGCTCGAGCTGATCTTCGCCCTCCGCCGGATTCAGGGTCGTTCTCTGAAAGGTGTGCGATTCGAAACGACGGACCGGATCCGGCAGCAGGTGAAGGCGATTCTTCCTTTTCATCCCACTGCAGCGCAGAAGCGTGTTTTGAAGGAAATCGTGGACGACCTGAAGGCCCCGTATCCGATGAATCGCCTCCTGCAGGGAGACGTGGGCAGCGGCAAGACCATCGTTGCGTTTGAGGCCATCGTGATTGCAGTTGAGAACGGATACCAGGCGGCGCTGATGGCGCCCACGGAGATCCTTGCCGAGCAGCATTACATCAATGCAAAGCGCATCCTTGACCCGTTGGGCTATCGCGTTGGCGTCGTCCGGCGCGGCGTGAAGAAGGCCGAGAAGCAGGAACTGCTGAAAAAGATTGCGGCTGGCGAGGTCCATGTGATTATAGGAACGCATGCTCTTATCGAGGAGCAGACGGTCTTCAACAGACTCGGCCTCGTGATTGTGGACGAGCAGCATCGGTTTGGAGTCGTGCAGCGATTGCAGCTCATGGCGAAGGGCGAGAATCCCAACACCCTGGTCATGACCGCCACTCCGATTCCCCGGACGCTGGCGATGACGTTGTATGGGGACCTCGATCTGTCTGTGATCGATCAGATGCCGCCGGGAAGAACGCCGATTCGCACAGTTCACGTAACGGAGCGCGACGCCGGGCGCGTGCATCGGATGATCGCAGCGGAGCTCGAGCAGGGCAGGCAGGCATACGTGGTGTATCCGGTCATCGAGGAGTCGGAGAAGCTGGATCTGAAGTCCGCAACCGAGGGCTTCAAGAGGCTCTCAGAGGTGTTCAAAGGACGGCGGGTCGCACTTCTGCATGGCCGGCTGAAGAGCGACGACAAGGAAACCATCATGCGGGCTTTTGCAGCGGGCGAGATCGATCTCCTGGTATCGACGACAGTGATTGAGGTCGGCGTGGATGTCGCCAACGCGACCTTAATGCTGGTTGAACATGCGGAAAGATTCGGATTGGCGCAGCTTCATCAGCTCCGCGGCCGGGTTGGCCGTGGAGCCCATTCTTCGCTCTGCATTCTGATGACACCCGGCCGGTTGAATGACGTCGCCCGGCAGCGGATACAGGCGATGACCGCGACAACGGACGGTTTCCGACTGGCGGAGGTGGATCTCAACCTCCGCGGTCCGGGCGAGGTGGCGGGCACGCGGCAGTCGGGGATTCCCGAGTTCCGGGTGGCGAATTTAATGACGGACAGCGAGCTGTTGTCGCTGGCGCAAAAAGAAGCGCAACGCTGGGCGAACCGCACCGAGGAACGGGAGAGGCTCATTGAGGCGCTGTCTGCCCGGACGAAGTTTGTGACTGTGGGATGAAACAGCTATTTTCCTTGTACCGAAATGAGAATAATCTCAGGCCGATTCAAAAGCCGCCGCCTTAAGTCCACCCCGCCCTCGGGGATCAGGCCCACCAGCGACAAGCTCAAGGAGACACTGTTCAACATTCTCGGGGCAAGCGTGGAAGGGACGACCTTCCTCGACGGCTGCGCAGGCATGGGAGGCATCGGAATCGAGGCCCTCAGCCGGGGCGCTGCCCACGTCGTTTTCGTGGAGCAATCCCGAAAGGCCTGCCGCATCATTCGAGAGAACCTGGAATCCCTGGGCATCGGGGACGGCTACAAGATCCTCGAAATGGATCTCCCAAAAGCCCTCGACATCTGCGCGCGCGACGGCATTCAATTCGACATCGCGTTTGTCGACCCTCCTTACGACCGCGATGATCTGTATCAGGCCTGTCTCCGCAAGTTCTCCGGCAGCGGCCTGCTGATCCTGGAGCATTCCAGGCGCAAGGACCTTCCGGACTCCTCCGGAGCCCTCCGAAAAACTCGATCGCTTGTGCAAGGTGACGCCTCACTGGCATTCTATAGGCCGGAGAACATGTGACAACAGCAATCTATCCCGGATCTTTCGATCCCCTGACCTTCGGTCACGTCGATATCATCGAGCGCAGCACGCGGCTTTTCGACAAAGTCATCGTCGCGATCCTCACCAATCCGCAAAAGGCGGCACTCTTCACCATCAAGGAACGCACCGAGCTCATGCATGACATTTTGGAGCCGCGCTTTCCAAACGTTGAGATCGATGTCTTTGAAGGCCTCCTGGTGGACTATGCAGAACAGAAAAAGGCCCAGGTCATCGTTCGGGGAATTCGCGCGATCTCAGACTACGAATATGAATTCCAGATGGCTCTCATGAACCGGCGGCTGGCACCGGAAATCGAAACTGTTTTCATGACGCCGGCTGAACACTACTCGTATCTGAGCTCGCGTCTCGTGAAGGAAATTGCCGAGCTGGGCGGCTCCGTGTCCGGGCTGGTTCCCGAGCTCGTCGAGAAACGGCTAAAGCAAAGGTTCAAGAAATGAAATTGGCAAACAGGATCTCTCGTATTTCGGTATCGAAGACAATGGCGGTGATGGAAGCCGCGCTCAAACTCCGCGAGCAGGGTCTCGACGTGGTGGACTTCGGCCCCGGCGAGCCGGATTTTCCGACGCCGGAAAACATCAAGCAGGCGGGGATTCGAGCCATCGAGGGCGACTTCACGAAGTACACGGCCATCGGCGGCATTAAGGAGCTCAAGAAAGCGATCGTAGAGAAGCATGCCCGCGACTTCGGTTCGAAGTACGACCTGCCGGAATGCATCGTGAACTTCGGCGGCAAACACGCTCTTTTCAACGTGTTTTCGTCGGTAGTGGATGAGGGCGAGGACGTCGTCATCCCAACCCCGTACTGGGTGACTTTTGCGGACATCGCGCGATTCGTGAATGCAAATCCGGTGTTTGTGCATACGAGGGAATCCGAGGGGTTTCGGCTTACCGCGGACCTGCTCGAACGTTCGCTCACGCCGCGCACCCGGATGGTCGTGGTGAATTCGCCGAATAATCCAAGTGGCGCCGTGCTGGACAACGAGGAATTCGGGCGGATTGGAAAGCTGTGCCGGGATCGCGATATCTACCTGCTTTCCGACGAGTGTTACTCCCACTTTCTCTATGATGGGCGAAAGCCGTTTTCGATCGCCGGGCATCAGGAGCTGAAGAGCCACGTCATCATTGCGGGGTCCGTTTCGAAGACATATGCGATGACGGGCTGGCGGATCGGCTATGTCCTGGCCATGCCCGAGATTGTCCAGTCGTGCGTGAAGCTGCAGAGTCACTCGACATCAAACCCGACATCGATTTCGCAGAAGGCGGCGCTGGAGGCCCTCAGCGGGCCGCAGCAGTCCGTGGGTATAATGCTCGCGGAGTACGCGAAACGCCGAAAATTCGTCGTCGACCGGCTGCGCGCCATTCCCGGCGTGCGATGCGCCGAGCCTGGCGGGGCGTTTTACGCCTACCCCAACATCTCAGCTGCCTTCGGGCGCGGGGGTATCCGCGACAGCGTGGACTTCTCTGCGAGGCTCCTTGAAAAGGCTCACGTGGCGGTTACGCCCGGCGAAGCATTCGGCACGACTGACCACGTTCGAATATCCTACGCCACCTCGATGGAACTCCTGGACAAAGGCCTCAATCGCATCCGCGAGTTCATGGCGGGGCTGTAGAACGCGGGCTAAAGCCCGCGACTACATTTAGGGATCAACGTTCGGTCTGAATGTAGTCGCGGGCTTTAGCCCGCGTTCATTCAAAACTGAATCACTACCAGATCGGGAGGCTGAAGTGAAGAGATTCATAATTGCCGCTTTTTTGATCGCTCTGCTCGCCACGCTCGCTCCGTCGCTCCTGGCACAGTGGGCGCCTTACCCCACGCCTCGAGTCCCCAGGTTGCCCAACGGTCAACCCAATCTGGAAGGGCCGGCGCCGCGAACACCGGACGGCAAGCCGGATCTTTCGGGAATCTGGCAGATTGTTCGGGCTCCTGCGGACCAGCAGACTCCCGCCAGCTTTCTCGGCGGCGGACCAACTGCGGACGCAACACCGACGCCGCCTCCGCCTCCGAAGGCTTCCCTCGACGAGATCGCTCCTGCATCGTTCCGGGACAGCGGCTCGGGATTCAAGGATGGTCTGCCGTTACGACCGTGGGCCGCAGACCTCGTAAAGAACCGCATGGCGGAAAACAGCAAAGACAATCCGGACGCGCACTGCCTGCCGATGGGCCTCATGCAGTTTCACAATCACCCTGAACCTCGCAAGATCGTCCAGACCCCAGGATTGCTCGTTATTATTTACGAAGCGAACTTCGGTCTTCGGCAGATATTCACCGACGGGCGGCCTTTGCCCAATGACAGCCCGCAACCCTGGTGGTATGGCTACTCGGTTGGAAAGTGGGAAGGCGATACCCTCATCGTGGAGACCACCGGTTTCATTGAGGACGGCTGGCTCGATATAAACGGCAATCCGCTGACCGAGGCCGCGAAAGTAACGGAACGGTTCCGCCGAACCAACTATGGCAATCTGGAAATCGATGTCACGGTGGATGATACGAAAGCCTATACCCGGCCGTGGACCGTCAAGGTGAAGCAGAGTCTGATGCTCGACACCGAGCTTATCGAGTTCATCTGTCTGGATAGAGATGCGCAGCACTATGTAGGTAAGTAGTTTCAGTCCACGTTTCTCTCAACAGCCGCCACGACTTCTTTGCCGTTGGCCAGGATCGCATGCGTCCTGTCCACCACCCCGACAGGCGTGCCTGCCTTGGACGGAAACACCGTAATCTTGATCTGGTCACCGGACTTGAATTGCCGTTTGGTCCATCCTTGCCTGCCCAGAACGCTTGGACTGTTCAATTCGCCAGCCCAATTGGTGACCTTACCGCTGGCGTCCTTGACGTCGAAATAGAGCTGGCAATGCGGATTGCTCCACACGAACTCCGTCACAGTCCCGTTCAGCGTGGTCGGCTTGTTATGGTCGTAGGAAATATTCGTCCCGTGATGTGCAAGAACGGAGCTTGCGAGAACGAGCAGCCCGAGTATCAGAACGGAAAACCGTGGTCGTGTAAATTTCATTTTGCTCTCCTCATGTATTCAGCGGACCCCTCCTGCAGGATTCCGCACGCGCTTGTTGAACGACTCTTCGTCCATCGGAGCGAAAATGTCTTCGATGAAATTCCCGGTCGGCGTGTCCGGCTGAAGCCGCCACATGAACTTGACGCCGGTGCCGATCGGCTTCGTATACATCTTTGGATCGGTGACGATGATGGTCAGTTCGAGATTGTCGCGATCGATGCGATGGTACCGCTCCTGGACGCGCGCGGCGTCGCTCCTGGGCGTCCCTTCCTCATCGACCCAGGCCCGCGGATCGAGGCCGATCGTATCGACGACGAACTCATTGCCTTCCCACCTGCCGGTCGAATAGCCGTACCATGCCAGGTCCGGATCTGCGGGAAGCCGCCGTCCATTCGTCCAGATCTCGCGCCACACACGATTCCACTCCACCAATTGCACCATCTTGTCTGGAAGTTGGATGAACTGGAGCTTGGTGGCATGGCTGATGAGAGCGCGCGGGATCCCCGGCGGGTTGGCGCCTCCGAGCGGATCGTTCCCGAACGCCGGCGCGACGGCGCGCGGGCCGAACGAAGGCTTGTTGGCGTCGAAAGCGACCTTGCCGGCCGGCGTGAAAGAGAGCGGCGGGTTGTTGAGCGCTCCAGCCGCGCGGCCCAGCCAGATGCCGGACAAATCGTGCGGGTCGTGAGGAGGCCCGGGAGGCGGCGCACCACGACCGCGGGCGCCCTGCTGCGTGAAGGCGGCGGCCGAGAGCAACAGGATCATTAAAACAATTCCAATCGACTTCGCGATGCGATGTGGCATATGACAATTCCTTACCAACAATTCCTCTGGGGCGCTCACCTGACTTTAACGTACTTCCGAAGGATCCGTGGGCGGGGCTCTCCTCCGAACACATTGCCGTATTTATCCACGGTACCGAACTCCGCCCCGCTGCCCGTTTGCGTGCGCGGGTTACCGCCCTGATCCAGGATGAAGTATTTCACCCAACCATTCAGGGCGTCCCCGATCCGAATGCCCTGATCAAAACCCGGATTGTCGACATTGTCCGACTCCGAGTCGAACACATAGATCAGGTCTTCGTCATTTACGGAGAAGGCGAGCCCGCTCGGCATCCCGAACTGGTGCCATGTCGCCAGGTGCTTACCCTCCTGGTCGAAAATCTGGATCCGGGTATTTGACCGATCGCACACGAACAACCGGCCTCTTTTGTCCATGCCGATGCAGTGCGCTGTCCGGAATTCGCCCGGCGCGTATCCGGTCTTTCCCCAGGCTTTGATGAACTTTCCATCCTTCGAGTACTTGACAATGCGGTTGTTCGAGCCATGGCCATCCGCGACAAAGATATCTCCATTGGGCGCCGTCACGACACCGGCAGGGGA